>Ga0316204_10010375_pt1 | contig 12018 bp, 7 predicted proteins | sample 6monrhotite_MG_2_FD_205661 | JGI IMG/M metagenome (GOLD analysis project Ga0316204, IMG submission 205661) | Microbial mat bacterial communities from mineral coupon in-situ incubated in ocean water Damariscotta River, Maine, United States -... | ecosystem: Environmental > Aquatic > Marine >...
CTCTCGTGATCCCGCTGCTTTAACCAGCCATCAAACTGCCGATTACTCTCACTGGTGTATTGCCCATGATAATTAAAAGGCCCGTAAACCAACATTATACCATCGTCTCGTAGCAGCATCGGCACTTCTTGAAATACCCTCTGTACTTCATTCCAGTGCATAATATGTAATGTGTTTGCGGTAAATACAGCATCGACTTGAATCTCAGGCCATTTTGTTTGCAGCACATCCAGTTCAATGGGCGGATGCACATTATCCAAAGTCATTGCACCTGCAGCGCAATCATCCAGCCACATCCGGATACCATCCAGGGATTCTCTACGTTCGCTGGTATACCATTGCAGATGAGGCATCGCCTGGCCAAAGTGAATCGAGTGTTGTCCCGTACCACTGCCTATTTCTAGTACTTTTTCACGATTTTCCAATAGCGGCTTAATCACTTCAAGGATAACATCTTTATTTTGTTCGCATGATTCTGCAAAAGGTTTCATTATGAAATCAATCCTTTAAAGTATAATTTATCTTTTTGTACGGCAGATGCTGATTAATGTGCTCAATATACGCTAAAACATTATTTTTTTCATGTTCAACAAACTGTTCAATAGCCTGTTTAAAATGTTCATGGCGCATAAAATGGGCTGAACGGGTCAGGGTTGGTACGAAGCCTCTGGCCACCTTATGTTCGCCCTGGGCCCCGGGTTCAAAAAATTCCAGCCCCTGCTCGATACAGTACTCAATTCCCTGGTAATAACAGGCCTCAAAATGCAAGCCCTTCACTGTTTCATCACAACCCCAGAAGCGACCGTATAAACGGGATGCACTGCGATACATCAAAGCTCCGGCAAGGCATTGACCGTCACGTTCTGCAAGCACCAGGACAACCTGTTCCGGCATTTTTCGGGCAACTTCCCGGAAAAAATCATAGTTTAACGTCGCAGTACCCCACTTTTCATCAAAAGTCCGTTGATAGAAATGGGCCATTTTTTTCCAGTCATTGTCCGTAGCCTGATAACCGTCCAGTCGCTTTAGAGTGACCCCGGCCTGCGCAACAGACTGTCGTTCTTTCATAATATTTTTTCGTTTTCTTGATGACAACTGGGCCAGAAATTCATCAAAACTGGAATAACCCTTATTTTGCCAGTGAAATTGACAGTCATGGCGTATCAGCGCGCCCTGATGTTCCAGCCATTGCAATTCCTGCGCTTCCGGGAAAAGAATATGAGTACCGCTGGCACTAGTCTGCTCAGCCACTTCTTCAAGCACACTTAATAACACCGGGTAATGACTGGCCTCCAGTGAAGCTTTAACCAATAACCGCTGTCCAATAGCCGGGGTATAAGGAATTGATGACACCAGTTTGGGAAAGTAACGCAGACCATGTTGCTGCCAGGCTTGCGCCCAGGCATTATCAAATACAAATTCGCCGTAACTATTATACTTTTCATAGAGCGGCATGGCAGCCACCAGTTCATCCTCCTGATAAACCGCAATATGCCTTGGCAACCAGCCAAAATGTTCCCCGACACAGCCATGAGTTTCCAGTGCGGATAAAAATTCGTGGCGCAAAAAGGGGTTATTGTCCTGAACCAGAGCATTCCACTGCTCTGGTTCAATTTGTGCAATTTGCTTGCATATTTCTATCTGCACAGATGAAAGCCTATATTATTTCCTTCCATAATAGGTTGGTTGCAGCATCCAGATATTTCAAGCAGATTAATAAGAATATTATCCGGACTATTTCGATTTACCTAGTTCAATTTTGCTTTGTTTAATAATTTTCTCGTTGTTACTGGTTAACTGTTGATTATTTTTACCCAGATTATTTGATTTCAAAGCCTGTTGAATGGCCTGTTGATAATCTTCCTGATAAAACTTGATTACCGCCATATTATGCCAGAGCCAGGCATTTCCCGGTTCAATCCTCAAAGCCCTCTTGAGTATATTTTCTGCTTCATTGTATTGCTGTTGTTCTATAGCAGACTTTGATTGTGCCAGCAAATCAAGTACCGCTGCCCTGCTGGCTGGCACCGATTTTTTTTTCACTTTCGCCACTTGAGTATTAGTTACTGCAGCAGAAGTAATTACTTTGGGCTGTTCGACCTGTTCAAGCTCTTCAACTCTGGAAGCTTCATAAACAGGTGGTAGAGCGGCTTCAGGTCGGGAGTAGTCTATCGAGCTACAACCATTAATCAAACTGATAATAAATAAAATTAAGATATAAATTTTCAACATAATTTATCGGTCTTTTATAGAGAAAAAAGGCTTATTTAAGAAGCTATTGAAACAGACGTTTTAACCAGTCGGTGGAAAAACGTCCCGAATCGCAGGAGCGGGTTTTCCCAGGCTCTGTACCTTTAATAAACGGCAAATATTCCGTGTTTTGACAACGTCCCGTCAATTGTAACTGATTCATAGAATCTATCCAGAACCATTTGATATTTTCCGGCTGATTTTGTTCCAGTTGACCAATATCCAGTTGTTTCATCATCTTACCCCAGACTTTCAACGCGCCGCCAGAACCCGTCAAGCCCGCAGGCTTATTATCATCCCGACCTAACCAGACAACCGATACCAGGTTATTACCAAAGCCCGCAAACCAACTGTCACGTAACTCATTCGTGGTTCCCGTTTTACCGGCAAGATGATAATTGGCCGGCAGGTAATTCAACAGCCCTTTTCCTGTCCCCATACTGACCACTTCCTGTAAATTGGCATTAATTATATAGGTATGTGCGGCATTAATTCTGCGCTCAACCCTGATAGGGTATTGCTGCAGCGAGTTATTATGTTCATCCTGAACCGATAAAATAGTATGTAATGGTGAATAGAAACCCTGATCTGCCAGAGTCTGATACATTTGACTGACCTGCAGAGGAGATAGTGTCAATGAGCCCAGCAGTACTGCAGGATATGGCAAAGCATCGGTATCAACCCCCAGCTTCCTGACCGTATTAAGCACCTTATCAACCCCTATTTCCATACCCAGACGAGCCGTGGATAAATTATAGGATTGCGCCAGCGCAACATGTAAGGGTACCGTTCCATGTTCTTTGTTATCAAAGTTTTTCGGTTGCCATAATTTTCCTTTGACACTTTTAGCTGAAAAGGATTTGTCCTGCAATAACGAAGACAAGGTATATCCCTGCTCCAGCGCGGTCAGATAAACAGCGGGTTTTATTAATGAGCCAATGGGACGACGAGCATTGATAGCCCGGTTAAAATCACCTTCCTGATGGTTTTTCCCACCCACAATGGCCAGTATTTCAGCCGAATTTCTATGACTGACAATTACCGCACCCTGCAATTGTTCCGCAAGTTTTTTATCAAACCTTTTTATCTGGCTGGCCAGCGCATTTTCAGCTACCCACTGAACCTGGGGGTCCATAGTGGTGAAAATTCTTAATCCTTTATCGGTCAGGTCATCCTGATTATAGCTTTGCTGTAATTGAGTTTTAACGCTATCAAGAAAGGCCGGAAAAAGAGAAGAACTCAACGACAAACGTCGGCTATTACCCAAGCCGGATTGCACTGCGCTTTGATATTGTTTGTCACTGATGACCCCCTGGGTCAGCATCACTTTTAACACCGTATTACGTCGATTTTTTGCTCGTTGTGGATGTTTTCTAGGGTTATACCAGGAAGGCCCTTTGACCAGGCCGACCAGCAGCGACATTTGCGGTAAACTGAGCTGACTAATGGGCCGTTTAAAAAAGTATTCACTGGCCAGTGCAAAACCATGGATCGCCCTTCGGCCATCCTGCCCCAGATACACTTCGTTAATATAAGCCGTTAGAATCTCATCTTTACTATAATGATATTCAAGCAGCAATGACATAATCGCTTCATTGACTTTGCGTACCAGTGTTCGTTCTTTGGTCAGAAAGTAATTTTTCACCAATTGCTGAGTCAGCGTACTTCCACCCTGCACGGTAGCGCCCGCCTTGATATTCATCCACATAGCCCGGGCAATACCTTTTGGATCGATACCGTAATGTTGATAAAAGTTACGGTCCTCAACAGCCAGTAAGGCGTCTTTTAACTTCTGTGGTATTTCTTCCTCAGTCAGCAGCAATCGATCTTCATGTAATTTGGGATGGATACTGCCAATCAATGCCGGGTCAAGACGCACCAGTGACAAATTGCGCTTTTGTTTACGCTCATAAACCGAAGTAATACTGGACTGATCAAAGCGTATGCGTAACTGGTAACTCGGGTCTTCACCATCAGGAAATTTAAATTGTCGGGTCACAATTTCAATTAATTGGCCATTGCGTGAATAACTGCCTTGAGTGGAGGATTTTTTATCTCTGCGGTAACCAGCCAGCTGCAGCTCTTTTTCAAGCTGGCTGGCGGTAATTTTCAGGCCCGGGTAAAGCTCCAGTGAGCGCGCATACACCTTAGCCGGTATTGACCAGCGTCTGCCTTCAAATTTTTCTTTAATAATACCATTAAGATGGAGTGTGTAGACACTTAAAAATAGTGTGCCAAAAGCAATACTGTAGAGAATCGTTTTTTTGACAAAACGCCCGATAAAAGAACCTTTTTTGGCTCTCCTGGCAGCCCTTTTTTTCGTGGTTTTTTTTCTTTTCTTGGTCGGCATAGATTACAATGATATGTTTAAGAGAATGCTCTGAGCCAAAAAACAGCCTTGAGCCAGATTTTAATATATTTAAAAGCGTCGATAAAAAAGACTACCATGAATTACTTTGATGTGTTATTTCATCCCACACTGATTATGGCAACACTTTTGTATACCATCCTGACAATCAGTTTTGAAATCTTATACCAACATTTTCTTCACCGAATCCAACCTGTTGCTGTTTCTCACTGGATCGCAAAACACGTCGGCAGTCCTTTTATCCATGTACTGCTACTAGTGGCATTTATTTATATGAGCTATCCCGTCTTATATGGCTATGGCCTGGAAAATCTTCCAGAGCATCAGAATATCTCCGGTGAAGCCATTCTGCCCACGCTTACAGAGTTACTCAACTTCCAATCCGGCCAGACTATGAAAATGATAAATACATTGTTCATTATCAGTATCCTGCTGCCCCTGATCCCGGTTATCAATCGTTTTATAGCCCTCATACTGCCCTTACAGGCCATTGCCGGTAGTGCAGTCCTGTATAGCTGGCTGGGCAATTATACAGGAATTGACTATTCCCTGAATCCTGGCATGCAAGCGCTCGCGCTCATTGTACTCTTTTCTTTCATTGCTGAGTTGATAGCCAGAGCCTTGTCTAAACTTATGGGACAAACCCTGAATAACCAATATCACACACATGATATGGAAAAAGTGATTCACAAAAGCACCTTATTAATTCTTCAGGTGCCTATTTTGTTGATCTATACGCTGAATATACGCTGAGTTATTTTCGCCGCCACCGAGTACCTTCCGGGGTATCTTCCAATAATATATCTTCAGCATCCAGAACATCACGAATCCGATCACACTCTGACCAATTCTTTTGTTGTTTCGCCGCCGCTCGCTGGGCGATTAAGTCATCAATCTGGTCATCGGACAGACCACCTTCTGAGGCACTACCCTGTAAAAACTGCTGTGCATTATTTTCCAGCAAACCCAATAATTCAGCCAGCTTTTTCAGTTGCCCGGCAATAATTCTGGCCGCAGCCACATCAGTGGACTTCAGGCGGTTCAGTTCATGACTCATATCGAACAAAACAGAAATTGCCATCGGGGTATTAAAATCATCATCCATGGCCTGAAAAAAGCGCTGCGCATAATCACTTTGTTCATCCAGTTGCACATCAGCAGATGTATCAACATCAAGCAAAGACTGATACAGAGTGGTCAGAGAGGCTTTTGCCTTTTCCAGATTCTCATCAGAATAATTCAATGGACTCTGATAATGGCTATTGAGAATAAAGTAACGGATCACTTCCGGCGCATAGGATTGCAGCACTTCACGAATAATAAAAAAATTACCCAGTGATTTGGACATCTTCTCATCATCAACCCTTACAAAACCGTTATGAATCCAGTAATTCACGAATTTGTGGCCGGAGCAGCCTTCAGACTGGGCAATTTCATTTTCATGATGCGGGAATTTCAGATCCAGACCACCACCGTGAATATCAAAGTGGTCACCCAGACAATGGGCCGACATGGCAGAACACTCTATATGCCAACCCGGACGTCCATTTCCCCAGGGTGATTCCCAGAAGGGTTCATCAGGTTTGGCCATTTTCCAGAGCACAAAATCATTGGCATCCCGTTTGGATTCTTCCACCTCAACCCGACTGCCGGATTGCAGATCATCCAGATTCTTTTTCGAGAGTTGACCGTAATTGGCAAATTTACTGACCTGATAGTAAACATCACCATTATCACCCTGATAGGCGATATCCTTGTCAATCAGAGTCTGAATCATAGCCAGAATATTGTCCATATGCTCCGTGGCCCTGGGTTCAATATCGGGACGCTTAACACCCAGAGCATCGGCATCTTCATGCATGGCGGCAATAAATCGTTCGGTCAGGCTATTGATATCCTCACCGTTTTCAATCGACCGGGCAATAATTTTGTCGTCAATATCGGTAATATTGCGAACATAGGTCACATTTTCTGCACCATAAAGCTTGCGCAGGTAGCGGGTAATGACATCAAACACCACCAGTACACGGGCATGACCAATGTGACAATAATCATAGACGGTCATCCCACAGACATACATTTTCACCTTACCGGGGTGAATAGGAGTAAAGCGTTCTTTTTTACCGCTTAATGAATTTTGCACGTGTAACATGTTAATTTTTCTTCTCTATTTTGGCCCAGGAATCTCTCAGACCGACGGTACGATTAAAAACCAGTTTGCCTTGAACAGAATCTGGATCGACAGTGAAATACCCTTCTCGTTCAAACTGGAAAGAATCACCCACCTGGGCATCAGCCAATGACATTTCAGCACGAGCCTCGGACTTTACAGCCAATGAATCGGGATTTAGAAAATCCAGGAAATGACTATCATCATCTTCATGTTTTTTCGCGGCTTCATCCGGATTTTCAGCATTAAACAAACGATCATATAAACGCACTTCTGCTGACACACTGTATTGCTCGGATACCCAATGAATCACACCTTTAACTTTACGGCCTTCAGGTTTTTTGCCCAGAGTATCAGGGTCATGAGTACAGCGCAATTCAATCACTTCACCCTGTTCATTTTTTATGGCTTCATGACATTTAATGACATAAGAGTTTCTTAAGCGAACTTCTTTATCAATGCTTAAGCGTTTGTATTTGGGTGGTGGCACTTCTTCAAAATCACTGCGGTCAATATAAATCACCCGGGTCATTTTCAATGCCCGTTGCCCCATGGATTCAATTTTAGGATGTCTGGGCGCAGACAAATCTTCCACCTGATCATCGGAAAAACTTTCAATGACAACTTTAAGCGGGTTGATCACACACATGGCCCGGGATGCCGTATGTTCCAGATCTTCACGAATACAGAACTCCAGAGTGCTCATATCGACAACACCATCCACCTTGGTCACACCGATCCGATCACTGAAATCACGGATGGATGCCGGCGTGTAGCCACGACGGCGCAAACCGGATATGGTGGGCATTCTGGGATCATCCCAGCCCGATACGTATTTTTCATCCACCAGTAACTTTAATTTACGTTTACTGGTAATGGTGTAATTCAGGTTCAGGCGGGCAAATTCAATTTGCTGTGGATGACATGGGGTTTGCAACTGATCCAGTACCCAGTCATACAATGGTCGATGATCCTCAAATTCCAATGTACACAGAGAATGAGTAATCCCTTCAATCGCATCGGAAATACAGTGAGTATAATCATACATCGGGTAAATACACCACTCGTCACCCGTCTGATGGTGCTCGACCTTGCGAATACGGTAAATCACCGGATCCCGCATATTAATATTGGCTGAGGCCATATCTATTTTGGCCCGGAGCACTTTCTCTCCTTCTTCAAATTCACCTTTTTTCATACGCTCAAACAAATCAAGGTTTTCTTCTATGCTCTGGTCACGGTACGGGCTATTTTTTCCAGGCTCGGTCAAAGAGCCCCGATATTCACGCGACTGTTCCGGTGACAGGCCACAGACATACGCCTTGCCCTGCTTGATTAATTCAATGGCATACGCATAAAGCTGGCCAAAGTAATCAGAGGCATATTTTGGTTCCCCGACCCATTTAAACCCCAGCCAGGAAACATCTTTTTTGATCGCATCGATGTATTCCACTTCCTCTTTTTCCGGATTGGTATCGTCAAAGCGCAAATTGCAGTTGCCCTTATAATCCTGAGCAAGACCAAAATTCAAACAAATGGATTTTGCATGACCTATATGGAGATGACCATTGGGTTCCGGTGGGAAACGGGTCACCACCGCGCCGTTATTTTTATTATTACGAATATCCTCATCAATAATATGACGAATAAAATTACTGACGGGTTTAGTTTCGGTATCACTCATTTTTTAAACTCAAATAGTATAAGAAGGCCATAAATTCCGGGGTTGCTCAATTTGGCGTAAATTTTTCTGCGGCAACGGCTAATTTTAAAGAAATAACAGACAAAAATAAATCATTACTCTTTGAAAACGTCAGATAATGGTACTCATAGCTCCAAAAGGGGCAGAATGGGCCAAGGTTAAGCCGGTTATGGTCTAAATCTTGAAAAATTAAGATGATTAGTAATTATTACCTGTGTTTTCTATATTCTACTGTAGACTTATCTAAAAGGCGGAAATCACAAAATTTTCAAAAATATTGTGCAAATGACTTATGACGGCCTGAAGACTAATTATGAAATTTTTTTCGGGTAATTAACGGTAAATCATTCGTCTGGCTTTGCAGAAATCTCAGCCAGTTGATGTTGTCATGATTTTTACTGGTGTAGCAATAAGGAGTCCATTTCCATTGCTGGAACCGGTTTACTGAACAGGTAACCTTGCAATATTTCACTATCATGTGACTTTAAAAACTGGCTTTGTTCTAATGTTTCCACACCTTCGGCGATGACTCTTAAACCCAGACTGTGAGACATAGCGATAATGGCATTGGCAATGGCTGTATTGGCAAGGCCATCGCTATTTTTTGCATTTTTGTCGGGTTCAATACATCGGACAAAGGCCTGATCCACTTTTAAAGTATCCAGTGGCAAAGACTGCAATTGACTCAGGGAAGAATAACCCGTACCAAAATCGTCCATGGAGGTTTTTACCTCCATTTCTCTTAACTGATTGAGTTTTTCTATTGTCGGTTGATAATTCTTTATGGCCATGCTTTCTGTAATTTCCACTTCAAGATGTTGTGCTGGCAATCCAGTTTCATCCAGAGTATTGCGGATTTTTTCAATGAAATCATCGGCTTCAAATTGCTTTGCGGAAATATTGACACCAACATCGAGTTCAAAGCCCATAGACAGCCATTTGTTAGTCTGTGCGCAGGCTTCACGAAGGACATAGTCACCAATGGGAATAATTAAACCAGTATCTTCGGCTACGGATATAAAGTCATCTGGGGGGATAAGACCTCTATCGGGGTGTATCCATCGGACCAATGATTCCATGGCCACAATTTGCATGCTTTGGGAATCGATTTGTGGTTGATAAAACACTGAAAAATGATTATTCTCCAGGGCGACACGAATTTCCTTTAACAATAATAAGCGTTTTTGGGTTTCGATATTCATCTTATGGGTGCGGTAAGTATAGCGATCGCCTCCCTGTTCTCTGGACATCATCATAGCCGCTTCTGCACCGATGAGCAGATTAGATTCTTTCTCGCTTTCCAGAGGAAAAATGCTGGCACCAATGCTTGCCGTCAGGTGAATTTCATTGTTATCCATGGTTAAAGGGATTCGGATGGTTTCCAAAATTTCTTCTATAATGGCATTACATTCGTTTATATGATGAATGTTTTTAACCAGCATTGAAAATACATCACCACCAAATCGACTCACAATGTGTCCTCTACCTTCATAAGTCATCAGGCGGTTGGATAGCTCCTTAAGTATGAAATCACCACCTAAATGGCCGTACTCATCATTGACACGGGAAAAATGATCAATGCCAATAAAAATGATCGCAAAGAGAGAATCGCTGGGCGGGTGCAATAAAACGTGTTTTATCTGTGTTTCAAAGAAAGTTTTATTGGACAAATCGGTTAAGGGATCATACGTTCGTGAATAATCCAGACTTTCTTTTATTGAACGGGATTCTGTAACATCCTGAAAGGTACCCAATAAATATTCATCGTCCGGATCTTTAAGCCCGGTTATATATTCACCCTGCTGGTAAATAATAAATTCCTTACCATCCCTGGAAAGAAAACGATATTCAAGCATGTAACCTTCCATATTTTCAATAGCATTGTCTATAGTAAAACGTACATGGGTTTCATCATCCGGATGTACATGGAAAATAAAATCAGTAAAGCTCATGGTTTCTTTTTGGCTGGTCAATCCTAGGAGGTCAAAATAATTACATAATATTTCCACGTTGCCAGTGTTAATATTAATTGAAACAGTGCCAAGTTTGGCAATTTTTTGAACTTCTAAGAGTTGTTTCTCCCTTGTTTCCAATTTTTTAAACAGCTTGCTGGTATGTACTGCATATTCGATTCGATTTTTCAGGATTAATGGATTAACCGGTTTGTTAAGAAAGTCGTTGGCTCCAGCAGCAAAAGAATGCTCTATTGACTGTGAATCAGTTTTTGACGTGAGAACAATAATGGGGGTACCTGAAAGTGTGGATATTTGTTTCAATCGTTTACAGGTTTCAATGCCATCCATATCAGGCATAATCAGATCTAATAAGATAAGATCAGGTATTAGTGTGGTACACAATTCAAGTGCTTCAGGGCCGGAAGCGGCCAGGTCAGTATGATAGCCATATTGACTCAGATAAGATTGAATAACCTGTTGTTGACTTTTCTCATCGTCAATGATTAATATTCTGATTTCATGCTCGTGCATACTCATCACCTAAAAATCTGTTCGCGGCTTGAATCACCAATTAAGCCAACCACTGTTTAAGCTTGACAATCATCAAATCCCTGTCGATAGGTTTCGACAGGTAATCATTCATACCCGCGTCCATACATTTTTCCTTATCGCCTTCCATTGCATTCGCTGTCATAGCGATAATGGAAATGGATTGATTGGTTTCACCAGCCTGTCCCGAACGAATCTGACGGGATGTTTCATAACCATCCATTTCAGGCATTTGACAATCCATCAATATCAGATGATAGGGACTGTCTTCAGACACAGTGTTCAATTTTTCCAGCGCTTCCACACCGTTTTCAGCAACATCTATCTGGGTTATCCCTTGATTTTTCAATATACCCGTGGCGACTAATTGATTGACTCGATTATCCTCGACCAGTAATAGCCGCTTATCTTTGAACCAGGGGGGATCATCGTCTTCAGCGATTTCATTGCTACGTTTTAAACTTCGAATATAATGTTGCGTAACTAATGGCCTTGCCTGTGCCATGGCAGGCCCATCGTCTACCACAATATTTAAAGCATCAATTAAATCGGACACCGTTGCAGGTTTAGGGAAATACGCGGAAATTCCATGTTCTGCCAGGAACTGTGCTTCTCCCTGATAGCCCATTGAAGTCATTACCACTAACTTCATGGTATTAAACCGTTCATCATTGGCCAGTTGCTTGCCTAATTCAGCCCCGTCCATATCAGGCATTTGCATATCCAAAAATGCCGCATCAAAAAATGGTGTTTGTTTATCATTAACACGATATTCACAAACCGTGAGCGCTTCATCAGCGTAGGCTACGGCTTCAACATTTGCGCCCCAATATTCAAGTTGTTCCTTCAATACCTGTCGGTTGGTGGTATTATTATCCACAATCAGAAGGTGCAGTTTTTGCATATCGACCTTGGGCATGATGACTTTGGAAGCACTGCTTTTCTGCAATGTCACATGAAATGCAAAACAACTGCCTTGATTTAATTCACTGTTCACTTGAATACCACCTTGCATCAACTGGCA
>Ga0316204_10010376_pt1 | contig 12018 bp, 8 predicted proteins | sample 6monrhotite_MG_2_FD_205661 | JGI IMG/M metagenome (GOLD analysis project Ga0316204, IMG submission 205661) | Microbial mat bacterial communities from mineral coupon in-situ incubated in ocean water Damariscotta River, Maine, United States -... | ecosystem: Environmental > Aquatic > Marine >...
GCTTTTCTTTGCTTGCTCATTTTATATTCTGTAATACCTAAATAAGCATAACGTTCCAGCGCAATAAGCAGAGCCAGGATACCAATGGCCAATATAATATAGCCAATCACCCCGCCCTGCCTGATCCGTTCTTCAATATCCGGCATCTGTGTCAGCAGTGATAATAATGTGCCCTGGGAGGGATCAATTGCAAAGGCCACTTCTCCCTGATGAGTCTGTTCCAGTTTTTGAGCCATGGTTAAAAAATTCTTCGGTGGCTGGCGATTCAACTCCACCAGTTGATTGCTCTTGCTCAGATATTGAAGATAGCGACCATTACTGACGATATTAAATTCACCAATGCGGGTAATCATACGCTCTTCTTCATTACCATCTGCAGTAATAATAATTTGCCTGAATTGCGAAGTCTTTCCGGATTCCGTCATTTGCCGTTGCATTTCATACCAAAGCTGATTCAGATCTTTTATGGAAGGCAAGGATTGACTATCACTCAGTTTTTTTAACAATTCGCCACGCTGAGGAAATTGAACTGAAACCATGGAGTGATTGAAGTTTGCCAGGGTTTCACCAGAAATTTGTCGGACGACACCAAACAATTCACCCAAATTGACACTGTTATCAGTGATTTTCTGTTCTATATCGGCCAGGATAGCATCATTTTTCTTTAAGGTTTCCTTAAGTTGCCTGGAATGGTTCAAGGACAACTCCAGCTCATTACTCGCTTGTAGCAATAACTCTTTTCTTTTATCTCTTTGCTGTTTAAATCGTTGTTCTCGAAGTTGATTTTTTTTACTGATAGACAGTCTGGACTGTTTTACCTGTTCTAACAAGGTGTCCAGATCCATTGCATAAACCTGACCTGAACTATTAGTGCTTAGAACAAAAATCCCCATCATAAGCCAAAATAAACCACCGGTATGTAACCAACGACATGCATTTAAGAATTTAATTGTCATCAGATCCCCCTGAAGCCGAAGTTTTATTTTTCGGAGCACTGACTGGAACTTTTATAAATTCAGGCGCGGCCTGTTTACGAGCCACTCGAAACCCTCGTTCCAGTGATGCCAGATATTCCGGGGGTAAGGGTTTGAATTCATCCTCTTCTTTCGACCAGTAAAAAGCCGATTGCTTATCCAGGCTTTGATAAATCAGCGCTACCCGTCCCATACGAAAAAAATTGACAACCAGGTTCTGATCATCTGGATGATTTCCCTGCCAGGCCTCAACCGTTCGACCAAAATCCATTTCAGCTAAAAAAGCCTGCAGGATCTGGCGATATTTTTCTGCACTACTGACATTCGCCTGATCCATTAATCGTTTAAGTTCGGCAACTCGTTGTTGCCGTTCATCAAGCAAAAACGGCATGTCCAGTTGTATGAATTGTTCCAGGCTATTTATCATTTGCAACATCAGGGGGACAATAGATTGCTCAGTCTGTTCAATGCTGTTGAGCTGTTCAATCCGCCTGGCAATCTGTGTTTGCTGGGATTGAAGTAATTTTTCCAGCTGTTGATTATAAATCTGCAAAGTGTTGAGCTGTTCCGAAATTTGCTGATATTCATGAGTCATATCAGTGCTTTGCTGGCTGAGTTGATTAATTCGTTGCTGAGATTTCAACGAGTTTTTCTGTGACGCACTTTGTTCGGCAATCGTTGAATTAAGTGTTGAACTGGGATTTGCCGCTGATACACTGAAACTCAGTAAACACAACAGCAGACATAATCCTTTTGGTAGCAGATCGTTTGATGGCATCATTTTTTGTCATTTATTCCATGAGTTTATTATTAGACTATAGAACAATTTATATAAAAATCTCCTCAAATAATTAACATGGAGAATCACAACAAACTTATGAGTAAGCCGATGACCAGTCAGGTAATATTCTGGTTTTAACTTAAATTTGAATACATTCTTAGTAATGACCGTTAAGGCAATATGGTCTGTTTCACCAGGTTTTGCTGGAGAAACCAAAATGAAAGGCGGTCAATACAGATGCATTTAAGCTTTTGCTGACCGATATGGTCTGAAAAATTAATGAAACATTCAGGTTAATCTTAAGCGGTACACTTTTGTCGGCACCGGCATGGCACTAGCTTAGCACCAGCATGAGTACCGACAAAGCGTTTTTAAGCGGTTACCGTGACATTGGTTTTGGCGGTACCCAGAACCTCACCAGTGATCCAGTCAATGATATCGGTACTGATAATATAGTTACCCGGCTCCGTGGGTTCAAAAATAATATCGTACCGCTCACCGGAAATGGCTCGTAGTTCCGTTACCTGAACAGGATTGGGTAACGGACGACCATCAGAAATATAGACCGTCCCCGTGAGGCCACCAAAATTAATGCGCTGGGGATGATAACCAGCGCAAATATAACGGCCCAGTAGTTTCTGGCCCACTTGAATCGAGGCCGATATAGGCGGTAGATTCATAGCAGAAGTACCACTGCCATCCACACCGGTGATAATAAAGTAATCCGGATTCAGGGTATTCAAACCGACGTCCGCACCACAGGTACCTGCGTCCCAGGACAGGGAATGCCAGTTTGAATCGATCTCATCCACTACCCAGAATGCTTCCGCATCATAGGTCGGGCCACCGGATAATAAGGTACCAGGACCTTCTGGCGGATCAACAATCAGGGCGCCATACATACCCATCTCGGCATGTAATACGGTATTGGTATGGCAGTGATAGAAGTAAGTACCAGGGTGCATTGGCCGCCATTGATAGATGTAGAGACCGTCTACGTCCCAGGTGATATGTCCAACTCCATCGGCATGATCAGCGGGCTCTATACCATGATGATGGATGGTGTGTAACCACATCATCCCCCGTACATCAAGGCGTGAGTGAACTACCTGTCCGGCTCTGACACGCATCGCTGGCGATGGAAAAGGGCCACTGGCCATCATGCCGCCATCACCAAAACCATCAGTGAATCCCCATATTCTAACCGAACGGCCATCATCCATGGTCATCGAACCATTCATATAAATACCGCGATCATAAGTAACATCCGGCGATACGATACCGGGTGTTGCCGGTGCATCAGGATAAACGAAGCAGGCACCACCCATGCCGCCGCCACCGCCTCCCATACCGCCACCATTTCTCATTCCCATAATAATTCTCCTTTATTCAAAATAAATATCAGTCATTGCACCGAACATATAATAGCCACCGCCGGCTGTCTGAGACATCTCGGTGTGCAGATGCATTGGATAGGCGCCGGTGGTGACAGGAGGATAGGAATCTGGTGGTACCTCAAAAGGAAAGATTGCATCAAGCGCACCCATATCACCATCCAGATACAGACAGTCTTTTTTCCAGACATCCGGACGGATTTGTCCATTTTCAGTCAACCATTCGACGTGATTGGCATGACAGTGTACCGACTGAGCGGCAAGACCTGGATTCAGGATACGCACCAGGGTGCGATCACCGATATGACCATGCAGGGCTGAACGGGGATCCGTTAAAGCATCAATATTAGGGTCGTGCGCACCCGGCGCACCCGGTGGTCGGCCCCCCAGGCCATTAAGAGTAAAGTATCTAGGTTCATAGGCTGTCGTTGGTGTCTGACCATTGGCTATGGCAGAATGCCAGACTGGATCGATATCATTGAAAATCCAGAAGTATTGTTGAACAAATGTCGGACTGCCGGGATACATTTGATTAGACAGTCCATTTGGCATTACCGCAAATCCGCCATGAAGGCCTACCAGGCGATTATAGGGTGCATTGAGCTTATCGTAATAGAGATAAGAACCGACATCCGTCGCTTCAAAGGTTATGGTTTTCGTTTGATTTGGTGCTATTGGACCACTGTCAACAAGGCCATCTATAACAAAGCTGTGGGTACTGTCCAGGGTGTTAGTAATGGTAATTTTCACCGTATCACCTTGCTGAACAATCATCGATTCGCCCGGGACATTGACAATATTCTGGCTGTCACTGAAACCTCTGAAATAAACATTTTCTCCCGTTATCAGGTTTTGGTAGCCGTCAGTGATATAGAATGTTTTAGATATGGTTTGTGCGTAACTCCTGGGTGCCCAGGTTAGAAGTCCAACACTTCCGAAGACAGAACCGGCAAACGTTGCCGAACCAACTTTCAAAAAGTCTCTACGTTTCATGGTTTCCCCTCTATATTCAATAATGCTTCGGCAAAACATACAGATGTCCATCCATAGACACTATCGATTAGGGGGGCATGTCTACTTATGTAAGCCTGGCACTAAAGTGATAATTTCTGACTCTCTTTAAAATAACAGTCATTGTTAGATTCGGTCAGATAGGGCTAATCATATACAGATAAAATATAGGGGTATGTAACAAAAGGTACACAAGCGATATATTTTTTGAGAAATTTCATAAGACTGGATTAAGGTATAGCATAAGCTTGCAGGTTAAATAAAAAAAATAGACTTTTGTCTAATGCTATCTCACAGAAGCTTTAACAGCTATATTAGCTGCTAACAGCGGTGATCGCATGTCATGACAGTACTTATTGGACATATCCTTGTAGTGGTTGACTGGCAACGAGTTTTATCTTTCCCCGTGATAATTGCAGGAAACCTTCCTGTTCCATCTGCTTGAGTATACGGCTGACAACTTCGCGGGTAGTACCCATTTCATGGGCAATATCCATATGGGTGATATTCAGTACATCACTTTGTGCACGTTCGAATAACCGACTGAGCAGGCAGGTCATACGTATTTCAAGGCGGTTAAATACCGTTTCCTGAAAGGTATCAATCATATGATTAAAACTGGTTGTCAGGCTAGTGATCACCAGAAGTCTAAATGACTGTGAAACATTAAGGGCTCGAAAAAAGTCACTCGCAGGTAACGCCAGAGCCTTTAGACGGGTTTCCGCAATAGAATGCGCCCTGAACGGTTCATTATTCAGTATGCTGCTCAAACTCATAACACAAATTTCACCGGGATTATTGCGGTACAGGGTAAATTCACGACCATCCTGGGCCAGTTGATAGACTCGAACCTGACCTTCCAGTAATAATAAAAATCGTTTTTCCTCATCGCATAACCTGCCCTGGGGTTCGGCAGTGTAAATCTGGGCGTGACCAAGTAGTTCCAGCCACTCGTCATTATCTTCTTTCAATGCAGGATAAACAGCAAAAAATTGCTGCAGGATTGCGCTATCTGGTTTATTTTGTTTAGTGGTTTTATTTTTCATAATTATTATTTAACCGCTGGCAATTTATTTCAGATTTTTCTAAAGCGTTAATTTGATAAACATTTAATGCTTTCCTGAATATTTATACTAATGCTTTTATGTTTTTAAAATGTGAAGCACCTCCATTATTGTTGATAAACTCGATTGCTGAGCGATGTTAACTGTAAGCAGCATCTGCAAAGTCAAAGACTGGAAAGTTTCAGCGTTCTGGCTTTCCACAGATAATACAGAGCCGGTAGCAAAAACAATGACAGTATCGGCGCAGTAATCATGCCACCGACAATCGGGGCAGCAATGCGTTGCATGACTTCGGAACCGGTGCCATGGGTCAGCATAATCGGTAGCAGACCCGCCATAATAACAGCCACGGTCATGACTTTGGGTCTGACACGTAAAACCGCGCCTTCCATGATTGCCGCTTTTAAGTCAGCAGGAGTTTGCAGGCGGTTTTGTGCTTTTCGCTCTGCGATAGCCTGATCCAGATACACCAGCATAATCACTCCAAATTCAGCCGCAATACCGGCAAGGCCAATCATACCTACTGCCGTTGCAACCGAGTTATGAAACTGCAATGCAAATAACAGCCAGAAACCGCCCACCAATGCGAACGGCAGGGTTATCATAACCAGCATCACTTCAGTCACCTGCCTGAAAATCAGATACAACAATAAGAAAATTATCACCAGAGTCAGGGGAACGACCTGATATAATCTTTTCTTGGCACGTTGCAGATATTCGTATTGCCCGGCAAAGGTGATGGAATAACCCGCTGGCAGTTTGATCTGTTTTTTTATAATATCCTGGGCCATCTGGATATAACTACCTAAATCAACCCCGCGGATGTCGACAAAGGTCCAGCCATTGAGCCGCGCATTTTCACTTTTATACATCGGTGGGCCATCAACGATTCTGATATCCGCCACCTGCTCCAGGGCAACCTCAACACCCGAGGGCGTTATGACCGGTAATTCACCCAGTTTTTGCAGGTCGTTTCGAACTTCACGGGCAAAGCGCAAGTTGACCGGATAACGCTGCTGACCTTCCACGGTATAGGTAATATTGATGCCACCCACTGCAGCACTGATCACTTCATTGATTGCCGACATGCTCAGGCCAAGATAAGCGGCTTTATCCCGATACGGGATGATTTCTATGTAACGTCCACCGGTAACCCGTTCAGAATAAACTGAAGCCGTGCCAGGTTGCGATAGTAATGCCGATTCTATCTGTTGGCCTATGGTTTCAATCGTCGCCAGGTCCTCGCCAGAGACCTTAATGCCGACGGGTGTTTTAATGCCGGTTGAGATCATATCAATACGCGTTTTAATTGGCATTAGCCAGGCATTGGTCAGGCCGGGAACATTGACTGTGGTGTCCAGTTCCGCAATCAGTTTTTGCAGCGTCATGCCCTCACGCCACTGCTCCTTAGGATGTAATTGAATAATGGTTTCAATCATGGTCAGGGGTGCGGGATCGGTCGCAGTGTCCGCACGACCGATTTTTCCCCAGACCTGTTTGACTTCCGGCAAGCTGGCAATCAATCGGTCGGTCTGTTGTAAAAGCTCCTGTGCTTTACCTATAGAAAGCCCCGGCAACGTAGTAGGCATATACATTAAATCACCCTCATTAAGATCTGGCATAAACTCGGTACCTAATCCATTACCAAGTTGCGCGATCATGGGAGAGTCTGAAAAACGTTTTTGCCAATTTCGGGCCATCGACACTTGCCAGCCATTAATACGATTCAGCCACTCGCTATCATGCGTTTCACGTTCAGTGTTTGAAAACAATTCAACCGGCCATTTCAGGGGCGATAGCAGACCACTGATACCGGTTGCAGGCAGCAATGAGGAAAGCATAATAAGCACAGATACGATAATGAAACGGGCAGGACGATTTAAGACATAGTTCAGCGATGGTTTGTAGATGCGAATAAGCCAGCGACTCAGGGGATTACTCTGTTCATGCGGGATGCGCCCTCTGATAAAATAGCCCATTAGAACCGGTACCAGGGTCACGGAAAGTCCAGCGGCCGCGGCCATAGCATAGGTTTTGGTCAGGGCTAACGGTGAAAATAATCGCCCTTCTTGTGCTTCCAGGGTAAAAACCGGGACAAAACTCAAAGTGATAATCAGTAATGAAAAGAACAGCGCAGGACCAACTTCAACGGCTGCATTGCTTATTAACGTCCAATGTTCACGACGCTTGATTGACCTGTCCGGATGGCTGTCATGCCAGCGTTCCAGATGTTTGTGAGCATTTTCAATCATAACGATCGCGGCATCCACCATGGTGCCAATGGCAATAGCAATACCCCCCAGTGACATGATATTGGCATTGACTCCCTGGAACTTCATCACAATAAAAGCAATCAAAATTCCCAGTGGCAAAGTAACAATGGCCACAAAAGCCGAGCGTATATGCAATAAAAATAATAAGCACACCGCTGCTACCACGATAAACTCCTGCTGCAGTTTACTGCTCAGATTATTCACTGCCCTGAGAATCAACGCCGAACGGTCATAGGTCTCAACAATTTCTACCCCTTCAGGCAAGCCCTGTTGCAAGGTCTCAAGCTTTTTCTTCACCGCCCCGATCGTTGCCAGGGCATTTTCACCATAACGCATGACCACAATGCCGCCGGTCACCTCCCCTTTGCCATCCAGATCAGAAACAACCCGGCGCATCTCAGGGCCTATCTGCACTCTGGCCAGATCTCTGACCAATAGCGACTTGCCATCGTCAGTAATGCTCACGGGGATCAGTTCAATATCCTGCAAAGAAGTCAGATACCCCCTGGTATGGATCATATATTCCGCTTCGGCCAATTCGATTACCGATCCGCCCACCTCATGATTACTGTTTTTTATTGCCGCAGACAGTTTCGATAAGGGCACTCCATAGGCGCGCAATTGTTCCGGATTGGCAATGACCTGATACTGCCGCACCATGCCGCCAACGGTCGCCACTTCCGCCACGCCGGGAACAGTCTGTAACTCAAACTTTAAAAACCAGTCCTGTAAACTGCGCAGTTGAGAAAGGTCATGTTGGCCGTTGCGATCCACCAGCACATACGAATAAATCCAGCCTACGCCTGTGGCATCAGGGCCTATACGGGGCTGGACATTGGCGGGCAATGTATTGGCCGCCTGGTTAAGGTACTCCAGTACCCGGGATCTGGCCCAGTAAAGATCGGTATCATCTTCGAAAATAACATAGACATAAGAATCACCGAAGAAGGAAAAACCACGCACTGCCCGGGCGCCGGGAACCGCAAGCATGGTAGTGGTCAGGGGATAGGTTACCTGATCCTCCACCACCTGTGGTGACTGACCGGGATAGCTGGTACGAATAATGATCTGCACATCAGATAGATCGGGGATGGCATCCAGCGCAGTATTTTTGACCGAAATCAAACCCCAGATGCTTAATAATATCGTCACAATAAGAACCAGAATACGATTGTCAATAGACCAGCGAATGACATTGGCTAACATTATTGCACCAATTGACTGACAAATGTTTTATTCATCGGCACTTCCCAGGCGACGAAAACTGGCTTGCAGATGCGCCTCAGAATCAATCAAAAACTGTCCCGACAGAACAATTCGGTTCCCTTCCTGAAGACCGGATAAAACTTCTACTTTACCCTGGCTGTGAAGACCGGTCACAACATCCACGGGTTGAAAGCGCCCTTCGCCCCGATCGAGAATAACACTTTGCCGTTGGCCGGTAACTATCAACGCTTCGCGGGGGATCAATAGGGCATCCTCGATGGGATCAGAAAAGATTTTTACCTGGGCAAACATATTGGGTTTTAATAAGCCATCGGGTGTTGGCACCAGCAGACGTACCCTGACCGTTCTGGTTCGGCGATCCAGTTCAGGATAAATATAACTCACCCTGGCCAGCCATTTTTTTCCTGGCAAGGCCTGGATTTCAACCTCTGCAGACAGTTTGCGCTTGAGCCATTGTAACTGGTGTTCGTAGATATCGGCTTCAACCCAAACGCTGGACATATCCGCGATAGCAAACATGGGAAAGTCTGGCGTGACAAACATATGTTTGTGAACATTATGCCGAACCAGCATCCCGTGCTGCGGTGCGTACACAGGGATCCGATGTCTGGGTTTGCCACTGCGGGCTATTTCATTGGCCAGACTTTCTGAAATATTCAGATAGCGTAGATGATCCCTTGAGGAGACACTCTCATCACGTTGCCCGTATTTTTTTAAAATGCCCGACTGATCTTTTTGTTGTGCCTGAAGGAATTGCTTTTGCACCTCAAGAAATTCGGGAGAATACAATTCCAGCAACAGACTGCCCTTCTTGACCATCTGTCCCTCAGTTCGAAACGCCAGGTTTTCCACCCAACCGAAGGTTTTGCTGCGGACCTGTTTCAACCTGCGTCTATTGTAATCGACATAACCTACAGTTTTTAACTGCTTTGACAGCTGGTCTTTTTTCACCACACCGGTTCTGATCCCCAGGCTTTGAATTATCCGGGCATCGATTGTTACAATAGGTAAATCGTTAGTGCCGGGCCTGGCCGCTGGTTCATCCTTGGGCTTAAGCTGTTGCCTGACCAAATCCATGCCGCAGATAGGACAACTGCCCGCTTCATCGGAGATGATTTGGGCATGCATTGGACAGATATAACCCGGTTCCAGATATTTTTGCGCATGCTCCAGCGCACTTCCAGAGGGCTTGTCTGTATCTGATACGACGTCGTCATTTTCGCAGGCTGAAAGCATTAACAGCATAAAAACGACTGAGAATATGCAGGCAGTTTTGACAGGTATGTTTGCTATTTTTACATGCATGGAAAGCAATTGGGAGTTTATTATTTTTAGTATGCTTTCAATTGTAACTTATAAAACAAAATATTCCATTGTTATAAAACAATAATTTAAAAATCTAGACTAAGGTCTAAAACGTTTAATGATTGAGCGATTAAAGCCATGAAATTCAATATCAAAGCGGCTCTCTCTTTTTTCTTACTAAAATTTATTACAAATTAGCCTCAGTCATCGTCAATTTATCCAGCGAGGTCATGCAGGTATCAATAAATGTCTCCATAAAATAGCTTACTTCCGGATATTTCTTCAGTGTTTCCAGTTTCGCTTCCAGATTTTCCTTTACATGTTCGAATTCATAATTATGATGTCTGAGTTCATCCAGAGTCTTTATATAAGCACAAATAACATCCGCTGCTTTTACGATTCTGGCATATTCAGGCTCTACTTTTTCTGATAATAACAGTTGGGAAAAATCATCTCTCAATTCTTCAGGCAAGGTTGCAAGGCATAATTGTTCAGCCGTTGTTTCCAGTTTTTTGAATTCCCTGGTCAATTCCCGATTATGATATTTGATGGGCGAAACGGTATCACCGGTATAAATTTCGATTTGATCATGATAAAGCGCGATGGTTGCGGCTCTTTCCGGAATGAGTTTTGGTTTACTCTCATCCGTAACAAATTTCTTGTTATAAATCAGGGCCAGTAAATGGGACACCACCGCAACCTGATGTGAATGTTCGGCAATATTTTCTGTTTTATGGCAGAACATCAAAGACCAGCGTTTGATCAATGGCATTCTAAAAACCCAGGCTAAAAATGTGCTTTGCATGACAGTTCTCTAATTCAATAAATTTCAGGCGATGGCATTATTTCTGATTAAGACTTTTGATTAGAGATACCATGTAACACATGGGCCGATGGAACATGTTTCGCTGCCGACTCACAATGACCGGTTTGATCATCAAAGAAAATGTCTGCGCCAAAGGCTTTTAAAAACTCACCCTTTGATTTGCCGCCTAAAAATATCGCTTCATCAATGCGGATATCCCAGGCTCTCAAAGTACGTATCACCCGTTCATGAGCCGGCGCACCACGAGCGGTCACCAATGCCGTTCGTATCGGTGAGTCACTATCGGCATAGGCCTTTTGTAAACGATGCAAAGCGCTAAGAAATTCCTTGAACGGTCCCCCGGGTAATGGTTCATTCGCTGCCGCCCGTTCCGATTCATCAAATGCCGCCAAGCCCTGTTCTTTATAGATGCGTTCTGCAGCATCGGAAAAAAGCACCGCGTCACCATCAAAGGCTATGCGCAATTGCCCATCGTCATTACTACGATTGGCCGAAGGTAATATAGCCGCTGCGGCATAACCCATTTGCAGCGCTTCACGCACATCGGCAGGATCCGCTGATAAAAACAAATCCGCATTAAATGGATCAATATAACGATAAGGTGATTCACCGCTGGCAAATGCAGCACTGGTAATCGGCAGTTGATGCTTTTCAATCGAATTAAAAATCCGTAATCCAGTATCGGCACTATTTTTTGATAACAGAATCACTTCGACTTTTTCAACATTTGCTTTACCATTATTTAAGGCTAATAACTTCTTTACCAGAGGAAAAGCCACGCCCGGTTCCAGAGTTTCATCTTCATGCTCAATTTGATATTGGCAATAAGCCTGTACTCCCTGTTGCACAAACACCTCATGACTGTCTTCCAGATTAAATAATGCCCTTGAGGAAATGGCAACAATCAGTTTATTCTTGTCCTTCACGATCCACTCCGCTGTGTTTGTTTATAATAAATAGTATAGTCCGCTACTGAAAAAACACTCTTCGAAGTTTATCTTCCAGTGCCCCCATACCATCCGGGAACTGCCGCGTGGTCATAAGCAGGCTACGATTCATTGGATCTTTGACCACCCAACCGGATTCACTGAGTTCCATGCTCAGACCTAACTTCTGGGTAATGCCCATTAAAATCGCATGTTGCTGAATAATACTACGCTCGA
>Ga0316204_10010377_pt1 | contig 12017 bp, 12 predicted proteins | sample 6monrhotite_MG_2_FD_205661 | JGI IMG/M metagenome (GOLD analysis project Ga0316204, IMG submission 205661) | Microbial mat bacterial communities from mineral coupon in-situ incubated in ocean water Damariscotta River, Maine, United States -... | ecosystem: Environmental > Aquatic > Marine >...
TTAACCATGCGCATCGCTGATCTGACGTCAGGCGCAAAAAAACGTTTTATTTTCATCGCTGCTTACCTCACTCCGCATCACACGATCACTTAATCACATCGACTCTATTTAGCCCAATGAAGGTGTTTGCTGCCCCCCCACCGTCGACATGATCTTGATCTGCTTGTCGTCTGGTATTTCGTTATAAGACAACACTTTCAAAGCAGGGATTGAACCCTTGATCAAGCGAGCCAACACTGGCCTGATCAATGCCGACACTAACAATACCGCCGGCTGTCCGTTCATCTCTTGTCTCTGTGTCGCCTCACCCAGGGCAGAAAACATATTCTCTGCCAGACCGGGTTCAAGTCCGAGGCCACCACTTCCTGCTGACCTAACAGACTCTTGCAATAACTGTTCCAACGCAGGATCAAGTGTAATCACGGCCAGTTCTGACGCTATCCCATTGATTTGTTGGATAATTGATCGGCCAAGTGCAATCCGAACCATTGACGTCAAAATAGCGGGGTCTTGACTCCTGGCCCCCTCATCCGCCAAGGTTTCGACGATTCGACGCATATCACGGATTGGAATCCCGTCCTCAAGCAGACTCTGCAACACCTTGACCACCCCGCCCAGCGGTAAAATATCTGGCACCAGACCTTCAACCAGTTTGGGAGCAACCTTGGCAACGTTATCTAATAATTGCTGCACCTCTTCACGACCCAGCAATTCATAACCATGACTGCTGATAATGTGACTGAGGTGAGTCGCGACAACTGTGCTGGGGTCTACCACGGTGTAGCCCATAGTTTGCGCTTGATCACGCTGCGAAGGCTCAATCCAGGTAGCCTCAAGACCAAAGGCCGGATCTTTACCGGGAATACCCTGCAAAGCCCCGTAAACCTGGCCAGGATTAATGGCTAACTCACGATCAGGATGGATAGTCGCCTCCCCCACCGTGGCGCCAAGCAGAGTAATACGATAAGTATCAGGCGACAGTTCAAGGTTGTCGCGGATATGCACTGAAGGAATCAAAAAGCCCAGGTCCTGAGTCAGCTTTTTGCGAATACCTTTAATTCGCCCCATCAGCTGGCCGCCCTGATTTTTATCCACCAAGGGGATCAAACGATAGCCCACTTCCAAACCCAAGGTATCTACAGGAATCACATCGTCCCAGGTCAGCTCCTTCACCTCGGGTGCAGGCTCTTCGACGGCAGCCTTGAGTTCTTGCGAAGCAACTTCTTGCACTTGTTGTTCGCGCGTTTTCTTCATCTTCATATAGCCAGCACCGCCAAATACTGCTGCCAGGCTCAAAAACGCCAAGTTTGGCATTCCAGGAATAATACCAAGCAGACCGAGAATACTGGCAGTGACAACCAACACCCGGGGATCTTCAAACAACTGCCCCAGGATCTGCCCACCCATATCCTGCGAGCTGGTGACGCGAGTCACAATAATGGCAGTCGCTGTTGACAGTACCAGAGAAGGAATCTGAGCCACCAATCCATCACCAATCGTCAGCAACGTGTAGTTTCTAACGGCATCAGAAAACTGCATGTCGTGCTGCGCTATACCAATCGACAGACCGCCAACAATATTAATGAACAGGATCAGAATGCCTGCAACGGCATCACCACGAACAAACTTACTGGCACCATCCATAGAGCCGTAAAAGTCAGCCTCTTGAATAACATCCTGACGCCGTGCCTGAGCTTCTTCCTGGTTCAACAGCCCCGCATTCAGGTCAGCATCAATCGCCATCTGTTTGCCTGGCATTGCATCCAAAGTAAAACGGGCAGAAACTTCTGATACTCGCCCAGCACCTTTGGTAACCACCACAAAGTTGATAATCACCAAAATACCAAACACCACGAGACCAACGGCATAATTACCACCAATTACAAACTCACCAAAGGCCTCGATCACCTTGCCCGCCGCGTCCGTACCCGTGTGCCCCTCCAACAAAACAACACGTGTAGAAGCGACATTCAAGCCCAGGCGCAACAAGGTTGCCAATAAAATAACCGTTGGAAAAACTGCAAAATCAAGCGGCCGTTTAGCATAAACAGCTGCCAGCAATACAATCAGAGAAAGTGAAATATTAAAGGTAAATAGCGCGTCAAGGCCCAATGCTGGCATAGGCACAATCATCATGCCCAACATCAACAGCAACATCACAGGGACACCCAGCCCCTGACGCATCAGGTCTGACAGCGAAGGCATATTCTTAACGTTTTCCATACTTCATAACCTCTTACTACGCGTCACGTTTTCCCATAGGGTCAAACTGAAAATCTTCAGGGATTGGCAAATCATCCGGATCGAAGGCATCCGGCTTGCCAGAACTAAACTGATCACGTAACTGAAAGACATAAGCCAATACTCTGGCAATCGCCAGATACAAGCCTTCGGGTATTTCATCATCAATTTCAGTCGTAAAATAAACTGCACGAGCCAGTGCCGGTGACGACATAATTGGCACATTGGAATCTTTGGCTATATTTCGGATTTGAAAGGCAATCTGATCAGCACCCTTGGCAACTACAATTGGCGCCCGCATATTTTCCTGATCATATTTAATGGCCACCGAGAAATGAGTCGGATTGGTGATGACCACATCAGCGTCAGGGACTGACTCCATCATACGACGCGCGGCGATTGCCATTTGCGTTTGACGGATACGACCTTTTAGCTCAGGACTACCATCCGTATCTTTATTCTCATTCTTGACCTCTTGCTTGGTCATCTTGAGTTGACGCTTGTGATTCCAAAGCTGAAAAGGCACATCGACAGCAGCTATAAGTATCAACGACGCACTCACCGCAAAAAAACCCCAAAAGATGATCTCACCAGAATGGGCAATCGCCTGTTTTACAGGCTCAAGCCCCAAACCAAGCACTGGGTTTGAAGTCATGTACAAAACAATTATGCCAACAGCAGATATAACAAAAAATTTAGCCAGCGCCTTACCAAGTTCCATCAAGCCTTGCGGCCCAAAAATCCTTTTCATGCCTGACATAGGATTAAGCTTGGAAGGCTTTACGGCTATCGCTTTAATACTAAAATTCCAGCCACTTAAGGCAATCGCTCCTGCAATCGCAGATATGACCAACAATAAAGTAAATGGTGCTAGCGCAACTAACATCTGTGCAACAGCATTAAGAAAAGTGTCCACCATATATGTAGTATCAAAGATATTTTCACGCTTGATGGCAAAGCTGTCCTTCATCACAGCGCCAAGACCTGAAACAATCAATGGCCCGAACACCAACAAACCAACCGCTGAAGACAGCATCATCACCGTCGTGGTCAGTTCACGAGAACGAGCAACATTGCCTTTCTCCCGTGCATCAGTAATTTTTTTTGGTGTGGGGTCTTCTGATTTTTCTTGGCCATCTGAAGATTCAGCCATCGCCTTAGCCCGCTACCAGCATATCGCGCATAAACGAAAACCCTTCATTAAACAATGCGCTCAACTGGGGCAATGCCGTTGAAAGAGTCACCATAATCACAATAAAACCCGCTGTGATCGTAATAGAAAAGCCAACTGCAAAAATATTCATTTGTGGTGTTGCTCGGGTCATGACACCCATCACCATATTAATCATCAACAGCGCCACCACCGCTGGCAAAACCATAATTAGGGCACCGGAAAAAATCCAGGACGAATAATAAACCAGCGATTCGATCGCCGACAGAGGCAAACCAACACCACCAATTGGGAGCAAATTAAAACTCTCACCCAGTATCTGAATAAGCACCAAATGGCCATTAATCGACAAAAATAACAACACTGCAATGATGTTGTAAAATTGACTCACCACCGGAACACTCACCCCAGTTTGCGGGTCCATCATCTGCGCAAAGCCCAAGCCCATTTGCATACCAATAATCTGCCCGCCCATCACAACCGCTGCAAAAATAAACTGCATGACAAAACCCAGTGAAACACCAATCAAGACCTGTTGAATAATTAACAGCACCATCTCTAATGACACTGGATCAATAGAATTATCAGGCGTAAGGGAAGGAAAGATAGCCACTGTAATTGATACCGAGATAATGACCCTAACATTCATTGGAATCATAGCGGTGCTGAGGATAGGTGCCGCCATTACAAATGCAGCCACCCGGAAAATTGGTAACAGATACCAAACTAACTCATTAACAAGCTGATCATAGTTAACATTCACAATTCAGCCTCATCAGCCTATGACATTTGGAATATTCGAAATCAATCTTTGAAAATAATCCACTAACAGGTTTAAAAGCCAAGGTCCTGCAAACATAATCACACCAAAAGTCACCAGCAGTTTTGGAATAAAGCTTAGCGTTTGCTCATTCACTGAGGTTGCAGCTTGAAAAACACTGACCACCAGACCAACAGCCAGGGCGGGCAACAAGATGATCATCACCATTACAGTAAGAACCTCAAGCGCCTCTCTGCCAATATCTAAAACAACCTCAGGCGTCATGACTGTATCCCCATCACGCCACGTAGAAACTTGATGCTAGAGTACCCAGCACCAACACCCAGCCATCAATCAAAACGAACATCATTATCTTGAATGGCAGTGACACAATCAGTGGCGACAACATCATCATTCCCATCGCCATCAGGACACTGGCAACCACCAGGTCAATAATCAAAAAAGGAATAAAAATCATAAAACCAATTTGGAAGGCCGTCTTCAACTCACTGGTAAGAAAGGCAGGAACCAAAACAGAAAATGGAACGTCATCAAGTTTTTCTTCATCTATTTCTGTGCCAGACATGTCAACAAACAGGGCCAAATCAGTCTCTCTGACCTGATCCAGCATAAAGCGTTTGAATGGTTTTCCTGCACGAATTAGTGCATCTTCGCTGGAAATTTCTTCATTCATATAGGGTTCGAAAGCTTCACCGTAGACCCTATCAAAAACGGGTGCCATGACAAAAAATGTCATAAACAAAGCCAGGCCAATAACAATCTGATTAGTAGGTGTCGACATTGTACCGATGGCCTGACGCAACAAGGCCAGCACAATCACAATCCGGACGAAACTTGTCATCGCCAGGATGGCTGCTGGAATAAAGGTCAGCAGCGTCATTAACATCAACACCTGGATACTCAGGGAATAAGTCTCGGTACCATCTTGGTTTACCGTCATCGACAGGGCATTAAGCCCCGGCTCGGCATACGCCATTACCGGAAACATCGCAAAAATTAGAACAGCTAAGATCTTCATTTCTTTTCCAGGCGTGTCAGGCTCTGCTTAAACTTCTCTGCAAAAGCAGATTTTGGCATCTCATTGTTAACACTGACTTCCTCTCCCTTTTCAAGGGTATAAAGCATATTGACCTGGCCTGGTGCTACCCCGACTAAAACCTGCCGATCACCCACTTGAACCAGAACAACCCTTTCCTTCTGGCCAACTGAAACACCGGCAATCGTTTTCAAAGAAGTGTTAACAAGAAAGCTGGAACCAACATATTTCTTAAATAAAAATGCCAACAGAAAGATCATCATTAATACAAACAACAATCCAAGCACCATTTTAATTAGCTGCTCACTGCCAGTGTGGGGTAATGTTTTCTGTACTACCAAAGTGGTCTCTTCTACGGCAATCACCACAGTAGAAAATAGCGACGCAAGAACTGCTATTGAGCGTCTCATTATTTTTTCCATGCTTGATAAAGTAATCACTACATCATCTCTTTCAATTTATTTAAGCTTTTTGATGCGTTCTTGCGCACTGATCACATCAGTCAAGCGAATACCAAATTTCTCATTCACCACAACCACTTCGCCATGAGCAATGAGAGTGCCATTCACCAGCACGTCCATAGGCTCACCAGCCAAGCGGTCTAATTCAACAACGGAGCCCTGATTAAGTTGTAACAGGTTTCGAATACTGATACTGGTACGACCAATTTCCATCGAAATGGTGACTGGAATATCAAGAATGACCTCCATACTTTCATCAGCAACACCAAAGCCACCCTCTGTGAATTCATCTAGTTGTGCAGGCTCAACCTCGACCTCAGTCTGAGCAGCCTCTTCTATTTCCTGCTCGGCTAGGGCAGCAGCCCAGGCATCCTCTGCCGCTGCATCATCCTCACCAGCATCTAGGTTTTCTGTTTCGTCATTCATTTAGCAACTCCTAACTGGGAAACAACTGGGATGTTTGATTTAACCGGTTCAATAATACGAATAGCATTGTTGTTCTTGTGAACCCCAAATTTTCCGCGATAAATTGGCACATTATCATCCGTTGTCAGAGTCACGGTCTCTGGAAATTCAAATGGAATAATATCTCCAGTTTTCATTTCGACAATATCCTTCAGGTTGATATCTACATTTGCTAGAACACTTTTTACTTCGATATTTGCATCTTTAATATCTTCTGCAAGCGCAGTGGTCCAACGCTCATCAACATCCGATCGGTCACTCACTGTACCGGCATCGAGCAGTTCTCGAATTGGCTCAAGCATTGAATAAGGAATCGTGACATGGATGTCACCACCACCACCATCAAGCTCAATATGAAAAGTGCTAATTACCACCACCTCGGTTGGGCTAACAATATTGGCGAAATGCGGATTCACCTCTGAATTTTGAAATTCAAATTCAATATCCAGAACCGGCGACCAGGCTTCAACCATATCGGCAAAGCACTTTTCCATCATAATCTCGATAATTCTATATTCGGTACTGGTAAATTCACGCCCCTCAATTTTGTTATAAAACTTGCCACTGCCACCAAAAAAATTATCAACAACAATAAAAACGAGTTTGGGATCGAAGACAAACAGCCCTGTACCACGCAAAGGTTTTATGTGAACCAGATTCAAACTGGTGGGAACAAACAAGGTGTGTACATATTCGGCGAACTTAAGCATTTGCACACCGCCAACAGCAATTTCAGGTGATTTTCTCAACATATTAAACAGACTGGTTCTGAAATAACGGGCAAAACGCTCATTAATCATTTCCAGCGTAGGCATACGCCCACGTACAATCCTGTCCTGACTGGTGAAATCATAAGACTTGGCATCGCCGTCGAAAATATCGTCTTCGGTATCAACACCACCATCATCTACACCATGCAATAGCGCATCGATTTCGTCCTGAGATAATAAATCGTTTACTGACATAAAATTATTGCATCACAAAGTTAGTAAAATAAAGCTCTTCAACTGCAGACTCAGTTTTGTATTTATCCAAAATTGCCTGTATTTCATTCAGCATTTTTTGACGAATTTCTTTCTTACCTTCAACACTCACCAATTCACCAAAAGTCTGATTACTCAGCAACAAAATAATATTGTTTTTGATAACGGGCATGTGGGCACCTACCGCATCTATTGCAGCCTGGTCATAGCTCATAATCTCGACACTGACTTGAAGAAAACGTAGCCCCTGATCTGTTTCAAAGTTGACGGTGAATGCTTGAGGAAAGGCGAAATATATAGGAACTTTTTTTACCTCTTTATGCTCATCTTTATTTTCCGTTGTTGCCTCACCAGAGCCACCACCAAGCATTCCCATAAAATATAGCGTTCCGCCTACACCACCACCACCTAACAGCAACCCCGCAAGAATCATGATAATCAGCTTGTTCTTGCCGCCACCTTTGGCTTCTTTCTTATCGCCACCATCCTTTTCAGCCATCACACACCTCTAAGTTCACAAAATTGTATTAACTTAGTTTTAGCAATTAATGTGCCACTGAATTTATACTTTAATAACAACAAGTTATATGCGCACCGAGATTAGTGACATAATTTTGACTTTATTTATTTAAAAATAAGAAAGGGCCGCGTCGATAAAACGTCGCTAGAGTTACAAAAACGAGGAGAAAATCAATTAAGCGTAGAGATCCAACGCAACGGAAGAAGAGATCATCGATAAATCTATTTGTGAAATTAATTCAGTTTGTTCATTCATGGATTGACCTGCATCGGTATTAGCATACTGTCCACCGGACTCATTTCGATCCTGCTTATGACGCTGCTGCAGCGATTGCTCAGAAACATTGGCATCAGCCAGCATCAAACCTGAATTGCTAAACATTTCACGCAAACGAGGCAATGATGCCTCAATGGCATCCCTAACCACACCATGCTGCGCCGAAAAGATAATTGATGCCTGATCATCCTTCATCGCCACTCGAACCTCGATTGGCCCCAAATGGGCAGGATTAAGACGAATCTCGGCCACCTGATTTTGCCCTTGGCCTGCGACACGGGACATCATCATAACCTTGTCACTAAACTCAGATTGCCATTGCGGTGCAGTCAATGGTGACTGAATAAAACTAGTCACTACCCGTGGTTCACTATTTGCCAGCAATCCATCTGCCTTGCCAGGCTGAACAAATGAGACCGGAGTATTCATTGGATCCAAAATTCCTGAATTTAACTGACGCTCGCTCGATACAGCTGCCATCCGTTCAAGCAACACTGGCATTGGTGTAACCACAGCCTTGCCGAATAAATCTCTAGCTGTATCAGGATTAGAAAATGAATCGCTTTTATCACCCATCGGGGTTAATCCTGACTCAGTAGATATCTGACGTAAATTGACTCCAGCTTTTGCAACTTCGGTTGTCAGTGATTGCTGCGCCAAAACTGCATTTAGTTTTTCTAATAAACGTCGATCACCAGATTGTGATTGTTCCGCCAACTGGCTCGCCGCTTCTATATTAGCCACGGTGGTTTTTGAAAGCTGAGAAAGGGAGTCAGATGAAGCTGCATTATCAATAAACTGACGAATTTTTGAAAACAGCGCATCCACTTGCTGCCTACGCTGCTGAGCGCTCAATTCCGAGCCAACCGTTCCGGCCTGGCCTTGTTGCTGTGAAATGGATGACAAAACAGATTCATTGCCTGTCGTTCCAGCCAGCCCTTGTAAGCCCGGCAGAACAGCTGCACCCCCAGCCGGTCTGCCCAGGCCTTGTAACAAATCCGCCAGTTTGCCCACCAGCGCCTCAGCCTCCGGCCCCTGTAGCTGTGAAATGAGCGACAAAACATCTTCATTACTCATTTCAGCGGCAAGATCTTGCCCCTCCAATAGCGGCAAGCCAGAACCTGTTGTTGCCGCATGTCCCATAAGCAGCTCATTTACCGCCCGCAACAATCCATCCATATCTAACGGATTAACTGGGTTTACAAGCTCAGGCTGTAACTTCTGGGTAGACCGGTTAAGCGACGACAGAAACGATGAATTTACCGGTTTTGTTGAGTTATCAATAGCTTGAGAGGCCACACTCGCAGACATACCTACCCCTTGCCCTGAAATCAGGCTGGCCAGCAAGAATGAATTATTTTGAGACCCTGCGTCCATGGCACCATTCACTTATTAATCACATCAAGATTAAAAGCAATATCCATACCAGCTAACAGAAAAGAGATAGCAGTCATTGAAAACTGCCAAAGATTAGTCCTGAACCAACTCTACAACTTTTTTGCAGACCCTATTCAGCGGCAATATAAAATCAACGCCGCCACGTTTAACCGCCTCACCCGGCATTCCCCATACCACGCTAGTCTTTTCATCTTGGGCAATGGTCTTGGCGCCAGCCTCATGCATTTCATACATACCATTGGCACCATCATCTCCCATACCCGTCAATATCACACCAACGGCATTAGGGCCTGCATTTTGCGCAACCGACCTGAATAAAACATCAACAGCAGGCCTATGCCTGTTAACGGGTGGACCATCATTCAATTTGCAACGATATTTGGCACCATCACGAACCACCATCAAATGGGCGCTGCCCGGGGCAACATAGGCATGACCAGGCAGTATCTGCTCGTTGTCTTCAGCGTGCCTGACATTGATTGCACAAAGCCCATCCATACGCTTGGCAAATGGCTCACTAAATGCCTCTGGTATATGCTGCGCAATAACAATGCCTGGTGAATCAGGCGGCATGGTAACCAAAACATCCTTGATGGCCTCAGTGCCTCCCGTTGATGCACCAATCGCAATCAACCTATCTGTAGTCCGGTAGTGCTTGGTGACAGATTTTTCCAATACCACATCAGCAGACTGTTTTATTTTTGTGTTCAAAGTTGATGCGCGCATCAGTAAAGCGGTTTTACTCACCGCTGCAGCCGTCTTTATTTTCGCAATCAATTCATCCTGATATTCAACAAGTCCATCAGCAAGATCAATTTTTGGCTTGGTAACAAAGTCAATGGCTCCGGCCTCCAAGGCTCTAAGCGTGACATCTGCCCCCTGCTCAGTTAGCGACGAAACCATAACAACAGGCATTGGATGAAGGCGCATGAGATTTTTCAGGAAGGTAAGCCCATCCATGCGTGGCATTTCAACATCAAGTGTCAAAACGTCTGGGGTCAATTCTTTGATTTTATCGCGTGCAATATAAGGATCCTGAGCTACACCCACCACCTCTATACCCGGTGCTGAACTCAGCATCTCTGTCAGTAGTTTTCTAACCAGCGCAGAATCATCGACTATCAGAACTTTTATTTTCGCCACAAATCACCCACCATCAAAACAAGTCAATTTCACCATCTACAGGCTTAGATTCAAGACGATCCATGTAAGATGTCTCGCGATCGACAATAGTATTGTTATGAAGAGAACGGAGTTTTTTCATTAATATCTTTCCTGACTGTGGAAAGTAATGAACTTTTCGCGGATAAATATCGCCAAGATCCTCCGCTAAAAGACTAAAGCCCTCTGTCTTTATAAAGTCACGCACAAAATTAATATTTTTCTTACCAATATCAGTCATATTTTCAAGGATCATACCGCCACCAAACACTTTGATCTCAAGATTTTCACGCCTGCCACCATTCTTAAGAATGTCATTAATCAAGGCTTCCATGGCAAAATTTCCGTAGCGTGTAGCAGCACTGTTCCAGGTATTACTTGAACTACCGTCCTCCTCGCCAACAGGCAGCATAAAGTGATTCATCCCGCCAATACCAAATACCCTATCCCTGATGCAGGCTGAGATACACGAACCCAGTACAGTCACTATCATTTCGCCGTGCATAGTCACATAGTATTCACCAGGCAGGATTTTGGCAGCATAGACCTTGTGATACTTATCCCAATAGCGATTGATATGCGAAAAACCACGTAACGCACCTGGTGGCTGCCCTCCAGGACCCAGTTTTCCTGATTCATAAAGCTGAGTGGGAGGCACCTAGACAGCCCTCTGGTAAATGGTTTTTCCCAGTAATTTAAATCTATCGGTGACACCATTCAAATTTTCTGAATGACCAATAATCAAAAAACCATCACTGCGCAGCGTTTCAGCATATCGATCAAACAACACTGATTGGGTTGCTTTATCAAAATAGATAACAACATTACGACAAATAATTAAATCTACACCTTGTTTGACGGGCCACTGCCCCATCAGATTCAATTGTTTAAAAATAATCATATCTCGAAGTTCATTCGACGCCCTGACGAGACCTTCCTTTTCACCCTTGCCTTTATTAAACCAGCGTTTAAGGACAGACGATGAAATCCCATTGACACTTTCCATGCTATACACGCCATTACTGCCCGTTTCTAGCACATTGGTATCAAGATCTGTTGCTAATATTTTTACATCCCAACCGGCATTATCAGGGATGGTTTCCTTCAAGGTGATGGCAAGACTGTAAGGTTCTTCACCCGTCGAACAACCTGCAGACCAGATGCGAATCTTTCTGGTATCTGCATTTAATTTCATTAAGGTGGGAATAAGGGTGGTTTTTAAATAGTCGAAATGATGTTGTTCACGAAAAAAGGAGGTCAGGTTTGTGGTCACTGAATTGATAAAATTACCCAGCTCTGACTCATCACCACTTTCAATCAGATCAATATAATCACTAAAGCTATCCAGATGTAACTGTCTTAAACGCTTTGCCAAACGGCTATACATCATGTCGTGTTTGATATCTGAAAGGCAAATTCCAGTATGTTCCAGAACAAGCTTTTTTACTCGCTGGAAGTCCTTATCCGGAAAATCAAATTCCTTTGCCATACCGTTATACCTATTAGAATACGAACTGCTGCCTC
>Ga0316204_10010378_pt1 | contig 12017 bp, 18 predicted proteins | sample 6monrhotite_MG_2_FD_205661 | JGI IMG/M metagenome (GOLD analysis project Ga0316204, IMG submission 205661) | Microbial mat bacterial communities from mineral coupon in-situ incubated in ocean water Damariscotta River, Maine, United States -... | ecosystem: Environmental > Aquatic > Marine >...
CGGCATCCTGGGCAGCGGCATCAAGACGAGAAAGATTTTTCAGGCTGGCCTCTATATTTGTCTGCCAACCAACACCACCCACCAGCGCCAGACGAAAACCGTCAACAAACATCACCGCTTCGGGGAAAACTTGTTTGAAGGTTCGCAACACTACCTGCAACGACTGCGGATCAAACTGATTAAGCGCCAGCCACTGAACAAACAGGCCGCCATCGGCAAGACGGCTTTTGGCGCGCTGAAACTGTTGCAGCGACAATAAAGCACTGCGCCCAACCAGGTCAGGGTGAAACAGGTCACCGATGATGACATCGTAATCCTGCCGTGTAGTTTGCAAAAAACGTCGGGCATCATCGCGGACTATCAGCATCTTGTCAGCCACATTACCATTAACCTCGGCAAACCACGTCTGTGAGGCATCTATTGCCCCCTGCGACAGCTCTACTGCGGTGCGATGCATATCGGGATAAGGTAGCGAAGCCGAGGCGCTAATGCCTGTGCCCAATCCAAGAAACAACACCTGCATTGGCTCAGGGTGTAGTAACAAGGGCAGTCTCACCTGGTTCTGCTGCGATATTACCGCCAGCGGTTCGGATGAGGCATCCATACGTTGTAGATCAGCCAGCAACAGACGCTGACCATCCTTACGCTCCACCACATGGGTAATCGCCAGCGCATCTTCGTGGACCCGTAAATCAGAACTATTGGCCTGCTGCTGTGGTAACAATTGATTCACTGCCGGCAACTGCAGCACCGGCCACGCCAGTACTGCTATTAATGGCAGCGCCAGCCAACTGCGCCGCGCGGCCCAGGCCATGCCGGCGACAAATAACAGCAATGCTGCCAATACGATTGTCGCCGCCGTCCCTAGCCATGGAATCAAGACAAAACCAGCCAGTAATGCGCCTGCCGCCGCACCAATAGAGTTGGCACCATATAAAACAGCAGCAATCGATTTATCCTGTGATTTATGCTTGCCCAGTCGTAGGCTCAACATTGGTAGCCATGCGCCCAACAACAGCGTCACCGGCAGGGTCAGGACGGCAATTGCCAAACCCTGCGTCAGCATTGCTGTTGCAAGAGAATCAAAATTAGCCTGTTCTGCCCAACCTGCCAATTGCGGAATAAACCAAAGGCTCAAGAGCGCAAAGATGGCTGCAACAACCGGCAACAGATCAAACCAGAAACCAGCCTGCAACCGTCTGGCTAGCAGGCTACCACCCCCTATCCCCACCAAAAACACGGCCAGGATCACGGCCATGACATATTCGGTACGCAACAGCAGCATGCCGAAAAGACGGGTCCAGCCCACCTCCAGAATCAGGGCCGCAGCACCTACTGCTGCGTAAGCAAGCAGGCTCAGCGGCGCAATAGCAACAGCGGAGCTTCGTTGCCGATCCTTTTTCTGCGTTCCTTCAAATGGTTGATGGTGCGATAACCACCAAGCCACTAACGCCACCAACGCACCGACCACAGCAATCACCCAAACAGCCGCAACCCAGCCCAGGGTAGGCAAGAGTAACAACGGCAGCAGAGCACCAAGGGCACCACCACAGGTATTCAGGCCGTAAATCCAGCCGAGCGAGATTGGCGTATTGCGAATAGCTTTCAACACCAACGGAAAGCCAACACCCATTGCCGTAGCGGGTAGAGTAATCAGGAATAGCGCAGCCGTCAGCTGCATGGCATACCATGCAGTTAGGCTTTCCGGCGCTGCCTGCAAAACACCAACATCAACCAGACGGAGAATAAACGGCAGCAGTAAAGCATATCCGGCGACACAAATTTCTATACTCGCAAATAGTCGTAAAGGAGAGTTTCGGCGCTGACTAATGCGCCCACCCAATAGCGCACCAATACCCAGCCCCAACATAAAGGCTGCTGCAGTGATAACAACACCAAAGATGCTGACACCAAACTGCAGTGACAACATTCGCGCCCACAAGACTTGATAAGCAAGGCCAACCGCACCGGAAAAAAAGTAAAGCCCAGCAACCCCATTAGCAAAGGAGTTTGAGGAAATTAAAGGATTTGAAATCTCGCGAGTCACGCTGCCTGCCATTTACAGCCAGGCTGCATTATCGACCACACGTCTTGAAATACTCTAGAAGGGGAAAAACCAGACAATTGCGACAACAGCATGTGCCAAACCCAAGGTAACAGTGAGGCCTGCAGAGATCATGTGTTTGACAAATACTTCCTGATTAAAAACCACCATTGAGACACCTAGATAGGCCGTTGTACACAGCAAAATCAACAAGGTGATTCCCATATAAAACAGGATCTTGTGCTTTTCCTTATCTGTCAGCTCGTTTGAGGCCTGCTTCTCCATAGCATCTTGCTTGAAGATCTCCATCACCTCCAGGCTATCATCAACAGACTGCTGATCCTGCGCCATTGAAACAGGTGCCGCGATTACCATCAACAGTGGCAACAACAGCGACTGAGATAACTTAGCGAGTCGCAGCTTGAAATAAACAAACAATCCCATCTTAGCTCTCACCCTTGGCATCATCTTCGGCATTACGACGAATAGCATTGCGCCAATAGAGTATCGCCATAAGGATAAACGGCGACATAACCGCAACTAACAAAAATATAAAAATAAGCCATGGCGTATCAATGGTTACATGCATGTAGCGATAAGTGTCAGCCATTGCCACAGGCATAAACAGTAACAACGAAATAAACCCAGCCAAGCGGCCATAAAAATCTTTCATTAGCCTTTATCCTTTCCTACACCATCTGCCGCACACCTGAATCCAAAAAAATCAGAAGCATAATGCGGCCATGAAAAATTGCGATGATAGGTAGTGGTAGAGAATGGATCACTCTTCCATGAACCGCCACGCAGCACCTTGTAATTAGCATCGACACCAACCAGGTCAACCACCTTCATGGCCCGGTCAGCTGGCGTGGATGCAACTTGAATTTTACCCTGAAATATTTCACTACCCGCAACAGAACCCCTGTATGGAAGAAAATCTGTATCAAGCCATTCAGACACGTTACCCGCCATATCCATTACGCCATACGGGCTTGCACCAGTAGGGTATTGGGTAACATTTGTAGTCGAACCAGTACTGTAATAGGTATTGAGACGTGAGGTATCCATCAAATCACCCCAAGGCCAACGACGACCATCGTCACCTCTAGCTGCTTTTTCCCATTCAACCTCACTAGGCAAACGCTTATTTGCCCATGTACAGAAATTACTTGCGTCGTACCAAGAAATCATTGTCACCGGATGCAATTCAACACCTTTAGGAATACGACCATCTTTCCAATCCAATGGCGGACGATAACCCTGCTCACTTACAAACTGGGCATACTGAATATTAGTAGTTGGATATTTAGCCATTTGAAATTCAGGCAGTATTACCTCATGTTGAGGACGATTCTGTTCACTAGTCCTGATCCTGTCTGATCCCATCAAGAATTTGCCAGCAGGAATGGCAACCATTTGATTTACTTCTTGCCATTGCTCCTCCCCAACCAAAGCCAGCAATTCAGATTTTTTATAGTGGTAGACCTCAGTTTTATCGGCTTCGTGACGCTCATGCATGGTAACGTCTTCGCCGGCTGCTCGGATGCGCGACTTCATTTCGGCAATATCATAACCGGCCTTACTCGGCATATCCGCGAACACACGGCTGTATCCAATATCCACAACATGAGCAGCTCCACCGACCATAGCTATCGCTGCACACGTTACTAGTGTTGCACTGAGAAATCGCTTACGTTTACGACGCTCCAGCTCTGAAAGCTGACGTCTATTTAAAACATTATTTTTCATCATCTTTCTGGACTTGAAAAAAAATTATCTGCTGCTTTTTTATAGAGCAGATGATGGGGCCGACGCCCATAGGTCTTTTTGATTAGGATCTCACCAAACACACCACCAATTGCAGCTGCTTCAATAGCAACTATCAACACTAAAACCCAGTACCCGAATGGTAATAAGACAACACCATCTGGCAGCGCCTCTTGCCCCATCATTTGATAATAGCTAAAGCCACGGACAATGATTGGCACAAAATAACAGATTAGTTTACCGCCAAGACCGTAGATCATTGAAACCACAAAACCAGCAATCAGAGGCGGCACAAACAGGGTTAATACCCAATACGGACTGAAGGTTGAAACACCCCAAAACAATTCAAGCCGTATACCTGGTGGAGGAGCGATATAGTTTATTAATCGATCACCAAAGTAATTGATTAATACACCAACACTAATCGCGACAATACCCATCAGGATTGCCATTAAGCGCCTATTCATCTTCATGGCTTCCTTGGTAATCTTTTCCAGTCAGCTTCTCATACTCTAATTTCTTAACCTCCTCAAGATACCAGTCTTCCACCTTGAGACCAGCGAAAAACTTAGCCAGAAGCTTTCTCTCTTCAACAGGCAAATACGCAAATGAAGGCATCTGATATTCAGCCTTTAAACGTGAAGGCAAGATCTGCTTGGGGTCTTCGGCTGAAAGATAATTAAACAACCAAGTCTCGTCACGCAAAGAACCAATACCATCAAGAGAGGGGGAAGGAACAGACTGCATTGCATTTCTGACTCCCCATATAGAATGACAGTCGCGACAGTTTAGCTGACGAACTAATTTTCCGCCCTTTTCTTGAATAACATCAGACGCTGATGAGTAAAAAGGTATACCTTTGTCCGGAGTTGTATCCTGGCCCTTGCGGTAACTATTTATTAGAGTAAACGCAATGACGAATATCAGAATCGTAAACAGTATCCCCTTTTCACCTTTACGCATTTATTTATTTTGCTCTCGTTTCACTTCCAGATGCTCTTCACGACTCTTCATTTGAGCTTTTAATACTTCCTGACTTTTCTTAAAGTCCTCAGGTGTCATTTTATCCTTGTCATTTTCATCGAAAACCAAATACTTTATGTCCTCATCGAACTGATCATTGTTTTTGGCCCAGCGCATTGCAATAATTGCCGCCAGAACAATCAAAGCACCCGCGATCAGCCAGACGTATATCGTCCAGCCATCGGGTAATTTATCTAAATCCATCATTGTCTCCTTTAAAAAAGATAACCTTGTAGCAACTGCATGACAGCCATAATCACCGCAGCAATAATGCCAAGGAATATTGCAACAAACATCACCTTCTCACCAGTTTTCAAACGCTTGGCAGCTGGGTCACTTGCAGTGGTATTTGAACCTGTACTCATGAACTTAATAACAATAATCGTAAAGAAAACAATACACATCATCAGGAAGAAAAAGATCCCAACGCTAAACTGCTGACTGTATAAGCCTTCTACTCCCCAACGATCGTCAGTTATCGCCTTCACAAATAGACCATCAGATGAGACAAAGGTTGCTAACGCATCGAAATAATTCATTGTATACCTACTAACCACTAAACCTATTCAGCTACGCATTATACAGCAAAAAAAATGCCGCTCAGAGAGCGGCATTAAATCTTGTTACTTTCATGAGCCAAGGCCCATAATTTTTATCTACCGTACGTACTGATACCAGGTTTTTTCTTTTCGTAATTATCAATAAAAAAACTATAGATAAATGGAGCTACGAAAACAATAGTGATTACACCGAGCATTACCAGTGGTGGATTATCAATATCAATCATTTTTTTAAATCTCCTTAAATAACTCTTAGTGAGCGATACTGTGATCAGGTTCCCAGCTATAGTGTGGCAGGCGCTTGATTACAATCAACACAGCTACGCAGAAGTAAATTACGTAGAAGATATCGATTGTGTAGCCCTTATCCCACCATGGCTGTTTACGTTCACGAGTGCCATCAGCCTTCCAGTTACCCTCAAAGTTCGCTAGAACAACCTTTGCACCGACAATCGAATACTCACCTAAATCAACACCCTGGCGTTGCAACTCAATGACCTGGTCCTTAATCATACGCAGATCATCCATTACAACCGGGTGACGCTCTTGGAACGGTTTCAGGCTGGTATCCTTGACGTTACTTACCAAGTATTCCATTTTAGCCTTATCACCAGAGATAGCTTCTACCGCCGGGCTATCCATCATCTGAATATACTCAGCGTATATCTCAGCTGTTGGGCGTTGCCCCCAAAGAGGAAAGGTAACCAGGAACGAAGTGATAATAGTCAAACCTAGTAGCATTATTACAGGTTGTGGTAAACGATTATTATCTTCCGAGATACCGCCAAGACTTTCGCCTTCCCATACCCTTTTCGCTGCATCATTCTGGGCTTCATCAGCCATAGAATACAGCGGTTTATCCATTTTCCATGCCATTATATATTCCCCTCTATTTCAAGCTAAGGATGAAGTCCATCAAGTAGCGAATTTCGCTATTTGATTGGTAACTTGGTACGTCTGGCGGTGTAAGCGTATTACCAGCAGCGTACTCATTATAAGCTGATCTCCAACCATCAAAATCAATGGTCTTACCATCAGCATCCTTATCACCCCAAAGGTAATCATAACGAGGCATGATTGAATGTGGCTGCACCAGACGAGGATTAAAGAAATGCATCATCATCCACTCTTTTGAAGAGTTACGTGAGCCAACATGCAATAGATCAGGTGCCTTACGATCTGAACCAAACGCTGTTGGTGATTCACCATTGTAATCACCTAAGCGTGGTGGAATACCAAAGTATTGCCAATCCTGTGTCTGCTCAGGCAGAAGCGTATGACACCACCAGCAACCCTCACGAACGAACATGATCTTACCAGAACCAACATAAGCGGTATTCGCATCACCACCTGCTTTCAAAACCTGATCATACTTCCAGCCACGAGTGGCAGTTGCATTTTCTACGTAATGAAGTGTTTCGCCCTGATGGCTACCACGTCTAATGACAAAAACGGCTCCAGCACTGTCATCAGCTTCACCAATCCGCCCCTTATCCAAGCTCAGTTCAGTTGCACCTGGGCCCAAGGTACGAGGATGATTAATGCCACTTGGAAATGGAATGCCTGGCTCGTAAACAAAAGCCTGAACCGCTTCCATGTCAGCGTTTGTCGCTGGATCTTTAGTCAAGGTCACAGTTTTAGGCTTACCTTCACCACGCAGCAATGGATCTTCATAAGAAAAACCACCAACACGTCCGTATGACAACTGTTTAGTCAAACCAGTTTCAGTTACAGCTACTGACGTCATATCAACTGTAGGCATATACAGCGTGATAAGCATCGAGCCCCCGAGGGCTACACCAAACAGGCGCGACCCAATTTTATATTCTCTAAAAGCCACTTTTGAATTCCTCCCTACTTATTTTATCGTTCGTAAGCCAGCTCATGAGGCAGACGACCTTCTGGGATCTCCGTACCAGCCTTAGCAGTCATGTACATGTTGTACAACCATACCAAGTTACCGGTAAAGACCATTGTGCCGCCAATCCAACGAGCAATCATATAAGGATGCTCTGCGATTACGACATCAATGTAGGGAACCTCGTAGATCTTACCCGCGCCCTGGATCAGACCAGCGATGGTCATTGAAATCCAGTAAATCGAGAAACCAATCAACAAGAACCAAAAATGGAAGTTCGCCAACGCCAGTGAATACAACTTACGACGCAGGAGTGTTTGCAAGCCGTAGTAAACAGCCGCACCTTCCAGAAATGTAGAGAAGCCCAACAATGCCAAGTGAGCATGAGCAACGATCCAGCCTGTGCCATGTACATACCAGTTGATCGCACGAGTCTGCTGAAAACCACCCTGCATATTCAGAGGAATCGCCATCATTACACCGGTAATGGTGAACTTGATTTCGACATTTTCAACAAACATGTGCCATTTACCAGTCATGGTCAACAGCAGGTTAGATACGAAAGCGATAGCAGGTACCAGAATCAGCACACCCTCTACTGAAGCGAAAGACTTCAGCCACTCAGGCAAAGGAGCAGACATCAGATGATGAGCAGCTGGAGTTGAGTAGAACACAACAACTGACCAGAAATGCAGATGGCCGATACGATGAGAGTAAAGTGGGTTACCAGTAACCTTAGGTACTGTGTAGTAAGCAATTGCCGCAGCAACTGGTGTAATCCACAGACCCAGTACGTTATGAGCAAACCACCATGTCATGTAGGCTTCGCTCAGACCGGTCAAGTTGAACCATTCTGGGCTGTTACCAACGATGAATACGATAGTTACCATGAACACACTAGCACCAAAGAACCAGTTAGTAGTGTAGATACCCTGAGTACGGCGAGTAACAATTGTCATCCAGACATTGATTGCCATAGGCATCATAATGAATGCAGCAATATACAGATCAATCACCCATGGAAAATCTGAATATTCGCGGCCTGATGAAACACCAAACCACAACAGAGTCAAGCCGAGAGACAGACCGAAGTTCCACAAAAAGCAGTTCCAGACACCCAGCTTCTCAGACCATAGCTTGGTGTTACCCAAGGCTGGCGTGATATACATCATTGCCATGGCAAATGCCATGGAAATCCAACCGAAGATTACCGCGAATACGTGAACCTGACGCATATGACCGAATGAGAACAATTCAGTGCCAGTTACAAAATCAGGAAACGCCAACTTCGCGGCATTAAACGAACCCAGGCCCGTACCTATAACGAACCACATAATTGAAGAGAAACCAAAAAATACCGCCGCCGACCCTGGCGGGATATCCTCATTTCTCTTAAATAGGTATTTCAACATGGTTTACAACCTCCCCCTTCTTTCGAAGATTAATTTCTTATTTCTGTGGAAATCTTTAAATTAACTGTGATCACCAGGCATCATCAGATACCAAGCAAACCACATACTCAAAAACGCAAGAATAATCCCCAGAGCTGTCGCGAGCATTGTCATAATTGCACCCTCTAAATAAACCCAATATTTAAGACTTAAAAAACTTTACTTTATATAACTTCAACTTATTTCGCAGCGGCAGCTTCCAGCTCACCATGACGATTCAATGCGATCATCATTATACCCATAAAGGCAAAGCCAAAAATAATCATGCACCAGTCGATAAAGCCCATAAAAGTCGATGGATCATATGCTTGTCCACCCCAACCACCCCAATTATCAAACATGCCACGACCTAACGCACACATCAATGCAGCACCGAACACACTGCCATTCCCCATGCCAGTTGTTACGCCAGCGACGAGGCTGCCTAAAAAGGTTTTACCCGGTGTTAGGTTATTCGCCATTTTTCCCCTCCATATTTTCAGTTTGGTCAAACCAATTTCAGTAATGCTGACCTCGCACCCTTCCAGATTTACCTTAAGAGCCCCCCTCTCAGGTTTTTAATTATCTGAAGACAACATGAGTTTAAAGCCAACTCTGACCAGCGATATTTGCATATCTATCACAAAGCAGTCAAGGCTTTTTTAGGTCGTAAATATTTTTTTGGTTTCAGTAACTGATTGAACAGTTTTCCCCTTCAACTCCACGTATAATTCATCAACACTTTTGTTAAAAAAGTGTTTTCTCACGACACATCTAATACTGGATTACAAGATGAAGGAAATCATTATTTATTCTATAGCAGCGATTGCAGGAATCACTGTTTTTGGCTATTCAATACACATGTTCATTGGTGGTCTTGTTGAACCACAAACTGAAACAATAATAATCATAATAGTCTGCTTGCTGGCTGCAGGCGTTATGGCCTTTATGACTTGGGACGTAATCAAAACTAGACGCGGCGACTGAACAGTCACCACCGAAAAAACTATTTATATACGGACAAGTGGGAACGTATATCTTTAAAATCAGACTCTTGAACAAACTGACCGCGATGAAATACAAACTGACGTTTTTTTCCTGACAAATCCATACCGACAAAACCAAATGACTTACCAGAATAGTCGGGGAAATAACGCAAATCTTTTACCAGCTCAATCTTCTCACCACCCTTGACCGTTACTGCGACTGACTTTTTTGCAAGCTCAAGCACTCTCGGCGAGGCAGGCAGAAGCATCAACCGCGTACCAAGAATTCGATTTACCCCAATCAGCAAAATAAAACTGGCCAAAAACATTAAGATATAAGCCAAGGTTTGATCTCCGCCATACCAGGACTTGGCCGAATACGACCCTAGCAACAGCACTACAGGCACATACAGCAAGGCATCCCAGGTTGCACCACGTTTATCTGTCGCCAAATGATAACTTTCTAGCTTTGCCATCATCCCACTCCGGCAGCTAGCACACGCTTAAGCACATACTCTAACTCACCATACAACACACGACCTGACTGCTTGTATTGCACCAACTGTTCAGCATCAATCACATAGGTCCAAGGATCACCCATTACCTTAAATGCTTTAAATGCCTCGGGATTCTGATATTGATCCATATGCAGAAAAATAACATCATCTCCATACTCAGCCATCAAACCCTTCAACATCTGCAACTGCTTATCACACACAGTGCAGTGCCCTGGCGTTGCAAATTCAAGAACTATTGGCTTGCCCTGCACCAAAGCCTCATCAAGTGAGTACTGATACATCCCCTCATCTGGGTAACGATAACTTGTAATTCGGCTAAAATCGCCATCCACATCTGCCAGCGTCTTAGTTTTGACCGGCGGCGCCGGCGAACCGACTTGTAGCGCATTTTCAGGAGCTGCACCGCAGCCCAACAAGAAAACAGCCAACATCGAAATCAAAGCAAATCGAATCATCACCATACTCCTAATAATTCTTTTCCCAACCAATACAAGTTCTTGCTAGGTTGTATGCCCAGATACAGTTTGCCAGCAGTACCGTCGTACCAAACAACCCCATCGCTGCAAGCCATGGCCTGACAATCTGTTCAACCTCGTCCGGCGACATGGAAACGCTTGCCGTACCACCTAAAACCCCAGCGATCGTAAATAATAGCACCATACCGATCAGACCAATGTTATGCGTCCAGAAGTGCACTTTAACCAGTTTGACACTATATATATGACGTTTAACCAAGCGCGGAATAATATAGTAGACGCCAGCAAAGATTGCCATCTCTACCCATCCCAATAAATTGATATGGGTATGAGCGCGGACAATCAAGTTCCCGAACAATCTGTGATCAACAAAATGCCGAAACTCTGCAATCCCCCCCATCAGGGCCCCCCAGGAAAAACCAATCAAGCTATAAATAATGCAGCAATATACAAACCAGAGAGTATATCTAATATAAACTTTATCTTCTGCCCAAGGCTGACTTTGATCTGTCACAACTTAACCTCTTTCTACTGCTCTTCTACGTCTTTTGACTCGCGGATATCCTGGTATTTATCTTTCCAACCCTCCGGAGCAACCGCTTTCACCATATTATCAATAAACTGCGACTTTCCTTCTGGCGGCATTGGTGATGACGCCGCCCCCTGCTCAGCCTTCAAACCAAACAGAAACGCCGCTATCGCCTTAAGGTCTGCATCATCCATTTCAGGCACATAAGCAGCCTCTTTCGGCCTCAGACCATGATCTATAGTTGCAGCACCATATGTCTCTTCCGGCTTTTTAAGAAAGGAGTAAATGTATTCATGCGAACGCTTTGTGCCAAGCCCATCCAGAGATAGCCCCATATTGGTGCCGTTTCTCATCGCCCGATGACAGGCCGTACAACCAGACTCTCGAAATATCTTCGATCCACGCTGCCCCTCTTCGGTAAACTCATAACGAGTCTTAACCTCAAACAACGGCTTATCAGAACTCATACGAACAAATTCAAGCACTACATAACCGATTATCGCAGCAACAATAAACGCCCCAAAAATCCCAAACAGAACCTTTTCACCCTGCTTCATTGAATTCTTACTGGACATACTTCACTCTTCCTAACACAAACAAACCTTTGCAAAACCAGCCAAGAACAAAAAAGGCGGTTAACCCGCCTTTTTGATTATCAAGACACAGAAAAGTTCTGTGTCTTGATATATTTTTCCAACCAATACTACGGCAAATGCTCAACTGGAATACGAGTATTACCCATTGTAGTTGGTGGCGCCTGAGTCAGATACGTAGCAACATTGAGTATATCTTGATCACTCAACTGCTTAGCCACAACCTGCATCTG
>Ga0316204_10010379_pt1 | contig 12016 bp, 9 predicted proteins | sample 6monrhotite_MG_2_FD_205661 | JGI IMG/M metagenome (GOLD analysis project Ga0316204, IMG submission 205661) | Microbial mat bacterial communities from mineral coupon in-situ incubated in ocean water Damariscotta River, Maine, United States -... | ecosystem: Environmental > Aquatic > Marine >...
TGCCGATGTATTTCTGCATCTCCAATTGCTGGTCACGGACCTCGAACAACAACATGTTGAGGTCCACATGCTTGTCATCGGCGCGCATCGTCACCTCGCCATTGGCTACGGTTATGCTGCCGGGAAGAGCCGCCATGATTTTGTTGGTCTCGTCTGAATCTGCCCGCTGCATTGCATCGAGGAAAAATTTGGTGATGCCGTAATGCGCGACAACAACATCACTGACCACCACATCGTCGCCATAGCGTGCCTTTTGCCTGGCAACGAAGTCTTGTGATTCGGGCCGGTCAAGCGTCTGAATGAAATGCGAACAGCCGATGATGCCTTCGGACTCGGCCGCACTGAGTCCAGGCAGGTAGTTCTCGTTGAAACCCAGGAACGCAAGGCGCGACTTCTCTTTCATGCCCGCTGCCGTGAATTGTTTGATGAAGGTCACACCATCTGCACCCGGCAGGGTCAGGATGATCGTTTCGGCACCGGACTCTTCGATCTTGCGGATCGTCGTGGCAAAATCCTTGACGCCGAAGGGGGTGTATTCTTCGCCCACCACATCGCCACCGGCGCTTTCCACGGCTGTGCGGATCGCCACATTCATCTTTTGCGGCCAGGCGTAGTCTGCGCCGAATAGATAGACTTGTCTGCCGACTGTCTCCATGAGGTAGGGAATCAGCGGATCGACATAGTGCGCAGGAAGGGCGCTGTAACAGGAGATGTAATTGCTGCACACGCCACCCTCGTAGTCGGTGGCATAAAGCAGCGGTTTGCGGCCCCGTTCGATCGAAGACTTGATAGCGTCGCGGGCCGAACTTGTAATCGGCCCGATCACAGCATCGACCTCATCGCGTCGGATCAATTGCTGTGCACGCTCCACCGAAGTCTTGGGATCGGTGCGGTTATCGGCCTTGATGATTTCAACCTGGCGACCCAATACGCCGCCTGCGCCGTTGACTTCGTCCACCAGCATCTCGATGCCCTGCATTGCCTGCGCACCAAACAGTTCCAGCCCGCCCGAAAACGGCATCAGCACGCCTAGTTTTACCGATTTTGCCAGTGCAAGTGCCGGGGCCCCCAGCGCCACCGAGCCGACAATCGCTGCGCCACCACGTAGAACTTCTCTTCGGGTCGTATTCATATTTTTTTCCCTATCCGCTACACCACTGTGTAGCCTCCATCCGCGACGAGGTTTTCTCCCGTCACAAAGCTTGCTTCGTCGCTGGCCAGAAAAAGAACCGTGTTGGCGATCTCTTTGGGCGTGCCGAACCGTTTCATCGGCTGCAGCGAAAGATAACTGCGCATCGCAGCTTCAGGATCGGCAGCAGTTTTTGCCGCGCCGAGCCGCAGTCCCGGCGTGTCGATCGTGCCGGGGCAAATCGCATTAACGCGTATGCCATGCTCCATCAAACCGATCGCCGCAGAGCGGGTGAGAGAGGATACCCCTCCCTTGGTCGCGTGATACGCAGCATAGCCCGGAGAACCAACGATAGCGAAAGTCGACGAGGTATTTACAATCGAGCCGCCATTGCCGTGATCGATCATCCGCCGCGCAGCCTCGCGTATGCCGATAAATACCGAACGCAGGTTGACGCGGACGAGCATGTCAAAATCTTCATCTGTGGCGTCGAGAATGCCGCGAGTGTCCTGAATGGCGGCGTTGTTGAACAGTATGTCAAGCCGTCCAAAACGGCTGCTGCAAAGGTCAAATGCCGCCTCAAGATCGGCGCGTTCGGACACATCGCAGTTGGCAAAAACAGCCTTGCCGCCTGTTTCGACGATTTCAGATACAAGCGCAGTACCTGCCGCTTCATCCAGATCGGCGACAACAACACTGGCGCCTTCCTCTGCAAAGCGGCGGGCTGTGGCAGCCCCAATCCCATTTGCGGCCCCTGTCAGGACGGCAGCACGGTTTGCAAGTCTCATTCTTCGGGCTCCCAGATTTTCAGCGGGCCCCTGCCGGCAAGATGATCAAGCACGTCCCGCGACTCGGCAACGACACCGAAATGCGTTGCAATATCATAAAGCGACGATTCCTGTTCGCGAGGGCCTGTTGCTGCACAAGCATCGCTCGGCACCACCACCTGATAGCCGTTGAAAAAGGCATCATGGACGGTTGAGCGTACGCAAATATTCGTAACAACGCCGAACACGATAAGCGTATCAATGAGGTTGTCTCGTAATGTCAGATCCAGATCGGTGCCGAAGAATGCGCTGAAGCGCCGTTTCAGGAACACAAAATCGTCGTTCTGCTTGTCAAGCTCCGGCACGACATTTACGCCGCTGGTGCCTTCCAGGCAATGCGGCGCCCGCTTCAAAAACTCGCGATCACGTCTGACGCCCGGGCGGTGCGCGTCCACAACCCAGCCAATCATCATGCCCGAACGCCGGGCACTTTGAATAAGGTCGTTTTGAATAGGATAGAGCCGTTCGGCTCCCGGCAAACACATGGCTCCCGCCGGGTCGCAAAAGTCATGCACCATGTCCACGATCAGCATTGCTGTGGTGGCGGGTCTCAGTGAGATATTTTGCTGCGCGCTTTGGGTGGCGGAAAAGCTATCCATAGAAAGCCTCAATGAATTTACTTACATGAAATTAAAACTCGTTCTTTAAGTTTGTTATAGCAACATTGTACTCGGGATGAAGTTGTTTCCTGAATCTTCCAAATTATGGAGTTGTAAAACACGCCTCGCCAATTCTTCCAGTTCAAACTTATTGGCTTCATTCAATACGGGTAGATAATTACTCGGTAATGCTTCGATGCCATGCAGGGCGCCGACGATAGAGCCAACCATCGTGGCAACTGTATCAGTATCATTGCCAATATTGACGCCTGCCAAAATTGCCTTTTCAGGATCATTCCCGCAGCACGCCACTATTCCAAGTACCGCAGGCACGGCTTCACTGGCATGAAGTCCGGTACCGATAATGTCTGCAAGTTCCGACACTGCTGATTCCCAGGAAGTGTGTTTTTGTCCAATTTGAATCGCTAATTCAATTCTTCTGGCAACGCTTGGGCCAGCCATCATCATTGCACCCTGTTTCTCTGCATAGGAATAACCTTGGTCCGCACCCTCAATTGCAGCTTTCAATACATCGTTTAGAACAGTTCCATCTGAAAGTGCAGCATTCACTGCCGTTGAAATGGCACATGCCCCCGATACGGAAATCACATTGTTATGCGTGAAATGCGCAATTTCGTAAGTCGTAGCGATTAAATCTTCGGGTGTACTTAACGAAAGCATTGAAGCTGACCAGGCCTTCATTGCTGCTCCATTAGTGGCCGACGCATTGCCATTGTTTATCAGGACAACATCCTGCGTTGGCTCGCCCGCTTCTGCATCGCCCTGCAATGATTGGCGAGTATCATTAAAAATACGTTGCATTGCCGCACGAGTCGTTGGACCGGTGAAGTTTGGATAGAAAGGGTAATCCATCCAGCGTTTAAAGGCATTGCGCATTACTTCATCACTAATTTCACCATTTTGGTCTAAAGCGGCTTCCAAGATATACCTTCCCTGAGTAAAGTCGTCTGTAACCATCCCCGCGTCATTGCAGCGTCCAAAGGTGTCCTGCGGTGGTGCAATAAATGTCGTGACCCACCCGTCAAAATCCGTTTTTATCTGCTCAATTGTTCTTAACTCCGTTGCAGCACCTATTGCATCGCCTGCAGCCGCGCCAACCAGACTACCCAAAACTTTACTTTTTAATGTCGACATTCTGACTTTTTCTCCAACATGAACTTATTTACTGTGCCGAAATCAGGCAATGCAGACATCGCCCCCATTTTTCCTACAACCAATGCACCACAGGCATTGGAAAACTCGATAGCTTCAATCAATTGATCATCAGTCCAAATTGCCAAAGGGACTAGTCTACTAACAAAGGCAGCAATAAATGCATCCCCAGCGCCTGTCATATCAACAACAGGAACGTCATACCCTTCAATATGAAACTCAGATTGTTCGGTTAATAAAACTGCGCCTTTTTCGGCTAGCGTAATAATCTTAATCTTTGACGGCCACTGCTTAACTTCTTTTATCCCCTCTCCAACAGAATCTGTATTGGTGAGAAGTAATAACTCATCTTCAGACATCTTGGCTATGTCAGCGGTCTTTAGTGCCTCTAAGGTTTTCGGAATCAAAAACGATTCGTCGTCCCACATATCAATACGGATATTCGCATCAACACAAACGACAGAGCCTGCCATTTTCGCCTGCTGGATCGCAAAAAATGTGGCTTCTCTCGATGCACGCTGAGCTAATATGAAAGCGCTAACGCAAAGCCAATCACCCTGTTCAAACGCAGGCATATCTGAATTTTTCATCTGCGAATCAGCGCTTGGTTTCACCATATGGGTGAAATGTCTTTCGCCGGTACTACTGATTGAAATAATGATTAACCCTGTCTTATGACGCTCACTAAAATACACATGCTGTGTATCAACGTTTTCACGTTCAAGTGTTTCTGCCAAAAACGCGGCAAGAGGGTCATTGCCAAGTTTAGTAACCAAGGCACTTCTAACGCCCAATCTCGACAATGCCACTGCAACGTTAGCCCCAGTGCCGCCAGGAAGTTTTAAGTATTTGTTTCCTTCCGGTATCAAATCAACGGCAGCATCACCTATCACCCAGCATCGTGGCATATCCAGTCCTATTGGCCATTCGCCAGCTTAAGGTCCGATGCGATTTCATCGTAGTACTCATTACTAATATAGTACTTATGCATAATCAAACCGATTGCCAGGTGAAAGAGTGCAGGAATAACTGTGACCAACAATGCAATTCCATTCAGCGTAAATTCGCTTTGCTCTACGTCAGCTTGATAATTAAAGTAGCTCAGTAAATATCCCAGTAATCCACCGGCAACGCCCATACCCAATTTTTGGCAAAATGAAATGCCACCAAATGCCAACCCTGAGACTCTTGTGCCTGTTTTTCTATGTCCATAATCAACGGCTTCTGCAATTGATGACCAGAAAATTGGCATATACAGATCTGCAGAAAACCAAATCAGGAACGTAAACACAAAGGCTAGAACAATATCGTCCTGGCCAACGATAAAATACATTGCAATGCAAAGTATGAAAGTCAGTATTTGGCTGTATCTAAACAGTTTAACTTTGCAGTAAAACTTGGTAATCCAGGTGCTCGCTATCATTGCCAGGATAGAGGCGGTAACACCAGTTGCCAAGAATGGTGAGATCAAAGTGTCTCCGCCATTCAAATAGTATTTAGCGTAGTAAGCCCCCACAGAGCCTCTTATTACAATGCCACACATCAACAAAACCAAAACAACACACAATAGAAGCCACTGATCATTCTTCAGTAGCAATTTGGCCTGCTCTTTCAATTTTGTTTTTTCAATGACAGGTTTTATTCGTTCTTTTGTAGTGAAAAAGCAAACCAGAAATAATATTGACCCTAAGATTCCCATCAGGCCCATAGCGGGCTGATAGCCATCACGCATATTGCCATCGCCTAGATATAGCGCTAAAGCGGGAACAACTATGGTCACAAGGAATGCGGCTACTTTTACAAGAACAAAACGGTAACCATTAGCACTTAATCGTTCGGCCGGGTCATCCGTAATAACTCCAATTAATGAAATATATGGAATCGTGACGATAGTGAAGATTAGGGTAAGTAGAATGTAACTAAAGTAAGCCCAAGCTAATTTGTATGAATAAGCGAGATCTGGAGTGATAAACGCAAGATAGACAGCGACACCGAAAGGTATGGCAAACCACAACATGAACGGCCTATAGTGACCATGCTTACTATTACACTTGTCTGTGATCATTCCCATTACTGGGTCCGTAACCGCATCAATCAAACGCACTACCATAAACAAAATACCCATATCTACAGGATCTAATCCATAAATATCGGTATAGAAAAACGCAATAATCAGTTGCATTGTGATCATGACAATATTGACTGCCATGTCACCTGCGCCAAACCCTAGTTTTTCTCCAATACTAAGTTTCATCACACTCATAAAGATAACCTTTATAGGTTTTGGAAAGTTGGATCTCTATTTAGAAATCGACTAGTTACCGTCCACTTCTAACTGTAAAGGTACAACAATGCTACTGACAATTTTACCGCCGCTGATCGATAACCCTGTGATGAATAGCTACAAGCGTCACCGATTTCCTCGCTGTCAGATACGAAACCATCAGACTCTGGTGTATCAGGTCTGATGCTCAGTACGCTCGCCGTTTGAAACGGCGACACCGTGGTACCTTGCAACTTCCAGCGTTCGCTATGTTGGCTTGCGGAATCGCAATGTCATGCGATCTGATTCGCCAATGGCCTGGGTGTCTGGGTTGTCGGATGTTGATGGCGGCAAACGCCAAACAACACCGTCGACAGGGTCGCTCGGATTGGCGTTTATCTCACTGGTTTCTTCTAGAACAAACCCAGCCCGTTCGAAGGCGGCGACAACATCACTCTGTTTCAGGTATCCGTTATTGCCAGTGACAAACTCAGCGTCAGCATCTTCCGGGGCGCGGTGTTGGACCACACCGACTACACCGCCGGGTGCAAGCAGATCGAACATTTCGGACAGAGCTGCATCGACAAGCGGTTCTTCAAACCGAAACAGGTGGTGCATTGCCCGGAAGAACAGGATTGCGTCAGCCTGACCATTCTCTTCATCAGGGACATCGTCAATCGGGTAGCCAACAATTGGTTGAGCAGACTCAACTCCTGCAATGCTCATATACCGGCCCATCTGCGAAATATCAGCACCGAATTTTTCGCGATTGTCTTCATTCCAGGTGCTGAACATCTGAGCCCAGAGGCTTTCCGGATAGGTCACACCGATCATACGGCCCTGCTCGGCGGTGAAAGGGGTCAGGATCTGCGAGTACCAGCCGCCATTGCCGGGAAGAACCTCAACGATTGTCATGTCCGGTTCGACTCCGAAGAAAGACAGCGTCTCTAGCGGATGACGCCATTCATCACGGGCCCGGTTTTCGTTTCGACGTTCGTCGGCGACGACATCCGCCAGATTGGCGTCAGCCACCTGACTCTCTTCTGCCAAGTTCGTTGAAGCTGATGTGGACTCAGCACCGTCGGAACAAGCGACCAAAAACAGCGTTAGGACGCTGACAATACCCAGAGTCTTCATGACTTCCTCCTGAAAAATCGTGTCATCATTGATGTTTGAATAGCGTACTGTGAATGCCAAGCCACGTTATCATAGAAGCATCAGGTTCGGTCAGTTGCGGCCAAATGTCAGTACCTAAATGAGAATATCACCGTATTATTGAAAGCTACTAACGTTCTCGATACTGTTGATAGCTCGTCTTACCTCAACGGCATGACGAATTCTTCCAGGCGTGCTAAGCAAGTTCCGGGGCGAAAATGGAATGGCGATAAGTAATAGGGTTACCTCTTTTTTCCGTCTAGTCGAGAACGACTCATCGGTAAAGACAGAGGTATTGGCGGGAATCACGACGTTTCTCACAATGTCCTATGTCATTTTCATCAACCCGGCAATCCTCGCAGAAACCGGAATGGACTATGGGGCGGTATTCGTAGCAACCTGTGTCGCGGCGGCATTTGGAACGCTCTTGATGGGCTTGCTTGCAAACTATCCTATCGCGCTGGCTCCGGGCATGGGCCTTAACGCATTTTTTACGTACGAAGTTGTGCTGTCTCTGGGAAAAACCTGGCAGGTGGCACTGGGCGCGGTATTTGTTTCGGGTATTTTGTTTCTCGTTTTGAGCATATTGCCTGTGCGTGAGTGGATAATGAACTCCATTCCCAGATCCCTAAAACTGGCGATATCTGCAGGAATCGGCCTTTTCCTTGCGCTGCTAGCGCTCAAGAGTGCTGGTATCGTTGTCGACCACCCAGCAACTCTGGTTACGCTTGGCGATTTGACTGACATTAAGGTACTGCTCGCGGCTGTGGGTTTCCTGCTCATAGCTTCACTCGACCATTTGCGAGTACCAGGCGCTATTGTTATTGGCATGCTGGTAGTGACCTTTGTCGGAATAATCACAGGCGTTTCTGAATACGACGGCGTCGTATCAATGCCGCCCAGTGTATCGCCAACATTTATGCAGATGGACATAGCCGGAGCGCTAGAATTCGGAATGATTGGAGTAATTTTGGCGTTCCTGTTTGTAGATATCTTCGATACTGCCGGGACACTCATTGGTGTCGGACATCGGGCTGGACTATTGGATGCTAATGGTCGCCTGCCTCGCGTGAGTCGTGCCCTGTTTTCGGACAGCGCCGCGACTATAGCGGGAGCTACGCTCGGTACATCGCCGGTTACAAGCTATATTGAAAGCGCTGCTGGTGTTAAGGCGGGAGGCCGTACTGGATTGACGGCTGTGGTCGTTGCCTTTTTGTTTTTGTGTTGCTTGGTATTATTCCCGTTAGCGGCAACCGTAAAAAACTATGCCACAGCCCCGGCACTATTATTTGTAGCTTGCGCTATGGCACAGGGTTTCTCCGAATTCGACTGGTCAGACTCGACCGAGTATCTTCCGGCTTCGATAACTGCATTTGCTATCCCATTTACGTTTTCCATATCCACTGGTGTTGGGTTCGGATTCATTACCTATGCAGCGTTGAAACTACTTACTGGCAACGCTATGAAAACATCGCCGGCGGTATTCGTAATCGCCACGATTTTCCTTATTCACTTTGTGTTCGGAAACGCTTAGGCGGATTCGAACTCTTTTAGGATACCGCCGATACATGCAATCCATCACCGACCTAATCGCCAGATTACCTAAAGCCGAGCTCCATATTCATTTGGAAGGTTCGCTAGAACCAGATTTACTGTTTCAATTGGCTGAACGCAATCGACTATCTTTGGCCTATGACTCGGTTGACGCGCTTCGAAGTGCGTATGTGTTTTCGAACCTTCAGGAATTCCTCGATATCTACTACGTCGGCATGCAGGTACTGCAAACGGACAGCGATTTTTATGATCTGGCGATGGCCTACTTTCGTCGAGCGATCAGCGATAACGTCCGCCACGCTGAAGTGTTTTTTGATCCGCAAGCACACCTCAGCCGCGGCGTGCCGATTGGCGCCGTTGTCAGTGGCATGACAAGCGCTGTAGCCGATGCGCGTGGCCTTGGCCTTAGCGTGTATTTAATTCCGTGCTTCTTACGTCACCTATCGGCCGAAAGCGCTCAAGATACTCTATCCCAGTTGCAGCCGTATCTTGATAAATTTCATGCGATCGGACTCGACTCGAGCGAGCTGGATAACCCGCCTTCACAATTCTGCGACGTATTTGAGCGTGCGCGCCGGTACGGCCTGAAAACTGTTGCACATGCCGGCGAGGAGGGTCCGCCGGACTACATTTGGCAGGCGCTTGATTTACTCCAGGTGGATCGAATCGACCACGGTAATCGAGCTATCGAGGACAATAAGCTAATAAGCCGGTTGGCTCAGAGCGGCACACCACTCACGATGTGCCCTTTGTCGAACCTGAAGCTCGGTGCTGTCGATAAACTTGAAGAGCATCCTTTAGGTTACATGCTCGAGGAAGGGCTGGTCGTTACAGTAAACTCAGACGACCCGGCGTATTTTGGTGGATACATTAATGAGAATTTTCTACAGGTCGCTGCGGCACTTCAATTGAGTGCCGAGCACATTATTTGTCTGGCGAGAAATTCTTTCAAAGCATCCTTTCTTCCGGCCGAGGAAAAAGTGTTGTGGCAAAACGAGATTAGTGCGATCGAGCAGGTACTGACAAGTTAACCACCGTGGCTATGGTGATACGCTCGACCGAGTCAGGCCCGGTGTGTCATAAGGTGACGGGAATTCGGAGGTTTACATGTTTGAACTGAACCCGATAGTCATTCTGGGTATTGGAATCATTTCCGTAGTTATCATGATTGTAGTACTGCGGATTAACGCGTTTCTTGCATTAATCGTTTCCGCAATAGCGGTTAGTCTACTAAGCCCCGGTGTCGCGGCAGAGAAAATTACACGGGTCGCGCTGGCGTTTGGAGATACCGCTGGCGGTATCGGTATTGTAATTGCTATGGCCTCTATCATAGGCGTGTGCCTGATAGAAAGCGGTGCCGCCGACCGAATTGTGCGCTCGTTAGTGAATAGACTGGGCATCAAGAGGGTGCCTGCTGCTTTGATGGGGAGCGGATTTCTGTTATCGGTGCCGGTCTTTTTCGACACCGTGTTTTACCTGCTGGTCCCTTTGGCGCGTTCTTTGTACCGACAGGTTCGGTCGAACTATTTGCTTTTCATTTTGGCAGTATGCGCGGGTGGCGTTGTCACTCATGTCATGATCCCACCGACACCGGGCCCACTGATAATGGCAGCCAACCTGGATATCAATATCGGCGTCATGATTGCAGTCGGAATGATGGTTGCCGTTCCGATGGCCGTCGTTGGATTGGGGGCTAGTTACGTCGTGAATCGCATGCTGCCGATACCGATGCGAGAGTTAAGCGTTGAACACGAAGAACCGCTTACAGAAGTAGAGCCGAAGCAATTACCGGGTCTATTTGTATCCTTACTTCCCATCATTCTGCCAGTAGTTCTCATCTCGTCTGCCACGATTATGGCCATGATTGTAAAGGAGCTAGACGTATCAGGACATTCCGCGCTGCACACATTCGCGAACACTGCCGCCATTATCGGCAATGCAAATTTCGCTCTGATTGTGTCCGCGATTATCGCCATGCGGCTGCTGAAGAAACAGAGAAAACTGTCCCTTGTGCAGCTTGCCGAGAAAGTGGAGAAGGCGTTGATGAGCGGTGGTCTGATTATTCTGATTACGGCAGCTGGTGGAGCCTTTGGAAAAATGCTCGCGGTGGCGGGAATTGGCGACGCAATTCAGGCAAGCGTGGGTGATGTTTCAGGTCGCGGCGTATTCATGCTGTTCTTATCATTCGGCGTGGCGGCTCTTTTAAAAGTGGCGCAGGGATCATCGACGGTGTCGATGATTACCACGTCGGCAATGATCGCTGCAATGGGGGTTTCTTCAGAGCAACTCGGATTCAATCCGGTCTATCTCGCTACAGTGATAGGCAGCGGCTCAATCGTCGGTGCCTGGATGAACGACAGCGGATTTTGGATTGTATCCAGGATGAGCGGGTTTACCGTCGTGGAAACACTAAGATCCTTTAGCATTTTGCTGGCGATTATCGGGGTCACAGGTCTTATTACGACAATTCTACTAAGTCAGGTGTTACCGCTTACCTAATTCGGTTATTGATATAATCTAGAGGATCATATGAGCATCAAAATTACCTCCGTCGTCGCGCGAGATATCCGGTTTCCAACCTCCCGCTCGTTGGACGGTTCGGATGCAATGAATCCAGCGCCGGACTACTCAGCAACCTACGTGACGCTTGAGACAAGTGATGGGAAACAAGGCCATGGAATGACCTTCACGATTGGACGAGGCAATGAACTGTGTGTTGCTGCAGTCAACTCACTCTCGCCACTCATTGTTGGGCGAGAGGTGGACGGGATTTTCAGTGATTTGGGGGCGTTTTGGAAATTCGTGACTGGTGATAGTCAGCTGCGATGGGTAGGGCCTGAAAAAGGGGTCATACACCTTGCCGCCGCTGCCATTGTTAACGCCACCTGGGATCTCTTTGCAAAGTCTTTAAACAAGCCAGTGTGGCGTGTATTGGCAGAAATGAGTCCTCAGGAAACGGTCGATCTGGTTGACTGGAGGTATTTGCGTGATGCGCTGGATCCAGCGGAGGCCCGTGAGAGACTAGAACACTCGTTCTCAGGTCGTGCCGAGCGAACACAGTTCATGATCGACAACGGCTACCCAGCCTACACAACCTCTGCCGGTTGGCTAGGGTACAGCGACGAGAAAATGCGTGAGCTTTGCCGTACAGCAATCGCCGAGGGTTGGTCTCATTTCAAAATGAAAGTAGGCGGAAATCAGCAAGACGATATGCGCCGTGCATCGATTCTTCGTGAGGAGATTGGAAACGATCGTCATCTGATGATGGACGCCAATCAGGTGTGGGGCGTAGAAGAAACCATCACTAAGATGAAAG
>Ga0316204_10010380_pt1 | contig 12013 bp, 14 predicted proteins | sample 6monrhotite_MG_2_FD_205661 | JGI IMG/M metagenome (GOLD analysis project Ga0316204, IMG submission 205661) | Microbial mat bacterial communities from mineral coupon in-situ incubated in ocean water Damariscotta River, Maine, United States -... | ecosystem: Environmental > Aquatic > Marine >...
AAACATTCAGAAAGGCTTGCGTTCATTTTTTTCGAAAAATTGATCAACATTCCGATGAAATTGCTTCTTTAATGAGCGGTGGATTTGAGATTAACTACACCTAAATCTCAAACGCTATGGGTATATGTTAAAGCCCGTTCAAAGAACGTATAAAGATACTATCCGGCATTATGAGGAGTTGCAGGGAAATTCAATATCACGATGTTGTTGAGGCTGACAGGTGGTCTGGTCGTTGGAAAAATTCTGAAAAAATATCAACTTGGGGCTGGGAGAGAATGTACCATGACTATAGGTCTCACTCAGGAATAAAGAGATTTGATGTGGCGCTAAGTATGAGGGGAATGTTAAGTGCAATATGCTATGGAGTGCCAACTAGAGGGAAACTTACTTTAAAATTACATGCTATATCTCGAAGGCCAGACAACAACCCTTTGCAAGGTAAGGTGCTTACAATAATTCTATTTTCCGCAGATGCGTATGCAAGATTATCAGGTTGTGAAGAATTATGGATATGTAATCCGATGAATGAAAATCTTGTTGACGTTTATCAAAAGTTTGGCTATGTCTCTAATAGAAATGAAATGGGTAGCACAACTCATTTATCCATGAGGTTAAATTATGACTAAGGATGAGGCAAAAAAAATACTCGAAAAGAACTTGGAAGCCATGCGCAAGCAAAAGAAACTTAATAAGCAGGCTGAGTCAAAAATAAGTGAGGGTGATGAATCATCGCTTATATCTGGTCCTAAAAACGAATTAGATTACCAGCGTATGAAAAGAGACATCAAGGAGTCAAACGATGAAAAATAATAAAGATGAAGTTAAAAATAGGGATGAAGCTATTGATCGTTTAAAGTCTCTCAAAAAAAGGATTAAGGAAGAGTCGGAAGTTCTCTCTTTAAGGGTGATAGCTCAGTCTAAGCAAGGTAATAAATCGAAGTAAATCGCTATAACAAAGCAAATTCACTCGGACAAATTTCCGCAACGCTCGTTTGTGGCGAATGCCACAAGCCTCACGTTACTCCAATTTTCCGGTGATTTGAGGTTTAGGGGGATTAAATTTTCACCACCTCATCAGTCTCCTTCTTTTTCCTAGGCCTACCACATTTGGCCTGCCCCAATCGTACACCGTACTTCGATTCGATTTGCGCTCTAAACCGGTCATCGCCAACTGGCTGACAATAATGTGGTGCCTTCCGAATCATGCTTAAATCAGCCGCGCTTAATTCTGTCTCGAACAATCCTCGATATGCAGCACTACGCACTTCTTCTGTTTCGCCTAGATGCTGGTACTCAACATGCGGTATCAACCAGCTATCATCGCCCCAGGCATTACCACCATAACTCGACCAACGATATTCTTCAGGGCGCTCAACCATTCATGCCCGAACTGGATTTAACTCTATATAGCGATAACAGCTCAACAAATATCGTTCTGACTGCATCATACTGGATTTATGTCTCCCTTCCCACATTATGCCCGTATGATCGTAACGACGATTGATATATTGCGCATATCGACTACCCACAACCTTAAACGTACTTGAGATCGAGTTCTCTTCTTTGGGCGTCACCAGAAAGTGGGCATGGTTTGTCATCAAACAATAGGCATGCACCTCGACACCATATTTTTTTGAAAGCCGCTTCCACAGCTCAAGATAATACTGATAGTTCTCAGGCTCTAGAAAACAGGCTTCGCGATTATTGCCACGCTGAACAATATGATATGGGAAACCAGCAATATAGTTTCTAGCGCTTCTTGGCATCGCAATTCCTTGCAGATACAGATACGGTTGAAAAGGTTGAAGCATTATTACCTTGGAATATAAAAGACCAACTAACGCCATTCAACTAAGATTCAGAATAGTAAATCGAGTGCAATTACGTGATTATTTTGGCGGATACGCTGGGGGAATTACCACCGCCATGTTGTTTCACCGGAAGCCTTCTCCCGTGTAGATACCTCTTGACACCCCCCTCTATCCCGGTTTAAATCACAGATATGCAGCAGCTACGCAAAATCATCAAGCGCAATCCGCTTATCTGGGCATCCGTCCTGATACCGGCATTGCTGTTTGTACTGACAACGCAGCTTCATCTTCACCTGCATACGGATCATCAACATGGTCACGACCAGCAGCAACATAGCCACCAGAGTGACCAGCATCAAGCCCACTTAGGTAATTTCCATGATATAGAGGCAGATCAGGGCCATCATCACAACAGCGGTGAAACGGCTGTCATCGACATCACCCCCGATGGTCTAAACAAATATTTCTCGAAAGTGTTGCTTGCCATTGCACTATTTGCAGTGCTGACGATCATTCTGTCGCGCTCGACCCTGGCACAACGTTTACCACGCCTTAACAATGAAGTAGCATTTATTCGCTGGCACATCGCACCCTCTCCGCAACTACGCGCACCCCCTCTCTAAACCCAATACTCCTGTATTACACGGGTATTACACCAATCAGGCCATTACGCCGTGCTTTTAAAGTACCGCAAACTATGCGCTATTTCAGCTCATTGAGCTTTTAAATTACGACAAGCCACAAAGCAAATGCTCTATACGCTGCGATGTGTCTTCATAAGGTATCAAAATGCGATATTGGATAACCCTGGCACTACTGCTAGGCACGTTGCCCGCTGCACATGCCGGAGAAACGGCTATACCCCAGGCAATCACGCTTGATCAGGTAATCATCAAGGTGCTGGAAAATAACACACTGCTAACGGCAAATGATTACGCCGCCAAAGCGATCATCAGCCGCATCAAACAGGCACAACAGAACAGGCCACTTGAGGTCAAACTGGAGTTACAAAATCTTGCGGGCAGCGGCGACCATAGCGGCACCCGCCAACTGGAAACCACCTTAAGCGTGGCAAAAATTTTAGAGGCAGAGAGTAAACGCGCTTCACGCAGTGAAGTCGCACAACAACGCGCCAACCTTTTACTCAATCAACAAGAGAGCCAGCGGCTTGACCTATTAGCTGAAGTGGCAGAACAGTTCATACACGTTGTGGTTGACCAGCATCGCCTGCGCATTGCTCAGGATCAATTAGCGCTGGTAGAACGAACTCACAAAACAGTCACACAACGAGTCACAGCAGGACGTAGCCACATAGCAGAACAACGCCGCCAGGCGATTGCACTGGCACGCGCAACCATTGAACTGGAGCATGCAGAACACGAACTGGCAGCATCTCGCGTGGCGCTAAGTCAGCACTGGGGCAGTACCTCGCCACTATTCACCAGCGCGCAAGCCGCGCTGTTTAGGCTGCCAACACCCGCCCCCTTCGCACAACTCGAAACACTATTAGCGGACAATCCAGACCTGATTCGTTTTGCAACTGAGGAACGACTTTCACAAGCACATCTAAGACATGCGCAAAGCCGTCGCCGCGCAAACCTGGAGTTCTCTGCAGGGGTTCGTCACTTCAATGCCGCTGATGAGGCGGCACTGCTTATCTCAGCCAGCATCCCTTTTGGAGCCAATGCTCGTGCACAACCCTATGTAGAAGAGCGTCAGCACCTGATGCAGCAAGACCCTTTACACCACGAACAACAACGCCTCGCACTGTATAGCCGCCTCTACAAAACCTACCAGGAACTGTTGCATGCACTGACAGCATATCAGGTGCTAACGGAACAGATCACACCGCAGGCAGAACAGGCCGTCCATGATTATGAAGCAGGCTATAAGCGCGGCCGCTTCTCGTTGCTAGAGTGGAACGATGCCCAACAGATGCTGCTTGATGCACGCCTTGAAACCATTATTACTGCAGCCAATTACCATCGCCATCAAATTGAAATTGAACGCTTGATCGGCACCCAACTACACGCTGGAGCTCAGCCATGAACAAAAATATTGTCATGACCTTTTTCATCTTATTATCTGGTACCGCCATTTCTGCGTGGCTATTAATCAGCCCGGCTCACCACAACAATCACGATGACCACGGTCATGCTGGCGAGGCACTTCACGACGATGAAGAGAGTGTTACCAAAGGCCCAATGGGCGGTCGCCTGCTCCGGCAGGAAAATTTTGCAATTGAGATAACGCTTTTTGAGCAAGGAGTGCCACCTGAATTCCACATCTATTCATACCATCAGGGCAAGGCAGTTTCCCCCGCTGATGTCTCACTGGAAATAAAACTTTCACGCCTTGGTGGTCAAATCGACACCTTTAACTTTCAGCCTGACAATGACTATCTGCGCGGCGATGGCGAAGTCACCGAACCACACTCATTTGATGTCACCGCCACTGCAAGCTACCAGGAGAAGCATTATGAATGGCAATACGAGACTCATGAAGGACGCGTGCAGATCGCTAACAATATTGCCAGCGAAAGCGGCATTAAAACCGCTACAGCAGGGCCACAAAAAATCAAAGAGACATTAAACCTGACAGGACAGGTTCAGAGCGACCCTAACCGGCGATCTCATGTGCGCGCACGTTTTCCCGGCGTCGTCAAAAGTATCGCAAAGACTCTCGGACAGCACGTTCGTCGTGGTGACACACTGGCAAACATTCAGAGTAATGAAAGCCTGCAAAACTATCCAGTAAAGGCCCCTATCAGCGGCATGATTACACAACGTAACCTTCAGGTCGGTGAAGCCACTGGCGACGAACCCTTATTTACCATCATCGATCTATCCGGGGTCTGGGTCGAACTGGATGTTTTTGACAAAGACCTGCCACTAATCAAACTCAATCAGACGGTACAGGTCGAGACATTAAGCGGGGAATCAGTTACTGGAAAAATCGCCTGGTTATCACCCATCACAGACCATGCCAGCCAAAGTATCCAGGCGCGTGTCGTCGTTGCCAACAAAAGAGGTCTCTTCAGACCCGGGCAGTTTGTGCGCGGCAGTGTCACCATCGCAGAACACAACGTGCCGCTTGCAGTCAAAAAATCAGGCATTCAAAGCTTCCGTGATTTTCAGGTCGTATTTGCCCGCTTTGATGACTCCTATGAAGTACGCATGCTGGAACTGGGTCGCAACGACCACCAATGGATTGAAGTACTGGGTGGCCTGAAAGCAGGCACGGAGTATGTCACTCACAACAGCTACCTGATCAAAGCCGACATCGAAAAGTCTGGCGCCAGCCACGATCACTAAGCGATAGACAGGATATATTAAGATGATAAATCGCCTGATTACCTTTTCACTGGCTCATCGCTGGTTAGTGTTGGTTGCCGTCGCAGCACTCACCGCTCTCGGCCTCTACAACTATCAAAAACTACCGATTGACGCCGTACCAGACATCACCAATGTACAAGTACAGATCAACACAGAAGCAGCTGGTTATTCACCACTAGAGGCTGAGCAACGCATCACCTTCACGATTGAAGCTGCAATGGCAGGCATTCCCTTTCTGGATTACACCCGCTCAATCTCACGCTATGGTTTATCGCAGGTCACCGTTGTATTCAAGGATGGCACCGATATCTATTTAGCACGCCAACTGATCAACGAACGCCTCTCAGAAGTAAAGGGACGACTGCCAACAGGGATCGAACCAGCGATGGGACCGATAGCAACAGGGCTTGGTGAAATTTTCATGTATACCATCGCCAGCAAAGATGGTGCAGCACATGACCCAATGGAACTGCGCACCGTACAGGACTGGATCGTACGACCACAATTGCGCCAGACACCCGGCGTAGTCGAGGTTAATACCATTGGCGGTTATAGCAAACAGTTTCACGTATTGCCAGACCCCAACAAACTACTCGCCTACGACCTCACTCTGCAAACGGTGATGGCTGCCCTCGCGCGCAACAACGTCAATAGCGGTGCCGCTTACATTGAACGCTTTGGCGCGCAGTACCTGGTGCGCTCGCCCGGACAACTGACCAACCTGGACGATATCCGCGCCATCACCGTCGCAAAACGTAACGGCATCCCAATTAAACTGGAAACAATCGCAGAAGTCACCCTGGGTAGCGAACTGCGCACGGGTGCCGCCACACAGAACGGCAAAGAGGTGGTGCTCGGCACCGTTTTCATGCTGATGGGAGAGAACAGCCGCGTGGTGGCACGTGCCGCTGCCGAACGTCTGGAGGCAATTAAACCCTCGCTACCAGAAGGCATTGTGCTAACGCCCCTTTATGATCGCACCGAGCTGGTCGACAAAGCGATCGCCACCGTGCAAAAGAACCTCACTGAAGGTGCACTGCTTGTCATTGTCATTCTGTTTCTACTACTCGGCAACTGGAAAGCCGCGCTGGTAACGGCGGCTGTGATCCCTGTCGCGATGTTAATGACCATCACCGGCATGGTGCAGTCGCGCACCTCTGGCAATCTAATGAGCCTGGGCGCACTGGATTTTGGTCTGATTGTCGATGGTGCAGTGATCATCGTCGAAAACTGTCTACGTCACCTCGCGATCTATCAACGCAAACACAGCGCCCTACCCGACCTCGCAACGCGCTTAATAATAGTACGTAAGGCAACTGCCGAGGTGATCCGCCCCAGCGTCTTCGGCGTGATTATTATTATGATTGTCTACATCCCCATCTTCGCCCTCGATGGTGTCGAAGGGAAGATGTTTCACCCGATGGCACTCACCGTCATCATGGCACTCGCTGCCGCGCTGATTCTATCGCTCACCGCAATACCGGCAGCAGTCGCACTGTTTGTACGTGGACCTGTTGATGAAAAAGAGAATTTCATCATGCGCATAGCACGTCGCCTCTATCAGCCAGCACTGCATTGGGCGCTACGCCATAGCATGCCAGTCGTAGCCATTGCGATGATACTGGTGATCGTCGCAGGTATTCAAACCACCCGCATGGGTAGCGAGTTTATGCCCAGCCTCGATGAAGGCGATATTGCACTACATGCACTGCGTATCCCCGGCACCAGTCTGAGTCAGGCAGTAGAGATGCAGACCATGCTTGAAAACAGACTGAGCAAATTTGCCGAAGTCTCACACGTCTTTACCAAGCTTGGCACAGCCGAGGTTGCTAACGACCCGATGCCACCCAGCGTTGCTGATACCTTTGTGATGATGAAGCCACGCAGTGAATGGCCCGACCCGCGCAAACCCAAAGCAGAGCTGGTGGCGCAACTGGAGGCTGTTGCCAAAACCATCCCCGGTAATAATTATGAATTCACCCAACCGATTCAGATGCGCTTTAATGAACTCATCTCGGGGGTGCGCTCAGACCTCGCTGTTAAGGTCTATGGAGACAACCTGGAGACACTAGTCACACTGGCTGAAAGCATTGAAGGTGTTGTCGCAGGCATCAATGGTGCGGCTGATGCACGTACTGAACAGGTCACTGGACTGCCACTACTCACCATCGTGCCTGATCGTGAGCGCCTCGCCCATTATGGCCTGGATGTCGCCACGCTACAGGAGACATTACGCATCGCGATTGGCGGCACAGTCGCAGGACAGATATTTGAAGGCGACCGACGTTTTGAACTCGTCGTGCGCCTGCCCGAATCACTACGCACCGATCTTGATGCATTAGCACGCCTGCCAATTCAACTACCTGTATTGACTCCACATGAAAGACATAAGGAATCAGGCATGGCGGGTGCACTCAACAATGCGCCGCGTTCAATCCCGTTACAGGAAGTTGCCGAAATTGAAATTACCCTCGGCCCCAACCAGATCAGCCGTGAAAATGGTAAACGCCGCATCGTGGTCACCGCCAACGTACGCGGGCGAGACCTCGGCGGCTTTGTTGATGAAGTACAACGCACAATCGCACAGGAGATCACCCTGCCCGCTGGTTACTGGCTTAGCTATGGCGGCACCTTTGAACAGCTTATCTCTGCCTCAAAACGCCTCTCGATTGTGGTGCCATTAACCTTGCTTGTCATCTTTGGCCTGCTATTCATGGTATTTAATTCAGTAAAAGATGCCGCGCTGGTCTTCACTGGCGTACCGCTAGCGCTGACCGGGGGTGTTGCCGCACTTGCACTGCGAGACCTGCCGTTATCGATCTCAGCTGCCGTTGGCTTTATCGCACTATCGGGCGTTGCCGTACTAAACGGCGTGGTGATGCTCTCTTTTATCCGCGACTTGATCGCCAGAGGGGTTGCACTCCAGGCGGCAATCATTGAGGGTGCGCTCACACGACTGCGTCCGGTATTGATGACTGCCCTGGTCGCCAGCCTTGGTTTTATTCCAATGGCACTGAATGTTGGCACTGGCGCTGAAGTACAACGACCACTGGCAACCGTTGTCATCGGCGGGATTATCTCATCCACCATTTTAACCCTGCTGGTACTACCGGTGCTGTATCGACTTGCCTACCAGAAAAAAACAACCCAACCACAGCCCAATGAATAAATCACTCATCGGCTCAAATATCATCGTAAAAAAGGTTTCACTATGTTAAAAAATAGCAAAAATCGTTACATCGCCAGCCTGCTGCTGGTACTGACCACACTAATAACCACAGGCGGCTGCTCAACCACCAGCATGGTTCAAGATGAGAAGGGCATTACCATCGAGCGCGTTGATTCAAGTACGGCCACAATTAGCAACGTCTACTTAACCTATAGTGACGGTTTTCTTTCGCTTCGAGGTGAAGTAAAGCGCAGGCTCATGGGACGAGGCCCAATCTTTGGTCACTTACACATCACCCTGATTGACCCAGCAGGCGAGATATTAAAAGTCGCGGACATCAACTATATGCGCCGCAACATTAAATCCTCGACCGCCAGCTTTAGTGAACGATTGCCAATTGATTTATCTCAGGGTAGCATCGTGCGCATTACTCACTTCAACTCAGAGAACCACGACACACTTCCCAACGAACCTGTTTGGCGCGATTAAATGGGTTACGATTTTTTTCGGGCCACTATAGAGCGCACGCTATTTGAGGTGTGCGTAACATCCGTTAATAAATTCATCGGCTTATGATATTTACACACAGGTGTAGTTCAATCTCGCTGATGGTTTTTAGCGAAAAATGAGTGCTGGGAATATCCATAATCACAGCACAGGTACCACTAAAGTGGTAGTTTAGGGTGCAACAGACATAACAGTTATCACTGGATCACACGCTGCTCAAATGACAGAAGTTACAAACTTGAACAAGCAGTGGGGAATCAAAAATCAACTCACTTTTGATACCACTCATACCGGACTGGTTATTGCCAATATCAATAGCAATCATGCTAGTGCTTCAATCGCCTTACAGGGCGCGCACCTGATGACATGGACGCCAACGGGCGAAAAGCCTGCTATCTGGCTCTCACCCGATGCAACGCTAGCACCCGGGAGCTCTATCCGCGGTGGTGTACCAATCTGCTGGCCATGGTTTGGTGCCCACAAGACCCGGAGCGACTTCCCCGCTCACGGCCTCGCACGCACCGTACCATGGCAGGTAACCAACACAGCCCAACGCTCGACTGGAGAGATAGCGATCACATTTCAGCTTGATTCGACTAACATACCAACAAAACGCTGGCCCCAGCCAACTTCAGCAGAGTGCCAAATCACCATTGGCAAAACACTGGCGATAACGCTGACCACGTTTAATAAAAGCCAAAATCCAATCACCATCGGTGAAGCGCTACACACCTATTTCTCAATCAGCGATGTACGAAACATCAGCATTAATGGCCTGGATGGCTGTCGTTACCTCGATAAAATAGCTGATATGCAGCAAAAACAGCAAACAGCTGATATTACCTTTGCAGGCGAGGTTGATCGTATTTACCTTGGCACCAAAGCCGACTGCATCATTCACGACCCCGGGCTTTCGCGCCGGATTTACATTCGAAAAAAAGGTAGTGAATCAACGGTGGTATGGAATCCATGGGCCGAGAAATCAACACAGATGGGTGACATGGGGGAGGATGGCTATCTAAAGATGGTCTGCGTTGAAAGTGCTAATACTGCCAACAACCTGATCACCATCCCGGCGGGCGACAGCCATCAGCTCACCGTCAGTTATCACCTTGAAACAATATAAACAATTTAACACTTCTGAATGTGATATTGAGTCGTGTTAGAAATAGTGGCAAGGTATGCGTAACTTCACCACTCAATGCCGTTAACTGGCAAGAGTCATTAGTGTGCTAATAAAAGCTGACATCAAAGGGGTTATACAATGAAAACAATGGGTTCGAAGTTAGTCACATTTTATTTGACGTTATTTATATCCAGCATCACCATCTCCAATGCGGCTGCATCGGATGACTTCAGCAGACTCTATGCACAGGCAAAGACAGAGATGAACTCTGAATTTGGAGGTTTCTATGCGAGGCAGTTGAATAGCTCGTTTTTTGAAAACCAGCCTAACATTTTTGATGATTGCTCTGAAAAGCACAAAAAATCAAAAAAACAACTATTCTCTGCGGTATTTGAAATAGATAGTGATGGCACCATTAAAGCGTTTCACTTAAGTAAGGAAACAGATTTTGCAGCATGCCTAAAATCCAGGTTTGTAGGATTAGAAGTCCCGATGCCCCCTTATGATGGTTATTTAAGCCCATTCAATTGGGGTTTGGTGCGTTAAATTCCCACCACCCCACTATTTAAGAGGCCATGAGAGACCGAATAGCCCGAGGGAACTTCTCCCTCAGGCCCTCACAGAACCGTACGTGATACTCTCGCATCATACGGCTCGTGCCATCCAACCTTTCTTCGCCCCACATTGTCATGATCCTAGAAACCTCAGTTGGATCACGAAAGTCCGCGCAAGCGCTTGGCGCACCTAGCAAAGCATAAAAATGTCTCATCATCAATAAGGTGGCCACGAATTTTTATGCTTCACTGTGCACACCAATATCCTACGCCTCTTTTTCGCGTCCAACTGAGGTTTCTAGGATGATGGAAATAGCTGTTTGGCAGTTTGCCTTAAATTATTCACATACCTGGCAGCCTGACTAACGGTCTTCATCGCCTTGTATTTTAACTTCGCCCAACGCCTAAGGCATTTGTCAAAGTAGAATAACACGTTACGGATTTCACTTTCTCCAAAGCGTTTGAAGTAGTTGATCCAGCCACGTTGACGATTGAACATATGTTGATCTGGGTGGGGTGCAGCCCATGCCGTGCAGCCAATTGTGGAACAGTTTCATCCCCTCGAACAGCGGCTAGGGCAACTTTTGCCTTGAACTCACTGGAGTATTGTTTACGTTTTTTGTTCATATTTATGGTGCTCTCTAAATTATGTATATCAGAGCTTAGCAAGCTGTCCAGTTTTCGGGTACCACTTCACTTATATAAGGGTACCCCAGGCTTGTTCAACAACTGGATAAGATCGCGGTTCGTTCCTCATGCGATCTATCCTTGTTCGTTATAACTCATTTTCATCCATTAATGTGGCTACGCCCTTAGCAAATTCACCACTGGACTCTGATAAATTTAGAATTATATTTTTTCTGTCCATCTCTGGGCGATTTTGGCTCAACTTGTATTTTGCTTCAATACGGTTAACTTTAATCTCAAACCCAGTGATAACACCTAACATTTTATCCGGATATTCAGGAACCCAAGGTGAGGCCAGCGATTTTTCATATTTGTTGGTAAGAGATTCAATTACTTTTCTTAGCTTATTCTCACTTTCAAATATTTTTGCTAAGCCATACATATGAACAGAAGCATAATTCCAAGTTGGAACTCCATAGCCCTCATAATTCGATGGTGAAATATAGGCATGAGGGCCCTGAAAAATAACCAACACTTCATTGTTACTTTGAAAGTGATGCCACTGCTCATTTGCCTTTGCCATATGACCAAGAACTAATAGGTTATCTTTGCCTTCTATCATCAACGGGAGCTGACTCGCAAAAGGTACCCCTTCATTGGTCGTAACCAATGTTGCAAATGCGTATTCATTCACTAATTCGATAATTTTTTCTTTATCGTTTTCTTCAAAATGCTTGGGGATATACATAACTTTCTAATGAATTATAACGAAAAAGATATGCGGTGAAAACGAAGCGCAGCGTAGTTTTCATTCGAACGAGCGCCTTGTTACATGCTGAGTTTCCTATACTTCATTTCAATTCTATCCAGCACATAATAAAAAT
>Ga0316204_10010381_pt1 | contig 12013 bp, 10 predicted proteins | sample 6monrhotite_MG_2_FD_205661 | JGI IMG/M metagenome (GOLD analysis project Ga0316204, IMG submission 205661) | Microbial mat bacterial communities from mineral coupon in-situ incubated in ocean water Damariscotta River, Maine, United States -... | ecosystem: Environmental > Aquatic > Marine >...
CAAATTCAACCTTGCATTAGATGAATTAAATACCAAAATAAACCCAGAAAAAAAAGTTTAAATAAAACCTGATGATCAGGTTTTATTTAATATTAGTTCAATAAGAAACAATTTTTATTTTCTTGGTTTCCTTCTAGTTGATCGATCACGTGTTCCTGAAGAGTTCTTTCTTTTTCCACCAAATTTCTTCCCACCAGAACGATCGCCACTCGATTTATCACGGCCAAAGTTTTTAGAGCCTCTTCTACGCCCACCCTCTCTTCGACCTTCTCCACCTCGTCTTTTACCACTAGAAGGCGGTGAAATTGTCGCAGTTTGACCTTTTTGCACAGGTTTTAACTCACTTTTTTGACCACAAATAAATGCTTCGCTTAACTGTTTCATCAAATCTTCAGGCATATCTGCTGGTAAATCAACCGTACAAACATCATCATATATTTCTATGTGGCCCACATAATCTTTTTCGATATCAGCTTCGTTGATAATCATGCCCACAATGTTTCCTGGCTTCACACCATTGTTATAACCAACAGATAGGCAATAACGTTGCATCTCAATATCAGGATGTTTATTCAATGCTTGGGCTTGTACATCCATTGTTTTAGTTTCAGGCTCGCCTCTAGGGCTTCTTGAATCTTTAAACTCACCAGCATTCTTTGGGTTACGTTTATTGCCATCTTTATCATGGTCATATGAATGTGATTCTTCTTTTAATAAGATTCCTTTTTCACCTTGTGCCAGCATCGCTAAAGCGGCAGCAATTTGCATTGGATCATTATCGGTTTCAGTTTGAAATTCACGCACTAATTGTTGATATATACCTAAATCAGCACTGGCAATTGTATCGCTAATTTGATCTTTAAACTTTTGCATGCGTTGCATATTAATATCAGCAACCGATGGCATTTTCATAGGCTTAATAGGTTGCTTAGTCACTTTTTCAATCATACGTAACATACGTTGTTCACGGCGTGCCACAAACAATATCGCTTCACCTGAACGCCCCGCTCTACCAGTACGACCAATTCTATGTACATATGACTCAGGATCATAAGGAATATGATAGTTAATCACATGACTGATGCGATCGACATCTAACCCTCGGCCAACCACGTCTGTTCCAATTAATATATCGATCTTTCCAGATTTTAAATTATTAACCAAGCGTTCACGTTGGTTTTGTTGTAAATCTCCATTTAATGCTTCAGCTGCAAATCCTCGTGCTTTTAGTTTATCTGCGAGTTCTTCTGTGGCTACTTTGGTACGGACAAATATTAATACCGCATCAAATTCTTCTGTTTCTAATAATCGGGTTAACGCATCTAACTTATGTAAGCCACTGACCATCCAATAACGTTGATTTATATTTTTTGCAGTAGTCGTTTTATTTTTAATTTTGATATCATAAGGGTTATTCAAATGATTCACTGCAACTCGTTTAACCTGTGTAGGCATTGTCGCTGAATATAAAGCCACCTGTCTATCTTCTGGAGTTTGCTCTAAAATCCAATCCACATCATCAATAAAACCCATGCGCAACATTTCATCAGCTTCATCTAAAACCAATGTACTTAATTGATCCAGCTTAAGAGTTTTCCTGCGCATATGATCCATCACTCGACCTGGTGTCCCAACGACCACGTGTACACCCCGTCTTAAGGCTCTTAATTGTGGCTCAAAACTTTGACCACCATAAATTGGTAACACATGAAATCCTTTAATATATTTAGCATAGGATTGAAAAGCTTCTGCAACTTGGATAGCCAGTTCACGTGTAGGTGTTAAAACAAGTACCTGCACATGCTTTGCTTTCAAATCTAGTTTTGATAATGAAGGCAGTGCAAAAGCAGCTGTTTTACCCGTTCCAGTTTGAGCCTGACCCAAAACGTCTCGGCCTGATAATAAAGCTGGAATGCTCTGCTCTTGAATAGGAGAAGGTTGTTCATAACCTTCATCTTTAATCGCTTTTAAAATTTCAGGAGAAAGATTGAGTTCTTCAAAAGTAAGTGAATTAGGAGAATCAGACATAAGAATTGGTGCATCTATAAAAAGACGACATATTATACGCGTGTTAACTAATAATAGATATTTGAGAGTATATAATTGAAAATTAATACCCATAAATGGCCACATTTCTCACAAATAGCCTCATATGACATTTTGTTGCACAAAATTCAGTCATTAAATACATCAACTATTGCGAAAATTTAAAATAAATTAAGAGTTTCTTGTTCCTGATGAATAAGCAATAAAATAAAATAACAAATTTATACAAATATGTAATAAACTGGCTAATCATTACACGGTATTTGAATATGCAACAACTTAGCGGACTTGATTCATCTTTTTTGTATTTAGAAACAGCAAATACACCTATGCATGTGGGCAGCTTAAATGTTTATGAAGGAAGTTTGAAGTTTGATGCGTTTAAAAATTTTTTGTCGGAAAGATTACATTTAGCACCCCGTTTATTACAAAAATTAGTGAATGTTCCAATGGGCTTAGGTAACCCTCACTGGATTGATGATGCCGATTTTGACATCAATTTACACCTGCAACATTTGGCTTTACCTAAGCCAGGTGATTGGAAATCCCTTAGAAAACTCACTTCTAAACTGATTAGCCAACCATTAGATCGAAGCCGTCCTTTATGGGAGTTTATTTTTGTTGAAGGACTAGATAATGTTCCGCAAGTAAAAAAAGGTTCAGTCGCTATTATTAGTAAAATCCACCATGCTGCCATTGATGGTGCCTCTGGTGCAGAAATTATGGGCTTATTATTCGATGTATCAAAAAAGCCCAGAAAAATTCCAAAAGCACCTCAAAGAGAAATTGAACAAAAACCCAGTAATTTAAATTTACTCAGTAAAAGTTATTTCAACTTGATCAAAAGCCCATTCAAAATACCTGGTTTACTATTACAAACTGCAAAAACCACCTTGGCCACAGGTAAAATTTCCACCATTGAAAACAGCGAGGTTCCAAGAGCTGTTTTTAATGCTCCACGTACAATGCTTAACCAAACGGTTTCCTCAAGGCGTTTATGGAATTCTGCTTTATTATCTTTAGATCGTGTTAAAGCTTTAAGAGTCGCAGTTGATGGAGCCACTTTAAATGATGTGGTCCTAGCCATATGTACTGGCGCACTCAGACGTTATTTAATAGAAAAAAATGAATTACCAGAAAAGCCACTGGTTGCCATGATACCCGTTAATACACGCAGCAAATCCCAAGGCCAAGATATGGGCAATCAGATCTCAGCTATGCTAGTACAACTTCCAACTAATATAGAAGATCCGATTGACCAATTAAGCCAGTTGCGCATAAACACACAAAGAGGTAAGGCCTATCAAGATGCGATTGGTGCCAAGCAGATGACAGATTATGCTGAATTTATACCTTTTGCATTGGGTGCAGGTGCATCAAGGCTTTATACTCGTATGCATGTCAGCGATTATCACAGGCCTATTTTTAATTTAGTCATAACCAATGTTCCAGGACCACAAATTCCTTTATACATGGATGGTAAATTGTTATTGGCCAATATGGGTTTTGCGCCAATATTTGATGGCATTGGTCTAATAATACCTGTGTTAAGCTACAACGGGGTACTTTCGTTTAGCCCTACCACAGCATCTAATATAATGCCAGATGTTGATTTATTCACAAAATACTTACGTGATTCGGCTAATGCACTTGAAACACTCATAGAACAACAGAATAGTGGAGAAGAGTAATTGGTATTTGAGTTGAACCCAAATCTTACTGATACTCACAAGAAAGAAAGAGTTAAGCGCCCTTCAATGATTAAAATGGCACTTGAAGCACGCACCTTTTTTGAAGCGGGCTCTTTTGCCATAAGTTATCCATTATTACAAGCCACCCCTAAAGGGGACGGACATCCTGTCATGGTCATGCCAGGCTTCTTGGCCAGTGATTTTTCTACCAAATTATTACGTACTTTTTTAAAAAGTCGTGGATACAGAGCCTATGGCTGGAAATTGGGACGCAATTTAGGCAAACAAAGTCACCCGGAAACAGGCTGTGGAGAAGATGTCATCGCTCGATTCGAAGATATTTATCACAAACATGGACAAAAAGTCAGTTTAATTGGTTGGAGCTTAGGCGGGATTTACGCCCGCGAATTAGCAAAACTTCATCCTGATATGACGCGACAAGTCATCACTTTAGGCAGCCCATTTAGTCTCAGCTTAAAAGCCAATCATGCCACTAAAATTTTTGAAAAAACCAGCGGCTATGGCTTGCATGAAATGAACCCAGAACTGCGTCAAAACATGCCGATTGCACCGAATGTTCCCACCACATCCATTTACTCAAAATCCGATGGCATCACTGCATGGGAATGCTGTCTAGAATCCCCTGATGAAACAACACAAAACATTGAAGTATCAAGCAGCCATTGCGGACTGGGTCATCACCCATTTGTTATGTGGGTTATTGCCGATCGATTGGCTCAACATACAGATGAATGGCAATTATTTAAACCCAATAAATTAGAAAAATTGATGTTTAAATGCGCTCAGCATTAAGCACATGAATTTAATCATTCTTAAGATCTGAAATGATTTTATGCAGCTTTTTTCGATCAATATTTTCAGGTTGAATAATTTTCCCAGCAATTAAATCAATCTTTGCTAAAAACTTTCGAGGGCGCCTATCTTTTAGTTTATCTTTGCGAGAAAACATACTGCCCCATAAATTGTTCAATGCCATGGGAACTACTGGCACAGGTGTTTCCTTAACAATCCTTTCAACTCCAGCTTTGAACTCTTGCAATGTTCCATCTGGAGTTAAACCACCTTCAGGGAATATACACACTAAATCTCCATCTGCGAGGGCTTCGCGAACTGATGCGAATGCTTGTTCAAACATCACTGGATCTTCTTTTCGTCCAGCAACAGGAATAGCTTTGGCCGCTTTGAAAATCCATTTAAGCACTGGTACATTAAATATTTTATAGTACATAATAAAACGAACAGGGCGGCGAATATAGCCTCCCAAAATTAATGGGTCGACAAAACTCACATGATTACATGCCAGTAATGCAGGTCCATCATGGGGAATATTTTCCATGCCTCTTGGACGAACTCTATAGATTGTTGAAATAAGAAACCACACAACTAAGCGCATTAAAAACTCAGGAACTACGGTGAATATATAAAGACAAACCACAATGTTTAAACAAACAGTAACCATAAAAAGTTGTGGGATACTCCAACCAAGATAACTTAATATAAACCAAGTCATAATTGATGCAATAACCATTAAAAAAGCATTTATAATATTATTACCAGCGATGACCCTAGACATGTGTGATTTCTCAGATCTTTCTTGGACTAATGCATACAAAGGCACAATATAAAAACCACCAGAGACACCAATAAAGGCCATATCAAATAGAATTCGATAACTGCTTGATACGTTTAAGAATTGAGAAATAGTTAATGATTCAGGAAAAGAAGGCCATTGTTGAGATGTCGATGCTAAATCCCACCCAAATACAGCTAATCCAATGGCTCCAATCGGTACTAGCCCAATCTCTACTCTATGACCTGATAGTTTTTCACAAAGTAGCGACCCTAGAGCAATACCAATGGAAAACATTGACAACAATAATGCCACAACTGTTTCGTCTCCAAATAATATGTTTTTACTATAATTTTGGATTTGTATTAAAAATACCGATCCATAAAACCAAAACCAAGAAATAGCCAGAATTGATAAAAAGACAACCCTATTTGAAGGTAAAAACTTAACATTATTATACGTTTCTTTAATGATATTGAAATTGAGTTTTAAACCAGGAGAAGAAGATGGAGTCTTTGGAATATATTGTGCGCTTAAAAAACCAGCAACTGCGATAAAGAATATACTTAAAGTAATAGGCAGATAAGACTCAATTGTCAATAATAATGAGCCTAATATAGTTCCCACTAATATTGCTAAAAAAGTACTAGATTCAATAAGACCATTCCCACCAATTAATTCTTCTTTTTCTAGTTTTTGAGGAAGATAACCGTATTTCACAGGACCAAATAAGGAAGATTGAGTGCCCATCAAAAATAATATAATCATTAATAGTGTGATATTTTCAAGGTAAAAACCTAACGAAGCAATACACATAATGATAATTTCAAAAAACTTGATAATTTTAATTAATTTAGATTTTTCATATTTATCTGCCAATTGCCCTGCTATGGCGGAAAATAGAAAAAAAGGTAAAATAAAGAGCCCAGCAGCTAATGATAAAAGCGTCGCACTATCAGCTGCAATTTTATAAGTCACTAATATACCTAAAGCGTTTTTAAATACATTGTCATTAAATGCACCGAAAAATTGTGTGAGAAAAAAAGGTAAGAAGCGTTTTTCTTTAAGTAATGTAAATTGTGATTGTTTAGACATAAGCATTATTCTTAATTATTTCAATCTAGTTTAACACTGAAAATCATAAATATTCATTGAATCAATCAAAGTGTTAACAATTGATACGTTACGTTTAAAATATTGACCAAGTAGAATCCTATTTGCTAAGATAATGTTTTCAAAAATTATACAACAGGAGAATAATATGGGATTTTTTGACTTTATTGCAGATGCTGGGGCAAATTTATTTAAGGGTGATGAACCAGAAAAAGAAATTACCAAACCGATTATAGTACATATAAAAGAAGCCGGTGTCATGACAGACAACCTGAAAGTTAAATTTAGAGCTGGAGCTGTAACATTATCAGGTTATGTACCTAATAAAGAACAAAAAGAAAAAGCGGTATTAGTTGCTGGAAATATTAATGGTGTGGTATCAGTTCAAGATAATTCAATATTAGGCAACCCTCCAGCCGATGCAGTGGCACAAGAAGCAGAAGAAGTTAAAGCCGCAGAAGAAGCCAGTAATACAAAACCAAGTTTTAAAACTTACACAGTGAAAAGTGGTGACACATTAGGTAAAATATCAAAAGAAATGTATGGCAAATCTAGCTTATACAACAAAATTTTTGAAGCCAACACTCCTATGTTAAAAGATGCTGATCATATTTATCCAGGACAAGTATTAAAAATTCCAGAATAAATATCTAAAGTGATAGCTTTACATAAAAGCCTTAAGGCATATTGACTCATTAGTCATACCCTTAAGGCTTTTTTTGCTTATTTATTATTGTGCCATTGGTTTTTTACTAATGTTTCAATTATTTTTTGACCTCGATGACCATATATTGGGTTATTTTCTAATGACAATTGATCTGCTAATTTTATGGCAACATCAGCAGGTGTTTCTCCACTAGCTTTTGATTGTTCTAATACCCGTTTAGCTGTTTTAAAAACAGAAAATTCATAATCTTGATCTAAGTGACGATAAAAATAGGGGTCATTGTCGATATAACCTGATTGTTCATCTGCACAATTAACTATTCCCATGCGATTAACCAAAAAATCAGGCACATAAGTGATATCTCTGTCAGCTAAAGCTTGACCGTCTATTTTTGAATCTTGTAATTGATTATTGGATGCGCCACATACTATTTTTGCTTTAATTTTAGGAATAGTATCTCTATTTAAAATTGCACCTGTGGCACAAGGAGCCAATATATCACACTCTTCAAATAGAATAGAACTATCCTTGATATCAACCAGTTGAGTCTCAAGGTTTTTATCTATATATTTTTCTTTAACCTCATTAATAAGGCTTTGATTAATATCTACTGCAATTATTTTTGCAACATGACGTTCGAATAAATACCCTATCATTGGTTCTGCCACATGTCCCATACCCTGTACAGCAATTGTTTTCCCCTCCAATTTCCCCATATTAAGAAAATCTAAAGCTGCTTCCATTCCATGAACAACACCCAATGCAGTTGCTGATGATGGATTACCGCTGCCTCCTACTGTAGCAGGAATACAAGTTGTAAATCGTGTTTGAGAAAAAACATTGGCCATATCTTCTTCACAGGTGCCCACATCTTCTGCTGTAATATAACAACCCTTAATTGAGGTTGTAAAACGACCGTAATCTTTGTAAAGCTCTTCACGCATTTTTGCATCATTTTTATCATTAGCAGGATTATGTATCATAATACCTTTTCCGCCGCCCCACCACAAATTCGCTAAAGCATTTTTCCGGGTCATGCCTTTAGATAAACGCATGCCATCACGCATAAAATCTTCTAAAGTGGCATAGTGCCAAAACCTTAGGCCTCCAGATGATTGTCCGCGATTAGTTTTATGAATAAATGCACCAAACAACACGTCATATTTTTCATTAACTTGAAATAACATGCCTTCATGTTGCATAAAGTCGCGTTTATCATTGTTAACAAAATCAGCTAATTCTTGTAATAACGGATTTGATACAATAACCGTATCAGCCTTCTTATCATAAACCAATGAAAATCTATGGATGTTATTTTGTTTTAAAAATTGAATGAATTGTTGTGGATTTATTGATACTAAAGAAGTGTTAACAGCCATTAGATTGTCCCCTAAATTGACATGAATTATTTTATTGCGTGCATTATAGTATTTTATACTGCATTAGCAATTTTATTGAAGAGTTTTACAGTATATTCGATGCGTCTTAATATTGGTGTTAGAAATATAAATTATTTTGAAAGATACTTAATCCCATCAGTAATACCAGTGACGGTTAAGGGAAACATTTTATTATCAAATATTTGTTGAATCAATTGAGTACTTTGTGTGTATTTCCAATAATCCTGTGAAACAGGGTTTAACCAGATAGCTTTTTGCCACTTATCTCTAATTAAGTTTAACCATACACTTCCAGGTTCGGTGTTATTGTGTTCCACACTTCCATTAGCATAAACTATCTCATAGGGCGACATAGCGGCGTCTCCAACAAAAATAACATGGTAATCATTACCAAATGTATTGATAACATCTTGGGTTTGGATATCTTCTTGGTATTTTCGTGGATTAGATTTCCATAAATTTTCATATACACAGTTATGAAAATAAAAATATTCCAAATGCTTAAACTCAGTTTTAATGGCTGAAAACAGTTGCTCACATGTACGTACATGGTCATCCATTGAGCCTCCAACATCAAAAAAAACTAAAAGCTTAACGGCATTATGGCGCTCAGGAACTAATTTAATATTTAATAAGCCAGCATCTTTTGCTGTGCTTTTAATGGTGTCATCCAAATCCAATTCATCCGCAACACCTGTGCGTGCGAATTTACGCAATTTTCTAAGGGCTACTTTTATATTTCTTGTACCGAGTTCACAGTTATCATCTAGATTCTTGTATTGACGTTTTTCCCACACTTTAACAGCCCGTCTATGAGTACTTTTTCCTCCGATTCGGATCCCTTCAGGGTTATAGCCCCCGTGACCAAAAGGGGAAGTCCCACCTGTGCCTATCCATTTGTTACCTCCAGCGTGTTTTTTCTTTTGTTCTTCAAGGCGCTTCTTAAGTGTTTCCATCAATTTATCCAAACCACCTAAGGATTCTATTTGTGCTTTTTCTTCATCACTGAGGTTTTTGAAAAATTCCGTTTCCAACCAATTTTCTGGAATGGTCGCTTGAGTTAAATCCTCTCTGGCTTTGAGGCCTTCATAATATTCTCCAAAAGCCTGGTCAAATCGATCAAAATATTTTTCATCTTTGACCAAACACAGTTTTGATAAATGATAGAACTCATCCATGCTACCAAAGGCAATGTCCTTTTGCATCGCATCAATCAAAGTCAACAGCTCTTGAATACTCACAGGTATTTTTGATTGCTTGAGTTTGTAGAAAAAATCTACCAGCATTCTATTCTCTGCGCATCATAAAAGCCAATCTCTGAATCAAATCAACATCTTGTTCATTTTTTAACAACGCGCCATACAAAGGCGGGATCGCTTCTTTAATGCTTTTGTTTTGCAGTAAATCTAGTGGAATATTATCAGCTAATAAGAGTTTGATCCAATCAATCAATTCTGAAGTAGAAGGCTTCTTTTTTAACCCAGGTACTTCACGCAATTGAAAAAAAACATCCAACGCGGCTTTGACTAAGATTTTTTGAATATCTGGATAGTGCACATCAACAATAGCTTGCATAGTGTGCTTGTCAGGAAAATTAATGTAATGAAAAAAGCATCTGCGCAAGAATGCATCAGGCAATTCTTTTTCGTTGTTGCTGGTTATAATAATGATGGGTCGATGTTTGGCTTTGATTTGTTCTCCGGTTTCATACACGCTGAATTCCATTTGATCTAGCTCAACCAATAAATCATTAGGAAACTCAATATCAGCTTTATCAACTTCATCGATTAACAAAATAACTTGTTCATCAGAATCAAAAGCTTGCCACATCTTTCCTTTTTTAATGTAATTGCCAATGTCATGCACTTTATCTTCACCTAATTGTGAATCACGTAATCTTGACACTGCATCATATTCGTATAACCCTTGCTGTGCCTTGGTGGTAGATTTAATATGCCAGTTAATCAACCTTTTACCCATTGAGTCCGCAACTTCTTGTGCTAACATTGTTTTTCCTGTGCCAGGTTCTCCCTTAATCAATAATGGACGTTGCAAAGTGACAGCTGCATTAACAGCCATACTTAAATCATCTGTTGCGATGTAGTTTCTTGTTCCTGTAAATTTCATATTATGGTTGTGTTATAATTTGACATTACATTTTCTAAAAGTCCTATGAAAAAAGCCAGTGTTATTGTCATTTTACTTATAGTTTCAAATATTGTTGTTGCTCAATCAAATGATTTATTGTCATTGTTAAAGGATCAAGTCCATGCTTTTAACAATCAAGATGTTAAAAAACTTGTTGCCAATGTAAGTAATGACATGAAATATTATTATTTAACCGCTGATGAATTGATTATTGAAACCTCTGGCAAAGAGGCCTTTCATAAAGCTATGACCAATTATTTTAAATCAGGAAATAAACCCCATTCGGTTATTAAAAACCATGTTATTGATGGATCTCGTATTAGCTTTAAAGAAGTGGTCAGTCATAAAAATAAAAAAGGCGAAACCGTGTCATCTTCAGCTATGGGAATATATCAGTACAAAGATAGCAAGATTGTTAGGGCTTGGTATTTTATTGATTAAAAGGAGTGTTTTGGCATGATTAGAGAACATTTATTTAGTAAAAAATTAGGTGCCGATCCTTATTTTCGATGGAGAGGTGGAGAAATATCTCGCATAGAAAGCATTTCAGACGGAGTATTTGCCATTACAATTACATTGCTTATTGTTACTGCCTCTTCTTCAGAATCTTTTTATAATATTTGGCTTATGGTCAGAGATTTACCCGCTTTTTTCTTTAGCTTTATCATCATCATTTATGCGTGGTTTGAACACTATCGATTTTTTAGAAGGTATGGTTTAGAAGATGGCAAGACCGTCATTTTAAACTCATTATTTTTATTCATAATAATGATTCTTGCCTATCCGCTTAAGTTTTTAACTATCTTTTTATGGCATGTTGTTATTGGTATAGATACTAGTTCTTTGTTTGCTGTTCCAGACATTTCAATCACCACGTTAACCGAAAAGAGCCAAAGAGTTTATATGATGTACTTTTACAGTATTAGCCTATTAGGCGTATTTAGTGTTATCTTTCTCATGCACTTAAATGCTTATCGATTACGCGATAAATTAGAGCTGGATGTTTATGAAACAATGATAACAAAATTCACTCTAAATCATCATATCATCACTTTAACTGTAACATTGGCATCAATAGCTGTCCTTATGTTCACTTCAGATCCTGGAATATCAGGTATTGTCTATTTTTTGATGCCTGTAATTCACATAACTGCAGGCATTGTTGAAAGAAACACATTTAAAAATTTAGAGAAATCTAAATAAAATCGATGACAATAAAATGTTCACAAGAACTGTTCTCCAATTAAAATTGGTATAGAAAAATAATTATTTTAATCAAGGCAAGAAACATGAGTTTTCACCTGTAAATGATTTTTTTCTTAACGCACAGTAAGTTGAGCTATTGGATATCTGTTAG
>Ga0316204_10010382_pt1 | contig 12013 bp, 7 predicted proteins | sample 6monrhotite_MG_2_FD_205661 | JGI IMG/M metagenome (GOLD analysis project Ga0316204, IMG submission 205661) | Microbial mat bacterial communities from mineral coupon in-situ incubated in ocean water Damariscotta River, Maine, United States -... | ecosystem: Environmental > Aquatic > Marine >...
CGCCGTGCCCGAGCAGCCGCGCCCCACGGCCAGCAGCGCCTGGACCTCGGCGTCCTTCGACTCCGACAGCGTCGCCCGCGCCTGCTTGCAGGCGGGCGAGGAGGGGAAGTGTCGCGTCAGTACGCGCAGGTTACGCCGGACCACCGGCAGCCCGTCCTCGCCCGCCAGCAGCGCCTCTGTCAGGTTCGCCAGCAGCGCCCCCGGCGCGTCCGCGATCGGCGCGAAGAGCTCCTTCACGGACGCCATCAGCGCGCCGACCTGCTGCACGTCGAGGTTGGAGCGGTGGGTGGTCTGACGAACGCTCCCGGAGCGGAAGACGACCCCCGCGACCAGCATCGACCTCAGCTCGGCGCGGATCGACGCGCTGAGCGTGGCGGTCAGCAGCGGCTCCTGCAGCGGCAGCGCCGCCGGCACCCCGAGATCCCGCACGGACATCGCCGGCCCGCGCAGGGCCGGCACCTCCACGGTGATGATCAGCTGCGAGAGGTTGCGGATGACGTCCACCCCGTAGCCGTCGACCGTGCCCTCGAAGCCGTTCGTGAAGCTGTCGAGGTGGCGCTGGGTCGGCCGCAGCCCCAGCACGTCCCGCAGCGGCTCGGGATCGGGTGGGAGCTCGCCCTGCTCGATCTGGCGTCGCTTGTGCAGCCCCCGGAGGTAGAGAAACCCGATGCCCACCTCGATGGGCATGAGGATCAGGAAGAGCAGGTCACCTTCGAAGAGGAGAGTCAGGAAGGTGTTGGCGAAGTCAGCCCAGATCATCTCCCTCACCATACCCGCGTGGCTCAGCCGCAATTGCGCTTCAAGTCGACTTGCGTATATCTGAATATCCGAATACGAAGATATTGATGCCGATCGACCTCGCAACCAGCACGGATCTCTGCCGCCTCCTGGGCGATCCAACGCGGGTGCGCCTGCTGTCGCTGCTGGGGGAGGAGGAGCTGACCGTGGCCGAGCTGGTGAAGGTGACGCGCCTGCCCCAGCCCCGCGTCTCGACCCACCTGCGCAAGCTGCGTGAGGGCGGCATGGTCCGGGATCGGCGCGTGGGCAACTTCGCCTTCTACGCCCTGAACACCTCGGGCATGCCCCAGGCCGCCGCCCGGCTCTGGGGCGAGCTGAGCGGAAGCACCGACGACCCCTTGCTCGCCCAGGATCGGGATCGGGCTCGCGAGGTCGTGCGCGCTCGCGCCGAGGGCGAGGTCTGGGCCGACTCGGTCGCCGGCGCCATGGAGCGGCACTACGCCCCCGGCCGCACCTGGGAGTCCCTGGCCCGGTCCCTGCCGGGGCTGGCGCGGCTGGGCCGGGTGCTGGACGTGGCCAGCGGCGACGGCGCCGTGGCCGAGCTGATCGCCTGCCGCTCACAGGCGGTGACCTGCCTGGACATCAGCGAGAAGGTCGTCGCCGCCGGCCGCGAGCGCATGAGCCGGGCAGGGGAGTCCCTGGCTCACGTGCGCTTCGTGCGCGGCGACATGCACGCGCTGCCCTTCGAGGACGCCAGCTACGACGCGGCGCTGCTGCTCAACGCACTGAGCTACACCGAGCGCCCCGGCCGGGTGCTGGCCGAGGTCGCCCGGGTGCTCCAGCCCGGCGCGCCGCTGGTGGGTATCGCCCTGCGCGAGCACGCCCACCGCGAGGCCGTGCGCCCCTACAACCACCTGAACTGCGGCTTCGAGCCCGCGGCGCTCTGCGCGCTGCTGGAGCGGGCCGGCTTCCGCGTGGACGCCTGTGCCGTGACCGGCCGCGAGCGCCGCGCCCCTCACTTCGAAATCATCACCCTCCACGCCACCCGCGTCCCGGAGCCTTGAATGTCCATTGATCCCGCCCGCGCCGACCTGCTGCGCGCCGCCCTCGCCGAGCGCATCCTCATCATCGACGGCGCCATGGGCACTCTGATCCAGGGCTACGGCCTGGAGGAGGCCGACTTCCGCGGCGACCGCTTCGGGGACCACCCCATCGACGTCAAGGGCAACAACGAGCTGCTCTCGTTGACCCGCCCCGACGTCATCCGGGAGATCCACACCGCCTACGCCGACGCCGGCGCGGACATCCTGGAGACCAACACCTTCAACGCCAACGCGCTGAGCCAGGCCGACTACCAGATGGCGCACCTGGTCTACGAGCAGAACAAGGCCGGCGCGGCCGTGGCCCGGGAGGCCGCCGACGCCGCCACCGCCCGCGAGCCGCACAAGCCCCGCTTCGTGGCCGGCGTGCTCGGCCCCGCCAACCGCACGGCGTCGATGTCCCCCGACGTCAACGACCCGAGCTTCCGCAACGTCACCTTCGATCAGCTGGCCGAGACCTACAAGGACGCCGCCCGGGGGCTGATCGACGGCGGCGCCGACGTCATCCTGATCGAGACGGTCTTCGACACCCTGAACGCCAAGGCCGCTGCCTACGGCGTGCTCACGCTCTTTGATGAGCTGGGTGCTGAGGTGCCGATCATGATCTCCGGCACCATCACCGACGCCAGCGGCCGCACCCTCTCCGGACAGACGCCCGAGGCCTTCTGGAACTCCCTGAAGCACTCCCGCCCCCTGAGCATCGGCCTGAACTGCGCCCTGGGCGCCGAGGAGATGCGCCCCCACATCCAGGAGATCGCCGGCGTCGCGACCACCCTGGTCTCCGCCCACCCCAACGCCGGCCTGCCCAACGAGTTCGGTGAGTACGACCAGGGCCCGGAGTTCATGGCCGAGCTGGTGCGCGGCTTCGTGGAGGAGGGGCTGGTCAACATCGTGGGCGGCTGCTGCGGCACCACCCCGGCTCACATCTCCGCCATCGCCCGCGCCATCGAGGGCATGCCCCCGCGCCAGGTGCCCGATGTGCCGCCCTACACCCGGCTGAGCGGCCTGGAGCCCCTGGTCATCCGGCCCGAGTCCAACTTCGTCAACGTCGGCGAGCGCACCAACGTCACCGGCAGCGCCCGCTTCTCCAAGATGATCCTGAACGGCAACTACGAGCGGGCCCTGAACGTCGCCCGGCACCAGGTCGAAAACGGCGCCCAGATCATCGACGTCAACATGGACGAGGGCATGCTGGACTCCGAGGCGGCCATGGTCCGCTTCCTGAACCTGATCGCCTCCGAGCCCGACATCTGCCGCGTGCCCGTGATGATCGACTCCTCCAAGTGGACCGTCATCCAGGCCGGCCTGAAGTGCGTGCAGGGCAAGGCGGTGGTGAACTCCATCAGCCTGAAGGAGGGCGAGGATCAGTTCCGGGCCCAGGCCCGAGAGGTCCAGAAGTACGGCGCCGCGGTGGTGGTGATGGCCTTCGACGAGGACGGCCAGGCCGACACCGTGGAGCGCAAGGTCGCGATCTGCGCGCGCAGCTACCGCATCCTGGTCGACGAGCTGGGCTTCGATCCCCAGGACATCATCTTCGACCCCAACGTCTTCGCCATCGCCACGGGCATCGAGGAGCACTCGGGCTACGGCGTCGCCTTCATCGAGGCCACCCGGCGCATCAAGGCGCAGCTGCCTGGCGCCATGGTCAGCGGCGGCGTCTCCAACGTCTCCTTCTCCTTCCGGGGCAACAACCCCGTCCGGGAGGCGATCCATTCGGTGTTCCTCTACCACGCGATCCAGGCCGGAATGGACATGGGCATCGTCAACGCGGGCCAGCTCGCGGTCTACGAGGACCTGCCCGCCGATCTGCGGGAGCGGGTGGAGGACGTGGTGCTCAACCGCCGCGACGACGCCACCGACCGGCTGCTGGAGGTCGCCAACGACGTCGAGGGCCAGGCCCGCAGCAAGGTCGAGGACCTGACCTGGCGCGAGGCCAGCGTGCGGGACCGGCTGGTGCACGCCCTGGTGCACGGCATCGACAAGTACGTGGTGGCGGACACCGAGGAGGCTCGCCAGAGCGCTGAGCGGCCCATCCACGTCATCGAGGGCCCGCTGATGGACGGCATGAACGTCGTCGGCGACCTGTTCGGCTCCGGCAAGATGTTCCTGCCCCAGGTGGTGAAGTCCGCCCGGGTCATGAAGAAGGCGGTGGCCCACCTCGTGCCCTTCATCGAGGACGAGAAGGAGGAGGGCTCCCGGGCCAAGGGCAAGATCCTGATGGCCACGGTGAAGGGCGACGTGCACGACATCGGCAAGAACATCGTGGGCGTGGTGCTCCAGTGCAACAACTACGAGGTCATCGACCTCGGCGTGATGGTGCCCTTCCAGAAGATCCTGAAGACGGCGAAGGAGGTCGGCGCGGACATCATCGGCCTGAGCGGCCTCATCACCCCGTCGCTGGACGAGATGGTGACCGTGGCCAGGGAGATGACCCGCCTGGGCTTCGATGTCCCCCTGCTCATCGGCGGCGCCACCACCTCCCGGGTGCACACCGCGGTGAAGATCGAGCCCCACTACGCCCACCCGGTGATCTACGTGGAGGACGCCTCCCGGGCGGTCAACGTGGCCACCCTGCTCCTGAGCGAGGACAACCGCGACGACTACGTCGCCGAGACCCGCGCCCGCTACGAGAAGCTGCGCAAGGACCGGGCGGGCCGCACCGCCTCTGTCGCCCGCGCCACCCTGGGCCAGGCCCGGGCCAACCGCCCCAAGCTGGACTACGCGCCCGCCGCGCCGAAGAAGCCGGGCATCACCCGCTTCGCCGACTTCCCCCTGGCCGAGCTGGTGGAGTACATCGACTGGACCCCGTTCTTCCACACCTGGGAGCTGCGCGGCTCCTTCCCGAGGATCCTGGACGACCCCAAGAAGGGCGACGCGGCCCGCAAGCTCTACGACGACGCCAAGGCCATGCTCCAGAGCATCATCGACGAGAAGTGGCTGACCGCCAGCGGCGTGGTGGGGATCTTCCCGGCCAACGCGGTGGGTGACGACATCGAGGTGTTCGACGACCACGGTGAGGTCAAGGCGCTGCTGCACACCCTGCGCCAGCAGAGCCGCAAGGCCAGCACCCCGAACCTCGCCCTGTCGGACTACCTGACCCCCGCGGGCCAGGGCCAGGACTGGATCGGCGGCTTCGTGGTCAGCACCGGCGCGGGCCTCCAGGAGCGCGCCGCGGCCTTTGAGGCGGACCACGACGACTACAACTCCATCCTGCTGAAGGCCCTGGCGGATCGCCTCGCCGAGGCCTTCGCCGAGCGCCTGCACCAGATCGTGCGCACGGACGTCTGGGGCTACGCCCCCGCCGAGGACCTCGACAACGCCGGGCTGATCGACGTCGCCTACCAGGGCATCCGCCCTGCGCCGGGCTACCCCGCCTGCCCGGATCACACCGAGAAGCGCACGCTCTTCACGCTGCTCGACGCCACCGAGGCCACCGGGGTCACCCTCACGGAGTCCTGCGCCATGTGGCCGGCGGCCGCCGTCAGCGGCTTCTACTTCGCCCACCCGGAGGCGAGGTACTTCGGCCTGGGCAAGATCGATCGGGATCAGGTCGCGGACTACGCCAGGCGCAAGGGCTGGAGCATGGACGAGTCGGAGCGCTGGCTCTCCCCGGCGCTCAGCTACGACCGGTGACATTCCGAGACGACTGAAACCGCGCGAATACCGCTCTATCCACGCACGTTGTCTACAGAGACCGGACCTGGAGAGAGACCATGACGCTTCTGACCCTCGCGCTCGTCGCCACCGCCTCAGCCGAGAGCCTGATCCCCTTCGAGCCCGTCGAGAAGACCCTGCCCGCCTCGATCCCCGAGCTGGAGATCCTGAGCGGGTACGGCGACGTGGTCGTCAGCCGGGACAGCGAGCGGTCCAAGAGCCTGCTCATCGCGACCCCGACCAACTGGCAGGACGACTGCGAGCTGCGCTTCGGCGGCGACGCGGACAAGGCCGTCGTCGAGATCGCCCGGGAGGACGGCGGCACCCTGCGGCGCTGCAAGATCGAGCTGGAGCTGATCCTCGCGGGCGACACCGCCGTGGCCGTCGAGGGCCGCAGCGGCTCGGTGTCCTTGTGGGAGACCACCGCGCCGGTGTCGGTGGACCTCCGCGCCGGGCGTATCGACGTCAACGACGCGACCGGGCCGCTGGACCTCTACGTGGGCACCGGCAGTATCCGGGGCGCGACCACGAGCCAGGACATCAACGCCTACGTCAGCGTGGGCCGCATCCAGCTCGAGAACCTGATGGCCCCGCTGGAGGCCGAGGTCGGCATGGGGCGCGTCGCGCTGACCTTCGCCGCCGTGCCCAGCGGCCGGGTGTGGGCCCGGGCGGGCGTGGGCAAGGTCGCCGTGGAGTTCCCCTACGGCAGCTGGCTGGACACCAGCCTCGACACCAAGGTCGGCCGCGTGAAGAGCGAGATCCCCTTCAGCGCCGACGCCTACACGCACCTCGAGGCCAGCACGACCGTCGGCAACATCGCGATCGGCACGGTGCTGGACATGCCCGGCGCCGACCTCGCGACCAGCGTCACGGAGCCGGAGGAGTAGGGGCGGGCTCGGTGAGGATGACCCGGGCCGAGCGCTGCCAGCTGACGTAGGCCCAGGCCCACTCCATCAGCACGATCACCCGGTTGCGGAAGCCCACCAGGGCCATCACGTGCACAAAGAGCCAGAGGAGCCAGGCGAGCGTGCCGCTGATCTTGACCGCGCCGACCTCGGCGATGGCCTTGGAGCGGCCGATGGTCGCCATGGAGCCCTTGTCGGAGTAGCGGAAGGTCTCCCGGGGCTTGCCCGTCATGTCAGCCAGGATGCAGCGGGCCGCGTGGCGCCCGCCCTGGATGGCGCCTTGCGCGACGCCCGGCACCAGGCATCCATCAGCCTGGGCCGCGGCGGCCAGATCGCCCAGGGCGAAGACCTCGGGGCGGTCGGGGATGGACAGGTCCGGGCCGACCTTCACCCGCCCGGCCCGATCCAGGGGCGCCCCCAGGGTGGCCGTGAGCGGTGAGGCCTTCACCCCGGCGGCCCAGACGACGGTCTTCGCCGGGATGTGCTCGTCCCCCAGCGTCACGCCGTCGCCGTCGAGGTCGGTGACGAAGGTGTTGAGGCGCACCTCCACGCCCAGCTTCTCCAGCTGGGCCTGGGCGTCGGCGGATAGGGACGCGTCGAAGGTGGACAGGACCCGCGGGCCGCCCTCCACCAGCACCACCCGGGCCAGGGTGGGGTCGATGCTGCGGAAGTCCCGGGCCAGGGTGTGGCGGGCGATCTCCGCCAGCGCGCCCGCCATCTCCGCGCCGGTCGGTCCCGCGCCGACCACCACGAAGGTCAGCCAGGCCGTGCGGCGGTGGACGTGCTCCTCCTGCTCGGCGTGCTCGTAGGCCAGCAGCACCCGGCGGCGGATCTCCAGGGCGTCGTCCAGGGACTTCAGCCCCGGCGCGTGCTCCGCCCAGTGGTCGTTGCCGAAGTACGAGCTGCCCGCGCCGGCCGCCAGCAGCAGGTAGTCGTACGGGATCGCCTCGCCGTCCTTCAAGTGTAGCGTGCGCCCCGCGACATCTACCCGCGTCGCTTCAGCCAGCAGCACCTGGGTGTTTTTGTTGCCGCTCAGCAGCTTTCGGATGGGCGCGGCGATGTCCGGGGCGCTCAGCGCGGCGGTGGCCACCTGGTACAGTAGCGGCTGGAAGAGGTGGTGGTTGCGCCGATCGACGACCGTCACGCGGACGGGGGCGCCCGCCAGGGCCCGCGCCGCCGCGAGGCCGGCGAAGCCCGCGCCGATAATGACGATATGCGGGCGGCTTTTCTGGCTTTTGTCCACAGGGATACCCACAGCTGTCCACACCAATCCACAGCATGGTTTAAGCTGGGAGATGCCGGTCCCGATATCGTGTCTCACCACCCGATCCAGCCCCCGAGTGCAAAGCATGGCCCTCGCCGAGAAGCGCCCGCACATCCAAGAGCGCTCCGCTGTCGATACGCTCGACGTCGATCGTCGCGGCCGGGCGCTCGCGGGCAGCGTGCTGGACATGCTCGATGAGGCCGTCGCGCTCACGCACAGCGTGCGCTCCCAGCTGTGTCTGCTGGCCGAGGTCCGGCCGGCGGGCTCCTGGGAGCGGCTGGCCGCCATCAGCGCGCTGCTGAGGGGCCTGGACGCGATCGGCGTCGAGGCGTGGTTCAGCGGCTACCGCCTGAGCGGCGCGACTCTGCACCTGGGCAGCCCGGGGCTCACCGTGGTCGTGCCGGAGATCTCCGCCGCCGCCGTCGCCCTGGACCTGCGGGCGCTGAAGTCCGGCAGCCCCGGCGCGCTGCGCGACGCCGTGCGTGCCTGTGACGACGCGCTGCTGCGCTTCACCGAGGCCCGCGAGGCGTGCAGGAGCGTCGCCACCCGCCTCCGCTGGCGCTGCGGCTGAGCGCCGCGGCTCCTCAGGGCTTGTCGTCCAGCGCGAAGAGCTGAACATTGGCGACGGCGACACACTCGCCGGGCTCGCTCTCGGCCACGATGGCCCGCACCGCGTAGTAGTACTCCAGGTGCAGCGCCCGGATACGCTCGAAGTCCTCCCGGGAGACGGTGAAGACGTTGTAGGAGAACTGCCCGGGGGCGCCGGCGCGGATGCGGTCCTCGCCCACCCGGGTCCAGTGGGCCTTCAGGTGGCGGCCCGCCTCGGGGTGCCGGCGGGTGTCAACGGCCAGGCTCTGGGGTCGGTAGTGATCGCCCTCCCAGGTGATCTGGCCGGTGTCTTTGAGGAAGGCCAGGCAGCGAGCCTCCTCGTCGGCGCTGATGCCGATCCTGGACGCGATCCAGCCCGGCCGGTGCGCCGGCAGAGCGCGGTACTCCCGCAGCTCCAGCGCGCGCAGCATGGCCTGGGTCCAGGGCAGCTCGTGGGCGCCGCGGCGGCGGGCCTCCAGCCGATCCCAGGTCGCGGCGATGGAGGGCAGGCTGCGGGGGTCGACGAAGGCAGCCAGCAGGTCCACCACCCTCAGGCTCGCCGCCTCGACCGCCCGCAGGAAGTCCGGCAGCCGGGGCTGGGTGGTGGCGGAGAGCCAGCGGGAGACCGAGTAGCGGCTCAGCTCGGCCCGCCGCGCGAGATCGGTGATGCTGGTGCCGCCGCGCAGGTCGCCCAGCAGCTGGGCCAGCGCCTCCGGCGAGGCGGGGGGCAGGTCGTCGAGCCAGCGGGGGCGCTCGCCGTAGAACTGCGTCAGCGCGGCCTCCAGATCGATGCCCGTACGGGAGGCGGCCCGGAAGGTCTCGGCCGCCGTGGGCCAGCGCCGCCCGGACTCCCAGGCGTAGACCACGTTGCTGCGGTACCCCAGCCGCCGGGACCAGGCCGTCTGAGAGCGCTTCCCGCGCAGCGTCCGCAGGAACTCTCGGGCGATCTGTTCGTAGTCCATCTGCATTGGACGAGTATAGCGAATATGCACGGGCCTGGGGAAAACCGCCCCATTGTTTGTGCAGTTACGCATTGACCCCGGGGTATTGCTGGGACACCCTGTAAGATAGACAGGGAGACACCGGTATGCGCAGGCTTGAACTTACAGCGGTCCTCGGGCTGCTCCTGACGGCGGGCTGCAACCCAGCGGGCATGGGCGGTCAGGAAGGCGAGCCGGCCGCTCCCTCGGACGACGCCTCTCAAGACGGCGACGGCGGCGGCTACGGTGACGACACCGGCAGCGCCACCGAGACGGACGCCGACACGGACACGGACAGCGACACGGACAGCGACACGGACAGCGACGGTGACGCTGACACCAGCTCGCCCTCGGACACCGGCTCGTCGGAGGACACCGACGAGGACACCGACGTCGACACCGGTGACACCGATGACACCGGTCTCGAGGATGAGTGTGACGACGAGACGACGGTGACCCTGTACCTGTCGCCGGACGACTCCAACTCCATGTCCTCGCCTGTCCAGGCCCGCACGGCCATCCTCGACGGCTGGTCCAGCCTCTCCAGCGTGCCCATCCGCACCTGGGAGTTCCTGAACTACTACAGCTTCGACTACGACGCCGCCGAGTCCGGCACCCTGCGGGTCGGCGCCGCCATGGCCCAGGTCGCTGACACCGACGGCGACTTCGTGATGCAGATCGGCGTGAGCAGCCCGCCGCTGAGCAACGACGATCGCGCGGCCATGAACATCACGCTGGTGCTGGACGAGTCCGGCTCCATGAGCGGCACGCCGATCAACATGCTCAAGGCCTCCTGTGAGGCCATCGCCGGCAGCCTGAAGGAAGGCGACGTTGTGTCCATGGTCACCTGGGACACCTCCAACGCCACCGTGCTGGACTCCCACGCGGTCTCCGGGCCCGACGACACCATCCTCCTGAACGCCATCAGCGGGATCGCGGCGGGCGGCGGCACGGACCTGAACGGCGGCCTCCAGGCCGGCTACGCCATGGCCCAGAAGAACTACAGCGGTGATCGCATCAACCGCATCGTGCTCATCTCCGACGGCGGCGCCAACGCCGGCGTCACCGACATCAACCTCATCGCCGAGGCCGCCGGGGCCAGCGGCGAGGACGGCATCTACATGGTGGGCGTCGGCGTCGAGGAGGCCGGCAGCTACAACGACGAGCTGATGGACGAGGTCACGGACGCGGGCAAGGGCGCCAGCGTCTTCATCCCCGACGAGGCGGAGGCGGAGCTGATCTTCGGCGAGCGCTTCGTCGAGGTGATGGACGTGGCGGCCCGGGACGTTCAGGTGCGGCTGGACCTGCCCCCGGGCTTCGAGATCGTGCGCTTCTCCGGCGAGGAGTACAGCGGCGACCCCTCCGAGGTCGAGCCCCAGCACATCGCCCCCAACGACAGCGTGGTCTTCAACCAGACCCTGCGCACCTGCGCGCCGGACGACCTGACCGACGAGACCACGGCGACGGTGACCGCCCGCTTCAAGGACCCCATCACCTTCGAGGCCCTGGAGGTGAGCGAGGAGCTGACCTTCAGCGAGCTGCTGGGCACGGACCAGGCGCTCCTGCAGAAGGGCAGCGCCGTCTTCGGCTACGCCGAGGCCCTCAAGGCCTACAAGATCGCGGCCTCCAGCGAGCGCGAAGCCATCGTGGCCGGAGCCCTCGCCCTGATCACCATCGCCGAGGAGTCCAACCCCGGCGACCCCGACCTGGCGGAGATCCGCACGGTGCTCGAGGCGCTGTAATCCCCTTGCGACCAGCGGGTCCGATCCGGGAGGAGGCGCCAGCGTGCTGGCGGGAGTGGACTCGCTGGCGCATACTCACCCCACCTCGCTCGAGGCAGGGCGGAGGCACACAATGAACCGACTTCTCTTGCTCGCGGGGCTGGCGCTGCTCGCCGGCTGCGACAGCTTCGACTCGAAGAGCGCGGAGGACGCCGACTACGGCGGCGCCGAGTCCGCGGACACCACCAGCGGCGATGACGACGCCAGCTACGGCGGCGACGCCGGCGGCCCCGGCGGCACCGGCGGCTCGGGCAGTGACGGCCTGGAGCCGCCCGATGACGAGCCGCCGCTGGAGGACACGGACGTCCCCACGGACACCGACGAGGAGTGCGACGACGTCACCGACGTGACGCTGTACCTGTCGCCGGACGACTCCAACTCCATGTCCTCGCCGGTCCAGGCCCGCGAGGCCGTGCTCGACGGCTGGTCCAACCTCTCCAGCGTGCCCCTGCGCACCTGGGAGTTCTTGAACTACTACAGCTTCGACTACCCGGCCGCCGACGACTCGGAGGGCGCGCTGCTGGACGTCTTCGCCTCCATGGTGGACGAGGGCGACGGCGACTACACCCTGCAGATCGGCGTGAGCAGCCCCGCGCTCTCCAACGAGGACCGCCGCCCGATGAACATCACGCTGGTGCTGGACGAGTCCGGCTCCATGGGCGGCACGGCGATGGACATGCTCATCGCCACCTGTGAGGTCATCGCCAGCCGCCTGAAGGAAGGCGACATGGTGTCCGTGGTCACCTGGGACACCGAGAACGCCACCGTGCTGGACTCCCACATGGTCTCCGGGGCCGACGACGCCATCCTCCTCGCCGCCATCGCCGGCCTCGCGGCGGGCGGCGGCACGGACCTGAACGGCGGCCTCCGGGCCGGCTATCGGCTCGCTGGGGAGAACTACGACGCCGAGCGCATCAACCGCATCGTGCTCATCTCCGACGGCGGCGCCAACGTCGGCGTGCTGGACATCGATCGCATCTCCGAGGCCGCCGGCAGCAGCGGC
>Ga0316204_10010383_pt1 | contig 12012 bp, 3 predicted proteins | sample 6monrhotite_MG_2_FD_205661 | JGI IMG/M metagenome (GOLD analysis project Ga0316204, IMG submission 205661) | Microbial mat bacterial communities from mineral coupon in-situ incubated in ocean water Damariscotta River, Maine, United States -... | ecosystem: Environmental > Aquatic > Marine >...
GTCTGCCCGCATACCTGATCGACGAGGCGGACGAGATCGATCCGGAATGGTTCTCCGGGTGCGCTCGAATCGGTGTGGCGGCTGGGGCCTCTGTCCCGGAAAACCTGGTGCAGGAGGTGATCGCGCGTCTTGAGCGTTGGGGCGCCCGCGTGATCGGTGAACGTCCAGGTTATAGAGAGGACGTCGTGTTCTCCTTGCCCAGGGCCCTGCAGCGGTAGGCATAGCTCAGCATCAAGCCCAGCATCAGGCCCATGGGATAGACGGCGTCGGGCAGCGGTACCGCGTTGGGGGCCTGCGTCCCGATGCCGGGCCTGCCGGGCAATCCGAGTCTCGGCGTGCCACCCAGGCCGTCCGGAAGCTGGAAGAATATGGGACCTTTCGGCGTCTTAACCATGCCAGGTTTCGGTAGGAGGACTCTAGGGCGATCAATGATGCCCCTCCCGATGGGGCCGCCGGGTAGGTAGGGGACGTAGTCGTCCGGCGATCGCCTGGAATTCCCGTCACTGAGATCATTCAGGTCGGTTCGACGCTCGAGAAATGGCGCCAATGTGCGGGCAAGGGGGCTTGATTCACCGCCTGCCAAGGTGAGGTGTCGAGGGCGGGGATGCTGGATCGGGCGCTGAGCCCAAGGCATCCATTCATCCGGCAATGGCGCATCGCAGAGCAGCCCCGATGAACACCCGTCAATGTCTCCGTCGGAACCGGATAGTTCGTCAGCCGTCAGTGCGCTGTTTAAATGCTGTTTCTTGCCGGGGTTGCCGTTAGGCGCGTGTCTGGCGCGCCGCTTTTCGATAACATTGAGTTGAATGCCGGCGGAGCCCAGCTCGGAATCCGGTTTGCCGAAGATGTTCGCCATGACATTCATGCTGGCGATGAACAGCGCAACGGAAAGGATCATGCGCCGATTGTTCAGCAGGCTCATTCCGCGGATGTTTTGCATGAATGTGGGGCGGGGCTGGCTTGGCATGACTTACCGTTCGCGGCGGAGTTTATAGATAAATCAGGGATCTGGGAATCAATCCATGAGTCGACTCGATCCGAGTCCGGCGTCAGAGACCATCCACGGCCCTCAGTGGAATCCTGGGACTCCATGCAGGACATGGCATTATACGATATTTTCGTCCGCGATTTATGACCGTATTGTGACAGGTGCCCGGCGCTTGGGTTTGATAAGGCTCTGGGGGGAGGCGTGTATAGTTTGTCTTTGGGTCAACGGACCCGGCTATCACCTTGCCAGCTTTGTGATGCCGTGAGGATCTCCTTTAGATTCTCAGCGGGCTGCGGCCGACTGATGTAATAGCCCTGGGCAAGGTCGCAACGGAAGGCGCCGAGCAGTTCCAAGGTCTCCTTTTCCTCAATGCCCTCGGCGACCACGGTCATGCCCAGATTATGCGCCAGATCAATCGTACTGTTGACGATCATGGCATCACAATCGCTTTCGTATATGTTGGCGATAAAGGATCGGTCGACCTTGAGTTCATGAACGGGGAGGCGCCTCAGATAGGACAGCGAGGAGTAGCCCGTGCCAAAGTCATCGATGGACAGCTTCACGCCCATGGTGTTGAGTTTGTCGAGCGCCCCCATGGCGAATTCGGGCCGATACATGACCGCCGATTCTGTAATCTCAAGCGTCAACAAGTCAGGACTCAGATAGTGTCGCTCGAGTAATTGTTGAATCAGGTCGGGAAGGTCGGGATCGACGAGGTTTCTGGTCGACAGATTGACTGATACGGAGAGCCGATACCCATCCCGCTGCCATTGTGCGGCCTGTATGATCGCGGTTTCCAATGCCCACAAGGTAAAGGGTCGTATCAATCCCGACTGCTCGATCAGCGGGATGAAATCGTTTGGTGGAATCATGCCCTCGCTGGGATGCGGCCACCGCGCCAAGGCCTCTACGCCGACGATTGTCCGGGTTGCGATATCGAGCTTGGGTTGATAGTGCAGGACCAGAGAGGATTCCTTGATGGCATTTCGCAGTGCTCCGTGAAGTTGCAGCCTGCGCTTGCTGTAGGGGTCGTTTTCGGCGTTGTAGACGCTGATGCCGCTGGGCTCTTTCTTGGCGACCTGCATGGCGATATCGGCATACTGCAATAGCCCCTGGGGGTTGTCGGCGTGATCGGGGTAGAGGGCGATACCGATGGTGGTCTCGATCTCCACCTGGATATCGCCGGTCACGACAGGGCTTTCAAACTGCTGTTGTATCTTGCGGGCGACAATCTGTGCCTGATCGAGATTGGTCTCATGCAGAACAATGGCGAATTCATTGCTGCCCATGCGGGCCAGGGTGTCGGATTTGCGTATGACGGTTTGCAGACAGCGTGCGGTTTCCTTGAGGATCTCGTCGCCGTTGGCGTGTCCGAGCAGGTCATTGATTTCACGCAGCCGCAAGGCCTTGACCATGAGTACCGACATCTTGGTGGCGTCACGCCGGGCCTCGCCCAGGGCGTAGCTCAGGTGATCGATGAGCAGCGTTCGGTTGGGGAGCTCGGTCAACTGGTCGTGCAGGGTCTTGTGCTCGAGCTGTTCGATATAGTGTCGTCGGTTGCTGATATCGAGGACGATCGCGATATAGGTTCCCGCCTTCCCGACGGATGCGTATTGCAGGGAGACCTCTACAGGGTAGCGACTGCCATCGCGTCTCAAGTGTTCGGCCTCGAATCCGAATTGTTTCTTTTCCCCGGAGCGAAGCGGCTGCATCAAGGAGGAAAGGTAGTCTTTAGAATAACCCGGCATGATATCCATCGGGCGCATGCCGGACATCTCGGCCTTTTCGTATCCGAGGTTTTGGCGAAGGCCGTCGCTGATGTCGATGAAGGCAAGGGTGTCGGCGTCGAAGGTGTAGATCTCGTTCCACGAATGTTTGAGGATTTGACCGAGCTGCGCGGCGCGCTTCTGGGCGTGCACCCGCTCCGTGATGTCCTGGATACTTGATTGATATCCTGTGATGAGGCCGTCACCATCGAATGTCGGCTCCGTCCAGTTACGCACGATACATTCCTGGCCGTCCGGTCGGGCGACCCGATGGATTAATTCCCGGACGTTTTCGAGGTTTCGAATCTTTTCGATAAACCCGAGAAACTCCGTTCGATCGTCAGGGTGGACGTGGTCTAGGACTTTACCGGGCACGTTGGTAGACCGGCCTGAAGTGCGGCCCAGTATCCTATTGGCCTCGTGAGAGGAATCCTGGATATCTAGGTTCAGATCCCAGCTCCAATTGCCCAGATGGGAAAGCCTCTGGGCGCTGATCAGACGTTGGCGTTTGTTGCGCAGGGTTTCAAACAGTCCATTGAGATGGCGTTCGGTATTGCCGAGGATAAAGTAGAAAGGGATGACCAGACACGCGGCGAGGATCATGATGAGCAGTCCGATTTGGGTGATCATCTGTTGAAGAGTCTGGGTATGCTCGGACATGTCCGAGGCGATTAAAATACCCGCGATTAGTTTGTATTGAGCGTCCTCAATGGGCAGCAGTCGAGCCTGGTAGGGCTTGTTGCCGAGCAAAAACTCAATTTTGGCATCTCTGAGCGCGCTAAGAGTCTCTCTTAGGGCGGACTCAAGACCGGCGGGCAAAGTCTTGAATGTTTGGGACGCGATGGCGAGTTCAGGGAATCGATCCCAAGGGGTCTGGCGCCCAAGCGTTGTCATGCCAAGTTGCCAGTCGGACTTCTCCAGATACTGTTTGTCGATTACGACCAGGAGTTCCTGATGGAGCGAATGCCGAAGCCTCTGAATGATGGGGCCGATTTCCTCTCCGAGTTCGATGTACCCGAGCAGTGTCGAGCCGTCGAAGACCGGTTTCATGGCTCGGAGCGAGAGGGTCCCTAGTGGTCCGAGTTCAATGCCTGTGGCGGTCTCCTGAGACGTCTCGGCATTTTTTGCCGTGAAGCGCTCAATCCGGTCCTCTGATCTGCTTGGTTGATGTACACGTAGAAGGTTTAGCAGGTCAGGGCCGTGGAAGCTGAAATGGGAGACCTGATATTCGTGGCGAAGTCGTTCAAAGACGGGTTTTGCGTGTCGGAGCAGGGTTTCCCTGTCGCGCCTGGCCATCGCGAGGCGAAGGACGCGGTCGCGCGCCAGTACATCCAGCGCGATCTTTAGTTTCTCGGTATGGCTCGTCAGTTCGGCGAAGTAGACCGTGCGCGCCTCCTCCACCTGTCGATCCAGATCCTCCTTAAGGTGTCCTTTGCCCTGTTGATAGATCGCGATGCCACAGGCGGTGATGACCAGGAGCATCACAATGATCAACGGCGTGAGTATCCTGGATCTGAGACGAAGGCCCCTCAAAAGCCCTCCCTGAGAAGGGGCTCGGGTCGATGTTGTTGCAGGTGGGATTCTGACGACATGGATCTAAGGAATATTAAGGGTATATTAGGCAATTACCGTGTGTATCGGCGTTGATCGTGATTGCATGAGATGGAGAAATTTATGGTTTTCTGAAGCTGCTTGTGGTGAGAGCCGAGCGCATCAATGCCCAGAAAAAAGGCGGGACCGAAGTCCCGCCCGTGGGGAGGTTATGTCGCGAGTTTAGATGAACTCGATCTTGCCGGCAGTCAGCGCGCTGGTGGTTGCGTCCCAGTCGGCGGACGAGGACCCGTTGACCTCGATCAAGGCGTTTACCGCGAGATTGGCGGAGGCACCGTGATCGAACAGCGTCGGAGGTGTGCCGGTTGGGCTGTAGGACACGGTGATGCTGCTGCCTACCTGGACCCCGCTGAGGCCCTTGGCGCGGAAGAGGTCCATGGTGAGCGTGTTGTTGACCGTATCAATGGCCGTGATCTTGCCCCTGGCTTCCGGGTGGTGACTGGCGGCATTGCTTTGACCGTTGTCGTCCTCGATCTCATTGACCGCCTCGTCAGAGAACGAACAAGCCCCCTTTACTTCGATGGCATGCGCGTTCAACACGCTCTGGTCCGTCCACGACCCCTTGATCTCGACATAGGCCTGGTCGGTGATGCAGGCGCTCTTACCGCTCTTGAACCAGCCCTGCGAGAGGTTGACGTCGATCGCGCCGGTACTGCTGGCAGCCGAGCTGATCGGGGAGCTGCTGCTGGAAGTGTCGTCATGGGTGGTGTTCAGGACCGACATGCTGAAGCTCTTGCCGTCGGTGCTCAAGGCACCCTGGACCTGGCCCAAAATCTCGACGTAAGCGTCGGCGATGCCGGAAGTTGGTGTACCTGCCGTGCGATCGCGTGACGCGCCCTCGATTTCAACGATTTTTGGCGTGAAGGTGGGCGGCGTGGCGTTTGCATCCCAGTCGCCACGCATCTCTACACGCAAGGATGCTGTTTGGGATAGGTTTGTGAAATCGCTGGCCGAGCCTTTGTCGAACTTGGCGTTGGAGACGTCAACGATCATGGAGTTCTTCGCCGGCAGGAAGTTGGCCTCACGGATATCGACCACGACTCCTCCCGGTAGTTTACCGACAGCCCGGCCTTCAAGCTTGTAATCGCCGTAGACCGATGAATCGCTTTGGCTCGACGAGGCCGCGCGTACCCGAACGGCGTCGATATGCAGTGCGGTGGAGTCGTAGTTGCCGTAGACCTCGACGGGTTTGCCGAGGAAACGGGCACCGCGCAGGATTTGGTTATCGGTGGTCACGCCCGGTTGACTCGATTGATCGGCGTCGACATAGACCGTCGCATTGCCTAGCAAGGTGACCGTGACGTCTGCCGTAGCGCCGGCGCCGTTGTTAACGGTCATGACAAAATCCGTCGTGTTGTTCGTGGCGACGGACTTGAGCGTACCCTTGAGCTCGGCATAGGCCTGGGACAGACTCTGCATGGTCTTGTGATCGCGCAGGACGACCGTCGGGCTGACGATGCCTGTGGTGGCGTCATAGTTGAAATTGGCGAGGTCGAAATCGATACCTACGGAAGTCGAGCCTCCGGAGACCGTGAAGGTGCCTGCTACGAGGATCTCGGTCGCGCTCAGCGTGGCCGTGATCGGCGTGGCCGTACTGTCGTTCAGCGTTACGGTCGAGTCCAGCGTGATCGTCAGGTCCGAGTAGGTGTCGGCCGCCAGCGACTGGGTGCTGAGTAGATTGGAAACGCCCTTGAGCTCGGTCAGGTTGATGATCTTGCCCGCCGGGTCATTGAAAAGTTCGACAACCGTGCCGGCGCTGTTCTTGACGGTGACCTTCGTGAGCGTCACCCAGACCTTGGTGTACTGGGTGGAAATAGCGTCGGTGACCATGACCGAAACGAAACCTGGTCCGGCAGCGGTAGTGCCGCCTCCGCCGCCGCAGGCGACGAGTCCGAGGGAGAGGGGGATCGCTAGGTAAAGGGCTTTTCTCTTCATTTTCAGAGTACTCCTACGGTGGTTTTCGATAGTCATGATACCGGACATGAAAACAGACTTGTGATCGTTACAGCAAGTGACGCTATGGGTCGGCCAATGGTTCCCACTTCTGATCCCTTATTTCCATAGTAGTTCAGGGGTATAAGGTCTCCTTAATCTAGTCACCTTTGCCCTCACCTCACCCAAAAGGACTAACTCTTACGGGTAATTGTTTTGTCCCATATATATGGAGATAATGGCTATAGCCTCAACGGACGAGGCAAGGAAAACCAGGAGTTGAGCTATGGCCAAGGACGGCCACCTTATCCTCGGCCGTCTGGCCTTATCCTTTTTGTCCCTGTGCATTTTTCTCTCCTCGCTGTCATTTGCGGGCAATAATGCATTTGCGGATGGGTGGGGAGGAATGTACCGAATGGACGCGGTTTTTAATGCCGGTTACGGGCAGGTCTCAGGGGGTCGGCACGCTGATCTGGGCCGCTTGCGTGACGGTTATCCGCCTGGACGCTTCCAGCGCGCGGCGCGAGTAATCCAACCGGTATCAAGGAATGCTCGCCCGACGACCAGAAGGGTCTTCGGCGGTGCAGGCCTTCCTTTTACTGCATCGCCGCGCGCCAACCTTCGGCTAAATCATCCTCCCGTATTCGCGCCCGCTCCAGCGCTCGATTTTTCCCTCGGACAGGATTTCCATCATATCGTGGTCGCTACCGATCCTGATCCCGGCGACGTGGTGTCCTATAAGTTGATTCATGGGCCGCCAGGCATGGTCATGGAGCCAACTAGCGGGCTTCTGAGCTGGCCCGGGGGCCACCAGGTAAGGGCGGGCCGTTTCCCTGTCATTGTCGGGGGCTTTGACGGGCAGGGAGGACGCGCCAAGCTGCGACTTATCTTGACGATCCTTCCTCCCATGAGCGATCCGGCCCAGCTTGCCCCGCTGCTTGATCGAGCCAAGGTGACCGATTTTCACATGGCTACCGCATTTCTCTATCAAGGCCCGCATCCGGTGCAGACTGGGGTGGTCGCCGGAACCATTGACGAACGGTTGGCGGCAGTCCTCCGTGGCAAGGTTAGGGATCGAGGAGGACTCGCGCTCGCCGATGTCGAGGTGCATATCGTCGGACATCCTGAACTTGGGCGGGCGCGAACACGCATAGATGGTCTGTTCGATCTTGCTGTCAATGGGGGCGCGGTGGTCACGGTCGAGTATCGCAAGAACGGGTTTTTGCCGGTACAGCGGCATTTAGAGGCGCCGACGAGAGACTATGAATGGTTGCCCGACGTGGCCATGACGCCGCTGGATCCGGTCGTGAACATGGTTGATCTGACGCAAGCCGAGGGCGGTGTTGCGCGGGGGAGTCTCATCGAAGGGCGCCGGGCCACGATTCTGTTCCCGGCGGGGACTCGGGCGGAAATGGTCATGCCCGATGGTAGTTCTGCCGCACTATCCTTGTTGCATGTCAGGGCAACCGAGTACACCGTGGGTACTGATGGAGCGCGGGCCATGCCCGGTGAACTTCCTTCGGGTAGCGGTTACACCTACGCTGTCGACTTGGCTGTCGACGAAGCCAGGTCTGTCGGGGCCGTTAGTGTCCGTTTTGATCGCGCGCTCCCTGTCTATGTCGAAAATTTTCTGGGTTTCCGGGTTGGCGCGCCTGTGCCTGCGGGATACTATGACGAGGCGCGTTCGGCATGGATTGCGTCCGATGACGGTCGCATAGTAGAGGTTCTGGGTGTCGATGCTTCGGGACAGGCCGAAGTCGATATCGATGGCGACGGTGTTCCGGCGACTGCCTCCGCACTTGACCAGCTGGGCGTGACTTCCGCGGAGCGCGTCCGGCTCGCTGGCTTGTATGGCGTGGGACAGACGCTGTGGCGTGTGCCCGTCAGTCATTTCACGCCCTGGGATTTCAATCAGCCCTGGGGACCGCCGCCAAACGCCCTTCCACCAAACCTTGATGCGCTTAAGGGTTCGGGCCAGGATAGCCTGGATGACCCTCAGCTACAGTGCCATGCCTCATCGATCGAATGCCAGAATCAGGTGCTGCGCGAGCAGGAAGTCGTGCCCGGTACGCCGTATACGCTGAACTACAGTAGTTCCAGGGCGCGGGGCCGCAAGACCGCCTACCGTCTGGATATCCCGATCATCGAGGACATGATCCCTGAGGACCTTTATCAAATACGGCTAGATGTCGATATCGCCGGGCAGCATGAGACGCACACGTTCTCGTCCATAGACGGCGCTAACCTGACCTATCATTATCAATGGAATGGACTTGATGCTTACGGCCGTCCGGTTCAGGGCAGGCAACGTGCGAAGATCAAACTGACCTATGTCTACCTTGCGCGCTATTACACCTCAGTACCAGGATTTCGGCGCAGCTTTGGTAATTTTGGTGATACGTCCCTTGGTCTTAGAGGCGGAGGCTCAAATAGTAGGAAAGGAACCGCCTGTCGGTCCTGGGACGTTACGCTGTATGACGGGACCGTCTATAGTCCGCCGTGCGGGCGGTTGACGCTGATCAATTCAACCCGGATTCGAACGATGAAGGTTGGCGTTTGGGACGTCGGCGCGATGGGCATGGGAGGCTGGACTCTCGGTTTACAGCACGGCTATGATCCGGCGGATCATGTGTTGTACCGTGGTGATGGGGCGCGACGGCGTGCTGATCGCCTTCCCTATGTGATCACTACCCTGGTCGGTGGCGGTGCCGTGGGCCGAGGTGGCTCCGGGGGGGCCGCCACGTCTGCGCGCATCTACGGTCCCAAGGCCGTTGCCGTATCTCCATCGGGCGAACTCTATATCAGTGATTATCACAATCAGGTCATTGGGCGAATAACTCGGCAAGGGGTCTACGAAGAGATTCTGGAGGGGTATCGGGCCGCAGATCTTGTTTTCGGGCCGGACGGGAGTCTGTATTTTTCGGATCGAAACCGTCGGGTCCTGAATCGGCTCATGCCTGATGGAACGGTCACCGATATTGCCGGAGGAGGCGCTGACCGTGGTGCGGACATCCCGGCGATTCAGGCCGACTTGACCGGTCTTAGCGGAATCGCTTTGGCGAAAGACGGGACGCTTTATCTCGCTATGGGCAGGCGGGGTGTTTGGAGTGTGGCCCCGGATGGTCTGCTTCGTCGGGTTGCCGGCAGTGAAGACAACTACATTGAAGCGGCCACGGGCCTGCCTGCGAGGGATATCTATTTCTGGTTCGCTTTCGACGTCGCGTTAGATAGCCAGGGGCAGATCTATATATCGGACCGCAATAACGATCGAATCTATCGGGTAGATGATGCAGGAATTATCCACCTTGTCGCCGGCGGAGGCAGGGGGCTTGGCGATGGCGGAGCAGGGGATGAGGCGAGACTCTGTGCACCTGAACGGATGACCTTCGATAGCGAGGACCGGCTCTATGTCGCGGATCACTGTCACGGACGCATTCGCCGCATTGACCCGGATGGCGTGATCATAACCGTTGCCGGTGACGGGCAGTTGGCGTATAGCGGGGATCGGGGACCTGCGGTAGATGCATCGCTGAATTATCCGGCTGCCGTTGCGCTGGATCCGGATGGCAACCTCTATGTGGCCGACGAGTTTAACAACCGAATTCGTGAGATATCACCGCCGTTGCCTAACGTAGCAAACGGTGAAATCGCGGTCGCAAGTCGTGATGCAAGTGAGGTCTATGTCTTTTCTGTAGAAGGTAGACATCTGCGAACCGAGAACGCCCTGACGCGGGCCACGGTCGTAGCCTTCGACTATGACCCTCAGGGGCGTTTGGCCGCGTTGACCGACGGTGACGGCAATCGCACCCTGATCGCGCGCGATGCGGCCGGGGCGCCGCTTTCGATCACGTCTCCCGATGGCTTGACGATCAGCTTCAAATTAGACGGCTCGGGATATCTCATGGATTTTATCGATCCGTCCGGTACAAGCGTTCGCTATCAATATGATGCCGGTGGTCTGATGCGTAGTCGACGGGACGCCATGGGTGGCGTCAGCAGGTACGACTACGACCCGGGTGGTCGCCTGATCCTCGACAGCAATCCTGCCGGCGCCACATGGAGTCTGTCGCGCACGTCTCTAAACGATGGTTATGCGGTCGACAAGTCCTCCACGCTTGGGCGGTTAACACATTATGAGGTTCATCGTCTTCCGGGCGGAGACGAACATAGAGTGACCGTCCAGCCGGATGGTGGGCGGCTGGAGATGACGATAGCGACCAACGGCCATCGCACCGCGCGTGGGGTAGACGGGACCCTCAAGGTTAGCGATTTAGGTCCCGACCCGAGATACGGCATGCAGTCGCCTTTGGATATCGCGACCACCACGACGCTGCCGAGTGGCCTGGAGGTGGTGTCGCGTCACACGAGGGAGGCGATCTACGGTGTCGGTTTGGCATCACTGATCGATCGCTTTATCGTGAATGACAGGATGTTGACGTCTAGGTTTGATCTAACAACGAAGACAATGACCGTCACGACGCCGGCTGGGCGCACGAACCAGTTACAGATCGACCACCAGGGCAGGATACTGACTCAGTCGGTTGCCGGACTCTCATCCTGGTCCTATGGCTACGATTTCCGGGGGCGGTTACTGAGCATGACTCATGGGAGCGGGGCGACCGCACGGGTCTATGGGCTGGACTATGATGCTGCCGGACGTCTCTTCAGCATAAGAGACCCTTTGGGTCGGGTACAAGTCATGAACTATGACTTAGCTGGACAACCCACGGCACTGACCAGGGCCGACGGGATCGCTGTCAATCTGAGCTATGATCCCAATGGGAATCTCGTTTCGCTGACCCCACCGGGAAGATCGGCGCATCGGTTTCGGTATTCTGCGGATGGGCGGCAGACCGATGACATTTTGCCAACGCTGGATGGCGTGCAAGCCTCGGCGCTTCAGAACTACGACATGGATCGCCATCCGACCGTCCAGATCCTGCCCGATGGCAGCGCTGTTTCCCTAAGTTACGACGCTGCCGGGCGTCTATCCGGACTGCAACTACCTAGAGGCCAGATGGGGATAAGCTATGACGGAGTAGGGCGAGTTGACAGTGTTAGCGGCCTAGACGGCGTCGATCTCGCCTACACCTACGACGGTTCTTTGCCTTTGACGGAGACTTGGTCGGGTGCTGTGACGGGGGCAGTGCGGCGCATCTATGATGTCGACCTCCGCACCCGCCAGGTCCAGGTGGACGGCGCCCCAATCGACTATGTCTACGACGATGACGGCCTTATGACTCGCGCCGGAGATCTGAGTTTGGAGCGGAATCCGGATAATGGCTTGCTGACTTCTATGGGGCTTGGCTCCATCACCACGACTTACGCATACAATGAGTTCGGCGAGCCTGCGTCGTCTCAGACAGGCGGCTTCTATGGCGCCGAGTACGTACGCGATGCCCTCGGCCGAATCACCAATAAGACAGAGACAGTGTTGGGTGAGGTCAGTCACTTTACCTACGAGTACGACCTGTTAGGTCGACTAACCGGCGTTGATCGCGAAGGTGTCCGCGTCGAGACCTATCAGTATGACGATAATGGCAATCGTGTTTCGGGGCGGAATTCATCGGGGGCCATCGTTGCTCAATACGACGACCGCGATCGTTTGACGCAATATAACAGCGCCGCATTTCGCGAGGGTGCAAACGGAGACCTACAGGCGAAGACCGAAGCCGGACAGACCACAACCTATAACTACGACCCGCTCGGCAATCT
>Ga0316204_10010384_pt1 | contig 12011 bp, 8 predicted proteins | sample 6monrhotite_MG_2_FD_205661 | JGI IMG/M metagenome (GOLD analysis project Ga0316204, IMG submission 205661) | Microbial mat bacterial communities from mineral coupon in-situ incubated in ocean water Damariscotta River, Maine, United States -... | ecosystem: Environmental > Aquatic > Marine >...
ACGGCTAAATCCAACCCCCTATCAAACCGCTTCGGGTCAATGAAGCAGCGAAAGAAATTGCACACCGCTTCTGAAATCGTGGCCGAGGCCATTTGACAATGCGCTTCAATCTGGGTCGTGTTGCGCAGTTCCCATTCGCTTAGTAACGCGGACAAAAGATCGGCGCGATCTTGGAAATACCAATAGAAACTCGACCGCGACACGTGCATTCGCTTGGCTAACCCGAGGATTTTGACGTCTCCGACGCCGTCGGTAATCAAGACATTTCTGGCCATATTCAACCAGTCCTGCCGCGTGACCTTGGTGTGTCCTACAAGCGGGTCCTTCCTTGGATCGTCGCGGTGTAAAATCGGCGGTGGGCGTTTGTCCATGCTCAGCTCTCGGGCGGTGCGCCGCCTTCGGCGGTTCGTTTCGCGATATAGGACTGCAGCGCCTCAAGGCGATCCCCGTCGATTGCCACGCTCGATTCAGCGGCAACAATTTGCTGCCAAACGTCCGTCGCGCGCGAATTTGCATCTCTTGCACCCCGTTCGGTCCACGTTCCGAAGTTCGCGTAGTCATGCACAATTGGCTCGTAAAACTCTGTGTTGTACCGCTCCATCGTCTGTGGGGCCGCAAAGAAGTGTCCGCTTGGATCGACATGGGACAAGGCGTTTTCAAACCCGACTTCATCCGCACCCGCGTTTTGCCCAGCGCAGATTTCGGCGATCATATTGAGAACCTCGACATCCGTTACAAGCTTCTCAAACGAGACGCTAAGGCCACCCTCTAACCAACCCGCCGAGTGAATAATGACCGTCGCCCCCGCCATCAAAGATCCCCACAATCCCATCTGGTTTTCATTCGCCGCCTGCGCGTCGTTTGACGTCGACGCCGATCCCGCAGCGCAACGCCACGGCAAGCCGATCAGCCGCGCCAACTGCCCTGCCGCAAGCGAGGCCTGATAGTGGGCCGGTGTGCCAAAGGCAGGCGCGCCGGATTTCATGTCGACGTTTGACGTAAACGTCCCATAGCACACAGGGGCGCCCGCGCGCACCAACTGGGTCAAGGTAATTGCCGCCAACGCCTCGGCGTGGCTAAGCGTGATGGCCCCGGCCACCGTAATCGGGGCCATTGCACCCATCAACGTAAAGGGGGTCACGATGGACATCTGACCGCAATGGGCGAAATCGATCAGGCCTTGGGCCATGGGAATGTCCAAAGTGCGCGGGCTGTTGGTGTTGATGATCGTGTAGCAATAGGGATTGGCGGCGAACGCATCATCCGATACCCCTCGAAAATCCCGCAACATCTCGAAACTGTCCATCACCTGCGGCGTCCCGCGTGAAAACACGAACGGAAACTTGTTGGACTGCGTCAGCTGTACCTCGGTCGTGAAATAGTGGCGCACGTGTGTGGGCACATCCTGAGGTTCAACCGAAGGCGACAGCATTTGCAACACATCGAAATGTTGGTTCAGCTTGGTGAATTCGGTGTAGGTTTGCGCCGACCCTGCGCGCCGACCACGGATAAGGTCAGTGGAATGCGGTGCCCCAGCGCCCGGCTGAAACATCATCCGGCCAAGTTCAAACGTGAGATCTTTGTCGCGCACCCCTGCCCGACCAACGATAGATTTGGGTGCCGTCGCCAAAGCCGCATTGACGATATCGCGCCCGATAAAGACGATGTCACCAACCACACGCGCACCGGCCCGGCGATAGACCTCAACAGCTTCGGGAAGCAGCACCTTCATCCCCAGCTCTTCGAGCGTACGCAGTGCGGTTTCGTGCATCGATGCGATTTGGTCTGACGAGAACACATCCATAGCGGGGAACGGGTTGCGCAGGGTGTGGTAGTCAACCTTGCGTTTTGACGGCCCAGGCACAGCGGCTGCGCGCCGACGGCGACCACGCGGTTTTGACGGGGTATCGGTCATGGTTTACCCCTCATCGCTTTGCCTGTTGGATCATAGGGCGATGGAGAAATGACCTTGGCGCCCCGCATCATCCCAACGATATGCACCTGCAGGTTTGTGCCGACCGCGCAGTGCGCGTGGTCGATCATTGCCAGCGCCAACGATTTACCCACCGTGTGACCATACCCGCCAGACGTCACAAATCCGACCCGCAGGCCTTCAGCCCACACAGGTTCATACCCCGAGGCATCGGCATCAACGGCGTCAATCTCAAGCGTGACGACCCGTTGCTTGGGGCCGTTTTCGTCTATGTGTGCAAGTGCGGCAGGTTTCCCGATAAAATCCTTGTCCCAATCGATCCATCTGTCCATCCCCGTTTGGCGTGCTGTGTAACCTTGGGTGAATTCTGCCGACCAAATGCCGAAGCTCTTTTCCAACCTCAGACTTAGCATTGCATTGAACCCGACTTCGCGAATGCCGTGCTTTGCGCCTGCGTCGAGCAGCAGTTTCCGCAAGGCGATGTGTTGTGCAGCGCTACAGTGGATTTCATAGCCCAATTCGCCAGCAACAGACAGACGCCCGACCTTGGCACGGATCAAACCGATATCGAAATGGCCGCACCCCATAAATGCAAGCTCAGCTATTGACCCATCCGTCAATTGGTCAATCACTTTCAGACTGTTTGGCCCAGACAGCGAGAACCCGACGATTGCATCTGCAATGTCGGTCACCGTGACGCCGTCGTCCATGTGATCATGGAACCATCGCATGTGCCATTCCCGAAGGTAGTAACTACCCATGATCCACCACGTGCCGTCCCCCCAGTTAAAGACGGTCAAATCGCCTTTCAGCTTGCCTTCGGGCGACAACATTGGCGCAAGCTTTGCCTTGCCAGCTTTCGGCAAAGTGCATGCCAGCAACCGGTTCAACCAAGCCTCAGACCCGTCGCCTTTGATCTCAAATCGCGAAAAGCCCGAGATGTCCAAAAGCCCAACGCGCTCGCGGACTGCCCGACATTCATCCGCGATGATATCGAACGCGTTCGACCGCTTTAACGTCGGCGTTTCTTCAAAGTCCTTGGTCAGCGCAAAGTAGAGAGGCAGTTCTAAACCCCAACTTGCCCCCCAGCGACACCCAGCAGCCGTCATATCCGAATACGCGGGAGACATCTTCAACGGCCGTCCCGCAGGAAGTTGCTCATTGGGATAGGTCATCACAAAGCGGCGTGTGTAGAATTGGCCCGTGGTTTCCTTGATGAACTGTTTGTTCTCGGCGTATGGACCAAAACGCGCGACGTCCATCCCGAAAACGTCCGCCTCGGGTTCGCCGTAGATCATCCATTCCGCCAGCGATTTACCGACACCGCCCCCTTGCAGGAACCCCGCCATTACGCCGCACGCGCACCAATACCCCCGCTTGTCGCGCACAGGCCCAACCAACGGGTTGCCGTCGGGCGCAAACGTGAACGCCCCGTTCACCCACGTTTTGACGCCAACGTCCTGCAAGACGGGATAGCGTTCAAAACCCAAGGTAAGCTCGTGTTCGATCCGGTCTGTGTCTTCTTGCTGCAACTCAAACCCATAATCCCAAGGCGCGCCGTCCATCATCCAATGCTGATGATCAACCTCATAGATACCCAGCAAAATGCCGCTCTGGTCTTGGCGCATATAGGTGAACCCTTCGAGGTCCACGACAAGCGGCAGTTCTTTGTCCAGCTCAGCGACTTGCGGGATCGTGTCGGAAATCAGGTAGTGGTGGTTCAGCGGGCTAACCGGCAATTCAACGCCAGCCATTCGCCCAACTTGTTTTGCCCAAAGTCCGGCGGCGTTCACAACGTGCTCTGTGTGAAGGGTTCCCTTGTCGGTTACCACATCCCATCCCGAAGCGGTCTGAATAAGATCAAGCACGCGTGTGTGTTCATGTACCTCCGCGCCGTTCTTTTTGGCCGCACCTGCATAGGCGTGAACCGTGCCTGTGGTGTCAACGTACCCTTCGCGATCTGCCCACATGCCGCCTAGAATACCATGCGGCGACATGATCGGACAAAGGTCAGCCGCTTCTTCAGCCGAGATCAGATGCACGTCGTCGATGCCGATGGATTGAAAGGTCCGGTACGCAGACTGCAACCATTCCCAGCGGTCAGGCGTGCCTGCAAGGGTCATCCCGCCGGTCATGTGCATGCCGACGGATTGGCCGGATTCTTTCTCAATCTCGCCCAATAGGTCAATCGTATAGGACTGCAGGCTTGCGATATTGGGGTCTGCGTTCAAAGCATGAAAGCCACCAGCGGCATGCCAGCTTGAACCAGCCGTCAGAATGCTGCGCTCAAGCAAGCAAACATCTTTCCAGCCAAGCTTCGCTAAATGATAGAGAACCGACGTCCCAACAACGCCCCCACCAATCACAACGGCCTGATAATGCGACTTCATGGACTTCCCCCTTGAACAGACTGCTTTGCACTGACGGTTTTGCACGAACGGCTTTGCATTGCCTGAGGGTATTTGAAGCAGTAATGGACACATGTGTCTAGAAGTTTCTAAACACGCATAAACGCCCGCCGTTTCAAAAACGCTGATCTTAGTTGGCCGCTTTAAAGCCTTGAAGAACTGTGCGCACCGTCGCGACCATCGGGTCGTGTGTTTCTTTCAAGATTTGCAGACGGTCAAACCTGTCCGGGTCTGCATTTACAGCCGCGCGCATCGCGTCGCCAAAAGCCATCCGCAGTTCGGTGCCAATATTGAACTTACAGACGTTGGACCCCTGCGCCAGTAAACGACGCTGCGCTATTGGCACACCCGATCCGCCGTGGATGACCAATGGCACGCTTGTCACGGCCTCGATCGTGCGAATGCGATCGACGTCTAGCCCGCCTTCACGGTCTTGCTGTAAGTGCACATTGCCGACCGAAATCGCCATCGCGTCGACCCCAGTTTCACGCGCGAACTTCGCAGCCTCAGCAGGGTCCGTTCCGGCCGAGTTTTCGCCGCCAGAATACCCTACAAAGCCAATTTCACCCTCGCAAGAGATCCCCGCACTGTGGGCCATTTCAGCGATACGCGCTGTTTCTTCGATGTTCTGGTCAAGCGGCTTGCGCGATCCGTCGAACATAAGAGACGTAAACCCGCTGTCCAAGGCCTCACTGCAGTCCTCAAGGGTGTAACCGTGGTCCAAATGTGCAACGACGGGAACAGATGCGTTTTCGGCCAAGTGCCGAAACATTTTCCCCAAGATCGGCAGCGGAGTGTGTTCGCGACACCCCGGTCCCGCTTGCAGAATGACCGCAACGTTTTCCGCCTCGGCCGCGGCAACATAAGCGCGCATGTCTTCCCACCCGAGGGTTACCAGACCAGCAACGGCATACCGGCCAGCAAGGGCGGGCTGAAGAACTTCAGATAAGGTTGCCAGCGTCATTTGAATTTCGCGATCATGTCTTTGATGCCCGGAATGGTCTCAAGCTGTGCGGAATGGGTTGGTTGGAAATACTGCACAAGGCTGCGCTGCGTTAACCCGCCGAGGATGGTGAAGTAGTACATTTCATACCCCGGAAGGGCGCAGCAGGGATGATAGCCATTGTCGATCAAAACGGTTGAGCCGTTGACGATGTGATAGGCATCCCCGGGTTCGTTATCGACCCTTTGAAGCATCTGCAAACCCGAGCCGTAGTCAGGTTTAAACCGGAAATTATAACATTCGTCGTGGCGGGTTTCATCGGGCAAGCGTTCGGTATCGTGCTTGTGGCTTGGAAAGCCGGACCAGCCACCAGCGCCGACGGTGTAAAGTTCACTAACCAACAGACGGCCAACCTTGTCATGCTGTTTTTGCCCAAGGATATGCTTGATCTTGCGATGCGTCTTGGTGTCATCCGAGCCATATTGCACCAGGTCAAATTCGCGCACATCAAACGGTTCGAGAACTTTGTCGTACTTGGCACCCGCGATGAACACCTCGGCGTTGTCGGATGTACACACCATCGTCGCTTTGGCACCGGTCGGCACGTAGGCCCCCTGCGGATCACCATCCCACACGTCGACTCCACGTCCACCGAGCGCGCTAAAGACGACCCCTTCGACATCGACATCAACCGTCCCCGTCGCAGGTACAATGCAAGTTTCATACCCCGGCACCTGATATTCAAACGCATCGCCCTTGGTCAGTTTCACAATGTTGAAATACACCAAAGGAACCTTGGAATCTTCAACATCTACAATGGCTTGGTTCAGGTTGTCATGTGGCGCAATATGCATGATCGGTGTCCTTTCAGGATCCCGTAGGACCAGGATGGCGGGATAGAAAATCTTCAAGGTCAGAAGGTGTTGGCATTGCGGGCGCACAACCGGCTTGCGAAACCACGATCGACGCGCAGGCCGAGCCACGAAGCACAGCCGCTTTCAAATCATATCCATCGGCGATCGAAACCAAAAGACCGGCCATAAAGCTATCTCCTGCCCCGTTGGGCTTCACGGCTGTGACAGGGTAAATTCCGGTCTGGACTTCATCCCCATCTGCAAAGGTTATAGCGCCAGCTTCGCCCATTTTATAAATTACAATGCGTCCGGGTTTTGACGCCAATTCGCGTGCCTTATCCAAGCCCTTTTCGATGCCGCCGGCCATGAAGCCGAATTCTTCATCGTTGCCGACGATCAAATCGCTTTCTTCGCCAGCGCGCGATAGAACCTTTGCGGCAACTTTTGGTGAAGGCCAGCTGTAAGGGCGGTAGTCGATGTCAAATATCACCGGAAGCCCCGCCGCACGAGCATTGTCAAACGCGCGGAACGTCGCCCCGCGCGACGGCTCTGCGGCGAAGACCGTTCCCGCAGACACAACGGCGGTGAAATCAGTGTAGGTCACCGCATCAACATCACTGTCTGTCACCTGAAAATCAGCGGCACCGTTGCGATAGAGCACATTCTGAAAGTCTTCGATGCAGCTTTCATAGACAGCCAAAGAGGTGCGGTACTCTCCTTCGATCTTGCGCACGTACTTGGTATCAACGCCGTAGTGTTTCAGGCGGTTGATACAAAACCGCCCCACTGCATCATCCGAAACCGACGTCACAAGCGCGGCGTGGCCGTTCAGCTTGGAAATACCCGCACAGATATTGGCGGACGATCCGCCCAAGTCGGCTTGGAAGGTGTCAGCCAGTTCACTTTTCGTCCCGATTGGGGCGGCGAACATGTCCATACCAGCGCGTCCGAAAACGGCAAAACGGTTGCCGCGAATTCCATCAAGCAAAGCCGACATCAAACGCCCTTTCGCTGTTTTGAGCGTGAAGATTCCCAATCGATATGCGCGTCTCGCACACTATCGTTCGTTGTGACATGCGGTGTTCCGACCTCCCACCAGGTGTGGCCCTCGGTCGTCCAGCCGTCATAGGGATCGACCTTCATGACGATCACATAGGTCTTGTCGGATGCTTTGGCCCGCTTGAATGCCTCGGTCATTTCGCTTGGGTTGGCGACGGTTTCAACGGCGGCACCCATCGACGCAGCGTGGGCTTCAAAATCAACGACAAACGGTTCGGGTATAGTCGGAGAATCCGCGACGAGGTTATTGAAGCTTGCATTACCCGTGTTGTTTTGCAGCTTGTTGATGACCGCAAAACCACCATTGTCTAGTACAAGTAAAATCAATTTTTTATGTGTTAAAACAGATGAATAGATGTCAGAGTTCAACATCAAATACGACCCATCCCCGCAAAAGGAAATCGTGTCGGCATCCGGTTCGCGTTCGGATTGTGCAATACGTGCGCCCCAAGCACCAGCGATCTCGTAGCCCATGCAGGAAAACCCGAATTCGACGTCCACAGTTCCGATATCAAGCGTGCGCCAGTTGGCAGTGACCTCGGCCGGAAGACCCCCAGCCGCAGCGACAACACGATCCCGGGTATCGCAAAGTGCATTCACGACCCCAATGGCCTGTGCGTAGGAATTGGGCTGGTTGCCATCAAACGCCACATTGTCGGCGACATAGGCATCCCACTTTTGGCGTTCGCCTTGTGCGGTCGAAACCCAAGCTGACGGTCCAGTGTGATCGCCCATTGCCCCGCTCAATGCGTCAAGCGACATCTTCGCGTCGCCCACAACTGGCAACGACATATGCTTGCCCGCATCGTGACGCGCTGCATTGACCGACACGAACCGTGCGTCCTTGGCAAACGCGGTCCAAGACCCCGTCGTAAAGTCCTGAAGACGTGTCCCAACCGCCAAGATAACGTCGGCTTGTTGCGCAATCGTATTGGCGCTGTCCGATCCCGTCACACCAATCGGTCCGATGTTCAAAGGGTGGATCTCGACCATATTGGCACGCCCGGCAATCGTTTGGACGACGGGGATTTGGTGGGTCTCGGCAAAGCGCGTCAGCGCGTCAACGGCGCGGGAATACTGTACGCCGCCCCCTGCGATGATCATTGGACGCTCAGCCGATTTCAGCAACGCAACCGCATCGCAAATTTCGTCCGCATCTGGCACTTGGCGGCGAATACGGTGAACCTTTTTCTCAAAGAAAACCTCGGGATAGTCATAGGTCCACCCCTGCACATCTTGGGGCAACGCAAGAAACGCAGGCCCGCAATCGCCCGGATCAAGCATCGTAGCGATTGCCGCGGGTAAGGACTGGATCACTTGGGCGGGGTGGGTGATGCGATCCCAATACCGCGTGACCGGCTTGAAGGCATCATTCGCGCCAAAGGTCGGATCGTTGAAATTCTCCATCTGTTGAAGAACGGGATCTGGAAGCCGTGTCAGGAATGTATCGCCGCACAGCATCAACATCGGCAAACGGTTCGCATGGGCCAAAGCGGACGCCGTAATCAGGTTCAGCGTGCCCGGCCCGGCCGAGGCCGTACAGAACATAAACCGCTGACGTAGCCACTGCTTGGAATAGCCGGACGCCGCAAATCCCATGCTCTGCTCGTTTTGGCCACGATAGAGCGGAAGTACATCCCTGTGGTCATACAAAGCCTCGCCCAGACAGGTCACATTGCCGTGCCCGAAGATGCCAAACCCGCCCCCGCACAGACGTATTTCTTCGCCGTCGATGTCGATATACTGGTTCGCGAGCCAGCGAATGATCGCTTGGGCTGTGGTCAGTTGAATAGTCTTGTCCACGACGGGAGCACTCCTGCCAGATAGGCTTGAATAGGGTTAGGAACCGATTGCCACTTGCGCGGTCCCGAATCCCAAGTTACAGATTTTGCAACCGGTTGCAAATATATTCACACCGGAACGGAGAGACACAATGACAGCGATAGGAATCGGCATCGTTGGGGGCGGTTATATGGGCAAAGCCCATGCAGTTGCCATGTCAGCCGTCGGAGCGATCTTTAACACCAACCTGCGGCCACGTTTGCAGATGGTTGCGGCATCGTCCGACGCGTCTGCCGAAAAATATCGCCTCCAATACGGATTTGCACAGTCAACGGGCGACTGGCGCACGCTTGTGGAAAACCCGAAGGTCGAAGCGATTGTTATCGCCTCGCCGCAGGAATCGCACCGCGCTATCGCTGAAGCTGCTTTTGCCTTGGGAAAACCTGTCCTGTGCGAAAAGCCGCTGTCTGAATCGCTTGAGGATTCGCGTGCGATGGTTGCGGCCGCCGAAGCCTCAAGCACTGTGAACATGGTCGGTTTCAACTACATCCGCACCCCCGCCAGCCAATTTGTACGTCAGCTGCTGGCAGGCGGCGAGATTGGCGACGTCACATGGTTTCGCTGCGAACACACCGAGGATTTCATGGCCGACGCCACCGCCCCGTTTAACTGGCGCTGTGAAGGGATGGCGAACGGCAATATGGGCGATCTTGCACCTCATCCGATCAACGCAGCGCTTGCGCTTATGGGCCCGATTGAACAGGTCATGGCCGAGGTTGAATGCGTTCACAAAACCCGCCCCGGCGGAACTGTGACAAACGACGATCACGCGCAAATCATGTGCCGCTTTGCCAATGGCGCGATGGGCCACATTTATTCCAGCCGCATCGCAACGGGGCGCAAAATGGGTTATGTCTATGAAATTCATGGCACAAAAGGCGCAATTCGGTTTGATCAAGAAGATCAAAATGCGGTTTGGCTGTATCGAATGGATGGGCCCGAAGCCGAACAAGGCTTTAAGAAAATCCTGACAGGTCCGCTGCATCCAGACTACGAACCCTTTTGCCAAGGGCCAGGCCATGGCACCGGCTATCAGGACCAAATCATCATCGAGGCGAAAGATTTTCTTGAAGCCATCGACACCGGCAAATCCGCTTTTCCAACCTTTCGCGACGGTCTCGCCGTTGCCGAAGTTGTTGAGGCCGTTCTAACATCAGCGCAAAATGGGGCTTGGGTGCCCGTCGCGCAGGTCTGAGGAGACATAAGATGACCATTCGCATCGGGAATGCACCCTGTTCATGGGGCGTTGAATTTGCAGACGATCCGCGCAATCCGACGTGGCGCACAGTGCTGAAAGAATGCGCTGAGGCAGGCTACAAAGGCATTGAACTTGGCCCCGTCGGCTTTATGCCGGAAGACCCTGTCGAGTTGGGCGAGGCGCTATCCGAATTTGATCTTGAACTGATTGGCGGCGTGGTTTTCCGCGCCTTTCACGACAAAGATCAATGGGACGACGTTCTGGATGGCGCAAAACGTACCTGCGAGGCGCTGAAGGCGCACGGCGCGAAACATTTTGTTCTGATCGATTCAATCTCGCCTCGTCGCGCGCCGACAGCCGGTCGCGCAGCCGAAGCGGAACAAATGGACGCCGCCGAATGGGCCGCATACCGCGATCGCATTGTCACTGTCGCGAAAATGGGGGCGCAAGATTACGGCCTAATCCCAGAACTACACCCCCATGCCGGCGGCTTCATGGATTTCGAACCCGAAGTTGAACGTATCCTGTCCGAGGTTGATACTGACACGCTAAAGCTTTGTCTCGACACTGGACACTGCACCTACGCTGGCTTTGATCCCGTCGCATTCATGAAGCGTCACATGGATCGCATAACATACGTCCACTTCAAGTCAACAGACGCAGCCGTCAAAGCAGCCGCGATCAAAAACCGCACAGGGTTTTATGACGCATGCGGCCAAGGCATTTTCTGCAATCTCTCGCAAGGCGAAGTCGATTTCCCAGCCGTTCGTCAACTTCTTTTGGACACCAGCTATGAAGGCTGGTGCACGATAGAACAGGATTGCGACCCGACACTTGATGTCTCACCTATGGATGATGCAAAGCTCAATCGAGAATACCTCGAAGGCATCGGTTTTAGGTAAGGATATTTGGCATGACAAAGCTTAAATGGGGCATGATCGGCGGCGGCGAAGGCAGTCAGATCGGACCAGCACACCGTCTCGGCGCGCTAGCGGACGGGTTGTTTGAATTCACTGCAGGGGCGCTGGATCACCGACCTGATGTGGGGCGCGACTATGCGCAGCGCCTTGGTATCGCGACCGACCGCGCTTATGGTGATTGGCAGGAAATGCTGGCGGGTGAAAGGGATCGAGACGACAAAATCGATCTGGTCACCGTTGCCACGCCAAACGCCACACACTTTGAAATCGCCAAGGCATTCCTCGAAGCAGGTTTTAACGTCCTGTGTGAAAAACCAATGACAATGACCGTTGAGGAAGGCGAAGAAATCGTCCGTGTGGCGGAGAAAACCGGCAAAATATGTTCGGTCAACTATTGCTATTCGGCCTATCCGATGGTGCGCCAAGCCCGCGCCATGGTGCGCGCAGGCGAAATCGGCGGCGTGCGGCTTGTGGTCACCAACTTTAGCCACGGCCATCACGGAGATGCGGCAGATGCCGACAATCCTCGCGTTCGGTGGCGCTATGATCCGGCGATGGCGGGCGTGTCCGGCCAGTTCGCCGATTGTGGAATTCACGCGATGCACATGGCCAGTTTTGTGTGCGACGACAATGTTGAGACCCTATCAGCCGATTTTGCATCCACCATTTCAAGCCGCGAGCTTGAGGATGACGCGATGGTCAATTTTCGCATGTCGGGTGGCACCGTTGGCCGTCTTTGGACATCATCCGTGGCGATTGGTCGCCAACATGGGTTCGAGATCCAAATCTTTGGCGAAACCGGCGGCCTTCGCTGGCATGCTGAGCAGCCAAACCAGTTGATCTATACCCCTCTT
>Ga0316204_10010385_pt1 | contig 12011 bp, 10 predicted proteins | sample 6monrhotite_MG_2_FD_205661 | JGI IMG/M metagenome (GOLD analysis project Ga0316204, IMG submission 205661) | Microbial mat bacterial communities from mineral coupon in-situ incubated in ocean water Damariscotta River, Maine, United States -... | ecosystem: Environmental > Aquatic > Marine >...
GGGGGCGGTTGGAATGGTGAGCTGTGCGATCTGGCCAAGGCCGAGATCGCCGGTGGACCGTTGGAGGCCGCGCGCGTTGCCGCGCGGCTGCTGGCGTTGGCCTTCCGGCCGCCCCAATGAGCGGCGCAAGACCGTTTGACTGGCCCGGGCTGATGCGGGCCGGGATGCAGGGTCTGGGCCTGAGCCCGGCGGCGTTCTGGGCGCTGACGCCTGCGGAATTGCTGCTTTTGATGGGCGACGAGCCTGGCATTGCGCCGATGGGACGGGCGGGGCTTGAGGCCCTGGCCGCCCGGTTTCCCGATGCGGATGTGAAGGACGACACCGATGGATGAAGAAATTGACGGCTTCGACGCCGAATTGGGAGAGCTTGAGGCCTCGCTTGGCTCGGCCACGGCGATGGTCGCGGCGTTTCAGGGCGAGCTGCGCACCATGCAGGAGACCATGCTCTATACCGGCCGCGAGGTTCAGGGGCTGAGCCGATCCTTTGGCACCGGATTGCGGCGCGCCTTTGACGGGGTGGTGTTTGACGGGATGCGGCTGTCGGATGCGTTGCGCAGCGTGGCGCAAAGCATGGTCGATGCAGCCTATAACACGGCCCTACGCCCGGTTCAGAACGCCATGGGCGGGGCTCTGGCCAACGGCGTCAACGCGCTGGTTTCGGGCATTTTGCCATTTGAAAAAGGCGGCGCGTTTTCCGGCGGGCGGGTGACGCCCTTTGCCCAGGGCGGCATTGTCAATGGCCCGACCAATTTCGCCATGCGCGGGGGGATGGGCCTGATGGGCGAGGCGGGGCCCGAGGCGATCATGCCGCTGACCCGCGGGGCCGATGGGCGTTTGGGTGTGCAGGCACGCGGCGGCGGCGCGCCGGTCAATATTACCATGAACATCCAGACCCCCGATGTGCAGGGGTTCCAGAAATCAAAAAGCCAGATTGCTGCCCAGATGGGCCGGGCGCTGTCGCGCGGGCAACGCAATCGTTGAGGGAGGCCCTGAGATGGCATTTCATGAGATACGCTTTCCCACCAATCTGAGCTTTGGCTCGGTCGGCGGGCCGGAGCGGCGCACGGAAGTTGTGACGCTGGCCAACGGGTTTGAGGAACGCAACACCCCCTGGGCGCATTCGCGCCGCCGCTATGATGCGGGTGTCGGTATGCGGTCATTGGACGATATCGAGACGCTGATCGCGTTTTTCGAGGCGAGGCGCGGGCAATTGCACGGGTTTCGCTGGAAGGACTGGTCGGATTTCAAGGGCACGGCACCCTCCAAACCGTTGCATTTTCGGGATAATGTGATCGGGGTGGGCGATGGCGAGACGCGGGTGTTTCAGTTGGCCAAGGTTTACCGGTCAGGGGCCGAGACCTATGCCCGCCCGATTACCAAGCCGGTGGATGGCAGCGTGGTGGCGGGGCTGGATGAGGCCGAGCTGGTCTACCGCACGCATTTCGATGTCGATCACGCGACCGGGCTGATCAGCTTCAACGACGCCCCTGATGCGGGGGTGGAGGTTGCGGCGAGCTTTGAATTTGACGTGCCGGTTCGCTTTGACATTGATCGGATCCAGACTTCGCTGGCCAGTTTTCAGGCCGGTGAAGCGCCGGATGTGCCGGTGGTGGAGATCCGGGTATGAGCGGGGCAAGCGAGGGGTTGCTGGCGCATCTGCAGACCGGCACCAGCGAGGTTGCGCGTTGTTGGCGGGTGACGCGGGCCGATGGGGCGACCTATGGCTTTACCGATCATGACGTCGCCCTGGCGTTCGAGGGCACCGTGTTCAAGGCCGATACCGGCCTGTCGGCGGCGGCGCTGAGCCAGACCACGGGCCTGTCGGTGGACAATACCGAAGCCGTCGGCGCGCTGAGCGATGCCGCGATCACCGAAGCGGATATTCTGGCCGGCCGGTTCGATGGCGCGGTAGTGGAGGCCTGGCTGGTCAACTGGTCGGCCCCGGAGAACCGGGCGCTGCAATTCAAGGGATCGTTCGGCGAGCTTGAGCGCCAGGGCGGGGCGTTTCAGGTCGAATTGCGCGGCCTGGCCGAACCGATGAATCGGCCTGAGGGGCGGGTGTTTCAAAAGCCCTGTTCAGCTGTTTTGGGCGACGCGGCCTGTGGGTTCGATCTTGCGATCTCGGGCTATGCCCATGAAGGCGCGGTGACCCGGATTGAGGAAGATCGGGTGCTGGTCTTTGCCGGGCTCGATGAATTTTCGCCGCGTTGGTTCGAACGTGGGCGGCTGACGGTGCTGTCTGGGTCGGCTCAAGGCCTGATCGGTGTGATCAAGAACGACCGCTATGCGGGCGGCGCGCGCCGGGTCGAGCTGTGGGAGGAACTGCGCGCCGAAATCGCCGCGGGCGATACGGTGCGGCTGGAGGCGGGATGCGACAAGCGGCTGGAGACCTGTCGTTTGAAATTTTCCAATATCCTGAACTTTCAGGGATTTCCGGACATTCCCGGCGATGATTGGGTGATGGCTTATCCCGGTCGCGGAAGCGCGCCAAAGGGCGGCGGGAGTCTGCGATGAGCCCGGTTATCGCCGCCGCGCGCGGCTGGATCGGAACGCCTTATGTGCATCAGGCCTCAAGCCTCGGGGCAGGCTGCGATTGTCTGGGGTTGGTGCGCGGTGTGTGGCGGGGAGTGTTCGGGGCTGAGCCCGAGGCGGTGCCCGCCTATACGCGCGACTGGTCCGAGCCGCAGGGTGACGAACGGCTGTGGCGCGCGGCGTTGCGGCAACTGAGGCCCAAACCTCTGAGTGAGGACGCCGAGGGCGATGTGCTGCTCTTTCGCATGCGTCAGGGGGCAGTTGCCAAACATCTGGGATTGCAGGCCGAAACCGGAACCTGCCCCACATTCATCCATGCCTATAGCGGTCATGGAGTTGTCGAGAGCGCCCTGACGCCGCCGTGGGAACGGCGCATCGTGGCGCGTTTTGCGTTTCCGGAAAGGACCTGAATTCATGGCGACTATCCTTCTGTCAGCGGCGGGTGCCGCGATCGGCGGTTTGTCCTCGGGCACGGTCCTGGGGCTGACCGGCGCTGTGATCGGGCGTGCGGTGGGGGCCACGTTGGGCCGGGTCATTGACCAACGGCTGTTGGGGCAGGGCTCGGAGGTGATCGAGCAGGGCCGGGTGGACCGGTTTCGCCTGACGGGTGCCGCCGAGGGTGCGCCGGTGGCGCGGCTGTTCGGTCAGATGCGGCTGGGCGGGCAGGTGATCTGGGCCACGCAATTCCGCGAGAATGTCGCGGTGACGGGCGGCGGCAAGGGCGCGCCACCACAACCACGCACCGCCAGCTACAGCTATTCGGTGAGCCTTGCGGTGGCGCTCTGCGAGGGAGAAATTGCGCGGGTGGGCCGGGTCTGGGCCGATGGGGCCGAGATTGCGCAGTCCGACGTCACGATGCGCGTCTATCGCGGCACCGATGACCAGATGCCCGACCCCAAGATGGAGGCCGTGGAAGGGGCAGGCATGGTGCCGGCCTATCGCGGCATTGCTTATGTGGTGATCGAGGATCTGGACCTGACACCCTATGGCAACCGGGTACCGCAGTTGAGTTTCGAGGTGATCCGGCCTGCGCAGCCCGAGATGCTGGACAGCCCGCCGCAACCGAGCCAGGCGATCCGGGCCGTGGCAATGATGCCGGGGACTGGCGAATATGCGCTGGCCACCACATCCGTGAGCTATGCGCATGGCTTTGGCAAATCGGCCAGTGCCAATGTGAATACCGCCAGCGGCGAGGCGGATTTCCTGCGCGCGTTGGACAATCTGCAGGGGGAATTGCCCAATTGCGGTGCCACCAGCCTGATCGTCAGTTGGTTTGGCGATGACCTGCGCGCGGGCCAGTGCCGCGTGAAGCCCAAGGTGGAACAGCAGGAGGCCGACGGGGCCGAGATGCCCTGGGTCGTGGCTGGTGAGACGCGGGCGAGCGCCGAGGTGATCGCGCAGGTTGAGCGGCGCGCGATCTATGGCGGCACGCCCGCCGATGCGTCGGTAATCGAAGCCATCGCGGCGCTGAAGGGCGCGGGGCAGGATGTGATGTTCTACCCGTTCCTGTTGATGGAGATTCTCGACGGCAGCGGGTTGCCGGACCCTTGGGCCGAAACCGGCGACCAGCCAGCCTTGCCCTGGCGCGGGCGGATCACCGGCGCGAAGGCACCGGGCGTGGCTGGTACACCGGATCAAACGGCGGCGGCGGATGCAGAGGTGGCGGCGTTTTTCGGGACCGCATCTGCGTCGGATTTTTCGGTTTCGGGCGGACAGGTCAGCTATTCCGGCCCCTCAGAGTGGCGGTATCGCCGTTTCATCCTGCATTATGCGGCGCTCTGTGCAGCGGCGGGCGGGGTCGAAAGCTTCTGCATCGGGTCCGAGATGCGCAGCCTGACACAATTGCGCGGTGCAAAGGGGTTTCCTGCCGTTCAGGCGTTGATTGACTTAGCCGCGGAGGTGCGCATTCTGCTGCCCGATGCAAAGCTCTCCTATGCCGCCGATTGGTCGGAATATTTCGGCTATCACCCGCAGGATGACTCGGCCGATGTTTATTTCCACCTCGATCCGCTTTGGGCGGATGCCAATATCGACTTTATCGGCATCGACAATTACATGCCCCTGTCTGACTGGCGCGAGGGACAGGACCATGCCGATGCAGCATGGCGCTCGATCTACGATCTGGAGTATCTGCACGCCAATATCGAAGGCGGCGAGGGCTATGATTGGTATTACGGATCGGCCGCCGGGCGCGATGCGCAAAAGCGCCTGGAAATTTCAGATGGGCTGGAAAACAAGCCCTGGATTTTTCGCTACAAGGATATTCGCAACTGGTGGCAGCGACCTCACTTTGAGCGGAAAGACCCGATCGAAACCTCAATTCTGGTGGGCGGGCAGATACCCGACACCTGGCAGGCGGTTCTGTGGGCCACGGCGATCCCGTCAAACGAGACCTTTGGGCGATATCAAAATGCGGTGCGGGTGATCTACGGCCAGCACGCGAATGACCGTGTGATCAGTCCGCAGAAGTTTCCGGTGACCACCGGGTCGGATTTTGAAGTGCGCCTGACGTTCAAGTTGGGAACATCGGGCGCATATCGCGCCTTTTTGATCCACCAATATGGCAATGTGAATATCCTGGGCGATGCGGGCGTTTTCCCGAAAGTTGCCTCGGCTGTCCATGAGGCTCGCGATATCGAGGTCACCGATCACGGCGGCGATATCTATACACTGCGGATGATCGTGCGGTTTTCATCGGCCTCGGATGTGAGGCTGGATTTCGGCCCAGGTGCCGCGGCACCGGGTGAGGACGTGATTTTGTTTGGCGCGGAAGTATCGCCCTGGCCCGCAGTCTCAACCGCGTGGGTGCCGCAGTCAAAGCCCATCCGCTTTACCGAGATGGGCTGTGCGGCCATCGACAAGGGCAGCAACCAGCCCAACAAGTTCCTTGATCCGAAATCTTCGGAATCGGGCATCCCGCATTATTCAAACGGTCGACGCGATGACCTGATGCAGATGCAATATCTGCGCGCGATGACGAGCTATTGGCTGGACCCTCAGAAGAACCCGGTTTCGGAGCTTTATGACGCGCCGATGCTGGATATGGACCACGCCTATGTCTGGGCCTGGGACGCGCGGCCGTGGCCTGCGTTTCCGAATAACATGGCGCTGTGGTCGGACGGCGAAAACCACGCGCGCGGGCATTGGATCTCGGGCCGGATGGGGGCGCAGCCTTTGGCCGATGTGGTGGCCGAAATTTGCGAGGCTGCGGGCGTTTTTGATTATGATGTCAGCGGTTTGTACGGGTTCGTGCGCGGCGCGGCATCGGCGGACGTAGAAAGCGGGCGGGCGCGGATGCAGCCTTTGATGCTGGCCTATGGCTTTGAGGTGAGCGAGCGCGAGGGCAAGCTGGTATTTCGGTCGCGTGTAGGGAGGACCGAGGCGGTCGTCGACGCTGACTTGATGGCCGTGGGCGAGGATGGTCTGGCGGCCCCGGTCAACAGCCGCCAGCCGCGCACCGATATGGTGGGCCGGGTGCGGCTGTCGCATGTCGAGGCGGCGGGTGCCTATGAGACCCGCGTTGGTGAGGCGGTGTTTCCCGACGACGCCGAGGATGGCATCAGCCAAAGCGATCTGCCGCTGGTCATGACAGTGGGTGAAGGCCGGGCCGTGGCCGAACGGTGGTTGGCGGAATCGCGGGTGGCGCGGGATACGATCAGTTTTGCCCTGCCGCCATCGCGCGTCGATATCGGTGCCGGGACGATCTTTGAGATGGAAGATGGTTCATCATGGCGGGTGGACCGGGTCGAGGATGCGGGCGCGCGTCAGGTTGAGGCGGTGCGATCCGAAATGGAGATCTACGAGCCCTCCGACACGGTTGATGAGGCGGTGACATTGGAAGCCTTCGTGCCGCCAGTGCCGGTCAGCCCGGTGTTTCTGGATCTACCGCTGTTGACCGGCGACGAAGTTGAACATGCGCCGCATCTGGCGGTTGCTGCTGTGCCCTGGCCGGGGGTTGTCGCGGCCTATAGTTCGGCCAATGACAGCGGGTATGCATTGAATACGTTGGTCGAACGCAGATCTGTTGTGGGCGTTTTGGAAAGCCCCCTATTTGCCGCCGAACCGGGGGGCTGGGACCGTGGCCCGGCGCTCAGGGTGCGGTTGAGCGCCGGTGCGCTGGCCTCGGCCCCGCTTGAGGATGTTCTGAACGGGGCCAATGCGGCCGCGATTGGCGATGGCGATGGCGCGAATTGGGAAGTGATCCAGTTTGCCGATGCCACGCTGGTGGGCGAAGACCTGTGGGACATCACGATGCGGCTGCGCGGGCAGGCGGGCAGTGACGCAACCATGCCGCCGGATTGGCCGGTGGGCTCGCTCTTTGTGCTCTTGGATGGCGGGCCGCAGCAGATCGACATGGCGTTGTCGGCGCGGGGTTTGTCGCGGCATTACCGGGTGGGGCAGGCGGCAAAGAGCTATGACCATCCGAGCTATGTGCATCGCGATCTGGCCTTTGACGGTATCGGGCTCAGGCCCTACGCCCCGGCGCATCTGCGCGCGCCGCAGGTCGGCACCGGTCGCGAAATCACCTGGATCAGGCGCACGCGGATTGATGGCGATAGCTGGCAGGGAACCGACGTGCCGTTGGGCGAGGATGTGGAAAGCTACATCCTGCGCATCCGCGACACGGACGGCGTGCTGCAACGCGAGGCCAGCGTCGGCGTTCCGGCCTTTTCCTATAGCGATACCATGCGGGCCTCTGATGGGGTGACCGCGCCTTATACTATTGAAGTGGCACAGGTTTCTGCGCGCTTCGGCCCCGGACCATTTGCAAGGATCGAGATCAATGACTGATACCACAAACCTGAGCCTGCCGCTGTTGGCCGCGTCGCAGGCGCAAAAACACGTGACCGTAAACGAGGCCCTGCAACGGCTGGATGGTGTGGTGCAATTGACCTTGCGGTCGCGCAGCCAGACGACACCTCCGGGCGCGGTTTTGGAGGGCGAATGTTTTGGCGTGCCCGCAAATGCGGTGAACGCCTGGGCGGGGCGGGACGGCGAGGTGGCGCAATTCGTCAATGGCGGATGGGTGTTCTTCACGCCGAATGCCGGGTGGCGCGCCTTTGTGACCGATACCGGCACGGTGGATCTGCATGATGGCGGCGGTTGGCGCGCGGGTGGCTTGACCGCGACGCCGGGCGGCGGCGGCATGGCGATGCAAAGCGTCGAGGCGGATGTCAGCATCACGGCGGGCGCAACGGTGACCTCAAGCCTGTCCTTTCCGGCCAGGTCGCTGGTTTTGGGGGCCACGGGGCGGGTGACCGAGGCAATTACCGGCACTTTGGCCGATTGGCGCTTGGGCGATGCCGCCAGCGATGCGCGCTTTGGCAATGGTCTGGGCATTGCACAAAACTCATGGATCAGCGGTCCGGTGAGCCCTTTCGTGGTCTGGACCGGCACGCCGCTGCTGTTGACGCCGAATGGCGGCAATTTCGTCGGTGGAGCGGTGCGGATCGCCATTCACTATGCGCAATTCACCATTCCCGATCCGGTATAAGCGATTGTGATCCCGGCCATCACAGGTTTCACCTTGGTTCCGCCCCGCGATTTGATGTATCAAGGAGGGCAGCAACCCTCCGGAGGCCGTCATGGCAAGAACCCGCACCCAACTGGCCGAGCTTGACCCGGTCTGGAGTCGTATCACCCGCGAGGCGGAGGCCGCCGTGGCCGATGAACCGCTGTTGGGCGGATTGGTGCACGGCTGTATCCTGCATCACGGATCGCTTGAGGCGGCATTGGCCTATCGCATGGCGCAAAAGCTGGCTTCGGGAGATATGTCGGAACAGCTGATCCGCGAAATCGCCGATGATGCCTATGGCGCGGATCCTGTGCTGGGTGCCGCGGCGCGGGCCGATATCGTGGCGGTTTACGACCGTGACCCGGCCTGTCATCGGTTCCTGCAGCCTTTGCTCTATTTCAAGGGGTTCCAGGCCATTCAGGCGTTTCGTGTCGGGCATCATCTTTGGAAGGCCGGGCGCACCGATCTGGCCTATTTCGTGCAGATGCGGGTCAGCGAGATGTTCGGTATCGACATCCACCCGGCGGCCCGAATCGGCAAGGGCATCATGATCGACCACGCCCATTCCATCGTAATCGGGGAAACGGCGGTGGTGGGGGACAACGTCTCGATGCTGCATTCGGTCACTCTGGGCGGGACCGGCAAGGAGGATGATGATCGGCATCCGAAGATCGAGGATGGCGTTCTGATCGGTGCGGGCGCGAAGGTTCTGGGCAATATCATTGTCGGCAAATGCAGCCGGATCGCCGCCGGGTCGGTGGTGCTGGAGCCGGTGCCGCCGTGCAAGACTGTGGCCGGCGTGCCGGCAAAGATCGTGGGCGAGGCGGGTTGCGATCAGCCAGCGATGTCGATGGACCAGATCGTACCGGGTGGCTCGGACGTTTGACCGAGCGGCGAGATTTGAAAAAAGGCGGGCCATCGCGGCCCGCCTTTTTTCTGTTTCTTGAAGCCTGACGCGCTCAGGCCAGCATGACCATCGGGTTTTCCAGATTGTCCACGATGGCGTTCAAGAGATTCGCGCCAAGCGCGCCGTCGATGACGCGGTGATCGACCGACATGGTGACCGACATCACTGTCGCGACTGCCAATTCACCATCCGCGCCCACGACCGGTTTCTTGGCCCCGGCACCGACGGCCAGAATGCCGGCATGCGGCGGGTTCACGATGGCGTCGAAATTGTCGATGCCGAACATGCCGAGATTTGAGATCGCAAAGGCTCCGCCCTGATATTCATGCGGCGCAAGTTTGCGGTCGCGGGCGCGGGCGGCGAGATCTTTCATTTCCACCGAAAGTGCCGAGAGCGATTTCATGTCGGCATCGCGCAGAACCGGCGTGAAGAGGCCGCCTTCGATGGCGACCGCCACGGCCACATCCGAAGGCTTCAGGCTCAGCACACGATCACCGGCCCAGACCGCGTTGGCTTCGGGCACGGCTTGCAGCGCATTGGCGACGGCCTTGATGATGAAATCATTCACCGACAGTTTGACGCCGCGTGCCTCCAGCTGCTTGTTCAGCAGGCCGCGGAATTTCAGCAGCGCATCGAGCCGGATATCGCGGCGCAGGTAGAAATGCGGGATGGTCTGTTTGGCTTCGGTCAGGCGGGCCGCGATGATCTTGCGCATACCGTCGAGCTTGACCTCCTCAAACTCGCGATCGGCGTAGGTTTTCAGCACCACATCAGTCGATGGGCCGGTGGGCATGGCGGCAGCAGAAACCGGAGCGGCGGTAGCGACGGCGGGTGCCGGGGCTGCGGCGGGCACGGCGGTCGCGTCTTCCACATCGGCCTTGACGATGCGGCCACGCGGGCCGGAGCCCGCGATCCGGGCAAGATCCAGGCCCTTTTGCGCAGCAATCCGGCGCGCCAGAGGCGAGGCAAAGATGCGGGAGCCATCGGCGGCGGAGGGGGCCGGAGCCGTAGTGGCGACCGGGGCCACAGCCGCAGCCGGTTCCGCTGCGACAGGTGCGTCGGCAGCCGGGGCAACCGTGCCGATATCAGCCGCGCTTTCGCCATCGCCAAGCAGCACCGCAATGGCCGTGTTCACGGCCACGCCTTCGCTGCCTTCCGCGATCAGGATCTTGCCGATCACGCCTTCATCGACGGCTTCGAACTCCATCGTGGCCTTGTCGGTCTCGATCTCGGCCAGAAGATCGCCGGAATTGACGGTATCGCCTTCTTTCACCAGCCATTTGGCCAGCGTGCCTTCCTCCATGGTTGGCGAGAGGGCGGGCATCAGGATTTCTGTGGGCATGTCGCGCTCTCCTTACCGGTAGGTGACTTTTTTCACGGCTTCGATGACCTCATCGGTGGTCACCAGCGCGAGTTTTTCAAGATTGGCCGCGTAGGGCATCGGCACGTCCTTGCCGGTGCAATTGATCACCGGCGCATCAAGGTAATCAAAGGCGCGCTCCATGATCGTGGCGCTGAGATGATTGCCGATCGAGGCCACGGGGAAGCCTTCCTCGACCGTGACGCAGCGGTTGGTTTTCATCACCGAGGCCAGCACGGTGTCATAGTCAATCGGCCTGAGCGTGCGCAGGTCGATGACCTCAGCTGCGATGCCTTCCTCCGCCAGCTTGTCGGCGGCCTCCAGCGCATATTGCATGCCGATCCCAAAGCTCACGATGGTGACGTCCGAGCCCTCGCGCCAGATCCGTGCCTTGCCAAAGGGAATGGTGAAATCATCCAGAACCGGAACCTCGCCGGAACGGCCATAGAGGATCTCGTTCTCAAGGAAAATCACCGGGTTCGGGTCGCGGATGGCGGTTTTCATCAGGCCTTTGTAATCGGCCGCCGAATAGGGCATCACGACCTTCAGACCGGGCACCTGGGCATACCAGGCGGCGTAATCGTGGCTGTGCTGTGCGCCGACGCGCGCGGCGGCCCCGTTCGGGCCCCGGAAAACCATCGGCGCGCCCATCTGACCGCCCGACATATAGAGCGTCTTGGCCGCCGAATTGATGATCTGGTCAATCGCCTGCATGGCGAAGTTGAAGGTCATGAATTCAACGATCGGTTTCAGGCCGCCGAACGAGGCCCCGACGCCGATCCCGGCAAAGCCATGTTCCGTGATCGGCGTGTCGATGACGCGCTTGGACCCGAATTCATCCAGCAGCCCCTGACTGATCTTGTAGGCCCCCTGATATTCGGCCACTTCCTCGCCCATCAGGAACACGTTTTCATCGCGGCGCATTTCTTCGGCCATGCCGTCACGCAGCGCTTCGCGCACTGTCTGGGGCTTCATTTCGGTGCCAGCGGGATAATCCGGCGCGACATTGACCGTCGGCACCGGGGCCGCGGCCTGTGCAGGCGCAAGCGCCGCGGCGGGGGCCGCCTCGGCAGCGGGCGCTGCCGCCTCGGCTTTTGGTGCGGGCGCGGCAGAGGCGTCTTCGCCTTCCTCCAGCAGCACCGCGATGGCGGTATTGACCGCCACACCCTCGGTGCCTTCCGCGATCAGGATCTGGCCCATCACGCCTTCATCGACGGCCTCGAACTCCATCGTGGCCTTGTCGGTTTCGATCTCGGCCAGGATGTCGCCCGAGGATACGGGTTCGCCTTCTTTCACCAGCCATTTGGCCAGCGTGCCTTCCTCCATCGTGGGGGAGAGGGCGGGCATGAGAATTTCGGTTGCCATAAGTGTCGTCTCCCTCAGGCGTCAGCGTAAATGTCGGTCCAAAGTTCCGCGAGCGCGGGCTCGGGGCTTTCCTTGGAGAACTCGGCGGCGTCGTTGACGATGCCCTTGATTTGCTTGTCGATCGCCTTCAATTCGTCCTCGCTGGCATGTTTGCCGGTCAGCAACGTCTGGCGCACCTGTTCGATGGGATCACGCTTTTCGCGCATTTCCTGCACTTCCTCGCGGGTCCGGTATTTCGCCGGATCCGACATGGAATGGCCGCGATAGCGGTAGGTCTTGACCTCGAGGATGTAGGGGCCCTTGCCGGCGCGGCAATGCGCGGTGGCCTTCTC
>Ga0316204_10010387_pt1 | contig 12008 bp, 9 predicted proteins | sample 6monrhotite_MG_2_FD_205661 | JGI IMG/M metagenome (GOLD analysis project Ga0316204, IMG submission 205661) | Microbial mat bacterial communities from mineral coupon in-situ incubated in ocean water Damariscotta River, Maine, United States -... | ecosystem: Environmental > Aquatic > Marine >...
GTATGGGAGGGGGCTAGGGGGAGGGTGATAAAAAATTCCCCCACCCTAGCCCTCCCCCGAAATGGGGGAGGGAATAAAAATCTGATTCCTCCCCCGAAGTGGGGGAGGGAGCTTAATTAGTTGGAGTGTTTTTATGAGCACAGTAGAAGTAAAAGTTCCTGACATCGGTGATTTTGATGACGTCGAAATCATTGAAATCCTTGTAGCCGTCGGTGACGTGGTCGCTGAAGAAGATTCGTTAATTACGGTTGAAACAGACAAAGCTACTATGGAAATTCCAAGTAGCCATTCGGGTACGGTTAAAGAAATAAAAGTTAAACTGGGCGATACAATTTCAAAAGATGGCCTGGTTGTCATGCTTGAGACATCGGGTGCTGAATCTGGTGCAACGGCAGTAAAAGAACAAGCCCCAGCCGAAGTAAAAGAAGAAGCGCCTAAACCAGCTGCTGTTGAAGAAGCACCTAAACCTGCGCCTAAGCCAGCAGCTGTATCGGCGCCAGTGGTTGAACATAAGCCTTCACCGACAGCAAACATTAATCCTGAGAGTTTCAAAAGTGCGCATGCATCACCGGCAGTACGTAAGTTCGCACGTGACCTAGGTGTTGATATAACAAACGTTAGCGGAACGGGTCGTAATTCTAGAATTGTAAAAGAAGATGTTCAGTCCTTTGTTAAGCAGGCAATGCAAACCGGTGGTTCTTCTAATAATGCGGGCGGTTCAGCATTGGGCGTAGAGCCAATGCCAGAAATTGATTTTAGCAAGTTTGGTGAAATTGAAGTTAAACCATTAAGCAAAATTAATAAACTTACAGGTAAGTTCCTACACCGTAACTGGGTAACAATTCCTCATGTTACACAATTTGATGAAGCCGACATTACATCACTTGAAGCGTTCCGTAAGCAATTAAACAAAGAGCACGAAAAAGAAGGTGTTAAATTCACGATGCTGTCTTTTATTATGAAAGCCGTTGCAGTCGGTATGAAAAAGTATCCTCGTTTTAATTCATCGCTAGATCCAAGCGGTGAAAACCTGATTATGAAAAACTATTTTAATATCGGTGTGGCTGTCGATACACCGGATGGATTAGTTGTCCCCGTGGTTCGTGATGTCGATACAAAATCACTAGTCGATATTTCAAAAGAGCTACGTGAAATTTCAATTAAAGCGCGAGATAAAAAATTAAAGCCATCGGATATGCAAGGTGGCTCAATGTCTATCTCAAGCCTCGGTGGTATCGGTGGAACTAAATTTACTCCTATCGTTAATGCGCCAGAGGTTGCTATTCTGGGTGTATCTAAAGCAAGCATGAAACCTGTTTGGAATGGCTCAGAGTTTGAACCAAAACTAATGTGCCCATTATCACTATCGTATGATCATCGAGTGATTGACGGTGCAGATGGTGCACGTTTTGTTACTTATGTTAGTCACATGTTAGCTGACGCACGTCGCTTACTGATTTAGTTATGATTAGTTCCCCCTCCTTTTACGGGAGGGAACTTTATTTAATTCCCCCCTCCCATTTCGGGAGGGGGTTAGGGGGAGGGCAATAAAAAATCCCCCACCCTAGCCCTCCCCCAAAATGGGGGAGGGAATAAAAATCCTTAATTCCCCCTCCCTTTACGGGAGGGGGCTAGGGGGAGGGCAATAAAAAATCCCCCACCCTAGCCCTCCCCCAAAATGGGGGAGGGAATAAAAAACCTTAGTTCCCCCTCCCTTTACGGGAGGGGGCTAGGGGGAGGGAAAAGATAAAACCAAGGAAGGTTTTAAAGTGGATAACTTACTTAAACAAAGGTCACGTGACCTTAGAAAAAATTTAACAGACGCAGAGCAAAAACTCTGGCAGAAGTTGAGAAATAAACAAATACACGGTAATAAATTCCGAAGGCAATTTGTTCTTGGAAACTACATTGTAGATTTTATTTGTTTAGACAAACGTTTAATTGTTGAAGTGGATGGTGGGCAGCATATGGATAATGTTAACTACGATTCACAACGTGATGAATGGTTGAAGAAGCAAAACTTTAAAGTATTAAGGTTTTGGAATAACCAAGTGTTGAACGAAATCGATTCGGTACTTGAAGTTATTGTAAAAAATTTAGTGTAAACAAATTCCCCCCTCATTCTGGGAGGGAACTGATTTAATCCCCCCTCCCATTTCGAGAGGGGGCTAGGGGGAGGGTGAAAAAAACTCCCCCACCCCAACCCTCCCCCGAAATGGGGGAGGGAGTAAAAGGTTTAGAGTAAAAGTTCCCCCTCCTATTTCGGGAGGGAACTGGATTTAATCCCCCCTCCCATTTCGGGAGGGGGCTAGGGGGAGGGTAAAAAATACTTCCCCCACCCCAACCCTCCCCCGAAGTGGGGGAGGGAGCTTAATTAGTTGGAGTGTTTTTATGAGCACAGTAGAAGTAAAAGTTCCTGATATGGGTGATTTTGAGAACGTCGAAGTCATTGAAGTCCTTGTAGCCGTTGGCGATACCGTCGCTGAAGAAGGCTCATTAATAACGGTTGAAACAGACAAAGCGACGATGGAAATTCCATCACCGGTTAGCGGAATTGTTCAGTCGTTTAATATTTCTGTTGGCGATACGGTTTCACAAGGGTCATTGGTTTGTACTGTTGTTGTGGAAGGTGATGCACCTGTTGAAGATAAACAAGAAGCAGTTGCAGAAGCTCCTAAAGCAGAAACACCAAAAGCTGAAACACCTGTAGCGTCAGCACCCGCAGCCGCTTCATTCTCAGGTGATGTTGATGAGCAAGCAGAGCTTGTTGTTTTAGGTTCAGGCCCCGGTGGTTACACTGCCGCTTTCCGCGCAGCTGACCTAGGTAAAAAAGTTGTACTAATTGAAAAAGAAGAAGTACTAGGCGGTGTTTGTTTAAACGTTGGCTGTATTCCTTCTAAAGCGTTATTACACATTGCAGAAGTGGTGAGTGAAGCACCTGAACTTGAAGAAGCCGGTGTTACATTTACTAAGCCAAAGATTGATACAAATAAATTACGTGCACATAAAGACGGAGTCATAAGCAAGCTAACCGGTGGTCTTAAACAAATGGCCAAACAGCGTAAAGTTAAAACGGTGCATGGCTACGGTAAATTCACCTCTGCAAACACAATCGAAGTTGAAGCAGCCGATGGCACTAAGCAAACAGTCGGTTTTGAAAACTGTATCATTGCAGCCGGTTCATCAGTAACAAAATTACCCTTTATTCCATGGGAAGATGAACGCGTATGGGATTCAACCGATGCGTTAGAACTACATAACATTCCAAAACGTTTACTCGTTGTGGGTGGCGGTATTATCGGCCTAGAAATGGCAACCGTTTATTCTGCACTCGGTGCAAACGTTACCGTGGTTGAATTAGGCCCCGGTTTAATTCCAGGAGCAGACCGCGACCTTATTCGTTTATTTGAAAGAGTCTTGAAGAAACGCTACGAAAATATTTTCACCAACACCAAAGTCACTGAACTAACGCCTAGCAAAAAAGGTATTGTGTGTAAGTTTGAAGATCTTTCAGGTAGTAAAAAATCAAAAGTACCAGAAGAAGATACCTTTGATAACGTGTTAGTAGCAATTGGTCGTTCGCCAAATGGCAAATTGATTGATGCAGAAAAAGCCGGTGTGGTTGTAAACGATCAAGGCTTTATTGAAGTTGATAACCAGATGCGAACTAACATTGATCATATTTTTGCGATCGGTGATGTTGTCGGCCAGCCAATGCTTGCACACAAAGCAACACATGAAGCTAAAGTAGCAGCAGAAGTTATTTCAGGCATGAAGAGTTTCTTTGATGTACGGGTAATTCCTTCGGTTTGTTATACCGACCCTGAAGTTGCATGGGTAGGTAAAACAGAAGATCAATTAAAAGAAGAAGGAATAGAGTACGAGAAGGGTGCATTCCCATGGGCAGCAAGTGGTCGAGCCCTTTCTGTTGGAGCAACAACAGGCATGACCAAAGTACTTTATGATGCAAAAACACACCGTATGATTGGCGCAGGTATTCTAGGCAAAAATGCAGGTGAGTTAATTGCAGAAGCAGCACTAGCAATTGAAATGGGTGCTGAAATGGACGATGTAGGTAAGACGATTCATCCGCATCCAACGCTTTCAGAAACGCTTAATTTTGCAACTGAGGTTGCAGAGGGGACGTGTACTGATATTTATATGCCTAAGAAGAAATGATTTTCAAATATTAAGAAATAAAAAAGGGGCTTATAAGCCCCTTTTTTATTGTTTTGGGTTTATTGTCTGTGTTACTTTAAAAACCACAAAGAAATAAATGTTAATAAGAATATAAGTAATGGATAGAAAATATGAAATTAGCACGGATTGAAATTTCAAACTTTAGATTGCTAAAGAGCTTCATCTTAGATTTGGAAGATGAGTTGTCTCTCGTTATAGGAAAAAATAATACTGGTAAAACATCAGTGCTATCATGTTTAGATAAACTAATTATTCAATCTGAAAACATCACTTATGATGACTTTAATATAGAGCTGAGGTCTTCATTAGAAAATATCCTACTTGGTGAACAGGACATAGGTGATGAAGAACCATATGTTCCTCTAGGTATTCAACTAAAACTTTATATTAAATACAGCGAATCGGACGATCTTTCTAAAATTAGCTCCTTGATTATGAACTTAGATCCTGATGATGATAATGTACTCCTTTCTTTTGAATACAAAATTTCATTCGGAAAACTAAATGAGCTGAAATCGACTTACATTGAACAAGCAGAAAAATTTGATAACAAACCACGTTTGTTCTTAAAAGAAAAGTTGTCAGAGTACTTTGGGCCAATTATCAAAAAGAGTCTGTTGTATGGTGATGAAAATCAGTTTATTGATTTGCACAAGGAAAGGATTAATCTTAAAGATATTCTGGCAATTCAGTTTATTACTGCGAAACGCAGTGTCACCAATAAGAAAAACGACAAAACTCTGTCTAACCAAACTTCAAGTTTGTATAAACAAGTTGATGAATCAGATGAGCATGAAGAAGCATCTGATGAGTTTAAAAAAGAACTTCGTAAAACTGATGTCAAACTGAGTGACATCTATCAAAAAATGTTTAACGGTATCATCGAAAAAGTTAATAAATACGGTGGTATTAGTCCAGATGATACAGATATCAGAATAGCCTCTACATTGCAGCACAGAGAGTTGCTGGAAGGCAACACTACTGTAATGTATGCACATCTAAATCATGACTTACCTGAGCATTATAATGGACTTGGGTATATGAATTTAATTAGCATGATTTTTGAAATTGAAATGCTCATGAGCCGGTTAAGATGCTCACTTAAGGAAAAGCCAGCAGCAATTAATTTGCTATTTATTGAAGAGCCTGAAGCGCACACCCATCCACAGATGCAATACGTGTTTATTAAAAACATTAAAGAACTTTTAGAGCAAAATCGTATAAGAGAAGATGGACTGAGGATTCAACTGCAATCAATTATTACTACACATTCCTCGCACATAGTTTCAGTGAGTAGTTTTGACGACATTAAGTACCTAAAAAAATCAGCTCAAACTCACGAGGTTCAGGCAAAAAATCTAAAAGATTTAGAGCAGGCATATTGTTCATCAGATGACCCACATAAAGATGCTGAGCTGAAACAGGCGTATAGGTTTCTAAAACAATATTTAACTTTAAATCGAGCGGAATTGTTTTTCGCAGACAAAGCAATATTTATCGAGGGTGACACAGAGCGGATTATTTTACCTGCTATGATGAAGAAGGTTGACCATGAGGTTCTTGAGGATAATGTTCAACCGTTGCTATCACAAAATATTTCAATTGTAGAGGTAGGTGCACACTCTCAAACTTTCGAAAAATTCATTGATTTTGTTGGTATTAAGTCTCTAATTATTACTGATATCGACAGCAACAAAGAAGTTCCAAATGAAGAGGAACATCCGAAAACAAAGAGAGCGAAATGTACTCCTGATGATCCCGACGCTTCTGAAACATCGAATGCATCACTTAACTTCTTCTTTGGGACAAAAGAATTAGGTTTTTACACTGGGTTAGAAATCGAAGACAAGAGCTTAAGTAAGCCATCAGCTAGCGAAACTTGGCAACAAGAGAAGGAAGGACTGATTAAAATCGTATATCAGGTCAAGGAAGATGGATATCATGCTAGAAGTTATGAGGACGCATTTTTTAGCATAAATAAAAAACTATTAGATGCTGGATATAATGCATTTCCATCTTTAACTAAAAAGCATTTTGACAGGTATCAAGCTAACGAAATAGATACTTTCGAGTTTTGTGAAAAAGCAGTTAATAGTAAGCCATCTCTTGCTATTGAAATTCTTTTAAATAGCGAAACAAGCGAAGACGGCGTTGAGTATTGTAATTGGCAAGTACCATTGTATATCAAGGAAGGTTTATTGTGGCTACGTCAAATCTAGAGCTTGATAATATTTCCGATGAATCAAAACAAATCGTTGATCTGATTAAAGATAAAAGGAATTTCTTGCTTAGTGGTGGTGCTGGTAGTGGTAAAACCTATTCTTTAGTTGAGGTGTTAAACGCTGTTATTAATGATAGTCCCTCACAGAATATTGCATGTATTACGTACACCAATTCCGCTGCTGATGAAATACAGGACAGGATTTTTAATGACAACTTATATGTCTCGACTATTCACGATTTTTTATGGGCGAATATCAAGCATTTTCAAACGGAGCTTAAAGAAACACTCATTGAACTAATAAATGATCCTGAACAAACCAAGATAAAACATCCTGAGGACGAGATTGTAAGTCGACACTTCTTTGATGGTTGTGATTTCATTCAATATAAAGAATATATAAAAATAGTTAAGGGAATAATATCTCACGATGAAGTCATTATTCTTGCTTCAAAAATGTATGAAAAGTACGAAAAGCTCTGCTCAATTACAAAGGATAAATACCCATTTATTTTTGTTGATGAATATCAGGACACCGAGCCCCTAGTTGTAGAGATTCTGCTTGAATACCTAGAAAAATCGACCAAAGATAATGTGGTTGGATTTTTCGGTGATTCAATGCAATCGATATATGATGATAGCATTGGCAATTTGGATTTATATACTAAGATTGATCCGCCGAAAGTAATAGAGGTATTTAAGCAGCAAAATCGCCGTAACCCGTCAAAGGTAATAAAATTAGCAAACCAATTAAGAGTAGATGGGCTTACCCAAGAACCTTCTACAGATAGCAGTGCCCCAAACATGGATGAAAATGGAGTAGTTAAGGAAGGAGATGTAAAATTTTTATACTCATCTAATGACAGCCTAGAATCAGTCAGGCAATATCTTGGATGGGATTTCAACAATAGTGGAGTAGTTAAGGAGCTTAATCTTACACACAGTCTAATTGCTAATCAGGCTAATTTTCCTGAGCTGATGCGCATTTATGATAAAGATAAAATTCGTGAATACATTAGAAATAAAATAAGAATACCTCTGGAACGAGATGAACCTGAGTATGATTCAATGGGAAAAACGCTTGCTCAAGTTATAGAGCATATTGGAAGCCCAAACCCAACACCTATGCAAAGTAGCTACATTGCCAATTATCCAGAGTATTATGAATTAGCTAAAGATCAGCCTTACGACATAATATCTAAACTCTATGTAGATAAAAAACATCTGCTAGATGATAAAAAAAACTATGTTGGGGACGAAAGTAAACCGGGATCTGAAAGAGATGATTTAATCAGGCATCTTTTTAAGATAGAGAATTGCGTTCGACACTATCAGTCTAAACAGTTTAATAAATTTATTAAAATGACTGATTTCTCTGTTACGTCTGTTGAAGATAAAATTAGGCTTAATGAAGCCATTAAGTCTTTTGAATTACAAGAGGGTATAACTATTGGTGAGGTTATTGACCTTGCTCATGATCTAGGTTTAGTTGTGAAAGATGACAAGCTGACAGTATTTTCTGAAAATAAATTTTATTTATACCATCAAGTCTGTGATATCAATTATCAAGAATTTCGTAATGTTTATGAATATCTTGAAGGTTACTTACCTTTTTCGACTCAACACAAAACTAAAGGAACTGAGTTCCCTAATATTCTAGTGGTTTTGGATAATGGTAAATGGAATGATTACAACTTTAAGTATCTGTTTGAACGCAATGGAACAGATAGTGTAAGGCATAGAACTGAGAAAATATTTTATGTTTGTTGTACTCGCGCAAAAGAAAGGTTAGCTGTATTCTTTCCAAATCCAACACATCTAGCCATTCAAACAGCAATTAAGTGGTTTGGTGAAGATAATGTTATTAATTTTGATAAATGAAAAACGGATATTTGGCGTCAGATTAAAAACTATTTAATGAATATAACTTGAGGTAGGTCAGAGTTTTTACTCTGCCCCCTATTAACTGAATAACTATATGAAAAAGTATCTAACAAATAGCTCCAGCGGACAATTTAAAGCGGCACTTGTTTTGCATCCGAAAAAACGCGCCCCTTTTAAATCGCCGCTGAGCAAGGCGTTAGCAAACTATGGGGTCAAACCTTACATTTCACATTTCTAAAAATAAGGTTAATGTAATATGTAAGGTTTGACCCCATGAGTTTCAATTACAATTAAATGAGGTACTTGATTGTTTAAAGATAAAACAGTGTTTGTTGTTGGTGCCGGTGCAAGTGCTGAACTTGGTTTACCAGTAGGTTCACAACTTGCCGAAAGAATCTCAGACCTAATGAGATTTGAATTCGATAGCATCCGCCCAGTAAAGGCAGATACTTTAATTCTAAATGCGTTTCAACGCTATTTTTCTAATACTACCGATTTAAATAGGCACTTTGAAGCTGCAAGGCGAATCTCAGATGGGATTCTACTTGCACAATCAATTGATAGGTTTTTAAATTTACATTCCGATGATGAAGAGGCAATACTTTGTGGCAAGACTGCAATAGTAAGAGCAATATTAGAAGCTGAGGAAAATAGTAGTATTTATTATTCTGCTGATTCAAATTCAAGGATGATCGACTTTACCAGACTCAACGATGCTTGGCTAACGCCTTTTTTTGCTCAATTAATAGATGGTAGACAGAAATCTGATATTGATAATTTATTTGATGGGGTCACTATTATAAGCTTTAACTATGATAGATGTATCGAACACTATTTGATTCATGCATTACAGAAGGTTTATGCAATTTCACAAGACAATGCGGTTTCACTTGTTTCGAAGTTGGAGATATATCATCCTTATGGGACGGTTGGTGATTTATATTCATCATCAAATAATGGCACGACTATTTTTGGTGGTAAATTACATGGAGAGTTATTAATTAATGCTGCAAAAGGTATTCGTACATTCACTGAACAAATAGAAGAGGAAGATACTCTTTCACAAATTAAAAGATCAATAATGCTTGCAAAATCAATAGTATTTCTTGGTTTTGCTTACCATCGTCAAAATATAGAACTATTAAGACCTGAACGACAAGGGAATGTTCAAACTATAATTGGAACTGCTTTTGGTATTTCGGAACATGGTGCTAAAGAGACTGCTAGAAGGTTAGGTTCCCTTACAGGAAACAAATCCACGATGATTGAAATTAATAATAAATTATTGTGTAAGCCTTTTCTTGATTATTATCAACTTAGCCTTGGTTAGATCATTACAAAATTATGCAAAATTATGGGGTCAAACCTTACATTTCACATTTCTAAAATAAGGTTAATGCAATAATGGGATCAGAATAATAGGGGACAGACCCCAATTAAAAAATCGAATAATAGGGGGCATACCACGTTTAATTATATAGAGCTGGAAAAAAACGTGGTCTATTCCCTATTTACTATTTAAAAGGAAGAATGTGAATAAATTAAAAGTAACGGCAAAGTGGGGGATCAGGTATTTTCTATTAGTGATTTCTTTTTCTGTTTTGTATAAATTATCCTTTGTGATTAATCCCGATAGTTTTATTCTAAACAATCAACTAAATTTAACACCAATCCAGGATCTGCATGAGTATCTCTGGAATGATAAAAAATCAGAAGATAAAGCCTTCCCTCTTCGAGGATTAGATAAACTACAATTAGATCTTGGTAAGTTAATACTAAAATTAGATCTTCTTGAAAAAGAAACAAATACAATTAAAAAGGAAAGAGAGCTTCTTGAAAACAACATAAATTCTTTTTTTGAAGTGAACTCGAAAGCTATGTGGGAGAATGCACGTAAATATGAGAAAAAACAAAAAGAGTTAGAAGTGTATAAAACTGAAAAAGAGCTTGCAGAAGAAATTAAGCTTCTTGAAAGTCTTGCAAAGGAAAATGCATGGAATATTAGTTATGGAGTAATAATTGCAAATAAAAGAGTTGAGTTAGCCAATGTAAGAGTTATTACAGCAAAAAAAGACTATGAAACTTCATCATATATACTTAAAAATATCGGTTCTTTCTCAGATAGTAAAATAATCAACAGAATTAGAGATCTAGAAAATAACCTTGAGGAAATTAAGGCGCTACAGGAAATGTCTGATAGTAAAGTGGGAGAAATAAGGAATACAATGTACACTTATTTACGAGAGTGGACAAAAGAGCGAGCTGACGCCTTATCTTTTACTGACTTCTTTTATTACAGTATTGGCATTTCCACAACAACAACTTTTGGTGATATAACAGCTAATAGTAGTTTAATAAGAGCATTTGTTAGCTTGCAATTATTTCTGTCTGTTTTTATTATGGGTGGGTTTGTGAATTCAGTTATACATGAAAAAAATTCTAACAAGGCTGTTAAGTAAAGTACTCCTAGAATTACAGGGTCAAGTCTTACATTGAATAAATAGGGGACAGACCCCAATTAAAGAATCGTGGTCTGTCCCTATTTACTATTTATTACTATATTAATAAATAAAGTGAAAATATTATGAATGCAAAATTTGCGAGTGTTGTAGCATTTTTCTTTTCATTTTTCTATTTTGGTAACAAGCACCCCGATATACCGTTAATAGGAATAATTATTATTTCGACCATAGTCGGAGCAGCACAGTTTCTTATATTTGGAAACCGTGAAGGAGGAACTTCGGATGCAGATAAGACTATAGATGAGATGCAGGAAGACTATTTAATGAAGGACGATATTGCTGATTTTAATAATACTGAACCTGATGAGAAATTGATTCTAATTGAAAATGATATGATTTATTGTAAAGGCTGTAAATGGCGTGGGGAACGAATTGAGTTACATTCGAAACCTGTTTCACCTGATAAATATGTATACTGTCCTGATTGTGGGGCAACATTTGTTAAAGCAACACCCTAAACTATTATGAATAATAGGGGACAGATCATTAACTTGATTTTGTAGCATCAACTTCATTTATACTAGGCAAACCCCTGTCACCAGAAGAGAGCATGATGATGAAAAAATATTTCCTTATTATTACCTGCATGATGTTGCCCGTAATGGCTTATGCTAATCCTCCCGGCCCTTATCAGAGTCAACCTGACTATCAATCGTCTTCACAACAAAATCCCGGCGTGTTATTGCGCGGTGGTATTGAAAAGGTTTTGGCCTTTCTTGAGGGCGGTGGTGCAAACAATCAAGGCAAATTGGTCGAATTTATCGAGCGGGAAATTGCTAATTATTTTGATTTTGCCAGCATGACACGCTGGTCACTGGGTGCGCGCGCACGCTTCATGTCAAACGAACAGCGGCAACAGGCGACAGTAAAATTACGTGCGTTATTTTTACAAGCTCTGGTAAAACAGTTATCCAATTATGAACCGGGGCGTATCAATTATCTGCCACCACGTAACAGACCCAATTCAAATAATATGATGCTGAGTCTTGCCAGTTATTCACGTCAGGGGTATCTGCAGCGGCTCGATTTCCATTTTTATCGTAGCAAGAACGGCTGGAAAATTTATGATGTTGCGGCCAATGGTTTACGTGCGACCAGCGTATATCGCGAACACTTCCGTAGCCAGGCTAATTATAGAAGGCCTCATGCATACACTCAGAGATAACGGGGTCAGGCCTTAC
>Ga0316204_10010388_pt1 | contig 12007 bp, 8 predicted proteins | sample 6monrhotite_MG_2_FD_205661 | JGI IMG/M metagenome (GOLD analysis project Ga0316204, IMG submission 205661) | Microbial mat bacterial communities from mineral coupon in-situ incubated in ocean water Damariscotta River, Maine, United States -... | ecosystem: Environmental > Aquatic > Marine >...
TGTCGATATTTTCTAAATTCTTCGACAAATACTTATTTTGACTGACTCAGCGAAAAGGACACGTCATGAATCAACATGAAAAAATAAACTACATCGAGCTTCCCTCGCAGGATTTGGCAGCGACCAAGATATTTTTCGGCAAGGTATTTGGCTGGAAATTTGTTGATTACGGGCCGGAGTACGTGGCGTTTTCAAAAAACGACACTGGTTTAGATGGTGGCTTCTTTTTATCTGAGCACTGTTCCTCCACCGAAAACGGCGCGGCGCTGGTGGTGTTTTACAGTGACTCGTTGGAGCAAACGTTGGAGAAAATCGAGCGGGCGGGCGGCACAGTGGTTAAACCTATTTTTGCTTTTCCTGGCGGGCGACGTTTTCACTTTAGCGACCCAAGTGGTAATGAACTTGCGGTATGGTCTGATCAATAACACGGACTAAGGCGCAATATTAAGAGCGCTAGATGCGCTACAATGGCCGGCTTTTCGTAGACTAAACCAAGCTAATCATGACGACCGTAGCTAATAAGAAAAAGTCCGCCGCCAAACCTGCTCACACCCCCATAATGCACAGGTATTTTGATATTGTTTTATAACGATTTTTCATTATTCATGGACAAACCTACTTTTGTGCATCGCTCGAAGATTTTAACTTTGTAAGTCATTATTTTTATTGGTTACAAGCAATATCCGAAAGAGTTTAAAGAAGAGGCCGTCGCACTGATTCGAAATCAAGGCTATTCCGTTGCTCAAGCAGCTAAATCGCTAGGCATCACGACCAAGCTATTTTAGAGCTGGAAGGTACAGCATGAATGATTGGTGACAGCACTCAACCCCAAAAAAGCAGGGATGAGATAAGAACTAACCAGGCGGTCTGCGCTCCGCCAACAACTGCCTGAGCTTATCCAGCTTTTGGAAATCAGGCGCCAGTTGTTCAAGCTGCTGAAGGAAGTTCTGCGCCTCGGCAAAATGGCCGGTGACAGTGTGTGCAAAACCAAGGTTATAAAGAAACTGCGGATCTTCTGGTGCAAACCCATAGGCCTCTTTAAAATAGGGGATCGCCTGCATTGGCTGCTGCTTCATCATAAAAATCTGGCCAATCCACTTATTCGCATAGCCGGTGTTTTTGATCTCTATGGAAGCAAACAACAACGGCAAGGCGCGATCATAAGCCCTTTGTTTTAATAACTGATTTATGGCCAGCATGTAGTAATTGATCTGATTAGGGACGGCACTAACCAGCGCAATGTATTCACGAAATGCGAGATCAGGTCGGCCCTGCTCCTCAAAGTGCTCCGCCATTTTCGTGTGGGCCTCTGTGTAACTTAACTCGCCATTGAACACCTGCAGAGCCAGCGCCTCAGCCTGATTTGCCGGCCCAAAATCTTCGATGCTTCTATCATCCTGCCCTTTCGGCGGATAAGGCCAATGGTCCGTCAGATTAACGATTCGTATATCGCCCAATGCTCTATCGAGATCGGTAACAGGCCAAGTACTTCGATAAAGTTCTGCGGACTGTGAATCACCAACGTTCCACTGATCACTAACAAAGTCATAACGCTGCATGGTGTCGAAAAACGCTTCGCTCATCAGCATGTATCCTTTGTCGTTGGGATGCAGATGCTCCAGCATCAAGCGCTTACCGATCAAACCATTGGCAGACTCTTTTTCGAAATAGGAGACCATCGGCACCACAGGCACTTTAAACTCTGCTGCAACCTTATGAATAATACCGTTGAACTCTCCTGGGGCACGGAAGCGAAGACCATCCAAATCCTTAGCCCAAGCATAGGTTTCTCGGGCCATGCCATACATCTCCTCCTGCTCCAGCATTTGAGCCCAGCTGTAGACGATGTCAGCCGGTAACTGCCCCCCATTTTCGACAGAGACGAAAGGCGAATGATCTCGCAGATTACTCACCAGCTCGCTGATCATCACAGGCACATCAGCCTGGTTTGCAGCACCTAAGATATCTCTTAGATTGGCTTCGTAGTTTAACTTAGCGACTTGGTAGATTTCGCTATCGTAAGGAACGCTCCTATCACCGACCATACGTCCCATCAAGGTTGAATACTGCTCTTCACCGCCACTAAGAAAACCGGCCGTTATACCGTTGACCACATCCCTCACGAGCTGAACCGTCTTTAATCTGAGTAGCGCCAGATAGGTTTTTATCACCCAACGCGCTTGGCCAACAGAAACGGAAGATGCCGCACCCAAAGCGCCGTAAAACTCATTATGACCTGCATAGATCAATATTGCGTCAGGCTCATGCACTAAAATTTCATCGACAAAATCTAGCAAAGTAAAGCTATTAACCGCCGCGATGCCGGTGTTAACCACTTCGATATAGCGATCTGGAAAAACATCAGACAGACGCTGACTCAACACACGCGAAAACATCACATTGGCAGGATAGGGCCAACCCGCCGTTGTAGAGCCGCCCATGACAAAAACACGATAACCATTTTCCGGTTTCTGTTTTAAAAACACTTGGTACGGCGGCTGTGGTGCATAGCGTTGCTTGGGAAAATATCGATGAACAACACTGGGATTAACGAGCCAGTACGGCTCATTGCCAATATCCTCAGGCTCAGTGATAAAGAGATCCAGGTTCTCTCCATAATCCACATACCGTAACCCAGCCTCGAGCATCGCAAAGAAAAGCAGCGGTATCGCCAAAGCAAACGAATAAAAAACAGCCAATCGTTTTTTTGAAAGAATGGTAGACATATTGCTTATTAATCAGATTCAAGTGATGATGGCATTTGCCGCTTTATTCAGCATAATACACTTTATATTAAGTTTAACTATCGGCCTTAACTGTAGAACCTGATGGATTTTTTAAAAGAGCTATTATTGTTTCTCAAAACCAGAAAGAAATACTGGTTACTACCTATTATTCTCATCTTATTGCTATTAGGTGGATTGATAGTTTTTGTTCAGGGCAGCGCCGTCGCGCCATTTATCTACGCCATTTTCTAGAGGTCTGACTTTTCGTCATGCAGCATTGGTATAGAAAGATCAAACCTCTGATTTTCACCCTAATCATCATCAGCGCCTTTTTTATTTTGCTGGAGGCAATACTTTCTTTAGTCGGTATCCAAGCCATCACAGCTAGCGAAGATCCATTTGTCGGCTATTCGAGCAACGAGCCACTCTTTGTTGAAAGACGAGAAGCCGATGGAACTACCTATCTAGAAACAGCGGAAAACAAACAACGCCTGTTTAACTATCAGCGCTTTTCCAAAGAAAAACCAGCCAATGGTTATCGCATCTATTGCATGGGAGGGTCCACCACACTCGGGCGCCCCTATAATGACAATACATCTTTTTGCGGCTGGCTAAGAGCCTATCTTAACGTTGCCGATCCCTCTCGAAACTGGGAAGTCATCAACGCAGGCGGCATCAGTTACGCCAGTTACCGGGTCGCTAATCTTACCGAAGAGTTAGCTCAGTACCAGCCCGACCTTTTTATCGTTTACACAGGCCAGAATGAGTTCCTTGAACAGCGCTCCTATGGACGCCTTATTGATCTACCCACCTGGCTCCTTGATAGTAACTCCATACTCAGCGGCACTCGCACTTATGGGGCGATATGGAAAACAGTGGCAGCACTGCAGGGAAACTCGGCAGAACAAAGCCAACAACGCTATCAGCTCAGCGGCGAAGTGGATGAGGTATTAAGGCACACCGCAGGCCCCACCAGTTATAAACGTGACGATATGCTACGGCATCAAATCATCAACCACTACCGCTACAACCTCGGACGCATTATCCGCATCGCCCGCGAATCTGGCGCTGAAACGATGATGGTAAAACCGGCCATCAACATCAAAGATATGTCGCCGTTTAAAAGTGAGCATAAACCCGGCTTGAGCCCTGACCAATTAGCAAAGTGGCAGACACTCCATGACGCTGCCACCCTCTTGTACAAAGAGGGCCTGTTTATCGAAGCATTGGCAAAATACAAACAAACACAAGCCATTGATGAGCGCTACGCCGAAACCCATTTCCGCATCGGCAAGATCCTTTTTTCCCAACAACGCTATATTGAAGCAGAAGAATCATTTCGTCGCGCTGTGAATGAGGATATTGCCCCACTGAGAATTCTCGCCCCTATGCAGGAGATCGTCGCCGAAGTTGTTAGTGCAGAACGTACGCCACTCGTGGATTTTCCTGAGATTATTCGCGCTGCCTATCAAAGCAATCATCCTCACACCGTCTTTGGTAAAGAGTTTTTTCTCGATCATGTTCACACCACCATCGATGGCTATCGACTTCTCGCCTTGGCACTGTTGGAAAAGATGACGCAAGAAGGCATCGTAACACCGACAAGCGCTTGGAATGGCGAGGCTATCGCTAAAGTGAACAACCGAACTTTCTCCCGCCTGGATCACAATACTCACGGACTAGCGCTACGCAATCTCGGCAAGGTGCTCGATTGGGCAGGTAAATTTGATGAAGCAGAATTGTTATTTAAACAGGGATTAAAAATTCAAGGTCCCACAGGCAGAACCCTAGCGCTACTTGGAAAAACAGCGCTACGAAACGGTAAGCCAGAGGAAGCCCTGAACTACTTCCGCCAGGCCGTCAGTGTCGACCCGAACATCGACTGGGTCCATCGCCAGCTTGGTCTTTTGTTGACCCAACGAGGTAAAATTGACGAGGCGATTCACCACTACCTTGAGGATCTGAGAATTGACCCTAACAACTTCGCCAGCCATGACAGACTGGCTGTCTTGTTAGCAATGCAGCAACGCCACGATTTGGCCTACCAGCATTTCACTGAAGCCTTGCGGCTGAACCCCGACTATGAACCCGCTCACCTGAATTTGGCTATCCTACTATTCAAACAACACCAGTACGAGAAGGCAGAGAAACATGCCAACGAAGTACTACGTATCAACCCAAATGAATATCAGGCTTATAATCACTTGGGCATTATTTATGCGAAACAGGGCAAATTCGATGAGGCTGCCGACTATTTTTCGGAAGCGTTAAACCTCAGACCTGAAGACGAAAAGATAAAAAGGCATTTGGAAAAAACGCTATCACTGCGTGATCAAAAAAGCGCCGCAGCTACCCCATAAACAGGAATATGTTTAAGTGACATCACACTATCGCCAGGAAAAACAGTTCGGCCTAGTATTAAGCCTGATTGCCCTTGTCATCGGCCTATGGCCTCTTTTCGATAAAGAAACTATCTCCTGGCCATGGGCGCTAGCATCCACTGCGTTGTTACTCATTGCCTTGCTAGCACCCGTCGTACTCAGCCCGCTATTCAAAGCCTGGATGTCCATCGGCCATGTGCTAGGCATTATCAATAATCATCTGTTATTGGCCATTATTTTCTTTATTTTCATCACACCTCTCGCACTCTTCTTCCGCCTGACTGGGCGCGACGCTCTGCACATGAAACAGAAGAAAGCCACAAGTTACTGGCAGAAAGAGGAAAAAAAGTGGCCACCCGAATCATTTAAGAATCAATTCTGATGGAATTTTTTAAAGAGCTTTGGCTGTTCCTAAAAGTCAGAAAAAAGATCTGGCTGATGCCCGTGATCGCAGTCTTGCTGATACTGGCAACACTCATCGTCTTTGTTCAAGGCAGTGCCCTTGCCCCCTTTATCTATAGCGTTTTTTAAACATGTTAATTCTCGGTATCTCCGCTTTTTATCACGATAGCGCCGCAGCTTTAATTAAGGATGGCGAGATCATCGCCGCTGCCCAAGAGGAACGTTTCTGCCGCGAAAAACACTATGCCGGTTTTCCAACGCAGGCGATTGAATATTGTCTGCGCGAAGCGAAGATTGAGCTGTCACAGATCGATAACATCGTCTTCTACGACAAACCCTTTTTGAAATTTGAACGTCTACTAGAAACCTATCATGCCTTCGCTCCCAGTGGATTTCGCTCTTTTGTCAAAGCGATGCCGGTTTGGTTGAAAGAGAAGCTGTTTCAGAAACGCTTGTTAAGACAGCAGCTCAGTGAGATTGATCCAACGCTTGATATCGATAACAAGCTGCTCTTCTCTGAGCACCATCTCTCTCACGCTGCTTCAGCGTTCTATCCTTCGCCTTTCGACAAGGCATTGATTCTCACCATGGATGGCGTGGGCGAATGGGCCACCACATCGCTAATGATGGGTGAAGGGCGTGATATTAAATTACTAAAAGAGATCCACTTCCCCCACTCCCTCGGCCTGCTCTACTCTGCCTTTACCTACTTTTGCGGTTTCAGGGTCAACGCCGGGGAATACAAGTTGATGGGCCTTGCGCCCTATGGTGAAGCCCGCTATGTCGACCTGATTAAAGAACACCTCGTCGACATCAGTGAAGACGGCTCCTTCCGCCTCAACATGCGTTACTTCAACTACTGCACCGGTCTAACCATGACCAACAAGCACTTCGACCGCCTCTTTGGTCGGGGGCCAAGAGAGGCCGAATCAAAAATCACACAGATGGACATGGATCTTGCCCGTTCCGTTCAAGAGGTCACCGAAGAGATTGTGCTGAAACTAGCAACCTCTCTACGCAAAGAATATGAGGTTGCGAATATCTGCCTTGCTGGCGGCGTCGCGCTCAATAGCGTCGCCAACGGTAAACTACAACGTTCCAGATTATTCGATGGTTTATGGATTCAACCTGCAGCCGGCGATGCTGGCGGCGCGTTGGGGGCTGCATTGGTGGGATACCATCTGCACCATCAAAAACCTCGTACAGCTCTACAAGGCGCAGACAGAATGCAAGGCGCCTATCTCGGCCCCGCTTTTTCAGATGCAGAGATTCAACAACTGCTCGATGCCGAAGGGATTCCATATCAACAACTATCACCAGACGAGTTGACTAACGCTGCCGCTCAAGCCTTGGCGGACGAAAAAGTCATAGGCTGGTTTCAAGGCCGGATGGAATTCGGCCCCCGCGCTTTAGGTAACCGAAGTATTTTGGGAAATCCCCGCTCGCCACAAACTCAATCGGTGATGAATCTCAAAATTAAATTTCGCGAATCGTTCCGCCCATTTGCACCGTCAGTGCTGGAAGAGGATTGCGAAAAGTATTTTGAGTTAAATCAAACAAGCCCCTACATGTTATTGGTCGCACCCGTGCAACAATCACAGCACCGTGAGCTATCTGATAGCGAAAAGGCAGTATCAGGAATTGAGCAGGTAAATATAGCGAAGTCAGACATTCCGGCGGTTACCCATGTCGACTATTCAGCGCGCATTCAAACCGTAAGCAAAGAAACAAACCTAAGCTACTACAAACTTATCCATCGTTTTAAAAACCTGACTGGTTGCAGCTTGGTGGTTAACACCTCGTTTAATGTCCGAGGGGAACCTATCGTCTGCACGCCTGAGGATGCGTTACACTGCTTTCAAAACACCGCAATGGATGAGCTCTATCTAGGTAATTTCCGCTTGAAAAAAAAGTGACATAGCTTCGTATCGAGTTTCCGGCTGAAGAGAAGAAGCCGGTACACTTTCGGGAAGATCGCGTTGCTATGATTTCTTTGAAACTGTACGCAGCCTTGCCACATTAAGCGGAGCGATTACCAGCCACCCATGCCACCGCCCCAGCCACCCCAGCCTCCGCCGCCGCCCGAGCCATCACCATTGGTACAGGCGCCGTTACCGGACCAGTCAGGGTTTTGCGATGGATCACAATACGCAGTGTAAGGTTTGTCGAGCGGCTGAAAATCATCACCATAGGCCGTGTCCACATAGTTGTATGTACCCAAACTTTCACCGTAATTAGTGCCGGCTGAATAGGTAAAACCACCTGCGGTGATATGGGCGGTTTCAGGTCTGTCGGCAAAATCGTAATTGCCACCGTCAAAGGGAACATCGGCATTCAACAGCTCAATGGTATGAACCAACTCCGTTGAGGGGTCGATAGGTGTCATATCCAAATAGTGTTTATTACGCATATCCATCTCGATGTAACTATCGAAATCACTGTCGAAGGTCCGCTGAGAGATGAGTGGTTTGTATGCAAACTGATCTTTGAGAAAGACCATCTCGGATTCGCTATCCGAAAGCAGTTGATGAATTAACACTCGATTCGGATTCCCAGAGCCTGTGCCAGAACTGCTGGAAAGCGTGCCGTCAACATCATAGGGCTTGGTCATATTATAGAGCCGGTCGCCCGAATCACCTGCGCTGGCAGAGCGGGCAATATCCCCATCTCGATCAGTTTCCCAAAAACCATCGGTAGAGGCATCCGCCTTAATGATGTATTCCATGGCAAAGTCATCGGTCTGGTAATCACCCACAATAACTTGATAATAGGTCTCACCCCCGCTACTAAACATACGCTGATAAAATGGTGTGCCATCGATATGACTGCCCAGGCCGTCGAAATCATTATCACGGCTACCGCAGTTGGCATCGGATAGATAAGACATACCACACGACACATAGGCAAAATTGGAAGAATAAGAACCATCATCGGGGGTGAAATTGAGGTTGAACTCCGCCTGAGTTGAGGACAGACCCGCGACGAAGTAAAGACAAAATCCGCTGGCGGATATCGCTGCTTTTCTACTGTAACTTCTATTGCTCCTGCAATCTGTCAGCCGCTCCTTGGTATTGGCTTTCTTCAACGGCAAGTTCATGATAATCCCCAGGATAATTAGATAATCAATATATTCTTATAGACAAACTAATGCGTTATACGTATGTCGAACGGAGATATAACCGTGTTAAACTCCTCTCAAACTTTAGAACAGATCTAGCTATATAGATCGGCATACAAGAAAAATACTTTAAAGATAAACCCTGGGTGAATGATCGCAAGGAACGCCATTCACAGGAGAGACATTCGATGACTAATAACAATTGCTCTTCAGCCAAGCTTGTTAGTGGGTGCTTGAGTGTAGGCTTAATTGTAGGATCTAGCCCCTTAAATGCTGAGTTTTCGCTAAACTTTACCCCCAACCCCAATATTCGCTCGAACATCGCCAACGTCCACTGCACCACAGGTGGGGGTGATGGCTCGCAACCGGGAGGAGGCAGCGGTTGGGGCGGCGGCGGCGGTTTCAGTTACTACGGCTGCGGCGGCGGCTATTTTATCCAGGAGGTCGTTCACGACCCAGATTTGGGGGATTATTATCACGTTGTTATCGGCGACCCTGACACTGACGATTTCGCCCAGGAGTTTTACCTAGCCGGCAACTACAATTCGGACTCAGGTGGTGATTGGCATAACGCCCACGATCCTTTGGGAGACTCACTCTCAACTACTGGCAACGGTACCGGCAACCCCAAGCGCATCTATATGCGCCAAATCAATAACGGTGTCGGCTTTACCCAGGACTTCGTCAAAACCCGGCAATCTGAAAAGCCTCTGATAATACAAAACGTTGATGATGGCGGGATTCTCTCAGAGTTCACCCTCGATATGAGCAACTCGGACTATAACCAAATGGACACTGTTGGCTCGATCACCAACAAACTGACCCTACTGGGTTCTGACGCACCAGGCACCACGGGTGATTTCGACATGGCCCAAGAGGAGGATACGCAACATATACACCTTACAGCCGGTCGCTATATCTACACCCCAAGTAGTTGGAGTCAGAGCAGCAGTGCCTATGACTACTATGAAGGCGACTTCGATGTCTTAGGGGTTGATTGGGCCTCGTACTGCGTTCCCGAGCTAAACCCTGACCGCGACTGTAACTATGGCAGTGGAGGTAGCGGCTGGAGCACGGGTGGCTGGGGCGGCGGCGGAGGCGGCGGAGGCGGCGGCGGAGGCGGCTGGTAAGCCCCTCTCTTCAGCTAACCGAAGAAGCTAATTTTTGCGCGAGACGACTTTCGTTTTCTGGCGGAAACTTGTTACATCTGAGTATGCGACTAGCCCTACCCTTTGCCCCCAACCTACAAGGTGGTTTCTGGAAAATTGCCAATTTTTACCTGAACCAGTTTTTCAGTAATAGGGCTGGTATAACGGTAAAAAAGTCTTAACTCCTGTAGCCCCACATTTCAGCCGTAATCTCGCGTTTTCTCCCGTATCAGCCTTGATTTTATCTCCGGCTTCATCGTCTCCACTGTCCGGGAAGTAAGAGGTTTGTTATTCTTAACTGTTCCCATGGGCACCCCCTTGAATTGCTTATAATTTGTACTGCTTACTGGGGAAAACTGTAACTCGTTAATATCAACAAAACTTAACTAATAACAAGCTACATCTCAAGTTACACTTTTTAGTGAGATTGGATGATATTAGATGAAACTAATTGAGACGATGAATTTTCAGAAACAACAATATAAATCAATGAGTAAATCAGCATAACAGCATGACAACAAAAGAAAAAACAACGAAGCACACACCTATGATGCAACAATATTTACGCATCAAAGCCGAGCACCCTGAAATGCTAGTATTCTACCGCATGGGGGATTTTTACGAGTTGTTTCATGATGATGCGCGCAAAGCATCGCGTTTGTTGGACATCACACTTACCGCGCGCGGTAAATCGGGCGGTGAGCCGATTCCGATGGCCGGCATTCCTTATCATTCGGTCGAGGGTTATTTAGCCAAGCTGGTAAAACAAGGCGAATCTGTCGCTTTGTGTGAGCAGGTAGGTGATCCGGCAACCTCGAAGGGCCCAGTTGAGCGCAAAGTGATGCGCATTCTCACCCCCGGCACCGTCACCGATGCGGCGTTACTGAATGATCGACAAGACAATCTACTCGCCGCCCTGCAGCGGGTTGACGATACTTGGGGCATAGCCACGCTAGACATCACCAGCGGTCGATTTTCGGTAATGGAAGTCAGCAGCTATGACAGTCTCTGCGATGAATTGGAGCGCTTGCAGCCTGCTGAATTATTGGCCAACGAAGAGATGGGCGAACTGCGGGAGCTGGAAGAACACTACCCCATCAAACGCCAGCCACCTTGGTATTTTGAGCTACAGACAGCCACCCAAGTCATCACCCAACAACTCGGTGTGCATGACTTGCAAGGCTTTGGTTGTGAAGACCAGTACACCGCCATCTGCGCCGCGGGTTGCTTGCTGCAATACGCCCGAGATACTCAACGTGCTGCGCTGCCACACATTCAAGGTATTCGCGTCGAGCGACGTGAAGATGCCGTGATTATGGATGCGGCCAGTCGTCGAAACTTAGAACTCGAAATCAACATGAACGGTGGCCGCGACAACACCTTGCTGGAGGTGATGGATCGCACCGCCAATCCCATGGGTGGCCGTTTACTGCGCCGCTGGATTAATCGCCCGCTACGTGATCGTAATGTGCTGCAACTGCGCCAACACGCCATTGGCACACTGCTGGAAAATCAACGCTACGAGGCAATCCATCAAGAGCTACGGGCCATCTCAGATATAGAACGCATACTCGCCCGTGTCGGCCTAAAAAGTGCCCGCCCGCGCGACTTGGCTCAACTACGCGACACCTTGGCTTTATTGCCCCAGCTCCAAGATCAAATTAAAGACATCGACTCACCGATGGTGCGCGATATTCACGAATGTATTGGTGAGCATCCCGACACCTGTGCCTTGCTACAAAGTGCGGTGATTGAAAATCCGCCCGTGGTGATTCGTGATGGCGGCGTGATCGCGCCTGGTTATGACAACGAGCTGGATGAGCTGCGTAATCTCAGCGAAAACGCCGGTCAATTTTTAATCGATTTAGAAACCCGCGAGCGTGAGCGTACAGGCATTAGTACACTTAAAGTTAGCTATAATCGCGTCCACGGTTATTACATTGAAATCAGTAAACTGCAAAGCACCAACGTGCCGGCTGATTATGTGCGTCGTCAAACCCTCAAAGGGGCCGAGCGCTACATCACCCCCGAACTTAAAGAGTTTGAAGACAAGGCACTAAGCGCCCGTGAGCGTGCTTTGGCTCGTGAAAAATCACTCTACGATGGCTTGCTCGATTTGCTGCTACCCAAGCTAGGCGAGCTACAACTTTGTGCCTTTGCCCTGGCCGAACTCGATGTACTTAACAACTTAGCCGAACGCGCTGATGCCTTGAATTTATCCTCACCTGAGTT
>Ga0316204_10010389_pt1 | contig 12007 bp, 11 predicted proteins | sample 6monrhotite_MG_2_FD_205661 | JGI IMG/M metagenome (GOLD analysis project Ga0316204, IMG submission 205661) | Microbial mat bacterial communities from mineral coupon in-situ incubated in ocean water Damariscotta River, Maine, United States -... | ecosystem: Environmental > Aquatic > Marine >...
ATCAGCAGCTGCTGGCAAACGAGTCTTTTATCCTCCCCGAAGCTTGCGTTCCTGTTCCCTTGATAATTGAGGATTTCGGACCACACCTGCTTGAAAGCATTATTGCTTTTTCTGAAATCAAGAATGCGTGAGGGCATGGAGAGAGTCAACAATTGAACGCGGTTAAATTTTATCTGGTGCGATCATAGAGGGAATGTAGAGTGACGCAGAATATGTGCCTTGATAATTTCCATTTAAGTTTTGTAAAGGGGAGAGAATTTCTTGAAAAATCTGTTTTCAGTTGAGGGGAAAGTTGCACTGGTTACCGGTGGATCGCGCGGGATTGGCCTGATGATAGCGCGAGGGTTCGTTGAAAACGGGGTTCGTACCTATATTTCATCACGCAAGGCCGACGTGTGCAACGAAGTGGCAGCCGAACTTTCCGAGCATGGGACCTGTATTTCACTACCGGCGGATTTGTCGTCGCAGGACGAGATCAAAAGACTGGCGGCCGAATTTGGGGAACGCGAAGACGCCTTGAATATCCTGGTCAACAATGCCGGTGCCGCCTGGGGTGCGCCGTTTGATGATTTTCCCGAAGCCGGTTGGGATAAGGTCATGGACCTGAACGTCAAATCACCCTTTTTCCTGACCCAGGCGCTGATCAAGAATCTTGAAGCCGCTGCCACGGCGGAAGACCCGGCTCGAATCATCAATACAGGGTCCATCGATGGCATCGGCTCGCCGTTCCTGGAAACTTATTCCTATCCGGCGTCGAAGGCCGCCATTCACCAGTTAAGCCGGGTCATGGCTAATCGGTTGGCATCGCGCAACATTAACGTCAACGCCATCGCGCCAGGGCTTTTCCCATCCGAAATGACCGGTTACATGCTGGACAATCACGAAGAACAGATCAAAGCGGGCATCCCGCGTGGACGGGTTGGAACACCTGAAGATATGGCTGGCGTGGCGATTTACCTGTCTTCACGCGCCAGTGCTTTTGTTACCGGCGTGGTAATCCCGGTCGATGGAGGCTCATTGATTGCGCGGTAAGGCTTATCTGTAGATAAACGGGTGTGTGCTCGACAATCCACCGTCAACGGCGATAGCCTGGCCGTTGACGTAGGATGCTTCGTCACTGGCTAAAAACAAGGCCATATGGCCGATTTCGGCTGGGTGGCCGCCTCTTTTTGACGGATTTAACTGGCCAATCCGGTCTTCGCTTCCCAACCGGCGGGCCCCGTCAAACAAGGGTTTCGTCATGCCGGTTTCGATCAGGCCGGGGCAGATGGCGTTAATCCTGACGCCGGTGCCGCTAAGTTCATCCGCCGCTGTTTGCACCAGGCTGATGACGCCGGCTTTGCTGGCGCTATAGGCCGATGGACCCGCGTTGGCGCGAAGCCCTGCGACCGATGCTGTAAAGATTATCGATCCACCACCCTGTTCGATCATTCCGGGGGCCGCGTGTTTGAGCGCCAGGAACGGTCCGATCAGGTTGACATCAAGGACCCTGCGCCAGGATTCAGCATTCAGGTCAAACAGGGAGCGGGAATCATCCAGAATTCCTGCGTTGGCATAAAGAATATCAATGCCGCCCCATTCACTTTCACACCGTTTGCAAAAATCGATGACAGCCGTTTCATCGGAAACATCGGCGGTAACCGCAAGTGCCGTACCACCGACGCTTTTGATGCCCTCGACGGTTCTTGCAAGGCCATCGGCGTCCCGGTCGACGACGACGACGCGGGCGCCTTCTTCCGCAAAAATTTGGGCAGTTGCGGCACCGATGCCGCTGGCGGCACCGGTGATAATGGCACGTTTGCCCTCAAGTCTGGCCATCATGTCGCTCCGATCACGCTGTTGGCAATTTGTGATCGCCGTACAATTCACGCAGCTTGGTCTTCAGGATTTTGCCCGTAGCACCTAGCGGTATTTCGTCGACAAAAACAACGTCGTCGGGCGTCATCCAGGCGGCGATTTTGCCATCGTAGAAGGCCAGCAATTCTTCGGTGGTGACCTCTGCGCCGGGGACCTTGGCGACGATCAGCAAGGGCCGTTCGTCCCATTTGGGGTGTGGCACGCCGATGACGCCTGCCGAGGCGATTGCAGGATGGCTGATGGCGATGTTTTCCAGGTCGATTGTGCTGATCCATTCGCCGCCGGACTTGATCACGTCTTTGGTGCGGTCAGTGATTTGCATGAAACCGCGCTCGTCGATAGTGGCGACGTCGCCCGTGTCGAACCAGCCGTCGGCGTCCAGGATCCCGTCGGGATTTTCCTGGTCGTTAAAGTAGGCCGACACCACCCAGTAGCCGCGCGACATCAGTCGACCGAAGGATTTTCCGTCATTTGGCAAGTCCGACCCGTCTTCGCCAATGATTTTCATTTCAAAGCCGAACAACGACCGGCCCTGACCCAGCTGATGCTGGTAAAGTTCATCATCGCTCATGCCTTCCATGCCGCTTTTGATGGCATTGACTGTGCCAACGGGGCTCAGTTCCGTCATACCCCAACCATGGGTGATGGAAATGCCATATTCCTTACCGAACCCTTCGATCAGCGCGAGCGGACATGCAGCACCGCCGATCAGGAACCGGTCAATGGTGTCGAGCCGTTGGCCCGATTGCCGAAGGTAGGTCAGCAAACCCAGCCAGATGGTCGGGACGCCAAGCGAAACCGTAACTTTTTCGGTGTTCATGGTTTTTGCCAAATTTTCCCCGTCCATAAGAATGCCAGGCAGGACCAGCTTGGTGCCCGACATCAGCGCCGCATAGGGCACACCCCAGGCGTTGACATGGAACATGGGAACAACGGGCAAAACACAGTCCGACGATCCGATGGGCGAAACGTCTTTCATGTGGTTGGTCAGTGCATGCAGCAGGGTCGAGCGATGGCTGTACAAAACGCCTTTGGGATTGCCGGTGGTACCTGATGTGTAACACAACGACGACGCCGTATTTTCATCGAACTGCGGCCATTCGAGCTGATCAGAGTCAGCTTCAATCAGGGTTTCATAGCAATACACCGGGATTTTGTCGGCGATTTTGATGTCCGGCATATGGGCTTCGTCGGTCATGACGACGACGCCTTTGACCGTTTTAAGATGATCGGCCAGGGCTTCGATCAGCGGGTAAATGTTTATGTCGACAAATATGTACTGATCGGCGGCGTGACCGGCAATATAGGCTACTTGTTCGGGGAACAGACGTGGGTTGATGGTGTGGCAGACGGTGCCTATGCCTGATGTGGCGTAATAAATTTCCAGGTGGCGATAGCCATTCCAGGCCAGTGTGCCGATGCGATCACCTGTTTGCACGCCAAGCCGGGTCAGCGCGTTGGCCAGTTTCTTGGTGCGTTTTTCGCAATCTGCAAAGGTATAGCGATGGACACCGCCTTCGATGGCGTTGGATACGATTTCCTGTTCGCCGTGTTGGCTTGCCGCGTGCGTCAGTATGGACGAAATCAGCAATGGCCTGTCTTGCATAAGTCCAAGCATGTCTTGTATCTCCCCGTGTTGTTTCCCTGTTACGCAGTATTTATGCGCGTTGTTTCTGCCTCAAGATTGGCACATCGGGGCGCTTAGTGTAAGGCCAAAATTTACTCGGTGTTTAGCCAATACGGTTGCCGTAATTCCCGCTTTAGAATTTTTCCGATGGGGCTTCGGGGCAATTCCGTGCGCGCTTCGACGCGGGCCAGGCGCTGGCTTTTGCCCAGTTTTTCATTCGCCCATACCCGGATGTCATCAAGTTCATCTGTCGCACCGGATTTCAATACAACAAGACCAAGCGGGCTTTCACCCCATTCCTCGCTGGGAATGCCGATAACGGCGGCATCATCGACCGCGTCGTGCTGTAAAAGAATTCGTTCCAGGTCGTCGGCGTAAATGTTCAGGCCACCGGAAATAATCATGTCCTTCTTGCGGTCTGATAAAAACAAAAAGCCGTCTTCATCAAAATACCCCATGTCGCCGGAGCGGTAAAAAACATGCCCCTCGGCGTCGTGCCACAGGATGGCATCGGTCAGGTCCTTGCGCTTGTGGTAACCGGTCATCATCGCACCTGCCCTGCCGACGATTTCACCGGCGGTTCCTTGCGGACATTCCTGGCCATCTTCATCGATGATCTTGATCACCACGCTCAGGCCCGGGGTGCCCACGGATTCCAGTTTGTCGGGGAATTCGGTGACGCTGAGGATGGTGCTGCCGCCGCTTTCGGTCAGGCCGTATATTTCATACATCATACCCGGAAAACGGGCCGCGATGTCGCGTTTCAACGGCGCACGCAAGGGGGCGCTGGTCGATAACTTAAGCTTCATGGATGACAGGTCGTAGTTGTCAAAATCCGCATGAGACATGATCCGGTGGTACTGCACAGGCACCAACATGGTATGCGTCGCCCGTTCGCGCTGGACCAGTTCCAGATATCGGGTGACATCGAATTTCGCCATCAGGACGCTACACCCTCCGGCGCTTAACGTGGGGAACAGGATGACCAGTGTTGTGTTGGAATACAGTGGCGTCGAAATCAGGGTTACTGCCGTTTCGTCGATACCCAGCGCCTGTAATCGTTCCACCTGAAACGACCGTAGATGGTGGTTGTGGGTGATCCCCTTGGGCACGCCGGTTGTTCCGGAACTGTAGATAATATTGAACAGGTCTTGTTCTGTTACGCTGGCCTTCGGCGCATGATCAGAAGTGGTGGCGAGTGTTGTCGCATAGTCCTGCCAGCCGGGGGCGGCGAAATTAAAGGCTATTTGGCCGCCTTCAACAAAACCGTCATGTTCGGCAATGAACGGGTCCACCAAGGAACGATACTCATCGGCCAGAAACAGCGCTTTAGCACCTGAATCCGTGATCATCATGTGAAGGGATTGCGGTGTTACCATGGTCGGTAGCGGCACCACGCAGCCGCCGACTTTAAGAATACCTATAAAGGTTTCCACATAAGCGATGGAATTGGGGCCAAGAATGCACACCATATCGCCATGGCCAATGCCAAGGTTCGTCAAATGATTGGCGACGCGGTTGCTTCGTTTGTCCAGGTCTCGCCAGGACACCCGTTCATCGTCCTGCACCAGGGCTGTTCGCTCGCCGAACCGACTGGCGTTTTGGATGATCGAATTCAGGATCTGGCTAGCGGATGCGGTATCAGTCACTAAAAGCTCGACTTAGGATGAGAGACAGATTTCGGTGAAAAAATCTTCCAGATCCCTGAAGTGTTCAGCACGGCAGTGTCACCTGATACCAACTCGGCGCGAACGAAGGCCAAAGTTCGGGTGATCTTGGTGATGACGACCGTGGCCTCGATCCAGGCGTCGGGTTTGGCACCGGCGATGAATTCACTGTTCATGGAAATTGTTGCGCAGGGTCCCTTGACCGTTCTGTACACCGACGAACCCATGGCCGTATCGGCAAAGGTCATCAGGGCGCCACCATGAACGACACCGTTGGTGTTGCCATGTTTTTCAGTGGCGAGGAACCCATAGCGAAACGTGTTGTCGACTTGGCCGCCAAAATAATAGGGGCCGACCAGGTCGATGAAACCGCTGATCGAGGGGAATGCTTTAAAGTCTTCGGGGATTTTACTGTTCATTGGCGGTAAGTTTCCACATATGATCTGTGTTGTCTACACCCCACCTCTTAGAAAAAAGCAAAGAATTAAATATGCACAAAATCGCCCATCCCACAGACGTCGCCAATTTGATCGGTCAGGAATTACAGCCCAGTTCCTGGGTTACAGTGGATCAGGAAATGATCGATAAATTTGCCGATGCCACCGGCGATCATCAATGGATCCATGTGGATAGCGAACGCGCAACAAAAGAAATGCCCGGCGGCAAAACCATCGCTCATGGATTTTTGATGTTGTCCCTTTTCCCCAGGTTGTCAGCCGAAATTTCGACCTTCGAAAACCTGAGCAAGGCGCTTAATTATGGCTCGGACCGGGTGCGTTTCACCAATATGGTTCCGGTTGGCTCTCGGGTGCGGTTGCGAAAATCATTCAAATCCGTTGAAGAACTCGAAAACGGCGGTTACAAAATCGTCGCCGATTGCGCCATGGAAATCGATGGTCAGGATCGCCCGGCCCTGATGGCCGAAATCATCTCGCTGGCGTTTCCGTGAGGCTCACCACGTTTTTGGACAGGAACCAGAAGTCGGTGGGGTCATTTAACAAAGAGGGTCACTATCATTTTCAATGATGGCGTCTAGCCGTTCCATAAATTTGCATCATGTCAGGCCCTTTGATAGCATCCTTGGCTGGGTGGGATGTTTGCCCATTAAACAATGTTCGCTTGGTCATTCGCAATTAATTGTGGATCGATCCATTCGGGTGATGTGGAGGCAAACGTGGACGTGAGCGGCGATAGGGGGCTGGATATCAGCAAATATGCGGTGCCTGTATTGGCCGTCGCGATGACTGTTGCCTGTATTTTATGGAACACCGAAGTACCAACACGACTGGGCTTTGCTATTCTGACACAGCAGTATATGGCATTGCAGTTGGGCCTTGCGCTTACGATTGCCTATCTGAGATTCAGCAGCAAGGGCGACGTTAAAAAGAGAATAGGCTGGATTGATGCTGCAATCGCTATAGCGGTGTTTGTTGTGTTGACCTATGCGGCGTGGGATTTCTCATGGTTGCTTAAGGAGCAGGCTTATCGACCATGGCAGATCACCCTGATTGGTGCGGTGGTTACGATTACCGTCATGGAAGGCGTGCGCCGCCGCGCGGGTTGGATGTTGTTTGCGATCGTTGGCGTTTTCCTGGTTTACGCGTTATTTGCAGACAAAGTACCCGGTCGACTGATTGGGAAGGAATTGAGTCCGGAACGCCTTGTCCAGTATGTGGGGTTCGACCCAAGCGCCGTTTTCTCGACGCCATTGGCTGTGGGAACCATTGTTGTCCTGCTGTTCGTTTTCTTTGGCCGACTTCTGTTCGCCGCCGGTGGTGGCGCGTTCTTTAACGATCTTGCAATGGCCGCAACGGGACGCACCCGCGGCGGCAGTGCCAAAATATCTGTCGTGGGGTCGGCGTTGTTTGGTTCCATATCCGGAAGCGCGGTATCAAATGTCGTGACAACGGGTGTTGTCACGATCCCCCTGATGCAGCGTGGCGGTTATTCCAAAAAAGATTCCGGCGCTATTGAAGCCGTCGCGTCAACCGGCGGACAGCTTACGCCGCCAATCATGGGTGCCGCAGCCTTTTTAATGGCTGAATTTCTCGATATTTCCTATATGACGGTCGCCGCCGCTGCTGTGCTACCGGCGGCTTTGTACTACATGGGTGTTTTTGTGCAGGTAGATCTGATTGCCGGGCGCGACCAGATCAGCCCCAGCGATGAGGATGCTCTGACGACGGCGCAAGTCCTTGCACAAGGCTGGCATTTTGCGCTGCCGTTCGGGGTTCTTATGGTTGCGCTGTTTTGGTGGCGTCTTGATCCGGAAGATTCAGCACTCTTGTCGTCACTTGCGATTGTTATTGTCGGATTCACGCGTAGCTATCGTGGTCAGCGCCTGAATCTGAAAACGCTTGGTGGCGTCTTTGTTGATACCGGTGTGAGTATGGTCGATCTGATCTTGGTTGTTGCGGCAGCCGGGTTTGTCATCGGAATTTTGAACATTACAGGCCTGGGATTTGCCCTGACATTGTTGCTTGTCGATGCGGTGGGGGGCAACGTGATATTCCTGTTGGGGATATCCGCCGTCATATGCATTGTCCTTGGTATGGGAATGCCGACGTCCGGCGTTTATGTTCTGTTGGCGGCTCTCGTTGCACCGTCTCTTGTCGAGGCTGGAATTCAGCCAATCGCGGCGCATCTTTTCATTCTTTATTTCGGCATGATGTCAATGATTACACCGCCGGTGGCGCTCGCGGCTTTCGCGGCGGCGACGATTTCCAAAGCCGACCCGCTGGCCACGGGTATGGCTGCCATGCGTATCGGATGGGCCGCCTTCATCATACCCTTTATATTTGTGGCATCCCCCGCGTTATTGTTTGAAGGAGAGCTTTTGCATGTTGTTGTGACCATGGGCATTTCGGCCGTGGGAATTTTTGCAGTTACCGCGGGGATTGTCGGTTTCTGGTCTCGTAGACTTGGAGTTTTCGCCCGGATCACTTTTGTGGTGCTCGGGTTTATTTCGCTGCCACTGGGTTTTCTCTCAGAAATCGAATCGGTTCATATTCCGGCAGCATTGGCAGCGGTTGCATTGGCTTCAAGCTTGATGATTCTCAAGTCCCGGTCCGTTAAAAAAGAACGTCTAACTTGATTTTTTACCCGTATTTAGATCAACCCAAGGGAGAAAGAAAAAAATGAAAAACATTACAAAAATTATTACAGGGAGTGCGCTGGTACTCTCGTTTAGTATGTCCACGGCATTTTCCCAGGTCGTGACGGTGGCCTCTGGTGCCCAGGGGTCACTTGCATTCAATACAGGACAAGCGGTGGCCAAGGTTGCCAACGAGGCGGGTATAACGGCGCGTACTCAACCTCTTGTCGGGTACTTGCCATTGATCAATTCGGGCGAGGTCGATTTCGGTTTTTCAAATGCCGTCGAAGCGGCTTACGCCATGACCGGTACGGGGAACTACGACCGCAAAAACCCGAACCTGCGGTTGGTCGGGGTGATGTTCCCGCTTTCCACGGGCCTGATGGCACCGTGCGATCTTGGGATTAAATCCGTAGCAGACCTCAAGGCCAAGGCAAGCGGTCTGCGCATTGCTTCTGAGTACACGTCTTCGACGATCATTCCATTTTACATCCGCGGCGGACTTGCCAACGGCGGAATGAAGTACGAAGATTTCAAACAGGTTCCCGTTGCCAGTTTTGTCGCTGGAATCAAGGCTCTTGGTGATGGACTGGTTGATGTCGCGCTTGTGAGTCTGAATTCGGGCGCGGGCAAACAATCGGCGGTAAAGCTGAAATCCCGGGGCGGGTTGTGCTATGTCTCGCTTGATAAATCCGATGCTGGACTGGCTGCCTTTAAGGAATTTTTGCCAGCGGGTAAGGTAATATCTGTATCACAGAATGAAAATATCAACGGGATGCAAAAGAACGGCGCCAATATCATGAGCATTCCGTGGATGATGTTGACGAGCTCGAGCGTGGGGGAAGATCTTGTATACAAGATCACCAAGACAATTGCTGAAAACAAAGAGGCGTTGAAGAAGTCGTTCGGTGCTTTTGGTCGCGCCAATCGTGACAAAATGGCTCCTGCCAACGGGGTCCCGTATCATCCCGGAGCTTTGAAATATTACTCGGAAGTCGGAATCAAGGTTGGTAAATAAATCCTGACTGGCGCGGCTTCCTTAGCCGCGCCAGCATTTCAGATGCAAAAAAGAATGAGCCCTTTGCCCACTATGCCGATTCACTATGAAATACCTTGCCGAATATTCGCCAACTGTCATCGGGGCATTGGATCAGGTGAAGGTGATCTGTGAAGTTGCGTCCTTGGTACAGGTCGCGAACTTTCACCGATGCCACTGTGCCACTGATATCTATATTCAGAACTTCCATATCAAAAGGTTCGCCCACATCACACGGCTTTGGGACGGATTTCACAAACCCCAAAAATTGTTCCAGTGAAGCCGTTTTTAGCGTGCCGTCAGCGCCATAACCGCAAACCGTGGCCGCAGGATCGAATGCATTGGCCAGCAATTCGATGTCTCCCTGATGCAATCCTTTAAAGTAAGTTTGAATGGTAGCATGAATCGCCTTTTGAATATGGTTTGACATACTAAAATATCTTTGCTCTCGGTGTTGCTGATCGTTGATTATACGGCATCATCAAGTGATATGTCAGTCGGCGATCGGCTGGATCGGGATTAATCATTTTGTTTTTCAAGTCGGCCGTCAGGATGGCTTGCAAAACGTGAAGAGTCGCGAGGGTGCGTTGGTGCGTTATCAGGCCATGGCCAACCACCGAACCCGGTTTTTTGATAGTCGTGGAAGGCTTGCCTGATTTCCTGTTCGGTGTTCATGACAAAGGGGCCATACTGGGCGACGGGTTCTGCGATGGGCTTGCCCTGCAACAGCAGGAATTCACTTTCGGAATTTCCATTGTGCACGTCAACATCCGATCCGGCATCCAGCGTCATGCCGTTTCCGGAGGGAACAGTCTGGCCTGAAACATCAGCGCTTTCGCCGCTGAAGAAGTACAGCCGGCGACTGCACGGAGAATCGGTTGCGGGCAAAGTCCAGGTCGCGCCCGGGGCCATTTTGATGGTCCAGATCGTCACCTTGTTGGCGTCTTCCGCCGCCCAGGAATCGGGGGGTGGAGCGGGGGTTTCTTTGCCCTCGCTCGTGTTGTCGCCGGGCAAACTACCGCAATAACTGACCACAGTCGTTTCGCCGCCATTCGCGTCCTTGGTGGTCAAGGATGGAATCTGGTGGCGCCAGAACATCGTGAAATACGATTCAACCATTTTACTGCGGGCGGGCAGGTTCAACCAAATCTGAAACAATTCGGTCGGGTTATCCTGATCGGTTTTGCGCAAGGGAAACATTTCAGAATGCACAACGCCGCGCCCGGCGGTCATCCATTGCAAATCACCTTCGCCGAATCTGGCCGATGCCCCTAAAGAATCGGCGTGGTCGATAAAGCCTTTCCGGGCCACCGTTACGGTTTCAAAACCGCGATGCGGGTGTTGGGGGAAACCTGGGACAGTGTCGCCGTGATACATGCTCCAGCCGTCCTTGCCGCTGAAGTCCTGCCCGATCGCGCGCCCCGTTAACGAGGCCTTGGGGCCCATGTTGGCGTCCCCGGAAGGATAGGCATCGTTGTGATGGGCGCAGAACAAAAACGGATCCAGGGTATCCCAATGCATTTCCAGGGGGAAAACATCGATAAGTGCGCTATTGGTCAATTGATCTTCTCCTATCGTGCGTAATGCGGCGAATAACGGGCCGTCAGGGTATATTTCAGGCTTCGCTCCAAACGGCCAATTCGTAGCCATCGGGGTCTGTAAAATGAAAACGCTTGCCGCCGGGAAAGTCAAAAATTGGTTTAACGACCCTGCCACCGGCAGCAACGATATCGTCGAGAATATCAGCGAGGTCTTGTCCATAAAGAACGACCAGCGGCCCTCCCGGTGTTACAGGACCGTTGGCGTCAAAGCCGCCCTTCATGTGACCATCGGAAAATTCACAATATTTGGGGCCATAATCCCTAAACGTCCAGCCTAATGCCTTGCCGTAAAATTCCTTCGATCGGGCAATGTCTGCGACGTTGAATTCGATGTAATTGACGCAGCGGTCCTGGGGCACACCATCCATGTTCAAGGCTCCTCCCAATCAGACATTCAACGGAACTGTATAGATACACCTGATTGCCGGATGGTGTCACATCACGACGGCGTCAGGACGTATGTGCTGGCATGGTGTCAAAATATTTTCGGGTTCCATTGGCAAACGCGACCAACGACAACATGACGGGAACTTCAACGAGAACGCCAACCACGGTTGCAAGTGCTGCACCGGAATGTAGACCGAACAGGCTGATGGCGACGGCGACGGCCAGTTCGAAAAAGTTCGAGGTTCCGATCAAGGCACTGGGGGCAGCAACGTTGAAGGGCACCTTCCAGGCCCAGGCCGCAAAATAGGCGATGATGAAGATGCCATAGCTTTGAATAATCAGCGGGATGGCGATCAGCAGAATAAGCAACGGTTTTTCAAGGATAACCCCGCCCTGAAACCCAAACAGCAGGACCACCGTGGTCAGAAGCCCCAGGACAGAGAAGGGCTTGAGTCTGGCTGTGAATTTTTCGACGTCGTCTATATCTTTTTTGATCAGGGACCTGCGTGTCAGGACACCGGCGGCAAGGGGAACAACCACATACATGATGACTGACGTTAAAAGCGTTTCCCATGGCACGACAATATCCGTGATGCCCAACAAAAACGCGACAATTGGGGCGAACGCGAAGATCATGATGACATCGTTTACAGACACTTGAACAAGCGTATAGGTCGCATCTCCCTTGGTGAGTTGGCTCCAGACGAAGACCATGGCCGTACAGGGGGCGGCACCCAG
>Ga0316204_10010392_pt1 | contig 12005 bp, 11 predicted proteins | sample 6monrhotite_MG_2_FD_205661 | JGI IMG/M metagenome (GOLD analysis project Ga0316204, IMG submission 205661) | Microbial mat bacterial communities from mineral coupon in-situ incubated in ocean water Damariscotta River, Maine, United States -... | ecosystem: Environmental > Aquatic > Marine >...
AGCGTGCCCGCGAAGCGCTCGACGCCGCAGGGGGACGGCGCCGAAGCGCCGGTGTCTCCGCTGTCTCGCGCGGTGTCACCCGCCCCGGTGTCGTCCGTGCTGGTGTCGTCCGTGTCGGCGTCGTCCGTGTCGGTCTCCGAGGTTCCCGCGCCGTCGCTGGGCGGGCCGGTGTCGTCGTCGGTCGCCTTCGAGCTGGAGCACCCGGCGCTCAGCGCCAGCAGCACCGCGAGCCCGCTGAACTGAATCCCTCGCATCCCCCCTCCCATGGCCTCAGCCCCCGTTGTTGGTGATGACGATCTCTCCGCTGATATCAGCCTCATCGATAGCGTCCAGCAGCGCGTCGATCTCCGCCAACGACAGCGCGGGGTTGTCCGTGATGTGGAGATCCCAGCCGATCCGGTCGAGCCCGTGCAGCCCTTGTAGATCGTGCAGCACCAGGTTCTGTGACAGCGTCAGGATCTGGCTGACCTCTTCGAGCTGCTCCAAGCCGTCCACGCTCCGCAGGGCGTTGTTTTCGTAGATGGACAGGCTGCCCACGACGGCGGCCAGCGAAGGCATCCAGAGCATGTCCGGGAGGGCGGTCTTGGAGACCGACAGCGTGCCGACCGACGCCAGCTGTGCCAGGGGGGCGACCGCTGAGAGCTGCTCGCCGCCGATGAGCAGGTGGCCGGTGACCTCCGTGAGGGCGTCGAAGCCATCCAGCGTCGTCATCGCGTTGTTCTCCAAGAGGCTGAGCGAGCTCAGCGCGGTGATCCCGCGCAGCCCCTCCACGCTCTCCAGAGCGCTGTTGCTGATGATCTGGACGTCCGCGACGGCGGTGAGGTTGTCCATGCCCGCGACGAAGCGCATGGCGCGGTTGTCTCTGATGACCAGGGCGGTGCCGATGGTCGTCAGCGCGTCGAGGGAAGGGGAGACGATGGGCCCCAGGTTGTTCTGGATGCTCAGCTCCCCACCGATCCGCTCCAGCGCGGGCATGGTCGACGCCTCCAGGCTGCTGTTGTTGCGGAGGATGATGCCGCCCCAGACCTCCCGCAGGCTCTTCAGGCCGTCGAAGCGGATCAGGTTCGTGTTGTACGAGATCTCCAGCCCGCCGACCTGCTCCAGCGCGTTGAGTCCGCCGATGGTCATCAACGACGCGTTGTCGTAGATCACGATGTCGCCGCCCACCTCGCGCAGGGTGTCGAGCCCGGACAGGTTGATGAGCTGGGGGTTGTGGGCGATGGTCACGCGCCCATCGATCAGCGCCACGTCGCTCAGGCCCGCGAGGGTGAGCAGCTGGTTGTTGTTGGTGATCTGCACCTCGCCGATGCGCTCCAGCCGCCGCAGCCCCATGAAGTCGTGGAGGTAGGGGTTGGCGTCCACGAGCAGCTCGCCGCTGATGGTGTGCAGGCTGTCCAGCCCATCCAGCGAGGTCAGCTCCCAGTTCGTGCTGACTCGAAGGTCGCCGCCGACGATCTGGAGGTTCTCCAGGCCGGAGAGATCGTTGAGGGCGTAGAGGGTGTCGAGCGCGACGTCGCCCTCGACCTCGCAGACGCAGGAGAGCCCCGCCAGGCTCTCTGTGTTGGAGCGAACGGTCAGGTCGCCGCGGATGCGTACGTCGTAGTCACCGCTGCAGAGCTCAGGGTTGTCTGGAGGCCAGTCGAAGTCTCCGTTCCAGTCCACTGAAACACAGGGCTCCAGCGTCTCTTCATCGCCCGCTTCCTGCAAGACGTGCTCCGGCACCTCCACCGCCGGGGGCTCCGGCCAGGTCGGGCAGCCAGCCGCGCTGAGTGCGAGCAGCGGCGTCAGCAGAGTGCGCCTCATCACAGATCGAGCTTTCTCCGCACCATCGCCTCCCATATCCGCCAGGGTAGCGCCCGGAAGGCGGTGAGCTGGATGTGCGTGTTGCGCCCGGTGGCCATGCGGAGGGGCGGGCGGCGGGCGGTGAGCGCCCGGTGGATGGCGTCGACCACGATCACAGAGTCATCCGCGCTGCCCCAGCTGGCGGCGTGCAGCTCGGCCAGCCGGTTCTCCAGCGCGGCGTAGACGCCGCTGCCGAAGCCCTCACGGCGCACCAGCGCCTGCCGGAAGCCGGTCCTGGTGGCCCCGGGCTGAATCAGCACGACGGGCACGCCGAGGTGCGCGAGCTCCAAGCGGAGGCCCTCCGCCCAGCCCTCCACGGCGAACTTGCTGGCGTTGTACATCGACGAGCAGGGCGCCGCGCGGCGGCCGGCGAGGGAGGAGACCACCACCAGCCGGCCGCGGCTGGCGCGCAGGTGGGGCAGGGCGGCCCGAGCGCAGGCCATGGCCCCGAAGACGTTGGTGTCGAAGAGGGCGCGGATGTCGGCGGGGTCGAGCATCTCGAAGGCCCCGTGCAGCCCGTAGCCCGCGTTGGCGACGAGCGCGTCCAGGCCCGAACCGGCGGCCTCGTTGATGACCTCGGTGACCCGGGCCTCGTCGCTCACATCCAGCGTGACCACCTGGATGTTGTACTCCTCCAGCTCCCGCCGCCCCTCGTCGCTCCGAAGGGTGGCCACGACCTCCCAGCCCTCCTGGGACATGCGCACGGCCGACTCACGGCCGATGCCGCGGCTGCAGCCGGTGATCAGGACGCGGGGCATCGCTATCCCTCCTCGGCGGCGGCCTGGCGGCGCAGCAGCTTCTGCACCGCGCGCATCACGCTCTCGTCGCTGTCGATGGCGTTCACATCAGCCAGCGGCACCCACCTGGCGTCCTTCGCGTCCGAGCCCGCCCGGTAGTCCAGCGACCGGGCCCGCATCAGGATCCGGACGTCGAAGTGCTCGTGGGACGCCTCGCCCTTTCGGGGGTTGGCGGGGATGGTGTGCACGTCCACGTCCAGCAGCGCGCCCAGCGCGGGATCCAGCGCGGAGTCGAGCGCCGCGTCGGTGATGCCGGTCTCTTCGGCGACCTCTCTCGCCGCGGCCGCCAGCACGTCCGCGTCCTCCGGGTCGATGTGTCCGCCGGGCTGGAGCCAGCGGTGGAGCTTGCCGTGGAAGATGAGCAGCAGCGAGCCGCCGTCCGGAGACAGCACGAAGGTCGACGCGGTGAAGTGGCCCGGCTCGAAGTGATCCCGGGAGAAGGGATCCCCCGGCGCGTCCGCCAGCGCCAGCATCCGGTCGCGGTGCTCGGCCTCCAGGGCGTCGGCGGGGGGATGTTCGCTCAGCAGCCGCCTCAGGTGTTCGCGTCGGTCCATGTCAGCGCATAACCCGGTCTTCGGTCAGCGCTGGAGGGGGTTGGCCCCCGGCGCCCCCAGCGCCTGGAGCTCCTCACCGCGGAGGCCCACCAGCAGCGCGTCGCCGCCGTCGGTCACCTTCAGCTCACCGTAGCGGGCGCGGCTGTATTGATCGGCGGTGCCCTCCTGGAAGAAGAAGTCCTCGGCGCCCAGCCGGAGCACCCCGCCCCGCACCCGGTAGCGGAGGCGCTGCTCGCCCTCGCCCAGCGACTCGCCCTCGTGGCGGCGCACGTAGCGGGCGACGTCATCGCCGTCCGGCTGGATCACCAGCTCCCCGTCGACGGGCCACGCATCGTATTGATTGTTCAGGTCGCGCACGATGTCGTAGCGGAGGACCATGTAGTCCCCCTGCATCAGCGAGCGGGGATCCCGGGGGGCCAGCTCCAGCAGCACGGTCTGCCCCGAGGCGGCCAGGGACTCCTTCTGGGCGGTCAGCGCGGCGGGCACGCCCACGCCCAGGGCGAGCCCGAGCAGCAGCAGGCCGCGCTGGAGCGAGGTGATGGCGCTCATCGGAACACCTCCAGGGGATCGAGCCGCTCCTCGGGTTCGCTCAGCAGGTAGCGGGCGCCCAGCAGCATCCCGCCGCTGGCGATCAGCACAAAGGACTTGTTGAGCAGCGTCATGTCCATGTCGTAGTAGAAGAACACCAGGAAGCCGGTCAGGAACACACAGGCCGCGCCGGCCACCACCCGATCCCGGCGGTGGAAGCCCAGGACGAGGGCGCCGATCGCCGCGACGATGCCGGGCACGCTCCAGGTCAGGGCGCCGAGCACCGCGAGGCCGCCCAGCAGCGCCGCCGTTCGGGAGGGGCCGGGCCGGTCCTCGGCGGGCAGCGCCTCCCGCACCCGCCAGGCCAGGAAGAGCGAGCCGGCGGTGAGCCCGATGCTGGTCAGCCAGATGAGCTGGCCCTGCGTGTTCCGATCGATGAGGGCGAAGACGAGCAGCCCGAACATGCTCCCCAGCAGCCCCTGCGCCACCGGCGCCCGCGCCTCGCCCATCGCGCCGCGCTCCAGCGCGGCCTCGGAGTCCATCAGCCACACGGCCGCTGGGAAGATGAGCGAGCTCAGCAGGTGCAGCGGCACGTCGTTGGCGACGTCGTAGATCCAGACGCCCAGGCTCAGGCAGAAGCCGAAGGTCGCGAGGAAGCGCCCCAGCCGATCCGGGTAGACGACCACCAGCATCGCGTACATGGCCGCGGCCACCAGGAGCACGCCGTTGCCGTTGAGGATGTCGGCGACGCCGGCGAGGAAGAGGAGCTGCCCGGTGACCGCGCCAGCCAGCGCGAGCTGCACCGGGAAGGTGCGGTGGGTCTGGCCGGTCGCCCGGCGCAGCATGACGGCGGCGGCGAGCGTCACCGCGCCCAGCAGCGCGCAGAACACCTCCTCGTCCAGGAGGCCCAGCAATCCGAGCAGGCCGGTGACCGAGAAGGCCGTGCCCCAGGCCCCGGCGCTGGACAGCAGGCGGATGTACCAGGGGTGCGGGGCCTCGTGGGTGAGGTGACGGGTCAGCTTCTCCCGGGCCTCGTCGTCCCGGCTCGTGTCCCAGCAGCCCTCGCTGGCGAGCTGATCCAGCAGCGCCCGGTTGCTCGCGCGGTTCATGCCCTGGCTCACTTCGTCACCTCCGCAGCGCGCATCCGCAGCAGCCACGCCACCGCCATCGCCGCCTCGCCCAGGAAGACCGCGCTCATGGTCATCCAGCCCAGCAGCTCGGCGTCCATCACGTCGAAGATCAACCGGATGAGCGCCGCGTCCGCCGCCCACAGCCCGGCGGCCAGCGCCGCGGTGGGCATGAAGAGATCCCGCCTGCCGCCTGGCTTCAGGCCGATCATGAGCCCGCAGGTCACCGCCAGCGCGGCCGCCGCGAGCAGCCCGCTCGCGCCCTCGCCGCGCTCGAAGATCCCGAAGGTGGTCGCCCCGGTGAGCAGGAAGAGCACCCAGCAGACCAGCACCCTCGGCAGCCAGCGCGCGCTCATCCAGCTCCGCTTGAGCGCGCCGCGCTCCCACACGAGCCAGGCCGCGGTGTTGGCGGCGGCGACGGGGAGGAGGATGAGCAGGCCCTCCCAGAAGTCGCGCGGGTTGAGCACCTGGGCGGACCACAGGAGCGCGGTGGTGTTGGCGAGCACGATCCAGAGGGCCCACTGAGCGGCGAAGCGGGAGGCCAGCACCCAGGGCAGGATGAGCAGCATCCAGGCGTTGAAGAGCTCCCAGGCGTCGGCGCCGGTCTGGTAGATCTGGCCGTAGACCGCCATGGTCACGCCCACCAGCACGCTGGAGGCGAGGAGGGCGAAGCGGCCGCTGTGCGCCTCGAAGCCGAGCCGCCAGGCCGCGACGAAGGTGAGCAGCACCCCGCCCTGGAGCATGCCCAGCTTGGCGAAGCGCCCCAGGTCGTCCCAGTTGTAGGCGAAGAAGAAGACAATCCCCGAGAGCGTCAGCGCGCTCCCCAGCGCCAGGAGGGCGACGGAGAGGAAGCGCCGCCACTCGACGGCGGGCGGGGTCTCGGCGAGGAGCTCCAGCCCGCGGTGCAGGCCCTCTTCGCTGAGCATCCCTTCCCGCTGGAGCAGGCGGAGCTGCTCGGGGCTGGAGGCGTGGTTCAGGGCGTCAGGCATGCCCCCAGCGTAGGGGTGGGGGCGGTGGGGCGCAATGTTCGTCGGGCGCCGGGCTGTGCGGTGCGGTTCGGGGGAGTGCGCCGTGGTGCTTCAGCTGTGCAGGCGGAGCTCCGGCGCCCCCTTCAGGATCACCGCGGCCTCGCGCGCGCCGATGGCGACGATCCGCTCCCGCACGTCCTCCTCGGGGAAGAAGCCCCGAGCCAGATCGATGTAGGTCGTGTTGTGTCGCGCCTCGCTCGCGAGCAGGCTCTTGTACAGCGCCGCCAGCTCGGGATCGGGCAGCGCCTGGGACAGGAGCTTCATGCGCTCGCAGCTCCGGGCCTCGATGAAGGCGCAGGCGATCAGCGTGTCCAGCAGCCGCAGCGGCTCCTCGGAGCGCACGGCCTTCATCAGCCGCCCGGCGTAGGGGCTGGGGTGCATGCGCTCGAAGGGGATGTCCCGCGCCTCCAGCACGTCCAGCATCAGCTCGAAGTGCTCCAGCTCCTCTCGGGCCAGCTCGGAGAGCGGCCGCATCAGCGGGTAGCGATCCTGGTAGCGGAAGATGAGGCCCATCGCCGTCGAGGCGGCCTTCTTCTCGCAGTGCGCGTGGTCCAGGAGGATGGTCTCGACCCCGGCGAGCGCGGCGCTCACCCAGGCGGGGTCTGTCTCTGATTGGAGGTGGAGCATGGTGATCGAGAGATAGCCCGTCAGAAAAAACTTCGCCTGTCCGGGTTGACGGTTCGGGCGGTGTGAACAGTTTCCAACCATCACCTGTGACCCTGAGCGGCGCGAGCGAGGGAGCCCGCGCCGATACTGTGCGGGGTCTCAAAAGAGAGGAACCATGCCTGCTATCCAGACCCGCCATAGGACCGCAATGAACTCCGTTCCGACTGTGTTTGATATCTTCGATCGCGTGTTCGGCTTCGACGCCGAGCCTCGCACCCACCAGGACGCCCGCACCCGCTGGATGCTGCCGGTGGACATCTACGAGAAGGACGAGAACACCGTGCTCCGGGCGTCGGTCCCCGGCGTGAAGCGCGAGGATCTGAAGGTCACCTTCCAGGAGGGCGTGCTGACCATCGAGGCCACCACCCGCGAGGAGGACGAGGTCGACCACGAGCGCTACTTCCGGCGCGAGGTCCGCACCGGCACCTGGAGCCGCAGCCTGCGCCTGCCCGACGACATCGACACCGACAACATCTCCGCCAGCCTGGAGGACGGCGTCCTGCGCCTGACCCTGCCGCGCAAGGCCGAGGTCCAGCCCCGGATGATCGCGATCGACTGATGCTCGCCCGGGCGCCTATCGCCTGGGCGCCTATCGCCGGTCCGGCACGGCCAGCGTGCCCGCGGCGGTGCCAGGCACGACCCACGCCCGCTCGGGGAGGGAGATGACGAAGCCTGCCTGGCGGGCGCAGAGCTTCTCCAGTCGCCGGCCCGAGAGGGAGCGCACCTCGGCCAGCGGCTGACCCTTCTCGACCGCTCCCCCCGGGGCGATGAGCGGCCGGAAGACCCCGGCGGTCGAGGAGCGAGGCCCCGCAGCCCTCCGCAGCGGCGGCCCGTTGATGCGGCTGCGATGCTCGGGCGCGGGGGCATCGACGATGCCCGCCGCGGTCAGCGCTCCCATCACCGCGCTCACCGCCAGGGCCACCGAGGCCGGATCCAGGTAGAGCCTGGGGCCGGCCTCGACGGTCACCGCGGGCACGCCCAGCGTGTTGAGCACGCAGCCCGACAGCGAGCGGTCCAGCCGGTACTCGAGGTAGTACTTGTCCTGGTACTCCCGCAGCAGGGTGAGCCCCGTCGAGCGGCCGTAGCGCTCGGACTCAGCCTCCAGCCGCCGCCGCCGATCGCCCTCGAAGGTCGTGGCGCGGTCGAGGAGGGTGTAGGGGATGGAGGCCGGGGAGTCGGCGTGCAGATCGAGCGCCAGATCGGGCTCGCGGCGCACGATGTCGCTCCAGAGCACGTGGGCGAGGCGCTCGGAGGGCGTCCCTGAGGCGTCCCCGGGGAAGAGGCGGTTCAGATCCTGCCGGTCGGCGGGCACGCCCCGGGTGCGGGCGGCGAGGCCGTCGGGGTTGAGCGAGGGGTAGAGGTGGACCCGGCCGCGCAGCAGCTTCTTCTCCAGCAGCGGCAGCAGCGCGTGTACGGCGCCCACGCCCGTGACCTCGTCGCCGTGGATGTTGGCGGTGATCACCACCGACGGCCCCGCGCGCCGGGTGCTCAGCGTGATGACCGGTATCTCCCGGGGCGGCCCACCGGTGGCCGACGGGATGAGGAGGCTCTCAAGACGTTGCGGCACGACACTCTCAGCGGTGGCCGAGAGCGTACCCTACAAAACCCGCCACACGCCGAACTTCAGGTAGCGACCCTCGGGGAAGTCCACGTCGGCGGGGAAGTCCGGGGGCTGGCCGCCCTCGTGGAGGAGCTGCAGGCCTCGTCCCGCCTTGCGGGCCCCGTCGCGCACCGCTCGGTGGAAGTCCCGGGGGCTGATCTCGCCGAGGTTCAGGGCGCAGATGAGCAGCCCGTCAGGGGACGTCACCCGCAGCGCGCCGGCCACGAGCCCCGGGTAGTGCTGCTTGGCGCTCATGGCGCCCTCGGGCCCCCGCGAGAAGGCCGGGGGATCGAGCACCACGGCGTCGAAGCGCTCGCCCGTGCGCCGGAAGCGGTCCATCACCTTGCGCACGTCGCCGGCGATGAAGAGGTGGTCCTCAGGATCCAGATCGTTGGCGCGGAAGTTGGCCTCGGCCCGGGTGAGGTAGGCCTCGGAGAGGTCCACGGTGACGGTCTCCGTGGCGCCGCCGAGCGCGGCGAACACCGAGAACATGCCGGTGTGGGCGAAGAGGTTCAGCATGCGCCGACCGCCCCAGTGAGCGTCGAGCCACGCCCGGTTGTCGCGCTGGTCCGGGTAGATGCCGATGTCCTTGCCGGTCCCGGGGCGGACGAGGCACTTCACCCCGCGCTCGGTCACCACCATGTCACTGTTCGGCGCGCGCCCATCGATCAGCCCCGCGGCGCGCGGCGCGTTCGCGGGATCGAAGGCGTCCCGGTGGTCCGGCCGCCACGCGAGGGTGACGCCGCGGGGGGAGAACATCTCGTTGAGCAGCGCGACCAGCGGCTCCAGGATGGTGAGCAGGCTGGGGGCATCCAGGCTCACCACGACGTGCCAGCCGTACATGTCCACCCGGACTCCGGGCAGCCCGTCGTTCTCGGCGTTCACGAGCCGCCAGGCGGTGGTCTCCGGCGGCAGGGTGCGGTCCCTGAGCGTCTTGGCGCGCTCCAGCGCCCCACGCAGCAGCGCTGCGTCGATCGGCCCCACGTCGGAGCGAAAGCGGCGCACGGCGATCCAGCCCGGATCCCAGATCCCCACGCCCAGCGGCGCGCCGCTCTTCCCGATGATGGGGACCACCTCGCCGCCCCGGAGGCCGCGCGGCTGCTCCTCGATCTCGTCGGGGTACACCCAGCAGAAGCCGCGCTTGAGCCAACCCTCGGAGTGGGCGTTGACCACTACGCCGGTGGGCGCCTTCTTCCTGGGCGCCTTCTTGGTGGCGCCCCTGTTCTGTTTCCTGGGCGGCTTCCGCCCGCGGTATCCTCGGGACATGCCCAACTCCGACGATCAAAACCCGCGCTCCGGAGCTCACGCGGAGTTCTACCAGATCGTAATGGCGGCGGTGTATCACGCCGACGGTCTCTGGGGAGAGGCCACCTTCGACCTGTACGCCCGGGACATGCCCGTCGACCACGGCTACCTCGTGGCCGCTGGCATCGAGGAGGCCGTCCAGGGAGCCCTGAGCCTCGGCTTCACTGACAAGGACGTCGCCTGGCTCAAGCAGCAGTCGGTGTTCAACCGCGCCAGCGATCGTTTCTGGGAGAGCCTGCTGGACCTGAGCTTCCAGGGCGACGTCTACGCCCTGCCGGAGGGCAGCGTCTTCTTCCCCGGCGAGCCCGTCCTGCGCATCACCGCCCCCCTGCCGCAGGCCGTGCTGCTGGAGACCCGCCTGATCCAGCAGATCTCCCACGCCGTCGCCACCGCCACCCGCGCCAGCCGCCTCGCGGACGCCTCAGGAGGGCGCACCCTCTGGGACTTCGGCAGCCGCCGCCTCCCCGGCCCGGAGGCGGCCCTCCTCTCCGCCCGCGCCTCCGTGATCGGCGGCGCCGCCGGCACCACCTGCAGCCAGGCGGGCGGGCGCTGGGGCCTGCGCATGATGGGCACGCTCTCCAAGAGCTACCTCGCCGCCTACCAGGACGACCGGGCGGGGCTGGACGCCTTCGCGCTGCACTTCCCCGACGTGCACTACCTGGAGCTGCCCGACGGCACCCCGGACTCCGCGGTCGCGGAGCTGGCGCGCCTCGACAAGCACGTACGCATCGTGCGCGTGGACTCCCAGGATCTGGTGAGCGCCAGCCGCGACGTACGCCGCGCCCTGGATCGGGCCGGGCTCCAGGAGGTCCGCATCCTGGGCAGCGGCTCGCTGGACGAGCAGCGGCTCCACAGGCTCGATCTGGAGGACGCCCCCGTGGACATGGTGGCGATCGGCCGATCGCTGGCCAGCGGCACGGCGGGGTCAGCCATGGCCTATCGCCTGGCAGAGATCTGGCGGGGGGTGACTCCCGAGCCGGTGACCCGGCCGGGTGGGGCGAAGTATCCGGGGTTGAAGCAGGTGATTCGCTTTCCGGACCGCGATCTGATCTGTCTGGAGGATGAGGTCTTCGTGCTGAAGATGTCGGGGCATGAGCCTCGGTTGGTGCCCTGGGTGCAGGCGGGGGGGCGGGTTCGTGGTCGGGAGCATGCTGAGGATTGTTCGGACCGGCGGTTGGTGGAGCTGGCGGCGTTGTCGTCTGGGGTTCGGCGGCTCAAGCAGCCTGAGGGGTGGCCTGTGAGTATTTCTGACCGGTTGGCGGCTTTGACGTTGGGATGATTGGTTTTGGTTGTTGGTTCGGCGGGTCGGTTGTCGGTTCGGTGGGTCGTTTGTCGGTTCGGCGGGTCGTTTGTCGGTTCGGCGGGTCGTTTGTCGGTTCGACGGGTCGTTTGTCGGTTCGGCGGGTCGTTTGTCGGTTCGGCGGGTCGGTTGTCGGTTCGACGGGTTCGGCTCGGTTTGACGGATGTTTTTGGTGACGCTTCGATCGGTCTCGGCAGTCGCGGGCTCGTTGTTTGAGCGTCCCGTCGAGGCGCCGTCGTTCTGCCTGCTGGGTTGTTGGACTTCCCGACCGTCTTGGGTGGCGCGGTGCCCCTGGGTAGATTCGACGTGTGCTCGCTGCGCTAACGAATCCCCGGACGAGTCGTCAGCGTCAAGTCGACAAGGTCTGGTGGCCGGTGCCGTGCAGCTTGCGTCACACACGCCCGAATCTCCCTGGTCGGGGCACTTCGCCATTGGCGGTCCCAGGGCGTCCTCAGCGGGCAGGCAGACGACTGATCGCTTGTAGCCCTCCAGGATCGACTGGAGGCAGCGAGGGCGTTCCCCCAGCCTGCGTGACGGCATCGCCCTTGTCGACAACGGCGCGGGCTTACCGTCATCGAGCCCAGGAGGCAGGAGGAGAGAGGTACGGGGTGGGACCGGGACACACGGTGTGAGAGGCTCCGCACCCACTGTTGCTTCAACAACAGCCTCCGGTCGTTGCGCGGGGGACTGGATGGGGAATGGGTCGTCACCACTGGACTGTTGGCGCAGTTCGCTAACCTGGGCGGCACCTGCGACCAGGCGCTGAAGTTCGACAACCCCCTCAGGATGAGTGCTCCTCAGGAGTCGCGGCCCACAACAGCCTCTTCTGAGTTTGTCGCCGTCGACTCCAAGGCTTCAGCCCGCACCCGGGTTGGCGACCTGCACCACCAAGCCCGTGATGTCGGCCAATCCCCCAACCAGTCCCCCGCGCAACGACCGGAGGCTGCTGTTGACGCAGAGGTGGGTGCGGAGCCTCTCCAACCTGTGTCCCGGTCACCACCTCCCTCTCTCCTCTCCCCTCCTGGGCTCAGTGAGGGTAAGCCCGCGCCGTTGTCGACCAGGGCGATGCCGTCACGCAGGCTGGGGGAGCGCCCTCGCTGCCTCCAGTCGATCCTGGAGGGCTACAAGCGATCAGTCGTCTGCCTGCTCGCTGAGGACGCCCTGGGACCGCCAATGGCGAAGTGCCCCGACCAGGGAGATTCGGGCGTGTGTGACGCAAGCTGCACGGCACCGGCCACCAGACCTTGTCGACTTGACG
>Ga0316204_10010393_pt1 | contig 12005 bp, 11 predicted proteins | sample 6monrhotite_MG_2_FD_205661 | JGI IMG/M metagenome (GOLD analysis project Ga0316204, IMG submission 205661) | Microbial mat bacterial communities from mineral coupon in-situ incubated in ocean water Damariscotta River, Maine, United States -... | ecosystem: Environmental > Aquatic > Marine >...
CTTCAAGGCAAGCTTCGACAAGGCCAACCGTTCTTCCGTGAAATCCTATCGCGGGCCGGGGCTGGATGCTGGGCTGGAGATGCTGGCCAAGGTGAAGGCTGAGCTGGATGTGCCGATCTGCACGGATGTGCACGAAATCGACCAGGCGGTACCGGTCGCCGGGATCGCCGAGATCGTCCAGGTCCCGGCCTTCCTGTGTCGCCAGACTGACCTGGTAACCGCGATCGCTCGCGCTGCGGATGAGCAGGGATCGCTCATCCATGTGAAGAAGGCGCAATTCATGGCGCCCTGGGATACCCGGAATATCCTGTCGAAGATCGGTGAAGTCACCGCGTCGCCACGCGTGATCATGTGCGAGCGGGGCGCCAGCTTCGGCTATAACAATTTGATCGTCGACATGCTCGGCATCCAGGCCATGCGAGCGCTCGGTGTGCCGGTAACCATTGACGCCACGCACGCGGTGCAGCTGCCGGGAGCGGATGCCCGTACGGCAGGGGCGTCGACCGGTGGCCGCCGTGAAGGCGTCCCGATCATCGCCAGGGCGGCTGTCGCCGCGGGCGCAGACGGGGTGTTCCTGGAGTTTCACCCCGATCCCGACGCGGCACTGTGTGACGCGCCGTCCTGCCTGCCGCTGGACGCGGCCGCCGGCCTGCTGCGGCAATTGCGGGACATTCGGTCGGTCTTGTAGTGGGCATCTTGTCGTCTTGGCGACGTTCACGACGACACTCTTTCGCACCACCGGGCACGGTACTGGAGTCGCCGACGGCGCCTTGGCGCCCATCCGCCCATTCATCACGTGCGAAGCGACCTGCGGCCTGCTGGCTGACACGTGATCCATGGATCATTCCGCTCGCGCGCCTGCTCAACGACACGCCATGACAACACTCCGGACCATGACACCCGCCGACGCGCCCGCCGTCCTCGCCATCTACGCGGGGGGTATCGCCACGGGGCATGCGACCTTCGAGAGTGCGGCGCCGGATTGGGTCCATTTCGATGACAGCAAGCTTGCTGCGCCCCGGCTCGTCGCGGTGGACGGTGAGGGCGCCATTGCCGGCTGGGCGGCGCTCAGCCCGGTCTCCTCGCGCTGTGTCTATGGCGGCGTGGGTGAGGTTTCTGTCTATGTCGCGGCCTCTGCGCGCGGGCAGGGGCTTGGCCGTGTTTTGCTCGAGGCGCTGGTCCTTGCCTCCGAGGCGGAAGGGTTGTGGACGCTGACGGCCGGCATATTCGCCGAGAACACGGCCTCCATCCGCCTGCACGAGCAATGCGGGTTCGAGCGTCTGGGCGTGAGGCGTCGCCTCGGCAAGATGAACCATGGGCCGATGGCCGGACAATGGCGCGATGTTGTGCAGATGGAGCGGCGCAGCTCGGTTGTGGGGGTCGATTAGTCCTTGACCGGCAGGGCCGGTTCAAGTTTCGTCCGTGACCATGGAAACACCTGCACTGGCACTCGCAGCCCTTGTCGTTGGCGCAGCGGCACCTGCCGCCGCGCAACCGGGAACCCCGACCTGTAGTCTCGAACTCACCGTCCTTGGTGTCGGCCAGGATGGTGGCGCGCCGCAGCTCGGCAATTCTTCCGACCCGGCCTGGGCCGATCCCGCGCTGCGGCGTCTAGCGACTTCGATCGCGGTGGTGGATCACCAGGCAGGGGAGCGCTACCTGTTCGAAGCCACGCCGGATATCCGCGAGCAGCTCTACCGCCTCGACCAGGTCGCTCCGACCGAGGACCGACCCGGGCTGGACGGCGTTTTCCTCACCCATGCGCATATCGGCCATTACGCCGGCCTGATGTTCCTGGGACATGAGAGCATGGGCGCACGCCAGGTGCCGGTCTTCGCCATGCCGCAAATGGCGGACTACCTGACCACCAATGGGCCGTGGAGCCAGCTGGTCCGCTATGACAACATCGCGCTTCAGCCGTTGAGCGATGGCGTTGCTGTCGAGGCCGGGCGCATGACCGTGACGCCAATCGCGGTTCCGCACCGGCAGGAATTCACCGAAGTCGTCGGCTATCGCATCGACACGCCCGGCCGCAGTGCTTTCTTCCTGCCCGATATCGACAGCTGGGAAGAATGGGAAAACTGGCAGGACGGCCCGGCCATGCGCATTGAGGATGTCATCGCCAGTGTCGATGTCGCCTATCTCGACGCGACCTTCTTCGCCAATGGCGAGATACCGGGCCGCGACATGTCGGGCTTTCCGCATCCCATGATCTCACACTCGATGGCGCGTTTCGCCGTTCTGCCGGAGAGCGAGCGGGCCAAAATCCGCTTCATCCATTTCAACCACACCAATCCGGTGCGTTATCCCGAAGCTCCGGAGCGCGACGTGGTGAGGGAGGCTGGGTTCAATCTGGCGGATGAGGGGGAGCGGTATTGTTTGGCGGATTAGTCGAAAGGTTGTGGGCCGTAATTCCAGGTATGTCTCAAGATTTGCCATTCGCCTGATCGCATTTCCCAGAGAATGACCGAGCGCTGGAGCTGTTGAGCGCCGTCAGCGCCGTGCCAGGCCAGCAGGGCAGTCTCATAAATCCGGTCAGGGCCCGCTGCGAGCGTTTCGTGGCTTGGTCTCGGCAAGACATCAATGGGCCGGTGTGCGCCAAAGCGCGGCTCGTACGCTTCCGCTATCCCAGAAGCCACAGCCAGAACGGTATCGTGACAAAGCAGAACAAGGCGCTCGCCGTGATGTCGCCGGCGGAATAGGGCGCGTCGCCGCCCATCTGTTTGGCGAGCACATAGGCCGAGGCCGCGCCCGGTGAGGCACCCGTCAGCAGAAGGATGGTCAAGGGAACGCCCTCAATGCCCAGCAGGTGGCCAATCCCGTAAAAGACCAGTGGCCCGATCATCAGCTTGATGAAGACGGACAAGCCCAGAAGGCGCGGGCGGGCTTTCATGGCGGTGAAGTTCAAGCCGGCGCCGACAGCCAGCAGGATCAGCGGCAGCGCGGCCTGGCCGATCAGGTCGATCGTGTCGGTCAGCATGCCGGGCAGGGGGATGCCGCCCAGATTGACGATGCCGCCCGCGGCCGATCCCAGGATGAGTGGATTGGTCAGGATGCGATAGACGATGGAGCGCCAGTTCGGAGCGGAGCCATCGCCCCATACCGTCAGGACTGCCACGCATTCCATATTCACCAGCGGAATGGAGGCGACCATGATCAGCGCGACCAGGATTTCACCCTCCTCGCCGAACAGGGCAATGCCCAGCGCGAGGATGAGGAGACCATTCCAGCGACAGGTCGCCTGGAACAGGCTGGTATAGGTCGGATTGGGTATCTTCAGCAGCGGTTTGATCGCCAGCGTGATCGCCGCCATTCCCAAAAAGCCCAGCATGGCCGCCGCCATGAAGCTGCCCAGCTGGATGTTGGACAGGTCGGCATGGCTGATCGAGGAAAACAGCAGGGCGGGGGACAGGCCCAGATAGGCCAGTCGCGAGATCGGCCCCCAACTGTCTTCCGGCAGAAGATGCGAGCGCCGCAGAAGCCAGCCGACAAAGATGACGCCGAAAACGGGGACGAGGGCGGAAATGATGAGGTTCATGGGCGAATCATATCCAGTCGATCCAGCGCGCTCTGCAATATGTTGGCCGCCGCGTGCGCGTCGATGATGTCCTTGCGTTTGTCACGGCGCACGCCGACGGAGATCAGTTTCTCCTCGGCCTCGAAGGTCGACAGGCGCTCATCCTGGAAGACGATGGGCAGATCACGCAGCCGCATCAGATTGCGGGCCATGGCGCGCACCGACTGCACGCGCGGGCCTTCGGACCCGTCCATGTTGACCGGCAGTCCCATCACGATGGCGACGGCCTTGCGCTCGTCCAGCAAGGCGAAAACCCGTTCCGCGTCATGAGTGAACTTGGTCCGCTTGATGGTTTCCACCGGTGTCGAGAGACCACGCGAAGCGCCGCAGGCGGCAACCCCGATGGTCTTGCTCCCCGGATCGAGGGCGATCAGGGGGCCATCGGGCAGGTCTTCCAGTGTCACAATCGGCATGTTGGCGGGATGCGCCTTGCACGCGTCACCGTCAAGCTTTCTTGCACCTGCGAAAGGCGATTGCTACTCAAGCGGCTTCGACCAGCCGGAGCAATTTCCCATGTCCGTCACCGCTGATGATGTGCGCCGCATCGCGCGTCTCGCCCGTATCGCCGAACCGACCGACCGCGTTGATGCGCTGGTTGGTGAACTCAATGGCATTTTGAGCTGGATCGAGCAGCTCAATGAAGTTGATATCGACGGCATCGAGCCGATGACCACCCCGGTGAAATTCCCGCTGCCGCAGCGCGCCGATGAAGTGACCGACGGCAATTGCCGCGACAAGGTCCTGGCCAATGCGCCCAAGTCCGACGAAGGCTTCTTCGTCGTGCCGAAATCGGTGGAGTAGGTCATGAGCGAGCTTTTCAAACTCACCCTGTCCGACATCACCGCCAAGCTGAAGGCGCGTGAGGTCTCTGCTGTTGAACTGGCGACGGAAGGCCTGGCCCTGTGCGAAGCAGCTCAGCCCAAGCTGAATGCCTTCACCGCCTTTGACGCCGACAAGACGCTGGCCATGGCCAAGGCCTCCGACGAGAAACTCGCCAGGGGCGAGGGTGGTCTGATCGAGGGCGCGCCGCTGGCGATCAAGGATTTGTTCGCGGTTGAAGGTGTCGAGACGGCTGCCTCCTCGAACATCCTCAAGGGCTTCAAGCCGACTTATGAGAGCTCCGTCACGGCGAAGCTGTGGGAGAATGGCGGCGTCTTCCTGTGCAAGACATCGATGGACGAATTCGCCATGGGCTCGTCGAACGAGACGGCGAACACCGGACCGGTCAATAATCCCTGGAAGGGCCCGAACGGCGAAATGCTGACACCGGGTGGCTCCTCGGGTGGCTCGGCCGCGGCTGTCGCCGCTGATCTGTGCTTTGGCTCGACGGGCACCGATACGGGCGGATCGATCCGCCAGCCGGCCGCCTTCACCGGCACGGTCGGGGTGAAGGCCACCTATGGCCGGACCTCGCGCTGGGGCACGGTCGCCTTCGCCTCGTCACTTGATCATCCGGGTCCCTTTGCCAAGACGGTGAAGGATTCGGCCCTGATGCTGCAGGCCATGTCGGGCCATGACCCCAAGGATTCGACCTCGCTGCCGAATGACGTGCCGGACTTTGTTGCGGCGGTCGGGCAGTCGGTGAAAGGGCTGCGCATCGGCGTTCCCAAGGAATACCGGGTTGATGGCATGCCGGCCGAGATCGACGAGGTCTGGCAGAAGGGCATTGAGTGGCTCAAGGCCGCTGGCTGCGAGATCGTCGACATCTCCCTGCCGCACACCAAATACGCCCTGCCGGCCTATTACATCGTCGCCCCGGCGGAAGCCTCGTCCAACCTGGCCCGCTATGACGGCATGCGCTACGGCAATCGCGTTGATGGCGAGAACCTCAACGCGACGTATGAGAATACGCGCGGGGCCGGTTTCGGCCATGAGGTCCAGCGCCGTATCATGATCGGCACCTATGTGCTCTCGGCCGGCTATTACGACGCCTATTATCTGCGCGCCCAGAAAGTGCGCACGCGCATCCTGCAGGACTTCGAGCAGGCGTTTGAAAAGGTCGATGCCGTGCTGACGCCGTCCGCGCCGTCGGCTGCTTTCGAGCTTGGCTCCAAGTCGGACGATCCGATCGCCATGTATCTCAACGACGTCTTCACCGTCACCGCCAATTTGGCCGGCTTGCCGGCCATGTCGGTCCCGGCCGGGGTCGACAAGGACGGCCTGCCGCTGGGGCTGCAGATCATCACGCCGGCGCTGGACGAGGAAACCATGTTCAAGGTCGGCGCGGCGATCGAGGATTCGGCCGGCTTCGTCGCCAAGCCGGAAAAATGGTGGTCCTGATGAGCACGCCAGAAACTCCGCAGTCTGAAATTCCGCAGCCTGAAGGCCCGAAAAAGCCGCAGCGTGGCTTCATGGTCATGATGGCCATTCTCGGCCTCGCCTTCGGTCTGCCGACTGTCTATTCCGGCGGCGTGATGGTGGGCCAGGCTTTCGGAGCGGGCGAGTTTCCGGCTATCGGCTTCATCGTCCAGTTGTCGCTGGGGTTGATGCTGGCCGGGTTTGGCCTGTCGGCGATGCTGGCCGTGGTGAAAAGTTTTGCAGGGAAGTCTGATGGCCAAGCCTGAACCCGCCCATCCGGCCATGAAGCTGGCGCGCCCGAGTTTTCTGGTCGGCGCGCTCTTCGTGCTGGCGGCGGTGGTGGTGTTTCGCGGCATTGTCGAGCTGGAGCCGCGCAATCTGTGGACCGTAGTCCTGGTCGTGCCGGGCATCGGTTTTTTGTTTTTCGGCCTGACCGTTGCGATGGCGGGCCGGGTATTGGTTGCGGCGATGAATACGCCGGAAGACGAGCGTCCCGGATGGGATGACGACGAGGAAGATCAAGATGAGTGATCACAGCTACATCCTGCCGGGTGCGACCGGTGACTGGGAAGTCGTCATGGGCCTGGAGATCCACGCCCAGGTGGTCTCCAACGCCAAGCTGTTCTCCGGTGCGGCGACGGCCTTCGGCGCGGCGCCCAACACGCAGGTCTCCCTGGTCGACGCGGCGATGCCGGGCATGCTGCCGGTGATCAACAGCCATGTGGTCGAGCAGGCGGTGAAGACGGGACTGGGTCTCAATGCCGAGATCAATCTGATGTCGCGCTTTGACCGCAAGAACTACTTCTATCCCGACCTGCCGCAGGGCTATCAGATCAGCCAGTTCCAATTCCCCATCGTGGGTGAGGGCGAGATCGAGTGCGAGCGCGATGACGGTTCACGCTTCACGGTCGGTATCGAGCGCCTGCACCTGGAACAGGATGCCGGCAAGTCGATCCACGACCTTGATCCCAACTCGACCTATGTCGATCTCAACCGCTCCGGCGTCGCCCTGATGGAAATCGTCTCGCGCCCGCATATCCGCTCGCCCGAAGAGGCCTCGGCCTATGTCGCCAAGCTGCGTACCATTTTGCGTTACCTCGGCACGTGTGGCGGCGACATGGAAAAGGGTCAGCTGCGCGCCGACGTCAATGTCTCGGTCTGCAAGCCGGGCCAGTATGAGAAATTCCGCGAGACCGGTGATTTCGGTCATCTGGGCACGCGCTGCGAGATCAAGAATGTCAATTCGCTGCGCTTCATCCGCCAGGCCATCGAGTATGAGGCCCAGCGCCAGATCGACATCATCGAGGATGGCGGCAAGATCAATCAGGAAACCCGCCTGTTTGACGCCAATACCGGAGTGACCCGCTCCATGCGCTCCAAGGAAGAAGCGCATGATTACCGCTACTTCCCCGATCCCGACCTGCTGCCGCTCGAGCTGCAGCAGACTTGGGTCGACGAACTCAAGGCCGGCCTGCCGGAACTGCCTGACGAGAAGCGCGCCCGCCTCGTCTCCGAGCTGGGCCTGTCGGATTATGACGCCGCTGTCCTGTCAGCCGACAAGGACCGCGCCGATTATTACGAGATCGTCGCCGAGGGCCGTGACGCCAAGCTGGCCTCCAGCTGGGTCAATAACGAGCTCTATGGCCGTCTCAACAAGGAAGGTCTCGACATCACCGACAGCCCGGTCTCGGCGACACAGCTGGGTGGTCTGATCGCCCTGATCTCCGACGACACCATCTCCGGCAAGATCGCCAAGGATGTGTTCGAGATCCTGTGGACCGAAGGCGGCGACCCGGCCAGGATCGTCGAGGAAAAGGGCCTCAAACAGGTCACCGATACCGGCGCCATCGAAGCCGTCATCGACCAGCTCATCGCCGACAATCCCGACCAGGCCGCCCAGGTCAAGGACAAGCCCAAGACCATGGGCTGGTTCGTCGGCCAGGTGATGAAAGCCATGCAGGGCAAGGCCAACCCGAAAGCCGTGAACGAGATTTTGCGGAAGAAATTGCTGGGGTGATTTCTGCGCCGGGATTTCCCCCTCATCCGCGCTACGCGCACCTTCTCCTCAAGGAGAAGGAAAGTGTGTGAGCGGTGTCTCGGCGGGTGTCGATGATTGCGCGCTAGACTGGGACGCCCCTCTTTCCCTCTCCCTTGGGAGAGGGTGGCCGCAGGCCGGGTGAGGGGGAAATCCCGGTGCCCGTCGGACAACGCTGGCCCCCATCCCCGCAACAATGCTATCCCTCTGAAATCAGGAGAGAGAGCGCCGGATGACCACACCACAGGATGACAGCGCGCTGGGCGAACTTCTGCCGATGGAAGTGCTGGAAGCGCATGTGCGCGGGATCTGGGACTGGCTGCTGGCCAGCCTGCTCAATCTCGATGTTGCCATCCAGATGGGTCTCATTCTTGCGGCCTTTATCCCGGCGCTGATCTTCGGGCCGCGCTTGCGCGACGTCGTCGAGGGCCTTGCAGGAGCGCGGATCAAGACCGGGCTGGCGCGGCGCCTTTTGACCGCCGCCATATCACTGGCGACGCCGCTCGCCCTGGTCGCGGTTCTGGCCATCATCCGCATCGTGCTGGGCGCGCTGGACCGGCCCTTCGCCCTGATCGACGCGGGCATGAGCCTGATGACCGCCTGGCTGGTCATCCGGGCCGTCACCCTGATCATCCGCTCGCGCTTCTGGTCCAAGGTCGCTTTTTATGTCGCCTGGCCCGTTGCTGCCCTGGACGTGTTCGGCCTGCTCGATGATGTCGTGATGCAATTGCAAGCATTGGCGATTCCGCTGGGCGAGACCGAGGATGGCGAACCTGTCGATCTCTCCCTGTTCGATGTCCTGCGCACCCTGATCTATTTCGGGGCTCTCTTCTGGCTGGCCTCGCTGGCCGGTCGGACCGTCAATGCCCAGCTCGAACGGGCCGAGGAAATCTCGCCGGCCCTGCGGGCGCTGATTGCCAAGATTCTTGGCTTTGTCCTGCCCGTCATTGCCTTGCTGGTGGCCTTGCAGCTCACGGGTTTCAATCTCGCCACCCTGGCGATTTTCTCCGGCGCGGTGGGTATCGGCGTGGGTCTCGGCCTGCAAAAGACCGTCGCCAACTTCGCCGCTGGTTTTACCCTTCTGGCTGACAAGTCGATCAAGCCGGGTGACGCGCTGGAAGTGGACGGACAGTTCGGCTGGGTCACCGGCATGCAGTCGCGCTATGTCTCCATGCGCACGCGTGACGGTACCGAACATCTGATCCCGAACGAGCATTTCATTGCCAATGGTGTGATCAACTGGTCCAAGTCCGACCGGGTGGTGCGCCAGCACGCGCCCTTCGGTGTCTCCTACGACACGCTGGACCTGGAGCGCGTTCAGACACTTGCTATCGAGGCCGCCAGGACGGTTTCGCGTGTGGTCGACGACAAGGACCCGGTCTGCAATCTGGTCGAATATGGCGACAGCTCCGTCAATTTTGACCTGCGTTTCTGGATCTGTGATCCGGAGAATGGCCTCTCCAATGTGCGCAGTGATGTCTATGTCGCGATCTGGAAAGCCTTCCATGAACACGGCGTTGAGTTCCCGTATCCGCAGATCGACATTCATGTGCGCGACATGCCGGCGAATGCCAAAAAGCCCGGGGGTGCGATCGGTGCCAAGGTCATGCCCGGGACCGGTGGCGACTGAGAGAAGGCCGCGGGCCTGAGCCGCGCGGCCATCAGGATGTTGGTGCATCGGCAGGCGCAGTCAGATCAGGCCACACCCACGCTCATCCGGCGAGTGCCTGACGCGCTGGTCCATTGATGGGATTACTTAATTGACTGGCGTATGGGTGGCTTCCATGCGGCCGCGCGCCATTACCTATGCGTGCATTCGAGATATGCATTCTTGTTGCATTACAATTCGTTCACCGTGGCTCGCGGTTAGTAATATGGTAATACAGCCTGAAGATATTGGGCGTGCCGAAACGGTGGCGGGGCACAGCCCGACCATCGGATGGCAAGAACAGAACTGAGGGGCGCGATCATGGGAAGCGCGCCCCTTTTTCTGTGTCTGGCGCGCGGTTCCTACTTCAACAGGCCAATCTCGCGAAGGCGCTGGTTGAGATAGTCATTGGCCCGCATCGGCTCAGGATATTTGTCCGGATTGTTCGGCCCGGAGCACCCTGGCAGGGTTTCGATCATGTAGTCGGGCCGATAGTGCAGAAAGAAGGGCAGGGAGTAGCGCGAAAAGCCCGTGCGCGCGCCGGCCGGATTGATCACGCGGTGCTGGGTCGATGGCAGGACATCATTGGTCGAGCGCGCCAGCATGTCGCCCATATTGACGACCAGGCAACCGGGCGGCGGGTTCATGTCAATCCACTCGCCCTGGCGGGTGCGGACCTGCAATCCCGGTTCTTCGGCCCCGAGAAGAAGTGTGATCGTGTTGATATCGCCATGCGCTTCGGCCCGGATCGAGCCTCCGGGATCACCTGTCACGGGCGGGTAGTGCAGGAGGCGCATCACCGAATTGCCGTCCTTCACGGCATCGTCGAAATAGGTCTCTTCCAGGCCCAGATCGAGCGCGATGGCGCGCAGGACTTTCACCCCGAGCTGGTCGAAAGCGTCATAGAGGCCGTGCACGGTCTCGCGCCAGCCATCGATTTCGGCCGGGACCAGATTGGGCGCCATGTCCGCTTCATATTTGTGACCGGCGGGCAGGTCGCGACCGACATGCCAGAATTCCTTCAGGTCGACATGTTTGGCGTCCTTGGCGATTTCCTTGCCAAAGGGCGTGTAGCCGCGCGCGCCGCCGCCGCCTTCCACGAGATATTCCAGCTTGTTCGCTTCGGGCAGCGCGAAAAATTGCGCTGCCTTGTCATAGGCGTCCTTGATCAGATCACTGTCCAGGCCGTGATCAGCGATTGCCGCAAAACCATATTCCCGGAAGCTGCGCCCGAGTTCGGCAGCAAAGCGGGCCTTGTCGGTTCGGGCCAGATTCATCGAGACGGGCGAAAAACGGGAAAGGGGATCGGACGGCATGACGGGCTCCTGTCGGTATTGGAATGGGAATAGGACGCGTGTGATCACCGTGCAACGGTCCATGCATGAGGCGTCCGGTCGCATCCGGTTTTCTCGCGCCTCAGGCGCATGCGCTTGCGTGGTTAGATCAGCTCGGCATAACTGGCAGTGGGAATAGGGGGGCATCATGACGGATACCGTCGATGCTGGGAAAACTCACAAGCCGGCAGAGGTGCCGAGTGCTGATGCGTGGCAGCGCGCCGGCTTGACCCGGGGCGAGGCGATACGTCGTGAGCGGGTCGACCGCTGGCGTGCCGAAACCCAGTCTGCCTGGGAGGCTGGCCCGGCAGGGCTTGTGGCCTGGCTGGCGTGGCGAGCCGTGTTCAAGGGGTTTCAGCTGGTCTGGCTTGTCGCATCGCTGGCCATCGCCGCCTGGTTTGCCGTGCAATGGCTGGGGCAGACCGGCGGGCTTGTCGCCCATGTGGCGCCGCTACCCGGCGAGGCCGAGCGGCTGTCGGCCCTGGTGCAGGCTGCTGTGCCTGATGATGTGGATGCGCGTGAGCTCTGGCAGAACCGTCTCGACGAGGCCTTGCGTGGGGATGAGCGTCGCCGCGCCGATATTGACCGGTTTCGCAGCTGGGCCGCATTGGGCCCGGACCTGATCGGTCGTGACCGGCTGGCGCTGGAGAGCCTGGCTGGCGCCGCTGGTCCGCGTGCCCTCGATGCCGAATTGCGGGCCGGACCGGCCTGGCAGCGCCGGGAACGGCTCGATGCGGCTTGGCAGGACGCGTTGGCACAGGGCCGGGCGCTGGAGCTTGATCCGCCTTCCCTGATCTTCGCGCCGGAGCGGTTGCGTCGCCAGGCGGAGACGCGTGGCTTTGCCTGGGCGGTTGCCCGGTCCAGCGGCGACGGTTTTTTCCGGGGCAATCATCGAGGGCAGTTTGAATTGCGATCCGTGCCGGCCCTGGTCGCCGGTAATGGTGCCGATACACGTCTTTATGGCGGTGTGCGGGACCTGGTCATCCAGATATGTGCCGATCCGGCGACGCGCCTGGCGGGATGCGACAGTCCGATCATTCCGCCCGCACGGGCCGAACCGCTGGCCCTGGCGCTGGCCGCCATCGAGGCCGGTTTGGTCGAACTGCCCGGGCG
>Ga0316204_10010394_pt1 | contig 12004 bp, 14 predicted proteins | sample 6monrhotite_MG_2_FD_205661 | JGI IMG/M metagenome (GOLD analysis project Ga0316204, IMG submission 205661) | Microbial mat bacterial communities from mineral coupon in-situ incubated in ocean water Damariscotta River, Maine, United States -... | ecosystem: Environmental > Aquatic > Marine >...
CACCGCTTTCTGCGTCATCGTCATCGTCTCCTCTGCCACAGTCCCTCCCGAAACTAAAAGGGGACATTTTAGAATTGGACAAAGGGGACATTACAGCTTTGGGCTAACAGGAGGACCCTGACCATTGTGGCATCCGAGTACGTAAGGGTATGATGACCTGCTGATTGAAAATAAGGAGCCGAACTGATGAGTAGTGACCATATGAAGAAGATGGCTGCGGAAGCCGCTCTGGAATATGTGGAGGCTGGGGACATAGTCGGTGTTGGCACGGGCTCCACAGCCAACCACTTTATCGATGCCCTGGCCACGATCAAGCACCGGATCGACGGCGCGGTGGCCAGCTCGGAGGCAACCGCCCAACGCCTCAAGGGACACGGAATTCCGGTCTATGATCTCAACGAGGTCAGCAACATCCCGCTCTACGTCGATGGCGCCGATGAAAGTAATCAGCAGCTTCATCTCATCAAGGGCGGCGGCGGGGCCCTGACCCGCGAAAAGATCGTCGCGGCAGTCAGCAAGCGCTTCGTCTGCGTGGCCGACGAAAGCAAGCTCATCCATTGCCTGGGCGCATTTCCATTGCCGATTGAGGTCATTCCGATGGCCCGTAGCTATGTCGCCCGTGAAATCGTCAAACTTGGTGGCCAACCCGTCTACCGCGAGGGCTTCGTGACGGACAACGGCAACATCATACTTGACGTACACAATATGGAGATTATGGAACCGGTTACCCTGGAATCCGAGCTTGACCATATCGCCGGCGTTGTGACAAACGGCCTTTTCGCGCGCCGCCCCGCCGATGTCCTGATCCTAGGCACGGCCAACGGTATCCGAAAACTAGGCGAATAGTTATGCCGAATTTCGATATCGTCTCCGAGGTCGACGCGCACGAGGTCCGCAATGCCGTGGATCAGGCCAACCGCGAGATCGGGACACGCTTTGACTTCAAGGGTACCCATTCGCATATCGATATGGGCGAACTCAAGGCCACGCTCGTCAGCGAGACCGAGTTCCAACTCGGTCAGATGAGGGATATCCTGCGCAACAAGCTCGTTAAACGCGGCGTTGATGTTGGCTGTATCAAGTTTGAAGCGCCCCATGCAGTGGGGAAGACAGCGCGTCAAGAGGTCATCTTTCGCCATGGGCTGACCTCGGATATGGCGCGTGAGATCGTGAAGCTCATCAAAGAACGCAAGCTCAAGGTCCAGGCTGCGATACAGGGCGAGCAGGTGCGCGTCACCGGCAAGAAGCGCGACGATCTGCAAGCGGTTATTGCCATGCTCCGCGAGCAAAAGCTCGATCTACCACTTCAATATACTAACTTCAGAGACTAGAGGAATATTATGTCAACGACGCTAACCGCTACCATCACGACCAACAAGGGCCCGATCCGCATCGATTTGTTTGCCGATCAGGCCCCCAAGACCGTCGCGAACTTTGTCAATCTCGCCCGCCGCGGCTTCTACGACGGTCTCAGTTTCCACAGGGTCATCGCCGATTTCATGGTCCAGGGTGGCTGCCCGCAGGGTTCTGGAACCGGCGGCCCCGGCTACCGCTTCGAGGATGAATGCACACCGGAACTCAAACACGACCGCCCCGGCATGCTGTCGATGGCTAACGCGGGTCCGGGCACCAATGGCAGCCAGTTCTTCATCACCCATGTCCCGACTGCTTGGCTTGACGGCAAACATACCGTCTTCGGCGCAGCCGAATCGGCCGAGGATCAGGCTGTCGTCAACGCGATTGCCCAAGGCGACAATATCGAAGTGATCAGCGTGGAAGGCGACGTAGACACGCTGCTGGCATCCGTAGCTGAGACCGTGGCCGAATGGAACAAGGTCCTCGACACACGCTTCCCCGACCTCAAACCGGCCTAATTCGACCGGGCGGCCGTTAGACCTTACACCAAACGGCCACGCCCAAGACGATCAAAAGCATGGAGAAACCCTTGCGCAATCGATCCACGGGCACGCGATGGGTCAAACGGGCGCCATATCCGGCGCCCACCATGCTCCCCAACATCAGCGGAAAAATGGCCGGCCAGTAAAGCAGTCCGGTCAGGCCATCGATCCGCGTCCCGCCAGGGATGCCTTCAGGGTCCAATAACCCATAACTAGCCGCCGCCACGAGGGCAATAGGAAAGCCGCAGGCAGCCGAGGTCCCGATGGCTTGACGCAACGGGGTGCTGCGCCAAACCAGATAAGGCGTCGTCAAGGTGCCCCCACCGATCCCGAGCCAGGCTGATACCGTGCCGATCAACGCGCCCGCGACAGACATCGCGATAGGCCCAGGACTGGGCCGCGAGGCCGTTGGCGACCACCTGAAGGCCATCTTGAGTCCGACCAAGACGGCAAAAGCCCCGTAGATGACCCTGAGTGTCAATCCATCTATATAGCTCGCACTGACCGATCCGAGAAAAGCCCCAGGCACGATCCCGAGCGTGAGCCAACGGACATAGGACCATAAAACTCCATGAAGCCGGGCGTGCCCCATCAAGGAACTCAGGGAGGTCGCCACAATGGCGGCCAATGAGCTGGCCACGGCGACATGCATAAGGGCTGAATCCGCAATCCCCTGCCCCGGCAACAAGAAGATCAGCGCCGGCACGTAAAGCAGTCCGCCACCGACCCCGAGCAGTCCGGCACAGACCCCGGTTACGGCGCCGACCAGAAGGGATACCCCCCAAAAGGCCGCCATATCCATCGATCAGACTCAGCGAATCCAGACGGTCTTAATATTCTGAAACTCGTACAGACCAAGACGTGAAAGCTCCCGTCCGTAACCCGAGTCCTTGATGCCACCAAACGGCAACCTCGGATCACTCTTGACCAGTCCGTTGACGAAGACCGCTCCGGCCTGAATCTGCCTCGCAACACGTTCGCCGCGGACAGCATCGCGTGTCCAGACACTGGCCCCGAGTCCAAAAGTGGTGTCGTTTGCGATTCGGACCGCCTCGGCCTCATCCCGGACCCTCAGGATGGCGATTACGGGACCAAAAAGTTCTTCGTGTCCGGCAACCATATCCGGCCGGACGCCATCGAGGATCGATACCGGGTAGTAGGCGCCCACCCCCTTCTCCAGCGTACACCCGAGCACGGGGCGCGCACCCTGTTCGATGCTCCCAAGGACCTGGACGTGCAGGTCATCGCGAAGGTCTTCCCGGGCCAGCGGCGCCAGGGTGGTTTGCTCATCAAGCGGGTCCCCGTTGCGATAGCGGCCGACGGTCGACAAGATGCCCTCGACAAAGGCATCGGCGACGGCATCAACAACAATGAAACGCTTCGCCGCAATGCAACTCTGTCCGGCATTGATCAACCGAGACGTCAGCCCAATTTCCACCGCCTGCGCCAGATCGGCATCCTCGAGCACGATAAAGGGATCGGAGCCACCGAGTTCGAGAACGGTCTTCTTGAGTCGCGCGCCCGCCGTGGCGGCAACCGCACGGCCTGCCGCTTCGCTACCAGTCAGGGTCACGGCCCGGACACGGCGGTCTTCGATGACGTCGCGAACCTGGTCGGACCCGATCATCAAGCTCGTGAAGACGCCTTCCGGCAGACCCGCATCGGTAAAGACATCCTGCAGGGCCAAGGCACATTGAGGGACATTGGAGGCATGCTTTAACAGCGCGACATTCCCACCGACAAGCGCCGGCGCAGCGAAACGCAAGACCTGCCAAAAGGGGAAATTCCATGGCATAACGGCCAGAATCGGCCCCATGGCTTGGTACGCTAAAAAACTACGCCCGGCATCGGAGGCCATAGCCTCGTCTGCAAGGAATTCTGGACCATGATCGGCGTAATAGTCGCAGCCAGTCGCGCATTTCTCGATCTCCGCCCGGGCCTCGACGATCAGTTTCCCCATCTCAAGCGCTATGATCTCAGCCAAGGCGTCGCGCCGGTCTCTCAGAACGCCACCCACGGCGCGGACAGCATCACATCGATCATCGACGGGGGTCCCAGCCCATTCACCCGAGACTTGATGCGCAAGCGCCAAGGCCTGGTCAACTCGGCCATCGGACCAAAAGTCAAATGCGCCGAGACGCTCGCCGGTAGCTGGATTGACAGAGCTAAAGGACATGCCGCAGCGTACCCTTACGTCAAATATTGAGACCAGTCATATCCGGCATCTCCAGACACGAAGAAGTAGGGATTCAGCAGCGATTCCTTGGTGTTATATCTCAGCGTTTTCATATGGGTATCGGTCAGGCTGCCACCGGCCTCATCGACAATACAATGTGCTGCGGCCGTATCCCATTCCGAAGTCGGCCCGAGCCTGGGATAGACATCGGCCTTACCCTCCGCGACCAGACATATCTTAAGGGAGCTTCCCATACTGACGAGTTCGTGGTCACCGATCCGCTCGATGAAAGCCACCAGTGAGTCGCTGGCGTGGGAGCGGCTGCCGGCCACGATCGTGAAAGCGGGATCACGCTGTCGAACACCGATCGCCGAGACCTTGCCGTCCGCTACCTTCCAGGCCCCATTGCCGCGCGCGGCATAGTAGCAGACCCCCGTTACCGGAACCACGATAACGCCGACAACCGGCTCGTGGGCCTCGATCAAAGCGATATTGACCGTGAACTCTCCATTGCGTTTGACGAACTCACGGGTTCCATCCAGGGGGTCGACCAGCCAGTAGCGATCCCACTCTTGCCGCTGCGCAAATGGGATGGTAGCGGACTCTTCCGACAGAACCGGGATATCCGGATAGTGCGCAAGCAACGCGCGCTCAATGACCTCATGCGCGGCCATATCGGCCTCGGTCAACGGCGAATGATCGGCCTTTTCCTCAACAATGAAGTCCCGGTCATAGACCGCGACTATCTTCTCGCTCGCAGCACGGGCGATCTCAAGGACGGGTTCGAGCATGGCCTTGAGTTCTTCCGCTTGCATTCGTTGTGCTGACATGGGCCTCCCCTACTAAATTTAGCGTTTGCTTTGTTAAGTGAATCAGGTGGGCGAACCACCATTCAGGATCTCGCGCGCCATGAACAGGGCAGCAATACTGCGCGCCTCCGTGCAGTCCTCACAGGCCAGTAGGTCTGCGAGATCGCTGAGCCGCCAGGGTACAACCTCGATCTCCTCGGGCTCGTCACCAGAGAGCCTGCTCTCATAAAGGTCCTCGGCAAGAATGATCTGAGTCACGTGCCCCATATATCCCGGAGCGACGGTCAGCCCGGCAAGATGGCGAAGCTTACGCGAGCCATAACCGGTCTCTTCCTGCAGCTCGCGATTAGCCGCATCCAACGGCGATTCATCGGGTTCGATTCGCCCCTTGGGCAATGCCAACTCATAGCGATCGACGCCTGCGGCGTACTCACGAATCAGCAAGACCTCATCGCCCGATCGCACCGGGACGACCAAAACCGCACCGTTCCCTCCGCTGCGTCCGAGGCGCTCGTAACACGTCGTCACGCCATTGGAAAAACGTAGCTCCAATTGCTCGACATGAAATAACCGCGTCCGGGCAAGGGTCTCGGTAGCCATAATTTCTGGTTTCTTGCGCATCTCGATGTCGCGTCTCCCGAGAAAAGCAGCAGGTTAAGACATCCGCCGTATAGGGTCAAAGCCGAAACGGGAAATGTCATATCCAGGTGACAGAAGGCCATTCTAACCGATAAGCTGTGCGCCATGCTCAACTGGATTGACATCGATACCGTATTGCTCGACATGGACGGTACACTCCTCGACCTCCATTTCGATGACCACTTTTGGCGCGAACACCTGCCCAGGCGCTATGCCGAACGGCATGGTATGTCGATCGGGCATGCCAAGTCCCGGCTGCAGAGTCACTACGACGCCACCTCGGGTACCCTCGAATGGTATTGCCTCGACTATTGGCGCCGGACACTCGACATGGATATCGTCAGGCTCAAGGAAGAGGTCCGCCACCTGATCGCCTTTCGCCCGGAGACGATCGAGTTTCTTTCCGTGCTGCGTGCATGCGGCAAACGCACCGTGCTCGTCACGAACGCCCACACCGACAGTCTGGCCCTAAAGCTTCGTGAGACCGGACTCGATGACCATCTGCATCACGTCTATTGCGCCCACGACCTGGGCCTCGCCAAGGAAGACCCAGCCTTTTGGTCCAAATTGCAAGAACAGGAACCCTTCGCCCCCGAGCGGACGCTGCTGATTGATGACAACCTAGATGTTCTGGAAAGCGCCCGTAAAGGCGGCATCCGACACCTCGTGGCCATCGCCCAACCCGATTCACGCCGCCCGGCTCGACAGATCGATCGCTTCCCAGTCATACACGGCTTCGCCGAGATATCTCCGAGACCGTGATCACAATCTCGGTCATCATCCCAACCCATGACCGCGGGGTGCTCGTGTCGCGCGCTATCGCCAGCGTGCGGGCGCAGACCAAGCCACCCGATGAAATCATTGTGGTCGATGACGGCTCGCGCGACGACACCGAAAACACCGTTCAGTCCCGCTTCCCCAATGTGCGCTACCTGCGTCAGGACCACCAGGGCGTCAGCGCCGCGCGCAACCTCGGCATCAGTCAGGCCCAAGGGGAATGGCTCGCCTTTCTCGACAGCGATGACGCTTGGCTACCGGATAAGCTCGCCCTGCAGCGAGCCACTATCGACGCCTGCCCGGAGGCTCGGATTGTCCATGGCGACGAGATATGGATCCGCGATGGGCGACGCGTCAACCCCATGCGGAAACACCGAAAATACGGGGGTTGGATCTATCCCCGTTGTCTGCCGCTCTGCGTCATTTCTCCATCCTGCGTCATGATCCACCGTGAGGTCTTTGCCGATGTCGGCCTATTCGACACCACTCTGCCCGCCTGCGAGGACTACGACCTCTGGTTGCGCATCTGTTGCCGCTATCCCGTCGAATACATCGATCGCCCGCTCATCACCAAATACGGCGGCCATGACGACCAGTTGTCTCGACGTTATCCGGCCATGGATCGGTTTCGTATTGAGGCCCTGCTGAATATTCTTAATTCCGGCCACCTGTCGAGCGAAGACCGCCCGGCCACCGAGGACATGCTCAGACAGAAGACCCGGATATATATAGAGGGGGTCCGCCGCCGAGGACGCCATGAAGAAGCGGACACGCTGGCGGCGCGTATCGGCGCCTGCATGCCTGCCACGGCGACCGAACCCGAATCGGCTCACGAGGACACGCCGTGCTCAACCTCGTAGTCGCCCTGAATTGCGAGGCCAAGCCTCTGATCGAGGCCTTCCGGCTGCGCCGCCTGAGCGAAAAATGCCCCTTTCCAGTCTATCTCGGCGAAGAAACGCGCCTGGTTATTTCCGGAATGGGCAAACTCAACGCCGCCGCCGCAACCGCCTGGCTGCATGCCGGGCATGTCGAAGCTCAGGACCAAGCCTGGTTGAATCTTGGCACCGCGGGCCATGGCGGACATCGTATCGGCACCGGCATCCTCGCTCATAAAATCAGGGATGAGGCCGGCGGACAGTCCTGGTATCCACCAATGGCCTTTCCCACTCGGGCCGCAACCGACGAGATCATCACTGTCGACCAAGCCCAAATGGGCTATTCGACGACCGCTTGTTTCGAGATGGAGGCATCAGGTTTCTATGCCGCGGCCAGCCGTTTCGCCAGCATGGAACTCGTGCAGTGTTACAAGGTCATCACCGACAACCCCATGAACCCCTATCCAGAGGTCACGCCGGCGCTCGCGACCGAACTCGTTCAGGGACGACTCTCCGAGATACTCGACATCTGCGAGCGACTGAGAGGCCTTGCCCACGATTGGACGACCATCAGCGCCCCGCCCCCTGATTACGAGCGCCTCATCAGTCGTCGTCACTTCACCGTCAATCAACGCCATCAGCTCTTGCAGCTGCTGATTTCCTGGCGGCATCACGGGCCGCTGCCGCAGGGACTTGATCAAATGAAGCACGCCAGAGCGATCATTAATAGACTGCGGGAAGGTCTACAATCAATCTGATTTGTTGCATCGGCTTGTAGACCGCAAACGGTATGTCAGAAATACAACAAAGACCCGCGTTTGCGTTATGCTATTGTTGCCTCAAATCGTCGCCCGCAGTCATCCGCAGCGGTTTGGGGCCGCATCGAAATACCAACGGAGGCACCGAACGTGAAACTAGTCACTGCTGTTATCAAGCCCTACAAACTCGACGACGTCAAAGAGGCACTGCATGATCTCGGCCTAAACGGCCTGACCGTGACGGAAGTCAAGGGCTTCGGGCGTCAGAAGGGACATACCGAACTCTATCGCGGAGCAGAGTACATCGTCGACTTTTTGCCCAAGGTCAAAATCGAGGTCGCCGTTAAATTGAGCGTCGTCGACCAGGTCATAGAGGCCATCAAGGCATCAGCCACGACCGGCAAGATCGGCGACGGCAAAATTTTCGTCAGCGACCTGGAGACCGTGGTTCGCATTCGCACCGGCGAGGTCAACGAAGATGCGCTTTGAGCGGCTGCTGCTAGTCGCCCTACCTCTGCTAATCACGCCCGGCATTGCCCGTGCAGATGATGCTGCTCTGAACGGAGCCGACACGGCCTGGATCATGGCTTCGACGGCCCTGGTCCTGTTCATGACGCTACCAGGGCTGGCGCTATTCTATGGTGGCCTGGTGCGCACTCGTAACGTCCTTTCCATTCACATGCAGTGTTTCGCCATCGGCGGCATCGCTTCGGTCATCTGGTTCGCCGGCGGTTACAGCCTGGCCTTCACTGAAGGAAACAGCCTGCTGGGCGGGTGGTCACGGGGGATGCTTGCCGGAATTGAGGAAGACACCTTATCTGGCACGATCCCTGAATCGCTATTCGTCCTGTTTCAAATGACCTTTGCCGTCATCACGCCCGCGCTCATCATCGGCGCCTTCGCCGAGCGCATGCGCTTTGCGGCTGTACTGCTATTCAGCGCTATTTGGCTGATCACCGTCTACGTCCCGGTCACGCACTGGGTCTGGGGCGGCGGCTGGCTACAGCAACTGGGCGTACTAGACTTCGCGGGCGGGATCGTCGTCCACATCACGGCCGGCGTTGCCGCCCTGGTCGCGGCATTGGTGCTCGGGCCTCGCAAGGGCTTTCTGACAACCCCGATGCCACCGCACAACTTGACCATGGCCGTGACAGGTGCGGGCATGCTCTGGGTGGGCTGGTTCGGTTTCAATGGCGGCAGTGCCCTGGCCTCCGACGGCAATGCCAGTATGGCAATGCTCGTGACCCATCTCGCAGCCGCGACCGGGGCCATCACTTGGCTGGGCTTTGAGTGGATCCGATTCGGCAAGCCAACCGCCCTCGGCACCATCACGGGCATGGTTGCGGGATTGGGCACCATCACCCCGGCCTCGGGATTCGTCGGCCCGGCTGCAGCGGTCCTGATCGGGTTTCTCGCCGGCGCGATCTGCTTCAACGCCGTGCAGATCGTCAAGCGACGACTCAAGATCGATGATTCGCTCGACGTCTTTCCGGTTCACGGCATCGGCGGCATGCTTGGCAGCCTGCTGGTCGGCGTCTTCGCCAGCACCGAACTCGGTTTGTTCAGTGGACAAGGTTTCGCCGACGGTATCGAGAGCATCGCCCAACAGCTCGGTGTACAGTTCGTCGCCGTGGTTGCGGTCACGGCCTACACGGCCCTCGCCACCTTCGTGGTACTCAAGGTTGTCGATACCATGGTCGGGCTGCGTGTCTCCGCCGAAATGGAGACCGAAGGCCTGGATATCGCGTCGCACGAGGAGCGTGGCTACGATCTATAACAGCATGCCTGATGCGCTTCTAGGGGCGATCCTTGTGATCGCCCCTTTCCGTTAGGGACGGGATTAAGTGTATTTAGTAAACTGTCACTGTAATTCCCTCAATTATTCAATTTTCAAGACCTGACCCCTTGTTGGCGTATTGGCGTGCCTTTCACTATGGCTTATAATATTCTTCTACCTTTGTGCCAAACTCGATTTCGGGAATTCTTGTACGTTTTCCTTTGACACTAAACTCGCCTAAGGAAATAGAAAATTTATTATTTGGCGGAGGAGGAGGAATACCAAATTTAACCGCAATACAAAAGCTTTTGCCTTGAGTAAAATTTAGTCGGGAAGGCGTATTTTCTGGCGTATCAAAATCCACTCTACAAAGGGGAAGTCTATAATTACCCTTACTATTCAACGCCACTGGTCCATAAAAGGACTCCGGGCTTAGCTCAAGCCCATCCACTTTCAAAACGATATTTTTTACCTCTAAATAAACCTCATCGGTTTTCGGGCTTAGATTTATTTCCATATAGAAAACAGAAGGCTCTCCTGAAAGTGAATCATGCTCATAATATGGTGAACTTAATGAATTCCAGTCATATTCTGCCTCCCTATAATGATTAAAAAACAAAATCGCTATTCCCGACGAAATGATTACGTGATTCGTCGGCCGCACCATTATGTCTAATTCCGGCATAGTGATGACGCCACTAGCATCAAGCGCACCGTTATCGACGGAATTCATATCTATACGACTAACGTAATACCGCCCCACCCCAGTGCATGCTGACAGCAAAACGGATAGAACCGCCCCCAAAAAAATACTTTTATTGTGTAGAATCCGCCATAACATATTTAGAATTTTGGCAATATGACAGCGTCATGCATCAAAGCACCTGCTGTAACTACCATGGCAACTGGCATACTTCCGATATTTGTAACCTTATTCCAATTGCCTTCACTCTCTAGATAGCCGCCCCATTTATCATGCAATGCGGCCCCAGCATTTTGGCCGGGAATGAATTCAGTTACAAATCTAAGTGGCCCCAATTCGCTACCCAACCATTCCAGGGTATCAACACCCTCTTCCATATCCTTTACAGAAAGACTGAGTCCCATATCGTTGTGATTGAATCCATTTGCATACCAGCTATCCATTCCACCTTCTTTAAGACGACCTTCTCCATCACTTGTCTCCCAACTGGCAGGTCGCCCCACATTACGCATATATATCTCTGAAGACAGCGAACCAACAAACGACATACCCAGGCTGCCCTCAAAACTCTCACCTCTAAATAAGGCCGATTGAAGTGACCCAGAAACAGTGTTCGCAATAGCGCGCCCGTAGGCGTTATTCACTCCATTAGCAACCCCATTCATACCCGCCGAAAGTGCCGCGATCACCCCACCCTTCACGGCCCCTCTAAGTGTCCCCTCTAGATTTCCCGTCTGTTCATATCCTTGATAAGCCCCCATAACCGCACCCGAAACCATGCCATTGACAATCGCCGCCTGCGTAACCCCGCTAATTGCACTTGATGTCCCCACCGATACTGCCGCTGCTGCGGAACTGCCTAAATAAGCGCTTGCTGCCACACCCCCCGTATAAGCTGCGATCACAACAACAGCTACAGTCTTGAATCCCTTTTTCTGCCAAAACTTTTTATACCCACTCGGATCGGTAAAACTCAGCGGATTATTTAAGACATAGCTGTACCGATTGAGCCCTTGGCTGGTATGCCCTTCTCCCTTTGGATCCGCCTCAATAAATCTCCCCACCTCAGGATCATATACGCGGCCATTCATGTGAATCAGGCCAATGTCATCCAGCATCTCCTGGGAGGTAAAGCCGTAGGCGGTAATAGTACCAACCGCAACCGCACCATCGGCTCCAGTCTTCTGCCTGCGCTTGCCGAAGGCATCGTAGCTTAAGCGCTCAACGAGATTTCCCGCCTCGTCAGTAATCGACTCGATGGACCCGAGGTGGTCCTTATGCAGGTATCTTGTTGACGACGTGCCGCTTGACGCGACTGTATGTACTGCCACCGGCCCACCGGCGGCATAGATGAAATGCTTATACTCGATCAGCCCGGTCGCGGTATGGTTAACCTTTTCGAAATGAGAACCGGTATCCAGCCGTGGACTCAGATAGGTCGTGGTGTCTCCGTTCGTAATCTGCTGCATGCGCTGATGGTCGGCGTCATACAGGAACGTGGTGACATTTGTACCCTGAACCGCCCCGGGTATCGCGGAGGCTCCAACCTTTGAGAGAATGGAGCCATGAACAAGTCAAACAAGTTTTCACCT
>Ga0316204_10010396_pt1 | contig 12003 bp, 13 predicted proteins | sample 6monrhotite_MG_2_FD_205661 | JGI IMG/M metagenome (GOLD analysis project Ga0316204, IMG submission 205661) | Microbial mat bacterial communities from mineral coupon in-situ incubated in ocean water Damariscotta River, Maine, United States -... | ecosystem: Environmental > Aquatic > Marine >...
TTGTTTTTGCAACAATATGAATGTCTTTTAACTGTTGTGCTAGAGTTAAAGCTGTGGCCTCTCCCACTTCGCGGATACCGAGTGCATAGATAAATTTATCCAAACTCGTGTGTTTACTTGATTCAATTGATGCCAATAAATTGGTGGCGGATTTTTCACCCATGCGCTCTAAATCAGAAACTTCTTGTTTGTCTAAATGAAATAAATCAGCAGGGGTTTTTATTAAACCCTCATCAACCATTAATTCAACCAACTTATCACCCAAACCTTCAATGTCTAATGCTTTTCGCGAAGCAAAATGTTTAATGGCCTCTTTCCTTTGTGCATCACAAAATAGCCCAGCAGGACACCTTAAAACCGCTTCACCTTCTATTTTATGTAATTCAGTTTCACATACTGGACAATGAGTCGGCATAATAAATTCAACAGAATCTTTTGGGCGTTTCTGTTTAATAACTTTGACCACCTCAGGTATCACATCCCCTGCTCTACGAACAAAGACCCTGTCGCCGATACGTACATCCTTGCGCCGTATTTCATCTTCATTATGCAATGTTGCATTGGTGACTGTTACACCGCCGACAACCACTGGTTTTAAACGTGCAACAGGTGTGATACTGCCAGTTCTTCCCACTTGAACATCAATGTTTTCAATTGTGGTAGTGGCTTCTTCAGCTGGAAATTTGTGTGCTGTGGCCCAACGTGGTGATTTTGTTACAAAACCCAGTTTCTTTTGTAAGGCCAGATCATTGACTTTATAAACCACACCATCAATATCATAATCCAATGTTGACCTGACATCACCAATCATTTGGTGAAACTTTTGACAGCCTAAGGCACCTATACATATTTGATTAAACGCATTAACAGGGATGCCTAAAGATTTAACCCAATTAAGTGTTTCAAGGTGTGTATTAAATGGCAACTCTTCAGAAACTACGCCAATTGAATAGGCGTAAAACATTAATGGCCGTTTGGCCGTTTTCCTTGGATCTAATTGTCTTAAACTACCAGCAGCAGCATTGCGCGGGTTAGCAAAAGTTTTCTCTCCTAGGAGTTCTGCCTGACGGTTGTACTCATCAAACCCTTTACGGCTCATAATGACCTCTCCTCGCACTTCTAACTTTTCTGGGAGTTCATTGCCTCGTAAAGATAAAGGAATGGCTTTAATTGTTTTTACATTGGCTGTGATGTCCTCACCAACAGCACCATCACCCCGGGTTGCTGCTTGTTGTAACTTACCATTAACATAAACAATACTGACAGCCAAACCATCAAGTTTTGGCTCTGCACTGTAATTTATTTCAGATAACTCAGCCAAATCTAATAAGCGTTTGTCAAAGTCGATCAGTTCTTCTTCAGAAAAAACATTGCCCAATGACAGCATTGGTATTTCGTGTTGAATTTGCTTAAATCCATCTAATGGTTTATCGCCTACTCTTTGCGTGGGAGAATCGTCTGAAATGTATTCTGGATATTGATTTTCTAATTCGACTAACTCATGGTAAAGCTTATCGTATTCAACATCGCTAATGGTAGGGTCATCTAATACATAATAATGATAGGCATTGTCATTCAAGTCAGACCGCATGGTCTCAATCTGTTTTTGAATTTTTTCAGACATTAATTTTTAGATACTTTGCTGGTGTTCGAAATCACGCATTTCTTCACGCATAGATGCGATGCGTTGGCGGCTAAATATGTGGTGATTTTCATCGGTTAATTTACCACCTAAAATTTCTGCTATGCGTTCTCCAACTGGAAACATTGTGTCCCACATGTCCAACGCTGGCATTACACCCGGTAAAGTCATGATCAACACCAAACCTGTTGTTCGCATGTCCGGTTGAAATATTCCGGGTTTTAGCATGTTTGCAACCATAAAGACCAACTCTTTGTTTTCGCCAAATCCTTTGAACCGATAGTATAAGTTATCTTTTCCAAGCTCTAATCCCACTTGCTCAGCTGCAGATTGGATTAAATGCCAATCAAATTGTTGTCCGTCTTTGGCGTGTAAAAATAAGGTAATGATCTTTTCATTGCTGTTTTGATTTTGTTGTTCGTGCATTTCATGGGCTTCATCTACTGAAATCCCTGTGCTTTTTCTGGGCAAATCATTGATGCGGGGAGTTTCGGTATTTAAATCTATTTTCACATCAACATCTGACAAATCGATAGCATCATCTTGGGCTTCACTTTTTTTACCAAAATAGTAAATTAACCACAATACGACGGCTCCAATCAATAATATAACAATTCTCAGTTCTGTCATGCTCATAATAATTTTAAATACCAAGCCATTTTATTCATAATTGACCAACTGTTCCATTCTTTTTTGCGCTTTAAGGCTACGTTTTTGGTTTTCATCAAATGTAGCTCTAATATTATACATTTTATTAGAATCAATTAGTCAGGTGTAATTTTATTAATAAATATATTCTAAACTAAATTTTTGATTTTTATCGTATCAATGGACATCTTATTATCCTATCATAACAGTACAAAATGATTAAGGGTTTGTTTTTGTGTTTTCCATTGTGGATTGACTCTACTTTGTAACTGATAAAATCGGGGAGAATGGTTGTGGTGAATCAAATGACATAACTCATGAATAACCACATAATCAATGCTTTCTAAGTCTGTTTTTATCAAATGCGTGTTGTATGTGATTTCTGACTTGCTATTACAACTGCCCCAACGTGCCGTCATATTCCTAATCTTTATGGCTTTAACTTTCGGAAATTTGAATTTATCTACAAGATAATCGGTTCTTTGGCTTAGATAATTTAAAGCTTCGTCTTTGTACCAACGGTCCAATATGTTTTTTATCGATGCATTTTTGCGATAAAAAACAATCATTTGATCGTCTTTCAAGACAACATTCGATGAACCAGAATTAACCAAACACAAACTGTATTCTTCGCCTTTAAACTGGTGCTTTTCGCCTGCAACATATAATAATTTGTTACTTTGAACCTCATCATTTCTAACTTGGTTGGTCTTGATCCATTGGTATTTGGCGACAATGAAATCATCCACTGTAGATTGATTCATTCTGGAAGGGACGTTTATTTGCAATTGCCCTTGTTTGTTGAATTTCATTGAGATACTGCGCTTTCTTTTTTTCGAGCGCATTAATGTATAGGCAATTTCATCTCCTTGAAAATCATATACCCTTTGTGATGATGTAATCGCTTTATTCAATTATAACCAGATTCAATTAATAACTGGAGACCAAGATGGTTCTCTGATATGACCATTAGAAACAAGCAATTGATTTTTAGTACTGCCATCCAATGAAGTTGAGATTAGTATACCTTGCCCTTTGGTATTTTTCGTTGCATACAAAATCATATTGTTGTTTGGGGCAAATGTTGGTGTTTCATCCAAGGGCCCATCACTAATCTGTTGAGATGTCTCAGACTTATTATGTCTCAGTGCGATTTTGTAATTATTTTTATTGCCTTGTACATAACAGATGTGTTCACCATCTGGTGAAAAACTACCACCTGCATTGTAGTCTCCTTCGAAAGTTAGACGACTCGCAACCAAGCTGTTTAAATCGATTTGGTATAAATTTGGTTTGCCACCTCGATCTGAGGTGAATACTAAACTATTGCCATCAGGTGCCCAGTTGGCGCCTGTGTCAATCGCCCATGATTTGGTGATTTGTTTGAGCCTTCTGGTATAGATGTCCATGGTATATATTTCTGGATTGCCTGTTTTAGATAAGGTTAAGGCCAATTTTCTACCGTCTGGAGAGAATGAAGGGCCACTATTTATGCCTTTAAAATTGCTAATTAGTTCTCTACTGCCTGTAGATAAATCTTGAATGTAGATTGCTGAATTGCCTTTTTCGAAAGACACATAGGCTAACTTATTGCCTTGTGGCGACCATTTTGGTGACAATAATGGCTGAGATGATGTTACAAGGGCTTGTGAGTTTTTACCATCTGCATCTGCCACTAACAATTGGTATTGAATACCATCAGTGATTTGAGTTGCTGTTACATAGGCAATCTTTGTAGAAAAAATGCCTTTGATTCCGGTTATTTTTTCATAAATTTTATCCGCAATGTAATGTCCACCAGATCTAAAATCTCCTTCCAAAACTGGCAAAGTTAAAGATAACATTTGTTTTTGATCAACCACCGAAAATAATTTAATGTCAATTTCATACCTGCCAGGACCAGATGCCCTGACTGATCCCATGGTCAAGTAATCAGCTCCAACCATTCTCCATTCACCGTATTTAATTTGATTGGCATATTTGGGATTGGCAATAAGATCTTCTGAACCTAATGTCCTAAATTGCCCTGATAAATTAAGGTCGTCAGATAATACTGTGGAAATATTAGTTGATTGTATGTTATTGGTTAAAGGTAAAATAGCGATAGGTATTGCGCTTGCATTGTGTTTGGTAATTTCAAATATAACATCATCTGCATAAGAAAATGAGCTAAACATTAAAATTAAAATAAGGGTCATTCTCTTCATGGATTTTTCTACCTTTTTATTGCGCAAGATTATTGTATGATTTTTCAAATGGGTTATTATAACCATATAGACAGATGCATAACAAAAAAATTCATAAACTTTGATAAGTATGTCAATTTCTAATGCCTTTTAAAAAGAAAGTTGTAAGGTCATTTTTTTATTGTATTGATTTTTTGTGAGCTGCGTCACAATTTTAACCGTAAATAGTCCTAATAATTACAGATATGAATATTCGCCGAGCAGAACGCAGAGATTTACTCCAATTAACATTGATGTTTAATCAATACAGAATGTTTTATCATCAAAGACAAGACTTACAAGGCTGTAAAACATTTATAAAAAGAAGATTAGAGAACAATGATTCCTTTATATTTGTCGCTGTTATTGATGCTCAATTGGTTGGTTTTGTTCAACTCTATTCCAGTTTCTCATCTGTTGCGATGGAAAAAATTTACATTTTAAACGATTTGTATGTATTAGATGGTTTCCGTAATCAATCGGTTGCCAACAAGCTTATGATAAGGGCTGAAGAATTTGCCAATAATAACCAAGCCAGCCGATTGGTATTGGAGACCCATAAAAATAATGTTCCTGCACAAAACCTATATGTTAAAAGGGGTTGGAAACAAGACAATGATACATTCTATTATAACTACAATTGTAGAAACTAGAAACTAAGGTTTTCTATAAAAACTTAACAATCCTAATCCGCAAGAAATTAAAATCATGCTGAACATGGGGAGTTGTGTGCCATTGTGTAAATACGAGAGTATTAGTCCAACTACTGCACCTAATGCAAATTGAGCCGAACCAATAATTGCATTGGCTGTTCCACTGGTTTTTGGGAAATAATTCATATAACAGGCCATGTTATTAGGTGCAATTATTCCAAAAGACCCAATGATTAGCATTAACAAACCAACAACCAATTCTAATATATCAATGTGTAAAAAACCAATTATGAACAAAGCCAATGCTGCACTGGTTTGTATGAGCAAGCCCATTTTTAAGATTCGTTTTGGAGACCATTTATCTAACAAGTAATGGTTCACTCTATTGAAAATCATCATGCTGACAATATTCAATCCAAATAACCAAGCAAAAGTGGTTTCTGACTGTTGATAATACTCTATGTAGATAAACGATATTTCTGTCAAGAAAGCAAACAATGCTGCAGCCACAAAACTGCTACACAACAAATAAGTTAAAGCCGATTTATGTGATATTATTACCCAATAATTCTTCATCACTTGATGAATATTTAAGTATTCATATCCTGCTATTTTTCTCAAACGTTTGGTTTCTGGGACAAACAACATAATTACAATAACTTGTGAAAATGAATAAATGGATAATAGGATAAATATCGCCTTCCAAGAATAATATTGTAACAATATGGCACCTATAGATGGAGCAATCAATGGAGCTATCATCATAATTAAACTAATCAGAGTAAATATTTTAGCTGCATCTTTGCCATCATACAAATCTCTCACAATGGCAGCACAGATAACTAAACCAAAGCCGCCACCAAATGCTTGAACAAATCTTAACAGCCAAAATTGTTGCACTGTGCTGACGTACATCATTGCAAAGCTAGATAGAAAAAACAAACTGAGCCCAATTGTTCCAATCCATTTTCTACCATGATTATCTGAAATTGGGCCACCAATAATTTGGCCCAGTGCAAACCCAATGAGATAGATAGGTATGGACAATTCAATTAAGTGTATATTGACTGAGAAGTATTGTGCCATCGCAGGTATGGCAGGCAAATAAGTGTCTATTGCAAATGGAGACAAGGCGACAATAATCGCCAATAATGGGGCTAATCGATTGGCAGGATAATGCTTACGATAAACCCCTTGGTAGCGCTTGTACACCATTTAATGTACAAAGTATTTGAATAAATTATTGAAATTTATCAAACAGTTCATTCATTATACTGTCTGCTAAAAATGAATTGGGTTTAGTTCCATCATCTTTAGTAAATTTCACTGCCACAAGACTGCCTTTCTCTTCACAACTGAGCTTGTATTGCCCTGTGTAATCTGAGAATAAAGCACTACGTGTAAACATTCTCTTGAAAAAGCTTTCATTCTCACGTTCTCTGGCATCAATATCATTGTATTTTAAATCAACAACACAGTTTTCTTTATTGGTATCAGTTATAGTCCAATTTTCGATTGACAGTTCATTTAAAGCTTCCCACATATAAGCCGTTTCAGTTTTGACTGATAAAACTGCATAACCATTTTGATTTTCAATCCGAGCGTCACCCTTTCTAGATTGCTTGGTACGAATTGGCATATCAGGAGGAGGGTTTTTAGCATTGCCATTAACTCCCTCACTATTAGCTCTAGGGATATCCAATTCTGATGATACAAGAGGCTTATCAAGACCCGCTGGAATCTCTAATGTTTTCGATTCTTTGGCATCGAGGTAATGGTCCTTTTTGTGAATATATCTACATCCATTTAAAACAAATGCAATCAATAACAACAATAATACTTTTTTCATAATTTAATTTCTTCAATAATTTTCTTAATTTCTGATTTTAAGCCAGTCATATTTCCTTCAAACCAAGCCAACGGCATCCTGATTCCTTCGCCAATCAAACCGGATTGTTGCAACAAATATTTCACGGGTATCGGATTGGGCTGATATGATAACATTTTATATAAGTTTTCAAGACTAGAATTACATTTTTTTGCAGAAATAACATCACCCAGTGCCATATATGTACAAATTTTCTGTATTAAATGCGGGCGTAAATTGCTGGCAACACTGATTACACCCGTTGCTCCTTGTCCCATCGATTCTAAAAACGTATCATCATTACCAGACAGAATGGCAAAATCATGTGGAATTAATTTTACTAATTCTAAAATTCGGTCTTTATCAACTGAGGCTTCTTTAATTCCAATGACTTTTGGGTTTTTTGCCAATACCGCAGTTGTTTTTGGCAACATATCATTTTGTGTTCTGGTAGGAACATTATAAAGAATGATAGGCAATAATGAAGCTGCAGCAATTTTTTCAAAATGCTTTTGCATGCCTTGCTGTGTGGTACGAATATAATAAGGTGTCACAATCAGCACACCATCGGCTCCGCATTTGTGAGCCAGTTCATTACTCAATATAACATCACAAGTTTTTATGTGTCCTGTTTGTGCAATAACTTTGGTTTTGGTATTTTGACAACATTTTACTGCGATTTCTAACAGGCGCTGAAATTCGTCTATATTCAACAAAGCTGATTCCCCAGTAGTCCCAGCAACGATGACAGCAGTAGTTTCAGCACGAATTTGCCAAAGCAACAATTTTTTCCATTGATCATAGTCAATTTGACCATCACTTGACATGGGCGTTAGTAAGGCAGTCATACTTCCGTATAAATCTTTTGCAGTTAATGTAGACATTTGGCTCTATTTAATATAACTTGCTTATTTTATACGAAATAGAGTTAATAAATGATTAAGAAAGGCGAAAAAATTAAAGATTTTGATATTTTACTCACTGGAAACAAAACGGCCAAACTTTCTGATTATCAGGGAAAGTTCTTGGTATTGTATTTTTACCCAAAAGCCAGCACCCCAGGATGTACCACAGAAAGTTGTGATTTCACTGAATTATTCCCTCAGTTTGACACTATGAACGCCAACATATTGGGCGCCTCAATTGACAGTTTAAAACGCCAAGAAAACTTCAAAAACAAATACAATTTTGTATTCGATTTAATTGCAGACACTGATGAAGAAGTTTGTAATTACTTCGGAGTTATACAAGAAAAGAAAAACTTTGGTAAAACCTATATGGGCATAGTCCGTTCTACCTTTATTATTGATGCTGATGGTAAATTGGTAAAAGAATGGCGCAATTTAAGGGTAAAAGGCCATGCACAAGATGTATTGGAAAGTATTGAGTCTATGAGCAATTAGCATGTTCTAAACATCAAGTTTTTGATACACAACTAAGTGCGCGGAAAATAAACGGGAAAAACGTTCTGAAAACCTAAATTTATAATCGTGTTCATGCTGTGATAAGCATTTCCATTGGTTCTCTTCAAAATAGTCATTGATGTCATTAACCGCTTCTGATGGATCAAGTAAATGCTTTTTGTTCCATTGATAAGTGCATGACAAACACAACACACCACCCACTTTTACACTGTGTTTTAAAGCATTGACTATGGTATTGGGAGATGGGCACTGATCTAACACATTTAAGCAAACCACCAAATCAAATTGTTCATCAACTGTATGGCTGTCAAATTCTTTATTGATTAGTTCAAATTTGACATCGGCACACACTTTTGCAATGGGGCTGGAATCAAATGTAATATGCCCCAATTGTTGTCGACTTTTTATATAGGTAAAATCAATTTTATGGCCTTTTAACAAAATGTCTTTATAAGTTATCATAAAGGCTTGTGATGGTTCAACAGCAGTTACATTTTTAATACCATCATGTGCCTTAATCATTTCATAACTGCTGCGACCAAGTGATGAACCGACTTCTAATAATTTTTGTGGGTGAATGTTGTTAATCAGCAAACTGTTATTGATGCTTTGTGCTACTTCATTGAAATGATTGGAAATAATAAACCGATCACTGACATGCCTAGATTTTGATTCAAGAACTGATTGATTGCCATGATCACGTAGAACATCTAGCCAATGGGTTTCGAAAAACATGGCCAAACCTCTGTCGTCTACATAATAATCGTTCAATACAGTAAAACCTTTATTTTTTAGCGCCCAATAACTGTGCGAGGTGAACAACTTTGCTATGCAAATCCTGTGCATTGTCAGCAACAACTGTCGAATGCCCTACTTTACGGCCAGGACGATTTTGTTTTCCATAGATGTGCCAATAAACATCTTTTTCTTTTGTGGTCAGTGATACCACAGGAATTTCACCAATCCAATTGATCATGGCAGAAAAGCCTTTGCTCATATCAGTTGAACCCAATGGCAATCCAATGCCAGCGCGCAAATGGTTTTCAAATTGAGAGGTCACCGCACCTTCAATACTCCAATGTCCTGAGTTGTGTACTCTGGGTGCCATTTCGTTAATCAATAAACCATCATCAGTTTCAAACATTTCAACAGTCAGTACCCCAACATAATTGAGAGCATTGGCAATTTTTTTAGCATAATCAAATGCCATTAAGCTGTTATTACTTTCTACAGCCGGAACCAATGTTGTTGTGAGTATGCCTTCTTTGTGTTTGTTTTCACACAATTCATAACATGAAATCTCACCTTGAATATTACGTGCCAAAATAACAGATACTTCACGTTTAAAATTAACCGCTTTTTCAAGAATAAAGGAGCCACCTTCCAGTTTGTCCCAGAGTGATTTTAAATCTGTATTTTCAGTTATTCGGTGTTGACCTTTGCCATCATATCCCATTCTTCTGGTTTTTAAAAAACCATTGTTTTCGCAACTTTTAGCTGCAAAAACAAGTTCCGAATAACTGTCAACTGTAAAAAAGTCACCTACTGGTAGTTTAAGCTGTTCACGAAACAACACTTTTTCATTTAGTCTGTCTTGGGCAATTTTCAAAACATTTGGATGTGGAAAGACGTCGCTTCTTTTTGCAACAAACTTGGCGGCATCCACTGGTACATTTTCAAAATCATAGGTGATAAAATCGCATTTATTAGCAAATTCTTCTAAAGCGATTTCATTATCATAATCAGCTACCATTAACTCTCCAACCAAGCCCGCACAAGCATCTGCAGTTGGATCAAAAAATACAAACCTAAAACCCAATGGGTAACCATCTAAAGCTAGCATTTGCGCTAACTGCCCACCACCTAATATACCGATTGTTGGAAATTTATTCATCTGAATTAACCTGCAGGATTTGGATTGTTTAAAACTGAGTTTGTTTGTTTTGCTCGAAAATCTGACAAGGATGTTTTTATCTTTGTGTCATGTGTGGCAAGTAAAGCGGCACAATATAGCGCTGCATTTTTGGCACCTGCATCACCAATACTCATGGTTGCAACAGGAATACCTGCCGGCATTTGTACAATTGAAAGTAATGAATCAACGCCATTAAGAACACTTGATTTTATCGGAACACCTATAACGGGTACTGCTGTAATTGCAGCAATCATTCCAGGTAAATGGGCTGCCCCACCTGCGGCCGCTATAATTATTTCAATGCCATTGGTTTCGGCATTTTTTGCAAAATCATACATGAGTTCTGGGGTGCGGTGAGCTGAAACAACTTGTTGGATGAAATTAATACCCAATTCATCTAATAAGTCAGCGCAATTTTTCATGGTTGCCCAATCTGATTTAGAACCCATTATCAGTGCTACTTTTTTCATAGTTAATCACATCTGTTGCAAAAGCGAATTGTGTCATACTTGAACGATATTCTCAATTGGAAATTTTAGATATCATCTTTTCATGCGATAACTAACCCAATTTTATCGTTTGTTTAATACATTATAGACAGATTAGTTTTTGAGAAAATGTAGAATCCTATTATTTGCTGGCATTTCTATGTCTGTGACTAGATTTATTCCTGCATTTAGCATATGCGATACAACCATTTCAAAATCTCTAATGCCACTGTGTTTGTTTCTTTGTTTTAACCAAACATCAAAATCTGCATTGGAATCTGATGTAAATTTTCCATCATAATTGAATGGGCCATAGATGATGATGGTTGTCCCAGTAGTTAAACATTCACCAAGTTGAACAATTAGAGATTTTACATTTTGCCAAGACATAATGTGTAATGTGTTTGTGGTAATAACTATGTCGGCATTTACCTGTGGGAAATCTGATTTACCAGCTTCGTATATTATAGGCTTGAGTGTATTTTTAAGATTCGCCTCATCAAGCCACATATTAATGCCCGCATGATTTTCCTTCAAATCTGATGTATGCCAGCTTATGTGTTGAAAACTCGGTGCCATAAACACAGCATGTTGGCCAGTACCTGATCCTATTTCTAACAGGTTTTTGTCAGTTGGCTTAATAAGCGTTTTAAGCACGTCTAAAATAGGTTGCTGATTTCTCTCACATGCAGGCGAATTCGGTTTCTCCATTAATTTTTATAAGTTTTTCCTTGTTTCATAACAAAATCAACATCTAACAATTGTTTGATGTCTTTTATTGGTGAACTGTCAACAGCTATTATATCGGCTGATTTGCCAACTTCTATGGTACCAAGACTATCAGACATATCTAGTAGGTCTGCTGTATTAACTGTGGCTGATTTAATTATTTGCATGGCCGGCATCCCTGCTTCGTGCATTAATACTGCTTCTCGTGCATTGGTCCCATGAATTGATACACCACTGTCTGTACCAAAAGCTATTTTCACGCCAGCATCATAAGCTTTGATAAAATTACCTTTCATATCAGCACCCACTTTAAGCGCTTTTGCTTTAACAGATGGGCTCAAGATATCGGTATTTTTAGCCATCCTCACAACTGTATCTCCAGCCAGCAAAGTTGGAACCAAATAAGCCCCTG
>Ga0316204_10010397_pt1 | contig 12002 bp, 9 predicted proteins | sample 6monrhotite_MG_2_FD_205661 | JGI IMG/M metagenome (GOLD analysis project Ga0316204, IMG submission 205661) | Microbial mat bacterial communities from mineral coupon in-situ incubated in ocean water Damariscotta River, Maine, United States -... | ecosystem: Environmental > Aquatic > Marine >...
GAAAGAAACATGGACGACGATGTACAACAATAACCTGTGGCATCTGGAAAATTTCAACAATACTCTTGTTATGGGTAGTCTGCTGGTTTCACTGGTTTGCTTTATCCCTGTTTTCTTTATTACAAAATGGCTGATCATTCGATACCGTAAAAACGTGGTGGAATATGTTTTGAAATCACGCTTTCTTAAGATCGCAAAAGTTAATAAATGGCTCTCGCTATTTTTACCAGAGTAGGAGACGAATCATGAAATGGATACGTTGGTCTGGACTCATTCCTTTTGCTGTTATTGTGGGAAGCTTGTGTGTTTTATTTATTTTGTTCATCGATACTTTAATTGAAAATGGTATTGAGGCAGCCGGTAGCGATATAATGGGTGCTAAAGTCGAATTGGGAAATGCCGACTTTAGTTTTTTCCCGCTTGGTGTCAGCCTGAATAATTTACAGGTTACAAATCCTGATGCGCCAATGAGTAATATTGTTGAAATTGATAATATCGCTTTCGCTATGGATGGATCATATCTGATACGTCGTAAACTTCTCATTAATGAAATGAACATTGATGGGCTGTACTTGAATACACCCCGAAAATATTCTGGTGCTATCGCGAAAACAAAAAAATCCACTCTTGCAACAGAATCGAAAAAAACGGATAAAAAGAGCGAGGTCAAGCTACCTTCTTTTGAAATGCCCGATGTCGATGACATCTTAAAAAAAGAACCGCTCAAAGTTGATAAAGCAGCTAATATTCTAAAAACCAATATTTCAGAAACTAAACAATCATGGGATAACTTGAAAACGGCATTACCGGATCAAAAACGTCTGGACTCGCATAAAACTCGTTTTAATGAGATCCGCAATTTTAATGACAAGGATATTAAAAATCTCAAGGTTGCAATCGACAAGTTTAAAACGCTTAAGGTAGACATTGCTAAAGATAGCGCACTCTTTCAACAAACCCAAAACCAGATTAAAAAGGACACTAGCCAGCTCAATAGTGAACTCAAGATGCTCATCAGTTCTTCAAAAGAAGATTATAAACATCTGTTAAGCAAGTATTCATTATCTACCGAAGGTGCGACTAATATCGGAGCCCTATTTTTTGGTGACAAGGCCAAAACATGGTCTGATACGGCTATTTATTGGTATAACAAACTTCAACCCTTTATCAGCAAAATAGAGTTGAGTGCCGGAGAGAATAAACACAAACCCAAACGTGGTGCGGGAAAGAATATCCATTTTACTGAATATCATCCTCGCCCGGACTTTCTGATTAAAAAAGCGCGCGCTAGTGTCGAGCTTGAGGCAGGTAAACTCAGTGGTGAAGTGCTGAATATCACCTCACAACAACCTATTGTTGGCAAGCCAATTACTTTCAGTTTTAATGCGAATAAAATGCAGCGTATCAAGTCGCTGAAGTTAAATGGTGAATTTAATCGTTTAAAAGTAATACCTGAAGATCATGTTCAGCTTAGCATTCGTAGCTACGATATGGATAACCTTTCATTACTAAAAGAAGATAAGCTAACGATCTCCATCGCTGATGCCAAATCTGATCTCACGATTAAAGCCAATCGTATTGCAAACAAAATTAATGCCAATGTAAATAACCGTATACACAGTATTAAATTTTCCAAGAGTTCCACGGGTAGTGGAGAAATAACACGCATATTAGTTGCAGCATTGGATAGCATAAACAGTTTCAATATTGATGGTCGTCTATATGGAACATTGGACAACTACCATACTCGCATCAGTTCTGATCTGGATAAAAATCTGGGTGCCAAGCTTAAGGCGCAAACCAGAAAACTCAAACAGGACTTTCAAGGTAAACTTAAAGCGAAGTTAGATCAAACTTCAAAGCGCCACACGAATGAGGCGAAACAGGAACTTGATGCACTACGTAAATATGAAGAAGAAATTCAAGCTCGAAGAAAACAGTTTGACGAACAGCTCGCATCTGTACAAAAACAGATCGATACATATAAGTCAGATATTAATGCAAAAGCAAAAAATAAAGTAAAAGATAAACTAAAAGGACTTTTCAAATAGTTAATATTTTTGGTCTGAGTAAAAACTCTATGAAAAATTGATCGATGAATGATTAAAGGGGGCTGAGCCCTTTTTATCAAGAATTAAAAAATATTTTGTCTCAGAGAGAAATTTTATCTAATATAAGAATAATATGAGACAGGCCCGTTTTATAGGAATTTATTTTGAGGAATTTAATATGAACGTACAACACCAAACATTAAAAAATAATGTCTTACTTTTGTTATTATTATCTGTCTTTGTTTTAACACCTGTTTTTGCTGATGTTGTTAAAGTGACCCCGTTAGGGAGTCATAGTGGTGAATTTTGCAGTCGTGATCGTGCATTAGTTTTTGAAGACCCTGATGGAACACGTTTACTTTATGATGCAGGCCGTACTGTTGCAGGGGCGAATGATACGCGCCTGGGTAAGATTGATGTAGTGTTAGTCAGTCATATGCATGGTGACCATGTGGGTAACCAACATATTAAACGGTTAAACGAGGGAAGTTGTGGCAAACCTAAAACTTCAGTGAATGATTTACCTCATACCAATAGTGTAAAAATCGCGTTAGCTAAAAAAGCAAAAATTATCACAGGCAGTGAAATGCCTAAATTTTTTTCTAGCAAACTAAAACAGTTAGGCGGTAATCCAAAAGATTCTTTATTGGTTCGGTTTGGTGGTTCGCGAAAAGTTGGTGGTGTAACGATAACTACGGTACCCGCTGTTCATTCAAATGGTATTGCCAGCGGTATGGTTGGTGGCAAGCTGGGCGCGTTATTAAAAGAATCAGGTTTAACGGCACATGCTGGACCTGCAACGGGTTATGTTTTGCGTTTTTCAAATGGCTTAGTCGTTTACCTGTCAGGTGATACCGGTCTGACTGCCGAGCAAAAAGTGGTGGTAGGTGAACACTATAAAGCAAAGCTGGTAGTGATGAATATTGGTGATACTTATACAACAGGGGCAAAAGAAGCCGCGTATGTTATCAATGAATTGATTAAACCTAATGCGGTGATTGCATCTCATGCCAATGAGGCCGCAACCCAATCCGGTAAAGTGATAAGCGGTACACGGACGGATACCTTTATTAAAGTAACGCGTGTACCTGTGCATTTACCTCTGAGTGGAAAAACCATGACGTTTAATCGTGATGCGAAATGCATTAGTGGTTGTTAAACTTAAAGTGATAAATGGGACAAACCCCATTTCTGCCAAATGAGTAGTGCTTCAATCTTTATTATTGATATTAACTCTTGACTAGAGCACAATTTAATTTAAATACATTAAATAAAGGGAATTATTATGGCTTGGGATTTTATTCATATTGTAAGGCGCACCTATCATGGAGATGATAACTGGGGTGAGATGTATACGAAAACAACCGACGATAAGTGGGAATGGTTGTCATATACCTATGAATTGCCTTGGAAAACCGATGCTTCAGGTGAAAGTACGAGTAATATAAGCCGGGTCAAAATTGGTACTTATGCTCTCACCGTTAGGGAATATGGTGATTCTCGAGATATTGGTGGTAAGGGTTGGAGACTTCAGCTTAAACCAACAGGACATCGCAACTATATTCAAATTCACCGCGCTCATTCAAGCCTGTATATCGAAGGCTGTATCCTACCCGTTCATTTCAACACACTTTCTGGTGACTCGATTCAAAAAGGCGATATTCGCATAATGAATAAGTCAGTCGAACTTATGGAAAAGATTGAAGAACGCTACGATGCTTTGAAGAAAGGTAAAAAAGGTGATCCATCACTCGCCATATCAGCGGCTATGCCTGCAAAATTAATTACCAATCGGAGCTATGCATATGGATAAAATAATATTTAAGACAAGTATTATATTTGTTTTATTATTTTCTTCACTCTCTTGTTCAGCGGATAAGAGTATCAGCGCCGATTTTACTGATGGTATTAAATTAACATTAACTACCAAACCATTTGATAGTAAAGCACATCAAGTAAAAAGATGTGGTAAACGAGATATTCCTTGTTTTATCGATGGAAAAATATTTTATGGTGGAAGAGGTAAGTTACCTAAGGAAGAAGTTGTGAGCCTTGAGTTTATTAGAAAAGGGAAACGGCTAAATCTTGATGTTTCTTCTATTTATAATACAGGAATCACTCAGGATAATATAAAAAAAAGATTTAATGTTCAGCGCTATTTGGGAAAAAATACATACCGATTGATTGGATATTTTGGTCCTAAAGAGAAACCATTTATAGCCCACTGGCTTGTGCGTGAGGATGGTTCGATTAGAAATCATTTAAGTGACTACGAATCGTTAAATAGTTTGATGTTTGAAGTGAAAAAAGATTTAAAAATAAATCACTAATACTCGAAAGGTATTTAATAGATATTAAAAAAGGGCAGTCTAGACTGCCCTTTTTTGTAATAGGTGACAGATCCCTTTAAACTTTACTATATTAAGTAAAGGTTTGATCCATTTGTTCATAAAAAGAGAATCATATGAAACCAGCAGTCATTGATGCACGTATTAGCCCGGAAGGTCGGTTGGATGTATTATCCAAAATCGAAGTTAGTAAATTACTCGATACCAGCCAGGGCGGCTTATACAATATTTTTCGTAACTGTTCGCTGGCAGTGTTGAACTGCGGCAATAAGATGGATGATGGTAAGCAATTACTGGAACGCTATAAATCATTCGACATCCATGTGGTGCAACAGGCCCGCGGTATTAAGTTGGAAGTGAAGAATGCGCCGGCCAATGCCTTTGTCGATGGTAAAATGATCAAGGGTATTAATGAACATTTATTCGCCGTATTACGGGATGTGGTTTATGTCAGTGATGAAATAAATGATAACCCGAAGTTTGATCTCAATACCTCTGGTGGCATTACTAATGCTGTTTTTCACATACTGCGTAATACCAATATTCTGCGTCCCAGTATCAATCCTAATCTAGTTGTGTGCTGGGGTGGGCACTCTATTAAACGTAAAGAGTATGATTACACTAAAGAGGTCGGCCATGAGATGGGGCTACGTGGTCTGGATATTTGCACGGGCTGTGGGCCGGGCGCGATGAAGGGGCCAATGAAGGGCGCAACCATCGGTCATGCTAAACAACGCATTAATAACGGCCAGTACCTTGGTATTTCTGAGCCGGGCATTATTGCTGCCGAATCTCCTAATCCTATTGTTAATGATCTGGTGATCATGCCGGACATTGAAAAACGACTTGAGGCTTTTGTGCGAACGGGACATGGTATTGTGGTGTTTCCCGGTGGTGCTGGCACGGCCGAAGAACTTCTTTATATCCTGGGAATCCTGCTACATCCCGATAATGCCGAAATTCCTTTCCCGCTCATACTCACTGGGCCTGAAAGTGCAGAAGAATTTTTTATTGGTATTAATCAGTTTATTGCTGTCACTCTGGGCATTGAGGCACAACAACGTTACAAAGTGATCATCAATGATCCTGCGCGCGTGGCACGCGAAATGAGTGCAGGCATGACCGAAGTACGTAATTATCGCAGAGATAATAATGACGCTTATTATTTTAATTGGTTGTTAAATATTGAGCCGGACTTTCAACGGCCGTTCGAACCGACTCATGAAAATATGAGTAATCTTGAATTACATAAAAACCAGCCACGACATACGTTGGCAGCTAACCTGCGCCGGGCTTTTTCGGGCATTGTTGCTGGCAATGTAAAAGACGATGGTATTCGTGCTGTTGAAGAACATGGCTTATTTGAGATTCGAGGCGATGCCAGTATTATGGAGCCAGTAGATATATTGCTTGCTTCTTTTGTTGAACAGCATCGAATGAAGTTACCCGGCACTAAATATGAGCCGTGTTACCGCATCATCAAGTAATGGTAATTATGGTCGCACAGTATATGCTAATATAGATTTCTAAGTTATTACCTGGTTAGTGTATAAATGGATAAGATTCGTACTCTGATTGAACGCACGATTGATATCCGAGCGGGTGAGTTACCGGCTCTGTTGATTTCTTTTGCTTATTTTTTCTTCTTATTGTGTGCTTATTACATTATTCGACCTTTGCGCGATGAGATGGGTATTCTTGGGGGCATTAAAAATTTACCGTGGGTCTTTACCGGTACCTTCCTGGTTGTTCTTGCCATGGTGCCTTTATATGGTTGGGTGAGTTCTCGGTTTTCTCGAAAAAAGTTTTTACCTCTTGTTTACTTTTTCTTTATTGTAAATCTACTGGTGTTTTATCTTCTATTTCATTATGAAATTTCTCCTTCCACTGTAGCGCAATCATTTTTTATCTGGGTAAGTGTGTTTAATTTATTTGTGATCTCGGTTTTTTGGAGTTTCATGAGTGATATTTATGATAAAGATCAAGCCAAACGCTTGTTTGGTTCCATTGCTGCTGGGGGAACATGTGGAGCGATTTGTGGGCCAATACTTACCACCGGGTTAGCGCAACCATTAGGTACGCATAACTTATTATTAATTAGCGCTATATTATTAGGCTTATCGATTTTATGTATTAAAAAACTTTCACTTTGGTTTGATCAACAACCACAAACTCAAGTTGATACTAGCTATCAACAACCTATGGGTGGTCACTGGTTGGCGGGATTTTCATTAGTTGTTAGATCACCTTACCTAATGGGAATTGGCGTGTTGATTTTAATGTATAGCATGTTATCCACGTTTTTATATTTTCAACAGGCGAGCATTATTCAGGGTAGTTTTAGTCATTCTGGGGAACGGACTTCTGTATTTGCGATGATTGATCTTGCGGTAAATAGTTTAACGATTTTAATTCAATTATTTTTTACCGGACGTATTGTAAAATATTTAGGCCTCGCCTGGACATTGGCGTTGATCCCTCTTTTATTGGCTGGAGGTTTTATAATTTTAAGTTTTTCACCTGTTCTTGCGGTTTTGATTATTATTCAGGTATTCCGCCGTGCAGGCAACTATTCCATTATGCGACCAGCACGGGAGATGTTGTATGTCGTTCTCGAACGAGAAGAAAAATACAAAGCTAAAAACTTCATTGATACAGTTGTATACCGTGGTGGTGATGCAGTGAGTGCATGGCTTTATGATGGCATGCGCAGTATTGGTCTAAGCTTAGGGCAGATAGCATTTATTGCCGCACCCCTTGCAGCTGTTTGGGCCTTAGTGGCTTATCGTTTGGGGGTACAACGAGAAAAAATTGCTGAAGCAGCTACACTAAAAGACTAAATAAAAGGAATACGATTATGAGTAAAATATCGAATAGCCGGATGAATATTAACCGTCGTACTTTACTAAAAGCATTGTTAGCATTGGGCGTGAGTGGTTCAGCGCTAACGGCACCTTTTATTAATAATCTACATGCATCTACACAAAATAAAATACTTAAAAAAATTCCTTCTTCCGGTGAGATGATTCCTGTGATCGGATTTGGCACTTCACGTACTTTTGATGCGCTGGGTGATGATGAGCTTATGTTACAGCTTAAAGTCGTTTTACAATCTTTTTTCAACGAAAATGGTGCACTCGTTGATTCATCACCTATGTACGGTACAGCACAGGCGGTTATCGGAAAATTGTTAAAACAAATTAAGGGTAACGAAAATTTATTTTCTGCAACCAAGGTTTGGACTTATGGTAAGGAAGATGGAATAGAACAAATGGAAGAGTCGAGAAAACTCTGGGGTATTAAACGATTTGACCTTATGCAGATTCATAATTTGCGTGATTGGGAAGTGCATTACGAAACTCTGAAAAAAATGAAAGAAGAAGGGAAGATACGTTACATCGGTGTAACGACATCACATGGTCGTTTTCATGAAGAACTCGAAGTTTTACTTGAAACCCTCCCTTTTGATTTTGTGCAATTGAGTTATAACATTGCTAATCGTGACGTAGAAGAACGTTTACTACCTATTGCATTAGATAAAGGAATTGCTGTTATTGCTAACCGACCTTATCAACGTGGTGATTTGTTTAGAAAGGTGAGAGGAAAAGCATTACCTAAGTGGGCAAGTGATATCGATGTGAATAGCTGGGGGCAATTTTTCTTGAAATTTATTGTTTCTCATCCAGCGGTCACATGTGCCATACCTGCAACAAGCAAAGTAAAACATCTTCTTGATAATATGGTTGCACAGGTTGGACAACTCCCTGATGCTAAAATGCGTAAAAATATGATTCATCATTTTCAAAATTTATAAATTTTATCTTTATATTGTTTCAATAAATATGTCAGAATTAAAGAGGGCTGGCCCTTTATGACGTTGATTGTTCTTTAATTGAGGAGTTATTTATGAAACGTTGTTTTATTTATATATTCAGTCTTTTTTGTTTTACTATTCAACAGGTGTATGCGTTCGAGTGGCCAAATATTCAGCCTAAGAAAATTGGACAACACACCTATGTTATAGAACATGGACCACATGACGAAGACCCAAAAGTGAGTCATGGCTTCCATAATAATCCGGGGTTTGTCATAACGGATTCCGGTGTTGTTGTTATCGATACTGGTAGTAGTTATGAAATTGGTAAAATGATCTTACGAAAGATAGCGAGCGTCACACCAAAGCCTATAACGCATATCTTTACCACGCATTTCCATGGTGATCATTGGTTTGCGAATCAGGCACTTGTCGAGGCCTACCCTAAAGTGCGTACCATTGCACATCCACAACTGATTACCTTATTAAAAAATGGCGAAGATAAGTTCTGGCTTGATGTGTTTTCTAAGCGCCTAGGTGATGACTTTGCGGGTACAAAAGCGATTATTCCAAATACACCAGCCGAAAATAAAAAATACAAAATTGGTGGTGTAACTTTTCAGGTCACCTTATTTCGTAAGGCGCATACGGCTACGGACTTGATGGTTAATGTTGTTGATGAGGGAATCCTGTTTACCGGTGATATTATCAATAATGAACATTTCTCCTTTATGGGACATGGCAATTTTAAAGGTGCCTATGAAGCAACCCAAACAGCGCTCTCAATGAACCCACGTTATGTGGTGGTTGGGCATGGTCGAAGCGGCAAGATAAACCTGATAAAAGAATTTGCAGATATTTACCAGAAGCTACGTATTGAAGTTAGCAAACATTTTAAACAAGGTCTGATGGCCTATGAAATGAAGCCTAAAATCATTATTGAATTTGATAAACACAAACACTGGAGTGGTTTTGATAGGCGAATTGGTTCGTATGTTAACCAGATGAATGCAGAACTGGAAAATGATTCTTTTAATTAAAAAATAAATGTGTTCCGATCTCATTATTTGGAGCCCATTATTATGTAAAAAAAAGCCCGCTTATGTGGGCTTTTTTTATTTCTATAGATTGATTAAAGGAATAGTTTGTCCTTGCCGATATATAAGACTAAACACTTTTTAAAAGGTATTTATTATAATGTTCAGCTCATACCCCCCTGATGCTGGTGTAAAAACTTCGGAAAAAATCCTCTCGTCTTTTAACATATTTCACAAAGATACATTGGCTATTATTCTGGTTACGTTAGCGCTTAGCTTGGTGCTAATCTGGTTCGGCTTTGTGGCAAAACAAAAGGTTGTTCAAGTTGAGCAACAATGGCATGACTATAGTAATGAGGCAGTATTGTCCTCTCAGATTCTTAGCCGTATACAGAAAAATTTTGGCTATGGTGGTTTTATACATAATTTCAAAAATTATGTATTACGTAAAGACGCAAGCTTAATTCCAAAGATTGAAAAGAGCCTAACCGAAACTCGGGATGCAATTAAGCATTATCCACTTTATGGCCTTTTTCAAGATCTCGATGACGAAACCTACCTTAAAAATCTGGCTCATGTGGTCGATCAATACTCCGATAAATTTGAACTTGCAAAAAGATTGATCGCAAAAGGAATGACTTCAAATGAGATTGATCGTCAGATTAGAGTTAATGATACTCCTGCATTTCAAGCGATAGAACATTTATCACAACATGCTGTTGAGCATCATGATGAGTATTCACAGGAAACAAGTAAACGTCTTAATAACGCCTTAAACTTTATCAACTGGGGACTTTTACTGCTGCCCTTAGTTTTGTTAAGTGGCATTCTTATGCTCGTATTGTTAAGGAATATTAGAGAAGTTAATAATAGTCTTAATGAAAACCGGCAATTTCTGAGTGATATGTTTGAAGCTGCATCCGATGCGATATTGATTGTCGATAAATCGGGAATAATCACTGAAGCAAATAAACAAGCAATAGAGTTATTTGGTTTCTCGGAAAATAATCTAAAAGGGAAAAGTGTTGAGTCATTAATGCCAAAACGTTTCCGAGACCAGCATTCTAATATACGCATGGGGTCTTTTACTGAGGCTAAATCCAGAGAATTAAGTCATGCTCTTGAGTTTTATGCTTTGGGTAAAGGCGACAAAGAAATTCCTGTTGAGATCAGTTTAAGTTATACCTCGCGTAATGAAGAAAAGTACGCCATGGTTAGCTTGAGAGATATCACTGATCGCAAAGAGTCTGAAGAAATATTGCATCGTAACGAAATCATGTTAAGGCGTGCTCAGCATGTTGCTAGTATTGGTAGTTGGGATTGGGATATTAAAAGTAACACCCTGGTATGGTCAGATGAAATATTTAATATTTTTGGCGAAGAACCAAGTTTAAAAGAAGTGTCCTATGATGATTTTCTGACACACATCCATCCTGAAGATAAAGAAGAAGTTATTAATGCGATAAATTCTGCGCTGGTTTATGACCAACCTTATAATATTGAACATCGTATTGTTCGCCCTGACGGGACTCAACGTCTTGTTTATGAACAAGGTGATGTGTTTCGTGATGAAGAAGGTAAAGCTATAAATATGGTTGGGGTGGTTCGTGACATTACGGAGCAAAAGCAGATTGAGGCAAGATTAAAACTTGCCGATAATGTTTTTAATTCTACATCAGAATCTATTATTGTCACCGATACCGACGAACGTATCTTACGTGTTAATTCAGCATTTAAGATAATGACGGGTTATAGCAATGAAGAAGCTATTGGTAATACTCCGGGACAATTACTGAAGTCAGGAAAACATGATGATGCATTTTATAAATCGATGTGGGCGGAATTGAGTGAAAAAGATAATTGGCAGGGAGAAATATGGGATCGTCGCAAGGATGGGAGTCATTTTCCTGCACGTCATAATATAAGTGCAGTTAAGGATGAACAAGGTAAAGTAATTCAGTACATTTCCATATTTCTGGATGTTACCGAGCAAAAACGCGCGGAAGAACGTATTCAGTATCTTGCTCAATATGATCAACTTACCAAACTACCCAATCGTGCTCTGTTTAATGATCGCTTACAACACTCTATCGTTCGAGCACAACGCAGTAAGAATAAAATTGGTTTAATGTTTATCGATCTTGATGGTTTTAAAAATGTTAATGACACTCTGGGGCATCAGGCTGGTGATGGATTATTGCAAGTTATAGCGGAACGTCTTTCTAATACTATGCGTACTGAAGACACGGTAGCTAGAATAGGTGGCGATGAGTTTACAATAATTTTGGAAGAGTTACATCATTCCGATGGTGCAATTGTTGTGGCTAAAAAAGTTTTACAGGCTGTTAATGAAGCGATCTATTTATCTGGCCAAGAAGTTACTGTCGGTGCCAGTATTGGTATCAGTATTTATCCTGATAATGGAACAGATGCCAATAGCCTAATAAAGAATGCAGATACAGCAATGTATCAGGCTAAGAAACAAGGGAAGAATTGTTTTAAGTTTTATATAAATAATAATCATTGAGATTAAAAGGGGCACAATAAATGAGAGTAGAGCACTATAGAATCGCTACGCGTTTCGTTCAGTACTTCCTGACCTCATCTCATTCTGGATCATTGTTATTACTTTTCATTTCTTTCGCAAACTGTTGGCGTTTGCGAGTCATTTTAATTAATTGATTTTGCACCATGCCATTTATTGAATCATCAGGAAAAATATTGCTGTCATCTGCTTTACCCGCTGTTTTTC
>Ga0316204_10010399_pt1 | contig 12002 bp, 8 predicted proteins | sample 6monrhotite_MG_2_FD_205661 | JGI IMG/M metagenome (GOLD analysis project Ga0316204, IMG submission 205661) | Microbial mat bacterial communities from mineral coupon in-situ incubated in ocean water Damariscotta River, Maine, United States -... | ecosystem: Environmental > Aquatic > Marine >...
TTGAAAAATCCTGCTTGCTGTTCAAGGGGGTGTTGTTAATAATTAATTCATCAAGGAAATCATAGAGGTTGTATTGATCGAAATTGACTGAAAATAAATGGGTTTCCATTTTATACAAAGATAGCAACTGTACCAGAGCATTATTGATCCGACGCAATTCATACTGTATCTGGGTGATTGGTTGCTTTTGTTCCGAAGGAAGATTTTTCAGTTGAAAATAAAGTGCTTCAAGACTGCTGAGAGACATTAGTAAGGAATTTTTAATATCATGTATCAATGACATTAATATCGAACTAAACTGTTCCGGGGACAGGTTTGAGTCCGTATTATTTTTGTTCATGGACTTGGGCATCAAGTTAATTCCGAATAAATGGTTTCCAGTTTAAGATATTTTTCATTGCTGTTATCCAGCTTTTGACTAATATCCAGATAAGCTCTTGCTCGTTGGAGTAATTCCTTATCCCGACCTGTTGCTTTAATAAAAAACAATAATGCCTGTGCTGCATTCATATTGACTGAAATATTTTCTGTCAGGTGTTCTGCGGCTTGTTCAAAACACTCAATGGATTCATAGAGATGATTGGCATTATAGAGTCGTATGCCTTTGCCATTAAGTAGCAGGTAATGATATTTTTTCGTTAGCTCTTCTGCATTTGAATGCTCCGAACCATTGGCAATGTCACTTTTTAGCGCTTCAGCCAGTTCAGTTTCGCCTAAATCTTCAGTGGTTGCAATTAAATCATCCTGAAGTTCAGAATTCAGTTCAGACAGATTGCCGGGTATATTGGCTATAGCCTGCTGAAATATTTCCCGGGCCTTATCCTCATTCCCTAACGCATGCTGTACCTTGCTTTCAATAAATTGGGTATGTAACAGCGCGTCCGAATCCTTTTTATAAGTTGTTTTTGCGGTTGTGATGATCTGAACGGCATTTTTTGATTTACCCTGTTCAAGATAGAGTTTGGCCAGTTCCATATTGTCACCAATTTTACCAAAACAGGAATGCTTTCCCTGATAGATTGCTTTTTTTAAAGATTTTTCCGCGATATCAAAATCTTCATTTTTAATAGCAATCTGGGCCAGATGCTGTTGCCGGGCAATGGCGTAAGGTGAGACGCTGGTAGCCTGACTGAGAACCTGCTGAACTTCCTGAGTTTTTCCCTGTTGTTCCAGAATTTGGGCTAAAAGATCATAGGCTTCGATATAATTTTTGTTTTCTTCCAGCACCCCTTCAAGCAAGGTTTGAGCTTCTTCAATGGCATTGCGTTGCATCAGGACTCTGGCTTTGCCAACGCGGGCCCATTGAAAATCACGGACGGATAATGCTTGGTCATAGACCTGTTGGGCAATATCAAGTTCATTGGCGGCCAGCGCAATTTCGCCTTTCAGTTTGCCGATTTCCAGCGCCTGTTTACTGTGCTGCGCCATTTTCTCATCAGCCATAGACAGTGCTTTGCTATAGTCCTGCTGATTATAAGCCTTATAGATATCTTTCATAATGGCTTTTTTCTGGACCAGCATCTCCAGACGTTTAAGTAATAAGTCTTTGGGAAAGGGTTTGTTCAGATAACCATCGGGTCGGTATTCTACTGCTGCCATAACCATATTCTGGGTATTTTCAGCAGTAATCATGATATAAATGGTGCCGTAGGGGATCAAATGACGATGCATGATTTCTTCTAAAAATTGTTGCCCGTTCTGACCATCCCCAAGGTTATAGTCACAAAGAATGACATCAAATTTGTTGTAGGTGACTTTCTTTAAAGCTTCAGTCGCATTGGCGACATCCTCAATATGCTTGGCACCACAGCTAACCAGAATGGAACGGAGCATTGAGCGATAGTTGGCAAAATCATCAATGATTAGAAAGCGAACTTTTGAGAGATCCAGTCGGGCCATGCAAAATTCTTAATAGAGTAAAAGGGTAAATTAAGCATAGCAAAGAATCGATTATTGACAAGAGCAGATAGCCCTAAGCCATTAAAATTAAATCAATTTATCATTAATCATTATCATCGGTATCATTCACATCCACCTGACCGGACAGGCGACGGCGAATATGAGACCAGGACATGCCGATGGCAAGAACCATGGATAACAGGCTTAAAATAATATAGGTAATCAATTGGATACTGTCTGCCGGGACAATGCCCCAGTCGATGACCAGCCATAGCATGGAACCAAAAAAGGCAAATGCCAGGATGAGTCCAATGACGCCCAGAGAAGAAATGGTTGCCCGGAGGTAGACGACCCAGCCAATCACTAACACAACAGCTGAAAACACCATCAGCGGTTCAAAGCCGAATTCCATGGTTTTCAAAATCCAGTGATAAAAAGAATAACCGCTGGGGTTATAGCTGGCAAAAACTAAAATCAGGGCAAAGAACAGACGGACTAAAAAGTTTTCCAGATTAAAGGCATTAGTGGCCATGAAAAAGTTCCTATCTTCAGTTTCAAAAATGAGTTAACGATTGCCTATTTTACAAGAGAATGCCTAATGATGCGAACTGAAACGCATTCGCGATGCAAAACTACGAGTTAAGAGAATGGCTAATTCCCCAAAATCTGTATCAGGTATCATAATGGTTGAATCTGATAAAGTGACCAGATTTATTATTTAACAGGTTTATGCTACGAGCCAACTTCTTGAACTGAATCTATAAGATAGATTTTGCACTCTCAATTCCCGAATAAAAGTAATTTCAAGATAGCTTTATTGAACAAATCAGGCTTGTGGAAAAGCTCTTGCCTAAACTCCTCATTATTTGGATAATACGCTGAGAAAAGTTATTGCTGCAATTAAGGTGATTTTCAACATTATCAACAATATAGTTTGAATCCATCCTATACCTATTCACAAAGGGAATATGAGTTACTATTGAGTTAAGTGCTATTTGTAATGGCCAGTTATCTTTTTAAGACGCTTAATAATTTAAATGCCCACTTCTTAGATAAAATTATTTTAGTTGCGGTGCGAAAGATACTTCAGGATTTAAAAAATGAAATTAGAGACATTCTTTCCTTTTCTTATCTGGTTTAAACTAATAACTAAAGAATCCGTAAAATCGGATTTTATGGCCGGTCTGACAGGTGCAGTGATTGTACTTCCTCAAGGCGTTGCTTTTGCAACCATTGCCGGATTACCTCCTGAGTATGGTCTATATACGGCAATGGTCACCCCGATAATTGCTGCTCTGTTTGGCTCATCATTTCATTTGGTATCAGGGCCAACCACTGCCATTTCCATTGTTGTGTTTTCCGCAGTGAGTCATCATGCAACCCCGGGGACACCGGAATTTGTATCCATGGCCCTGACATTGACTTTTCTTGCCGGTGTTTACCAGTTTGCTTTTGGCGTTGCCAGACTGGGATCTCTGGTTAATTTTGTCTCACATACCGTTGTTATTGGATTTACCGCAGGTGCTGCCATTTTAATTGCCACTAGCCAATTGAAACATATTACGGGGATTTTTGTCCCTAAGGGTGAAACATTTGTGCACACCTGGATGGATCTTTTTTCCGGTATGGCGGATACCAATCCATACCTGCTGATCATAGCCCTGGCAACGCTATTCAGTGCCCTTATCGCCAAACGATTTACGCCCAGGCTGCCCAATCTGCTGATTGGGATGGTTGTCGGCAGTGTGCTTGCGTTGTTTTTGAAGAATTATACTGATATTAAATTAGTTGGGGAAATTCCGGCTCATCTGCCGCCTTTGTCACATCCTGAATTTACCTTTGAGACCTTAAAAATGCTTGCACCGGAAGCATTTGCTGTGGCCCTGTTAGGTCTTATCGAGGCGGTATCCATCAGTCGTGCAGTGGCAACGAAATCCAGTCAACGAATTAACTCGAATCAGGAATTCATAGGGCAGGGGCTGTCCAATATGACCGGTAGCTTTTTTTCCAGCTATGCCGCTTCGGGTTCATTTACCCGTTCGGGTATCAATTATGAAGCAGGTGCAAAAACACCCCTGTCAGCGATATTAGCGGCCATTTTCCTGATGATCATTGTTTTGTTGATTGCCCCCTTAACCGCCTACTTACCAATTGCGGCAATGGGTGGTGTGATTTTACTTGTTGCCTACAATTTGATTGATTTTCACCACATCAGGCATACTCTGTCTTTCAGTAAATCAGAATCCAGTATCTTGTTAACGACATTTTTTGCAACTCTTTTTCTGGAGCTGGAGTTTGCGATTTATCTCGGGGTATTGCTTTCACTGGTCCTGTTTCTGGCAAAAACTTCAACTCCAAGAATTCCTACCTTATCTTTTGATGAGGACGCTGAAAGCAAAAATAGAAAGCTGATTAATATCAATCAAAAGCCTGTCAAGCAATGTCCGCAGTTGAAAATCATCCGTATTGATATGTCGATTTATTTTGGTTCCATCAATCATATTCAAAATCGCATTGCACACATTGTTGAAAATGAACGAATTTATCATATTTTAATTGTGTCAAGCGGGATTAACTTTATTGACCTGGCCGGAGCTGAAGGCTTGGTTGCAGAACAGTCAAGTCTGAAAAAAGTCGGTGGTGGTTTATATTTTGTGGGCCTGAAATCATCGGTTTATGAATTTGTTGCCAAGTCGTGTTTTATTAAGAAAATCGGTAGAAACCATTTTTTTGATTCTAAACCAGAAGCCATAAACTTTATATATAGTCAATTAGATAAAAATATTTGCTCAAAATGTAATGCTTTGATTTTTAGAGAATGCCAATAAACTTATCCATACATGAGGAAACTCATTACAGAAGAAGCACCAATGACAATTGACTTTTACCACAAAGGGTTATGGAATAAGACTGTTTGTTATTTTATATGATAAAATTACGGTTTATTTTATTAAATAGCCTATTCATAATGTTAAAAATTCTTATCTTATTGTTAATACCTTCTATTAGCTTTAGCCATTCACTTCACGGTGTATTTGAGAATGTCAATCCAACGGTTGTTGTGATTCATACAAAAAATGATGAAACTAATAAACAAAATTTTGATAATAAAAATTTAAATAAAGACAATGTTGGCTCAGGTGTTGTAATCACTGATGATGGTAAGATTATGACAGCATCCCACCTTGTACATTCTGTCGATACGATATCGGTTGAATTTTTGAATGGCGATCGTATCCCTGCCCGTGTTCTTTCATCTGTTCCATATGCCGATGTTGCACTAATACAGCTCATGCGTTTACCCGAAAAGCTTCAAGTCGCTCCGTTGGGTAATTCTGACCATGCTTTAGTCGGTGATGAGGTTTTTGTCATCGGCGCACCCTACGGCTATAGCCATACTATAAGCAAAGGTATTATCAGTGCACGTTACAAGCCTGGTGAACTTGATACCGAAATGGGAATGAGTGAACTTTTACAAACTGATGCGGCTATTAATAAAGGTAATTCTGGTGGTCCAATGTTTAATGAACAAGGTGAAGTTATCGCCATTGTTAGTCATATTATTTCGCATTCAGGGGGAAATGAGGGGCTTGGTTTTGCGGTGACGTCAAATATGTCGAAAAAATTATTATTGGAAGATAAACCGGTATGGAGCGGCCTTGATGGCATCATTATTAGTAAACTAGCTGCTGTATTAAATGTTCCACAGTCTGCTGGCTATCTGGTACAGCATGTTGCCCATAATTCAATTGCTGAAAAAGTAGGAATTCGAGGTGGCTCTATCCCCACAACAATTTATGAGACTCACTTTCTGTTGGGGGGAGACATCATTATCGAAATGTTGGGTATAACCATAGAAAATAATTCTGACACCTTCAAGCAAATTAGAAAAAAACTTTCTTTGCTCAATCGTGGTGATGAAATTATGGTTAAAGTACTAAGAGGGGGTAAAATTATCACCTTATCAACCCATCTCGGTGAAAAATACTGAAATTATTATGCGCTTGTTTACCGTTAATATTTTAAAGTTGCAGATTTTTTTATTATCTGATTTTGTTTGCCTGAAAATGTGACTTTACAATAATAAATAATGTTAAGCTCACTAATTGATATCGTGCCGCTTGATTTTTCGCCACAATGAAACGCGGTCAATTCCTAATATGTCGGCTGCTTTGGTTCGATTGCCACCGCATTTATCCAGCACCCACTTTATGTATTTAACTTCCTGCTCATCTAATGTGGGTAACTTATTTTTATTAAATCGCATTACTGAAATCGAATGTTCTGTGAGGCTAGGAGGCAATTGGGCAAGCGTGATTTTTTTTTCGGTAGCGAGAACAATGGCTCGTTCAATCAAATTCTCAAGTTCGCGTATATTTCCCGGGAAACCATATTGAATTAGTATGTCCATCACTTCGGGGACAAAATCATCCACTTCTTTATTCATGTTCAAGGTATGTTTTTTTAAAAAGTGATAGGCCAATAAGGGAATATCGTCTTTGCGCTCCGATAAGGGAGGGAGGTTAATCTGAATAACATTGAGTCGATAAAAAAGATCATGTCGGAAACGGCCCTCTGATACCTCCAACTCTAAATTTCGATTGGTTGCCGCCAAAAAGCGGACATTAATGGGATAGATTTTGGTGTCACCCAGGCGTTGTACCTCATTTTCCTGCAGCACCCTTAAGAGTTTAACCTGCATGTTAAGAGACATTTCTGCAATTTCATCCAGAAACAGGGTACCATTTTCAGCCGTTTCTATCAGACCCTGATGAGAGCTACTGGCGCCTGTATAAGCGCCTTTTTCATGTCCAAACAATTCATTTGCTAACAATTCTTCCTGTAACGAACCGCAATTAATAGCGATAAAGGGCTTTTCACTCCGATGGCTATTGGCATGAATAAATCGAGCGGCCAATTCCTTACCCGTGCCACTTTCACCGGAAATAATAATGCTGCAATCAGAAGGTGCCACCTGTTTCATCGTGTCTAACAAGCGAAGCGTCACTGGATCCTGAGTAATAATTTTAGGCCCAATGTTATCTTCAGTAAGGTGCGATTTCAGTCTTTTGTTTTCGCGTTTGAGAGTGACCAGTTCCAGGGCATTTTTAACAATTTCACGAATTTCATCTAATTGATATGGTTTGGTTAAATAATGATAAGCCCCCATTTTCATGGCCTGAACGACTGAATCATAGGAACCATGACCGGTCAACATAATCACCGGGAGATCGGGATTGATAGTCTGTGCTTTTTTTAAAATGCCCATACCATCAACTTTGTCCATTTTAAGATCAGTGATGACTATGTCAAAGTTTTGTTGTTCAAGAGCTTTAAAACCACCAGAACCGGTACTTCTTGCTGTCACCTGGTAACCATTTTTAGTGAACAGGTGGGTCAGATTCTTAATTGCGATAGGTTCATCATCAATGATTAATAATGATGGTGGTTTCTTGGTTAGGTTATTAAATTGAGTACTCATTCTTTGTGTGACTCGGATTTTTTTTCATTAATGAAATTGTGTATGGGGAAGGGTAAATGAATAATAAACTCAGTGCCTTTATCAGGATGGCTGAGCACGCCAATTTCACCTGAATGTTCTCTGATGATTTCCTGTACAATATATAAACCAATCCCCATTCCTTTCCCTGGTGCTTTGGTTGTGAAAAATGGGTCAAAAATATGTTCAATTGTTTTTTTATCAATTACGCTACCACTATCTTTGATACTAAGGCTAGTATAAGCCATATTTTGGTTAAGCGGTTTTTTTATCGCTCCAATGACATAAGCGTCAGCAGGCAAGGTGCATAAATTATCTTTACAGGATCTTGCTTTTAACGCAATCAGATTCTTTTGACCACCCGCGTCAATTGCGTTTTTTAAAAGGTTGATCAGGACTTGTTGAAACCTTTGTCGATCGACATTAATAAGGAGCTTCTCTGGAATATCTTTCTGTATCGCAGGCAAATTTTTAAGGTCGCTATGCAATAATAATAATGTGTTATCAACTAAATCTGTCAATTTTATGGGTTCAATGACAAAATCCTGTTGTCGGCCAAAGTCTTTTAATGCATGAACAATTTTGTGTGCCCTCATGGTTTCACTATCAATCTGTTCCAGCCAATTGACTAACAAATCTTTATCAGCACTATCCAGCTCTTTTTTTAATAATTGACAGGAAGAAAGAATATTACCCAGAGGATTATTTAACTCATGAGCAACACCGGAGATGAGCACGCCCAGAGAGGCGAGTTTTTCTGTATGCAATAATCTTTTTTTTCTCAAATCCAGTTCATAAAGCATATGATTAAAGGCATTAGTAAAGGTGATGATTTCCTGTTCACTATTGTCGATCTCAAGCTGTTCAAACTGTCCTTGAGCAATGGGTTCTAATTTGTTTTCTAGCTCCCTCAATGGTTTTACAACCAGACGACTCAATCGATAACCGATTAGTACGGTAATAAGGGCGGTAATAAAAATGGCGCTGGCTAAAGTCCATTGCGTCGTGCTTAAAGAATGTAGTAGCGATTCTTTTTCCTGTGCAGAAAATTTATCGGCAATCGTTGATAGTTTATGCCCAAGTGGACGAATAGAACCTGCCATATCCTCTTGCTGCAGGCGTTCCCATTTCTCCCAGTATTTTGTGAGCAGGAGCTGGTAATTTGTTAACAATAGCTGCAGATTCTCCAAATCTATTTTAGAACGAAGACTGGAAAAACTATCCCGATTATTATTTAGATTGTTGATGGCTTTCTGGGTAAAAAGAAGAATATTTTCCAGTTCATCTTTGTTGTGATAGAGGAACAGATTTTTTTCATGCCGTCTCATTTCAAGTATGTCATCCTTAAAATTGGCAATCACAACACCTTCTTTTACCTGTTGTTGTAAATATAAAAGATTAAAAAAAGCAAATAAACACAATAGCACGATAAATATTGCTAACAGATAAAAGGCTCTTGAGGTTTTATGTCGTATGCTGTTCATAGGGTTTCAGGCGTTTATGATTGCTCAAAAATTTCAAGAATTTAAATTGTTGCATATTGAAATAGGCTACGCAAATTTCAATTCTGAGCTATTAGCAAATTGTCTATCAATATTGAAACACTGCTGATGCATTTTGCAACACTACTTACCAGCCCTCTATTAGTCGATTAGAAGCTAATTTTCTTCAGGTGTTACAAGTTGCAACGGTCCTTTTTTATGGTGATTTTATTTTCTTTTAAAGACAATCAGATACAATGTTTTTTGTTGGCATGATGATTGCTTATTTAGAAGTAGTTATGATTAATTTTTTACATGAGGCAATTTAAAATGAAAAACAGTTTAAAAAAAATAATGGATGGTTTATCTATGCAATATGCAGATAAATACCTGCCAGCAAGCCAAAAGGATCGGATTCTTAGCAATCGTCCTGTTAAAAGCAAATCGCTTACTAATCCGGATAAATTCAATATTATCAATCCAGGTGAATCAAGAAGCGAAAAAAAACACATCGCTATGCTGTGTAATGATGTCACAAATGAGGGCGTTCTTAGTTACATCTTAAGCAACTCAAATGATTGTTCTGTCGATGTTCTATATCATGGAGCCCATGTAAAAACACCATCTGAGTCATTTTATAAACACGCACGTTCCAGTTTCGTTGAAAACAATATTGATGTCAGATTAGTTAAATTAATCAGTGACTCTGTAGCTGATATTAAGAACTATCTGATCAATCACCGTACACTTCAGTATCTGGTGACCGACTCGCACGATCTATTGATCACTGAATTTTTGAAAAATCAAAAGATTCAAAGACAGATTAATGTTCCTATCGTGTTAATTAATTAATATTGTTTATTAAAAATTTTGCTGATAAAAGATAGCTAAATAAAAGATGGCTAAGTAAATGGAATAATATTTTTGTAATTTATTTCATGTGGTTTTACAAGAGAGATTTGATGAGAAATAAAATAAGGGAACAAAAAAAGAAAATTATTGCTGGCATTGTATTTCTAGTTCTGGCTTTATTTATGGCAACAGTTGTACCAAATATTCAGGTGGCATGGGTCATGGGGTTGTTAATTCTGACGATCTATTTATTTGCTTTTGAAGTAGTAGATGTGGATGTAACAGCAATATCAATTATGGTCTTACTGGGACTTTCGACCTTATTTGCGCCTATTATGGGGCTGGAAGCTGGTTTGGTATCAACCGATAAACTATTTGATGGTTTTTCAAGTAATGCTGTCATGTCTATTATTGCGGTAATGATTATAGGTGCAGGTCTGGATAAAACCGGTATTATGAGTAAGGTTGCCGGGTTTATTTTGGATGTCGGTGGGACTTCAGAAAAACGTATTATCCCAATCGTTTCCAGTACAGTGGGTATTATTTCCTCCTTTATGCAAAACGTCGGTGCTGCAGCACTGTTTATTCCAGTCGTGAGTCGAATTTCTGCCCGTTCCGGTCTGCCCATGTCTCGGTTGTTGATGCCCATGGGCTTTTGTGCCATTTTAGGTGGTACGGTTACCATGGTGGGCTCATCACCGCTGATCCTTTTAAATGATTTGATCCTGACATCCAATCATGCGCTGCCTGAAACACAACAAATGGAAACCTGGGGATTGTTTTCTGTCACACCGGTTGGTTTGGCACTGGTTTTTACCGGGATAATTTATTTTGTTATAGCGGGTCGATTTGTATTACCTGTATTCAGCAATAAAGTAGAGGCAAGTTCTGGCACCAATACCATGGATTATTTTCAAAATATTTATGGCATTGATTTTGCGTTGTTTGAACTGGTTGTTCCCGCAAATAGCCCTTTGGTTGGTCATATTTTAAATGATGTTGAACAGGAAGGGCGGATTCGAATTATTGCTGCTATCAAGGGCAATAGCAGTGAAGTGGCCATAGGGGCCAACGGCGTTGCCAGGGATTATACTATTGACGCCAATACCGTGCTGGGTATTCTTGGTACTGCGAAAAATATAGCAGAGTTCGCCAATGACTATGAGCTTGAACTAAAAGATGATCTGGAATTCTTTTCAGAAACATTGTCATCGGCCCGTTCAGGTGTGGCTGAAGTGGTTATTCCACCTGGTTCTCAGCTCATTGATAAATCTGCCAGAGATGTCTGGTTAAGAAAAACCTATGGTCTGGCCATGGTTGCTTTACACCGAGAAGGTGAAACATTAGGGGCAGGTGAAGGTATTCGTGACTTACCTTTCCAGTCAGGTGACACTCTGGTTGTGCATACTCTATGGAGTAATCTGGATCGCATCGCAAAAGATAAAAACTTTGTGGTCGTGACGACGGAATATCCGCATGAAGAGACCCGACCTCATAAGGTTGGGTATGCAGCATTATTTTTTTCTATTGCTTTAGCAATGGTGTTATTTACCGATCTGAAATTGTCAGTGGCGTTATTAACGGGCGCGATAGGCATGGTTTTATCCGGAGTGCTTAAAATTGATGAAGCTTATGAAGCAGTTTCCTGGAAAACAGTGTTTCTGCTGGCCAGTTTGATTCCACTTGGACTTGCAGTAGAAACTTCTGGTACTGCGGGGTGGATTGCTGAGCAGACATTGAAGGTTGTTGGTGACATGCCGATTTGGGTCATTCAGGCTTCGATTGCCATCTTGGCAACATTCTTTACACTGGTGATGTCAAATGTCGGCGCAACTGTTTTATTGGTGCCCCTTGCAGTCAATATTGCTCTGGGAGTTGAAGGTGCTAATCCTGCCGTATTTGCCTTAACGGTTGCCATTGCAACATCCAATTCATTTCTGATCCCAACCCATCAGGTCAATGCTTTAATTATGGGGCCCGCAGGTTACCGCGTTCCTGATTTTATGAAAGCCGGCGGTATTATGACCATACTTTTTTTAGTGGTCATGATGGTGATGATGACCATAGTATTTTAAAAACTGACCTAAATGATTATGCTTTCTATGTTTAATAGTGAGCAGCATGGGCTATTACTTGACTTATTTTGTCATATTAGCCCGTATCATTATGGTAGTGCGTGGACGAAGCAGGTGGAAGTTGGCAATCAATAATATTACACTGATGCTTTCTTATTACTTTCTACGCAAAAATGTACAGCAGAATGCATTAAA
>Ga0316204_10010401_pt1 | contig 12001 bp, 10 predicted proteins | sample 6monrhotite_MG_2_FD_205661 | JGI IMG/M metagenome (GOLD analysis project Ga0316204, IMG submission 205661) | Microbial mat bacterial communities from mineral coupon in-situ incubated in ocean water Damariscotta River, Maine, United States -... | ecosystem: Environmental > Aquatic > Marine >...
TCATTACAACCCGGTGAAGCACGGTTTGGTTGAGGTGGTGGGCGATTGGCCTTATTCGACTTTTCATCGTGATTTAAAAGCGGGTGTATACCCTGTTGGTTGGGCGGGGAGGGGTGTTGATGAGAGTAGTGAATTTGGAGAGTGAGTTGGTGGGCACTTGTGCCCACCCTACGGGCTGTCAACTAAACAGAGCGATGGGGAGTCTAAATCGCATCTTCCACCTCATCCAGCGAAAATTCATCATCATCGTGAACGTCATCGATTTTGAGTTCAGTGTTCTTAGGTTTGTTGCTGGCCGTTTCAGGTGTGGCGGTTTTTAGTGGGTCAGTGGCGCGTGATTGGAACTGTGAGCGTGACGCCTTGAATGCCTTTTCAAGGGTCGAGATATGCTCCTGTTCGCTGTCGTTGAGGTCGCGTAATTTGGGTTCAACGAAGCTGGTTTTGTATTCCAGAATCGCATCGCGTTTGTGGTTGTATAGGTAAAAAGTATCCGGTTTGCCGGTGTCGAGCGAGTTGTCCCTTAATACCAGTGACCCTTTTTCGCCGGCTTCAAGATAGCCATACCAGTAAGCATTGTTTTTCATAAGATGTTTAGACTCCTGAGTATAAAAAACACCTGTTGTTTTGTCGGTAATAAAGGCCGTTGCCTTGAATAATTTTCCGGATTTTATACACCACGTCTTTTATTTCGGCAAGAAATTTTTATGATGCAATCTGCTTCGAATGAGGGGTATTGCGATTGGCTGGATGAGGGGCGTAAAAAAACCACCCGAAGGTGGTTTGAGTCGTACAACAGCTATTTTTATTATTAAATCTTAATGATGAGAATATATCACAATTTTTTACGTTGGTTTAGTGGTGGCTTCGGTTTGCGAGGCGATGATATGCGGTAGCGCCTGAGCGAGTGCTGTTTGCCAGGTAACCGGTTGGAGGCCAAACAGGTTGTTTAATCGGCTGCAATCCAGGCGTGAGTTTTTGGGGCGCTGTGCGGGTGTTGGATAGGCGCTGGTGGGGATGGGGTGGATTGTTTTTAGCGCGAGGTGGATTTTGTTTTGCACGGCTAAGCGGAGGATCTCTGATGCGAAGCCGTGCCAGCTGGTTTCGCCACTACAACATAGATGATATGTGCCGCTATTGTCTGCGATCCCTTTTTTAGGGTTATCTGTTAGCTGGCTTAATATTTGTGCGGTGGTGTTGGCGAGGAACGCGGCTGATGTTGGTGCGCCAATCTGATCGTCAATAATATTCATCTCATCTTTTTCAGCGGCCAGTCGTAAAATGGTTTTTACAAAGTTATGGCCGTGTGCGCCATACACCCATGAGGTGCGGAAAATGAGGTGTGCTACACCACTGGCCTTGATGGCCTGTTCACCGGCGAGTTTGCTTTTACCGTAAACGTTGAGCGGTGCAGGTGTGTCTTCTTCGCGCCAGGGTTGATCGCCGCTGCCATCAAAGACGTAGTCGGTGGAGTAGTGAATCAATGCGGCGTCTATGCGAGCAGCCTCTTCGGCTAAAATAACGGGTGCTTCTGCATTGACTGCGAAGGCGAGTTCAGATTCCTGTTCTGCTTTATCGACGGTGGTATAGGCCGCTGCATTGATAATGATGTCGGGTTCGGTTTCGCTGACGCGTTGATGAATCTGCTTACTGTCAGTCAGGTCGAGCCTGCTGCGCTCAAAAGCGTGTACCTCGTATAGTGGGCTAAGTATATGGTTGAGTTCCCAGCCAAGCTGTCCGTTGGCGCCACTTAGTAAAATTCGAAGTTTACGGTTCGACATTCTCAGGCTTCGTAGCGTGGCAGGCGCTTTTCATCGACATGGTTTAGCGCGGTAGCTTGCTGATCTTTTTCTGATAGCTGTGGTTGTTCGATGGGCCAGTCAATACCAATGTCACTATCATTCCACAGGATACTCATTTCACTTTCAGGGTGGTATAGCTCGCTACACTTATAGGTGAAGAGTGCTTCGTCACTTGTCACGCAAAAGCCATGCGCAAAGCCAGTGGGAACATAGAGTTGATGTTTGTTTTGTTCTGAGAGCGTGACGCCTACCCATTGGCCAAAATGGGGGGAGCCGACTCTGACGTCAACGGCGACATCAAATACCTCGCCCTGTAGTACCGATACGAGCTTGGCCTGGCCAAACGGGTGTTGCAGGTGTAGCCCGCGCAATGTGCCGCGTTTGGACAGTGAGAGGTTGTCCTGTACAAAGGGGCCGGGGATGCCTGCTTGCTCATAGCGAGTATGGTGATAGGTTTCTACAAAATAGCCGCGCTCATCGCCAAATACTTTTGGTTTTATAATGAGTACGCCGGGTAGTGATGATGCAACGATTTCCATTAGCAGTGGTTCTTCTCAAGTAGTGATAGCAGATAGATGCCATATTGACTTTTGCTCAGGGGGTGGGCGAGTTGCACTAGCTGTTCGTTAGTGATGTAGCCCATACGCCATGCGATCTCCTCTGGGCATGCAATCTTCACCGCCTGGCGCTCTTCAATCATTTGAATGAAGTGGCTGGCCTGTAGCAGCGATTCATGGGTGCCAGTGTCGAGCCATGCCATGCCGCGCCCCATCACTTCAATTTTTAACTGGTTGCGATTGAGGTAGGCGCGATTGACATCGGTGATCTCGAGTTCACCTCGTGGTGAGGGTTTGAGTTGTTTGGCGATGTCGACAACCTGGTTGTCGTAGAAATAAAGGCCGGTGACGGCGACATTGGATGGCGGGTTTTCTGGTTTCTCTAAAATGTCATTGACGTTGCCTTCCGGGTCAAACGACACCACGCCATAACGCTGAGGATCGCGAACGGTATAACCAAAGACCGTAGCCCCTTCTTCTATTTTCGCTGCACGTTGCAGTAGCGTTGATAGTTTGTGGCCGTAATAGAGGTTATCACCGAGGATCAAACAGACGTTATCGTCACCGATAAATTCCTCACCGATGATAAAGGCCTGTGCGAGCCCTTCCGGATTGGGTTGTTCTGCATAGCTAAGGTTGATACCCCATGCGGAGCCATCACCCAGTAGTTGTTCGAAGAGCGGTAAATCTTGCGGTGTGCTGATGATTAAAATATCGGTGATGCCAGCAAGCATCAATGTACTGAGCGGGTAGTAAATCATCGGCTTGTCATAAACAGGCAGCAGCTGTTTACTGACGACGCGGGTGACGGGGTGCAGTCGTGTGCCGCTACCGCCTGCTAAAATAATACCTTTCATGAAGATTTCTCCAGCCCTAATCGTTCGCCTCGGTAGCTGCCATCCAGCACATGTTGCCACCAGTCGGTGTTGTTAAGATACCATTCCACTGTTTTACGTAAGCCCGATTCAAAATCCTCCTGAGGTTGCCAGCCTAGCTCATCAGCGATCTTACTGGCATCAATGGCGTAACGCAGATCGTGGCCCGGACGGTCTTCAACAAAGTTGACCAGTGAGTAGTGTGGGCAGTGAGGTGACTCTGGTAATAACTCATCGAGCAGGGTGCAGACGCCCTGTACCACTTCCAGATTGGTCTTTTCATTATTCCCACCGACGTTATAGCTTTCTCCTGCGCGGCCTTCTAGCAGTATCTTAAGCAGTGCACGCACATGATCATCGACATAGAGCCAGTCGCGCACATTCGTGCCATTGCCATAGATGGGCAGTGCTTCGCCTTTCATCGCCTTTAGAATCATCAGTGGAATCAGTTTTTCAGGAAACTGATAAGGGCCGTAGTTATTGGAGCAATTGCTCATCACGATGGGGAAACCATATGTGTGGTGCCAGGCATTGACCAGATGATCCGAAGAGGCTTTGCTGGCCGAGTACGGTGAGCTAGGTTGGTATGGCGTCGTTTCACTAAAGTAGCCGGTGTCGTCGAGTGAGCCAAATACTTCGTCGGTTGAAATATGGTGAAAACGAAAACGCGTTCTGGCTACGTCATCAAGCTGTTGCCAGTAATTCAGTGTCTGTTGCAATAAGGTATAAGTACCAACGATATTGGTCTGGATGAATTCTGAAGGGCCTTCGATAGAGCGATCAACATGAGACTCGGCCGCGAGGTGCATCACCATGTCCGGCTGGTGTTGCTGCAGGATCGATGCGATCTTGTCCGCATCGCAGATGTCCGCCCGAATAAAACGGTAGCGTGGGTTGTCTGCAACCTCGTTCAGGGATTCAAGGTTTCCCGCGTAGGTGAGCTTATCGACGTTAATTACCGTCGTATCATGCTCTTTAATTAACAGTCGTATTAAAGCCGAACCAATAAAACCCGCGCCGCCGGTTACAAGTAATTTCATTAATTTTCTGGATTATTTGATAGAAAAAAACACGCCAAGCCGGGGTGTCCTATGAGGCTTAAAATATTAGCATGGCATCATGGAGGCAGCAACCAAAGGACGGGTGTTGTGTTGGCTAGTTGAGCGGGAAAACAGGTTGTTAATATTGAAGCTGCGGGCTGTAGCGCCGCCCGCTGCTTCAATGGTTTATGACCTGTTGTTGATGTCGAGGTTTTTCCACAACTTCTGAGTAGGCCCACTCTGATTCATGGTGTAGAAGTGAAAACCAGGTGCGCCGTTGTCGAGTAGCTTGTGGCACATTTCGGTCACCACTTCTTCGCCAAAGGCGACCAGCGACGTCTTGTCGTCCCCATAGCCATCGAGCCGTTTTGCAATCCAGCGCGGGATCTCTGAGCCGCACATGTCTGAGAAGCGTTTGAGATTGCTATAGTTGGTGATCGGCATGATGCCGGGGATGATCGGAATATCAACGCCGAGTTTTTCACAGTCATCGACAAAGCGATAATAGGCCTCTGCATTGTAGAAGTACTGGGTGATCGCTGCATTAGCGCCGGCTTTGACCTTGCGGGCAAAATTTTCCATGTCCACTTGCGCGTTGGGCGCTTGTGGGTGAAACTCCGGATAGGCGGCGACTTCGATGTGAAAGTGATCGCCTGTCTCGGCACGAATGAATTCGACCAGCTCATTGGCGTAGCGAAACTCACCGGTTTCACGCATACCTGAGGGCATATCACCGCGCAGTGCGACGATGCGCTTAACGCCAAGTTCCACATAACCATTGAGTAGTTCGCGAATCCCTTCTTGCGTTGAGCCGATGCAGGAGAGATGCGGTGCCGCGGCATAGCCCTTTTCCTGAATCGCTTTAACCGTATCGAAGGTGCCTTCCTGCGTGCTGCCACCGGCACCAAAGGTGACCGAGAAGTAGGCCGGGTTTAACGTGGCCAGTTCCGATAATGTTTTGCGCAGGTTCTCCGCGCCCTTGTCTGTCTTGGGTGGGAAGAACTCGCAGCTAAAGTTTTTTTGGTATTTCTTTTGCGTGTTCATCTGGATGTTCCTTTATCGACTTAAAACGAAAACGGGGCGGTTGCCCACCCCGTCAGCGATGCAATCGATTAGTATCGGTAATGGTCAGGCTTGTATGGGCCTTCCACTGGAACACCGATGTAGTCTGCCTGATCTTTGCTAAGAGTGGTCAGGTTAACGCCAATCTTCGCCAGATGCAGACGTGCAACTTCTTCATCCAGATGTTTCGGCAGGATGTGAACGTCGATTTCGTACTGCTCACGACGTACGAAGAATTCGATCTGTGCCAATACCTGATTGGTGAAGGAGTTAGACATAACGAAGCTAGGATGGCCAGTACCACAACCGAGGTTAACCAGGCGGCCTTCAGCTAACATGATGATGCGATTTCCGCTTGGCAGGATGATGTGATCAACCTGTGGCTTGATGTTTTCCCACTCGTATTGGCGCATGCCGTTGATGTCGATTTCGTTATCGAAGTGACCGATGTTACAAACGATCGCCTGATCTTTCATCTGAACCATATGATCATGGGTGATGATGTCTTTGTTACCGGTGGTGGTGACAAAGATATCGCCGATAGAGGCTGCGGCATCCATGGTGACGACGCGGAAACCTTCCATTGCTGCCTGTAGTGCGCAGATAGGATCGATTTCGGTAATCATCACGGTAGCGCCCAGTCCTTTGAGTGACTGCGCAGAACCTTTACCCACATCGCCGTAACCGGCAACGATCGCGACCTTGCCAGCAATCATGACGTCGGTCGCACGCTTGATACCATCAACCAGAGACTCACGACAGCCGTAGAGGTTATCGAACTTAGATTTGGTGACAGAATCGTTAACGTTCATCGCAGGGAACAGTAGTTCGCCGCTTTCAATCATTTCATACAGGCGATGTACACCGGTGGTGGTCTCTTCGGTAACGCCCTTAATGTTGGCGGCCTGTTTGGTCCAGTACTGGTTGTCCTCTGCCATGACGCGAGCCAGCACACCCAGTACGCATTTGAACTCTTCGTTGTCGGTGGTTTCTGGGCCAGGGACTATGCCAGTCTTTTCGTATTCAACGCCTTTGTGAACCAGCATGGTTGCATCGCCACCGTCGTCGAGGATCATGTTGGCTGATTCACCGTTTGGCCATTTGAATGCCTGTTCGGTACACCACCAGTACTCTTCCAGCGTTTCGCCTTTCCATGCGAAAACAGGTACACCTGAGGCGGCAATCGCTGCGGCCGCGTGATCCTGAGTTGAGAAGATGTTGCACGATACCCAGCGTACTTCGGCACCCAGTGCTGTCAGGGTTTCGATCAGTACTGCGGTCTGGATGGTCATGTGCAGGCTGCCCATGATACGAGCGCCTTTGAGCGGTTTTTCGGTGCCGTATTTTGTACGCAGCGCCATCAGACCGGGCATTTCGGTCTCGGCGATGTTCATTTCTTTACGGCCCCAATCGGCTAGGGTGATGTCGGCGATTTTATAATCGGTAAATTGAGACATTCGTTGTCCTCCAAATTTAACCGAGCGCCGTTGTTGTTGAAATCTCTTTCCGAGCCTGGCAGATGCTGCCAATATCAATTTGGCTATCTGTCGCAGCGCTCCTCGGAATGAGGGAAAAGCTTTTTAAGTGTTAGTTGAATGCTTCCTATTGGATATTCAGAGCAGAAGTTTAATGCAGGTTGGGGTGTGAATAAACCCCAACCTGTATGACTTTTAGCTATTGGGTCTTTTAGATTCCAGCGGCGGCGCGCAGTGCGTCGGCTTTGTCTGTTTTTTCCCAGGTAAAGTTCGGCTCTTCGCGACCAAAGTGACCATAGGCGGCGGTTGGACCGTAGATTGGGCGCAGCAGATCGAGCATCGCAATCAAACCCTTTGGTCGCAGGTCAAAGTGTTCGCGAACCAGTTCAACGATTTTGTCGTTCGAGATATTGCCAGTACCGAAGGTTTCAATCGAGATTGAAGTAGGCTCGGCAACACCGATCGCATAAGAGACCTGAATCTCACAACGATCTGCAAGGCCTGCGGCAACTACATTCTTTGCTACGTAGCGACCGGCATAAGCGGCAGAACGATCAACCTTCGATGGGTCTTTGCCAGAGAACGCGCCGCCACCGTGGCGCGCCATGCCGCCGTAGGTATCAACAATAATTTTACGTCCAGTTAGACCGCAGTCACCGACCGGGCCACCGACAACAAAGCGGCCAGTTGGATTGATGTGGTACTGGGTGTCAGCGTTGATCCATTCAGCAGGCAGTACCGGCTTGATGATCTCTTCCAGCACGGCTTCACGCAGTGCATCGGTGCTGATCTCTGGATTGTGCTGGGTTGAAAGCACGACTGCTTCAATACCGACCGGCTTGTGATCTTCGTAGCGGAAGGTCACCTGGCTTTTCGCATCTGGGCGCAACCACGGTAGCGTGCCATTTTTACGTACTTCGGCCTGGCGTTTAACCAGTTTGTGAGCGTAGTGGATCGGTGCTGGCATCAATACATCGGTCTCATTGCTGGCGTAGCCAAACATCAGGCCCTGATCGCCCGCGCCCTGTTCGTGGTCGTCAAATTCATCGACGCCCTGTGCGATATCGGCAGACTGTTTGTCGATTGAGGTGATAACGGCGCAGGATTCCCAGTCGAAACCCATTTCTGAGCTGTTGTAGCCGATCTCTCTGACGGTTTTGCGCACCACTGCTTGCATATCGACCCAGGCAGAGGTGGTAATCTCACCAGAGAGGATTACCATGCCGGTGTTGACCATCGTTTCACAGGCGACGCGTGCCGCTGGGTCTTGCTCAAAAATAGCGTCAAGTACCGCATCGGAGATTTGATCGGCAACCTTATCTGGGTGGCCTTCAGAAACAGATTCAGATGTGAAGAGATGTGATGTTGTCATGCCGTCCTCTTGGGAATATTTTGCAGATTTTTGCCTGCTCGTGAAATGTTCCTGTTCACGAGAATTATTTTTGTATCAACGTTGAAAGTTCCGCGATTGTAGCGGCTTGTTAATGAGATGTCATTAGTCTGACATCTCATGCCCTTTTTAAGCTGGGGTGTATGCGCCGCGGTGGGCTGCGTATAATGGCGTTTACGATTGGTAGTTATCTTGGATTATTTGAAGGTAGGGAGAGCGCTTATTATGGTTAGTCTTGAGACGCCGCTGTGTGAATTTGGTAAGCCTGCGATCGATTTTGATCTGCCGGGTGTTGATGGTAAACGTTGGTCGCTTGCGGATTGCAAGGGAGAGAATGGTTTGCTGGTGATGTTTATCTGTAATCATTGTCCTTATGTGATCGCTATTCGTGAACGGATTGTGCGCGATGCGGGTGAGTTGCGATCACGTGGGGTGAATTTTGTAGCAATTATGTCTAATGACCCCTCTGATTATCCAGAAGACTCTTTTGAAAATATGCGGAAGGTGTCCGAGGATTTCGATTTTCCTTTTCCTTATCTGCTGGATGAGAGTCAGGCGGTTGCAAAGGCCTATGGGGCCATTTGTACGCCGGACTTTTTTGGTTACAACGGCGATCTTGAGTTGCAGTATCGTGGTCGTCTTGATGCCAGTCGTAAAGAGAGCGCGCCAGCGGGTGCCAGGCGCGAGCTGTTTGAGGCGATGGCTCAGATTGCACAGAGCGGTGAGGGGCCGCGTGAGCAGATTCCGAGTATGGGGTGCTCAATAAAATGGATTTCCTCATCTTGATTGGGGTTTTTGTGTGAAAATATGCTTTAGCGATGTACGTTGAGCCCTAAAGTGGCTGTGAAGCAATTTCGGGGCGATTTTATCTCTTTGTTATTTAAGGGGTTTCTCTTTATTTTTTGATTGGCTATTGCCGAACTGGCGCGGGTAGGCGAAAATAGCCGGTTCTTGTTGAAGGCTATATCCGCTGGAACTAAGTGATTGAGCCGGTTGATATTTGACTTTGCATCTCACGGGGAGAGTCGTTCCATCTGTTTTGGGGCGGTCCGCAGAGAGTTTAGAAACTAGAATCATAAATAAGGACTGGGATGCGTCACCCTCCGGTAGTGCTAGGTATTGTGGGAAAACCAGTGGCTGAGCGACGAGCGCTCGCCGCTGGAATTACGCATTTGCTGGGTGGAGCGCAGCGTGTCTCCAGGCTTTCGCTTGATGATTATAGAAAATATGGCCATCAGGATGGGGTGAAGCAATCCGTGACGGCTGCGCATCCAGCGGCTATTCGGTTGGACATGGTGGAGCAGCATTTAGGATTGTTGAAGCGTGGTGAAGCGATAACACGCCCCACCTTCAATCGCCAGGTAGATGCCTTTGAGCCCGCGGTATATATAGAGCCGCGCGCGTTTGTTATTGTGGACGGAGAGCTTGGGTTTTTTACGCAGGGTGTGCGTAACAGTTTGGATTTAAGAGTTTTTTATAGCTCTGATGCGGCGGTTGTAGAGTGGCCGAATGATTTGGCTGAAGATGCAGCGGCCTATATAGAGTCGCAACGGAAGTGGGCTGATATGGTGGTTGAAGATCCGTCATCAGCAGGTGAAAGTGAAGGGAAGGCTTTAGCGTTGACGCTGCGCCCGACCCTGCCGCATCTTGCGTTGCAGGAATTGATACAGGCGGCTGATGAGCAGCACGGCATGCGACTGGAATTGGCGCGTGACATGGGATTGCCGGTAGATCGCTTGGTGATTGATGCAGCCATCAGCAATAAGGCTGCGGCACACTTTAAGAAGCGGTTGTTGGCAGAAATGCCGAGTGAATACCGACATGAGAGTGCTGTATTAGAAGGGGAGAGCGAGACTCAAGACAATTCAGAGTCGTTGGCGTTAGCCCAGATGATAGTAGTACTACACCTGCTGAAAGTGGCGAGTGGTTAGACAGAATTTTATTAAGGTATCGATAGCGGGTTTAAATGTCGGTGCTGTAACAGTTTTATTTTTGATATAGACAGGAGAAATCAATGCCATCTCGTAGAGATCTAGCAAATGCCATACGTGCGCTGAGCATGGACGCGGTACAAAAAGCCAAATCAGGCCATCCAGGTGCACCGATGGGAATGGCGGATATCGCTGAAGTCCTGTGGAACAGCCACATGAAGTACAACCCAACCAATGCTAAATGGGCAGATCGTGACCGTTTTGTACTTTCTAATGGGCATGGTTCAATGTTGATCTACTCTTTATTGCATCTGTCTGGTTATGACCTGGGTATTGAAGATCTTAAGAATTTCCGTCAGTTGCATGCTAAGACTGCAGGTCATCCAGAATATGGTTATGCGGATGGTATTGAAACCACTACCGGTCCTTTAGGCCAGGGTATTACCAACGCGGTAGGTATGGCGATTGCTGAACGCACGTTAGCAGCACAGTTCAACAAGCCGGGTCACGATATTGTTGATCACAACACCTACGTGTTTATGGGTGATGGCTGTTTGATGGAAGGTCTTTCTCATGAATCTTGCGCGATGGCGGGTACATTGGGCCTCGGTAAACTGATCGCATTCTGGGATGACAACGACATCTCTATTGATGGTCATATTGGTGACTGGATGGAGAAGGGCGTTCCAGGGCGCTTCAGGTCTTACGACTGGCATGTGATCCCTGATGTTGATGGTCATGACCCTGAGGCAGTTAGCGCAGCGATCTCAGAAGCGAAGTCTATCTCTGACAAACCTACCCTGATCTGTACTCGCACCACCATTGGTTTTGGTTCGCCAAACATGTCTGGTAGCCACGCCTGCCATGGTGCTCCACTGGGTGAAGAAGAGATCAACCTGACTAAGGCTGCTCTGGGTTGGGATCATGCTGCATTTGAAGTGCCTTCTGATGTTTACGCTGGTTGGGATCATAAAGAGCAAGGTGCGGCTGATGAATCTAGCTGGAACGCTAAATTCGATGCGTATAAAGCGGCATTTCCAGCTGAAGCGGCTGAGTTTTTACGTCGTATGTCCGGTGAATTACCTGCTGGCTTTGCTGTTGAGATGGATAAGTTTATCGCCAAGACTCAGGACGAGATGCCAAACATCGCTTCTCGTAAGGCGTCACAAAATGCCATCGAAGCAATGGGGCCTTTGCTACCAGAAATGTTCGGCGGTTCTGCTGATCTGACCGGTTCTAACCTGACTAACTGGTCTGGTACCGTTAAAGTGACACCAGAGAATGCGGACGGCAACTACCTTTCATGGGGTGTGCGTGAGTTCGGTATGGCGCACATGATGAACGGTATGGTTTTGCATGGTGGCTTCAAAGTCTACGGCGCAACCTTCTTTATGTTCATGGAATTCATGCGTAATGCACTGCGTATGTCTGCGCTGATGAAAATCGGCACTATCTATGTTTATACCCATGATTCTATTGGTCTGGGTGAAGATGGCCCGACCCATCAGCCCGTTGAGCAGTTGGCGACGATGCGCGTTATCCCTGGCTTCCAGACGTGGCGCGGTTGTGATGCGATCGAATCTGCTGTTTCGTGGAAAGTAGCAATGCTACGTGGTGACGCACCGACCGCACTGGTTTTCTCTCGTCAGAACCTGACACCAATGGCGCGTACCGCTGATCAGGTAGCGAACATTGAGAAGGGTGGTTATGTACTGAAAGATTGTGAAGGCGCGCCAGATATCATTTTCATCGCGACTGGTTCTGAAGTGGGTCTGGCGGTTGATGCTGCGGCTGCGATGGATGTCAACGTACGTGTTGTTTCAATGCCTTCTACCTGCGCATTCGACACACAAGACCAGGCCTACAAAGATT
>Ga0316204_10010402_pt1 | contig 12001 bp, 6 predicted proteins | sample 6monrhotite_MG_2_FD_205661 | JGI IMG/M metagenome (GOLD analysis project Ga0316204, IMG submission 205661) | Microbial mat bacterial communities from mineral coupon in-situ incubated in ocean water Damariscotta River, Maine, United States -... | ecosystem: Environmental > Aquatic > Marine >...
CATTTTGGCTCAATATGAGACCCCGGGTGTTTTGTGCAGGTAGCTGTTGTCACTGATCTGTTTAATCATAAAGTCAGCTACATCTGCGCGCGGAATTTTAAGTGTCAGTGATTTTTCGTTACCACTAAACCCCTGTTTATAGGCACCCATGGCAGGCTCATCTGTAAATGAACCTGGGCGTACGATGGTCCAGTCAAGGCCGCTGTTTTTGACGATCGCTTCCTGGATAATGTGGTCTTTATAGAAGGGTCTTAACAGCAGTCCAAACATGATGTATTTCCAGTAGAAATTAAGATTACCTTCACTATCACCAACGCCCAGAGTGGTCTGGCAGATAAGACGCTTAACGCTGTGTTGCTGCATCCCCTGCACGATATTACGTGTGCCGACAGAGCGTACCTTGTTTTTCCATTTGAGTGTGCCTAGCGATACCAATACGGCATCATGCCCTTGTATTGCAGCCGCAACAGATTGTGGGTCAAACACATCGCCAGTGATGGTTGACAGGTTTGTGTGGCCATAAGCCAGAGCGGCTGGATTGCGTGAAAAGGCCGTAACGTGATGCCCTTGTTCCAGTGACTGTTCTACTACGTGTTGTCCTACGCTACCGGTTGAGCCAAAGATAATGAGTTTCATGGTTGATTCCTCTTTAGTTTATGTTTTAAGTCTACTGAGTGTTTGCTTTCACTCGTGTTAAAGCATTGGTGACAGTGTTCAGCTGATCGCTGAACTGCTTTGAATGATGGTTAAGCAGGCCATAAAAAAGCAGATGGCGGCAGTGGCTGAAGCGATCGCTCGAACGTAATTCCAGAAGACCCAGCGATCCACATAGTTGTCGTGCCAGTAGGTCGCTGCTGCTGGGGTCGATAACTCAAGTGCATCGAGTCGATTGTTCATTGGGATGTTGAATGCATACGAGACCAGCAGCATACCGAGAACATAGGTTGTACTGCCGCTGATTACCCAGGCCAATAACGGCCCGTTAAGTTGCAGGCTGGCGTAACCGCCCAGTGCGACAGAGAGGGCGACCATTCCCCATAGCATGAATATCGTGATCGATTTCCACACCTCGCGATTGATGATCTGCATCACCTCGATGCCTGCGGTAGTTTTGGCTAATTTCAGTGATCTCATTAGGAAATCTGAAAATGTTAAAAAAAAGCCAGCGATCATGCCGCACATAATCACCGCGGCCGCCAGAATGGCCAATAACCAGAATGAAGTCATTTTCCACCTCCTCCCCGGGTTGGGGGTTATTTACTTGACATGGCGTCAAGTGACTTGCTGGTAATTAAGCGCTATACTTTACATCATGTCAAGTAAAAATAACGATGAGACCCAAAAACGCATTTTAAAGGCCACCTGGACGCTGCTGGAGAATAGCCCAGCGAAGGGGGTGCGAATGTCGGATATCGCTAAGCAGGCCAACATTTCCCGCCAGGCGGTCTATTTGCACTTTAGTACACGCGCAGAACTACTGATCGCGACCACCCGTTATATTGATGAGGTAAAGGGGGTTGAGACGCGTCTTGCGCAGAGTCGTGGTGCTGTTAGTGGAGTTGAACGCCTAGATGCCTTTATCGAGGCGTGGGGCAGTTACATTCCTGAAATATATGGGGTGGTGAAGGCGCTACTGGCGATGAAGGATAGCGATGAGGCCGCCGCGCAGGCGTGGGATGATCGTATGCAGGCGGTGCGTGATGGTTGTGATGCGGCGATAAAGGCGCTGGCAGCAGATGGTGCGCTTAACGCTGATCATACCCCTGAGCAAGCGACAGATATGCTGTGGACAATGCTATCAGTACGGAATTGGGAGCAGTTGACAGTGGAGTGTGGTTGGTCGCAGTCGCAATATATTGAAAAGATGCGAGCGCTTGCGCAGAGAATGTTTGTGGTTCGTTAGTTTGGCATCTGGTGGCGGTAAAGAGTGAGCTATTGATTTTGAATAGCTGTTCTTCGATAGGGAGAAGGAATATTTTGGATTAGGTCTATTGTGCTGGGGTTTTCTGCTCAGTGTCACGAGGAGGGCCTTCTCCATTATCGATGCAAACGCCCATGCTGCAGACGCGGTTTCGCCCATTCCTTTTTGCCAGGTAAAGCGCGTCATCAGAATGTTTTATGAGTGCTTCAACGCTCATGCCGTCATTGGGGTATGTGGCAATACCAACGCTGACGGTGACCTTGTTATCAGGCTGGTTTTCTCTTCCTGTAAAGGGATATTCAGAGATCTGTTTTCGAATTGAGTTTGCTAGCGTCATTGCCCCTTTTTTGTGTGTTTCTGGCAGCACGATTACAAATTCTTCACCGCCATAGCGTGCAACAATATCAACATTTCTTACTCGGTCCTGAAGCAGTTTTGACAGGATTTTTAGTAGTGTATCGCCGGCTGGGTGGCCATTTCGATCATTGAATATTTTGAAGTGATCCACATCAAGAAAGATTAATGATAATTCGCGATTGTAGCGGTTGGCTCGCGAGACCTCTTCTGTGAATCGCTCTTTAAAATAGCGGTGATTATATAGCTGAGTGAGCCCATCACGTTGTGCAAGATGATTCAGTTCCTTGTTTTCATCTTTTAAATTTTCAACGATCTCTTTGCTTTGGTGTTCTTGTATTAGCTTTTCGATGACACGATTAACGATGGCTGAAATCGATTCAATATCATCAAATGGCTTCATTAGATAATCAAAAGCACCGGCGCGTAATGATTTTACGGAGGTCTCTAGTGACGCATGACTCGTCATGATGATGACTTCAATATCGGAATTACTGGCTTTGATTTTCTCAAGCAGCTCGATGCCATCCATGCCATCCATCCGAATGTCAGTGATGACTAAATGAATCGTCTCTTTGCTCAGTACCTCTAGCGCCTTTTCGGCACTCGGAACAGAATATAGTGTATGACCATCATCCTCGAGTACCTGCGTCACGATATCTCTGATGCTCTCCTCGTCATCTGCGACAAGGATATTAATATGGTCAAATTCTGCGCTCATCTGTTCCTCAGTATGACAGCCTTACGTCCTGTAGTAAGGCCCATTTTAGCTATTTTGCTGCTAAAGTGCTTATTTTTTCAGTAGGGGTATTATTTTCAGTTTCGGCTGCGCTTAATTCATCCTCTTCAATGTCTGGCTGAAGAATAGGCAGGACGATGACGAAGGTGGTGCCTTTACCCGGCGTACTGTGGATCAATATTTTGCCTTTATGTTCATTGATAATCCCATAACTGACAGATAGGCCTAGACCTGTTCCTTTACCTGACTTTTTGGTAGTAAAGAACGGTTCGAAGAGCTTATCCTGGATCTCTTTATCGATCCCCGGGCCGCTATCTTTTAACCAGATTTCTACCCATTTGTCATTGCAGTTGCGGATGCGTAATGAGATTGTCCCTGGTTCGCCATCCATTGCTTGCTGAGAGTTTATCATTAAGTTTATGAGTACTTGTTGAATCTGGTTGGCATTACCTGAAATAAGTGGCAGAACAGGGTCAAATTGTTTGATCACTTTGATTCGATTAATAGAAAGTTGGTGGTCAACGATGGCAAGCGCATCCCCAGCAACATCGATCAAGTCAGTTTCTTTAAATTCCACCTGCTCCTGGCGGGCAAATTTCATCAAATTTTCAATAATGGCTTTGCAGCGTTTAGCCTCTTTTTCGATAACACTAATATTCTTATGAAGCGGCGTTCCTTTATCAATTTTTCTAAGCGATAACTGTGCATAGCCCAGAATCCCGGTTAGTGGGTTCTTAACTTCATGTGCGATACCGGCACTCAATTGTCCAAATGCAGATAGTTTTTCGGACTGTACCAGTTTTTCATTAGCTTCAATCAGCGCTTTTTCACGACTTTTAAGTTCACTGGTCATATTGTTAAACGAGGTGGCCAGGCTACCGATCTCATCGCGCGAGGTGGCGTTGATATGTACATCAAAATCACCTTTACTGACTAATTGAGCTGCTTCAGAGAGGCGTTGGATCGGGCGAGTAAGGCGATAGGCCCATAATAGGCCAAACATTGATGAAATCAGCAATAGACCGAATGCGACCCAAATCAGGTCATTAATAAGCGCTTTGGTTGAGAGAAATGCCGCATTTTTAGCGATTTGCACACCAACCAGCAGCGAGCCGAACTTAACCTCAGAGAAGCCGCCGACGTAACCGACATCGTTATAGGTATATTCTTTAGTAATACCTGCACTTTGTTGATTGTTGATCGATTCAATATCGGGCAGCCAGTCAATTGGCAGGTGATCGATGACCCTTTTGACATCAGAGTGGGCCAGAATGGTGCCCTGGCCATCTAATAAAAATGTTTCAAAAACCTTGGAACGTCCGGCCATGCTTAATAGTCTGTCGAGGCGGATTGTGCCTGTTACGACGCCTGCTGTTTCACCAGCCGGTCCATGGTAAGGAATAGCGAGCGTCAATGTTGGGAGTTTTTCGGAGAGTGTTGAGTTCTCAATAAAGATCTCACCGGCCCTTATTTCTTCGAGTGGTAAGGGGAATTTTGCTCTGTATGCATCGAACATCTTTCGATCGAGTCCAATCGGTATGAGCTGATTAACATCGTAAACTGCGATGACACCAGATTTTGGATCGTAAAGCGTGACCGCAACAAATTCATCAAAATCGTTGAAGAGGCCTTTTAATAACTCTGTTTTCTGTTTCTGTTGAAGTGATTCGTTGTACATCAATCGCGCAAAAACTTGCAGGCGCTCATGATAGCCCTCTAGTAGTGAGTCGGCCTCCTTAGCCGAATGTACCGCTATCAATGATGTCAGATCATGGATGTAGCTTCGTTTATCGGAATGAAACAGATTGGCCATGGTGAACGTAATGGTGCTGACGACCGCGGTAACAACTACCAGCAGGATTAGTAGGATTTTATAGCGGATGGGGAATCGTATTTTAAGTTTCATTACGATTGGTCATCCACATTAATGAGCTGTGAAAGGTATGAAATATTGCCTGCGCGATCTGCTGCTTCGACCAGAATGACATTGATACCATCGGTAAAGCTCATCTGGTGACTGAATTCGCCAGTATCACGATTAGAGTTCACCAGTTGGTTATTGATGTATATCTTTGTGCCGGGTTCGCTTTTCCCATGAATGGTAAACGTATTGGTGAAAATACTTTCATCTGGGAATTCGACGCTTAGCATTGGCGGTTGAGAATCTCGAATGATTTGAAATTTACGTTGTGTAAATGATTTTCCTTCGCTGCCTTCTTCATCGATACCGCTCACACGCCAGTAATATTCACCCTGAGTAAGATTGCCATGGGTGAAATGGGCCTCCGCCATTTTCTCATCGAGAACAATGATTTTTTGATCGCGATCTTTGCTGATAATTAAGCGGTATTTATCGGCGCCAGAGTCACTCCAAGAGAAATCCACTCTGTCAGGAATATCCCTGTAATAAGAGGCACTGTTGTTGGCTGGCGAATTGAGTTCAACGGCATTGGGAAGTGGTTTTGGTACCGATGGTTCAGCGCCTTCACGAATGACAAGTGCCTGGTCGGTGCTGATTTTCTGTTTTATCCCCTGAGAGATAATTTCAGCGCTACCTTGCAAGATCGCAACCGTTGAAGAATGATCTGGATTGACGCTTACTTTGAACTTAACCGTTTCATCGATGTTATCGCGCGTGCGAATGTGCGCACTTGCACCTGCTGTAATAATTTCAACATGTCGTTCGGTTTTATTATTGTTGTTAGCCAGCGAACCGCTTAACTCACCTTCAACGAGTACGAGTGATGAGCGACGATCATTGAAGAGAATGTCTTGCTCCATTCTTTTAATAATGACTAGCGTATCCGGCCCGAGTTGTAATTGGTTCTGTTCATCAAACTTGATGGTGGCGCTAGAGCGACTGAAGGTTTGAACTGAGTCCTGGTTATAGAGTGGCATGCCCATTCGGGTTGGTTTCCAGGTGATGCTGTCGGCACGTTTACTTCTAACATCTCTATTCATTTCTGTTAGCGTGGCAACAAGGCTACTACTGGCCGCAAGTTCAGAGGTGCCGCTGTCAGATTTAACCAATAAGTCTCGATGTAGGCGAGCTGCTATCTGGGCCGCGCCTGTTTGGTTAAGAATTTCCTGCACGCCTGATCCTTCGGGAAAAAAATCATTGAGTAGTCTTAATAAAAACAGGAAGAAGGCCATTACCAGAGTAAGCACTACGATCAGCTCAAGCAGTACTTTAAGAATAGATTTGATATTGATGCGGGAGGCATCAATGAGTGGAGTAATAGCTTCCCCGCTTTTTGTGGTTAATATTGGAGTATTCATTTACGTAAATTTCAGGAGTCGTCTGTGATTAACTAAACGTCTTGTGAATGAGCACCTATTGATTGTGAATAGTGTCCTCCATGGTTTTATTTTCGGTTGGCATCCTGCGTCAACCGTATGAAAAACGTAAGAATATATTTTTATATCGGCATCTCATCGGGAAAAATAAACATTTTTCCCGTATGAATTGAGTGGTAAGGGGGCTGGAGAGGAGGGGGTGCGCTGTTGGGTGGATTAATACTTCCCTTGAATACGTAAGAACCAGCCTTCGGTAGAATAATCGTTATCTGAGAACTCATTGTCGCTAAAGTCTGTGAAATTGTAGCCAAGGCCTAACCTTAGGTGTTGATTTGCTTCCCAGGTGACTTCAGACAACCAGCCGGAACGCATATCGTCAGCTTCTTTTTGTGTCAATACGCGATATTCTGCCCCCAACCCTAAGCGTCGTGGCAGGCTGTAATTAAGGCGATGGATTGAGAGATGCGTCTGAGTTTCAAATTCAGCATAGCTATCCGACTTTTCTGTTTTAAGACGGAGTGCCTGCTTATCTGACCATTCGAGTTTTTTAGTGATCTGGAATGACCATTCGATCGAGATCACGTCCATCTGTGAGGTGACGGCTGTAGTGGTGTTCAGGTTGAGTGGACTCATGTCACTCAGGCGAGTGTAGCGTGCGAGCGCATTGAGGCGATCGTGACGCGTAGGGCGATAGGCGAGTCCAATGCTGTGTTCATCAAAGCTCGCATCATCGACGCCTTTGGTCAGGTTTTTGGTGACACTATGACGATATTTACCCAGCACAATATAGTCAGGATTTAGGTTGTACTCGATACTATTGCTGCTCAGTATCTGTCTTTTTCGCTCGAGGCCGCGGTCACTGCGCAGCTCATTTCGGGTGCTCATTTTCAACCCTTTTCGCATATAAGAGATGCCAGCGGCAACGGAGGTACGGCTAGTGGTACCTGTTTGTGCATTGATGTCTGAGTATTCTGAGCTTAGATTGAACTTGAGTCCGTCCTCAATTTTCCACTGCTGTTTTGCCCCAACAAGTGAAAGCGATTTATCCCCCGCATCGCTATTATCCCACTGGTATTCACTATAGATTTTTCCACTGTCAGCACCCGCGATGGTGGCCATTGGGTATTCACCACCGAGGATGCTTGAGGTCGTTTTCCCTGACTGGTTATCGTTGAATCGTTCGGTGAGATAGATCTTTGCTTTATCTGACTGATAGCTAATGCGTGCCTCACCTGCATCACCCTTATCGCCGCTAGTGGCACTGCCATGAAGGTGGAGATTTTCAGTTAAGTTAAATTTTAGACCGACAGTGCTTTGATCGTTCGCAATGCCCTCGAGTGTCGTTTGATGACGTAAGCTGCCCTCTAGTTTTTGAGTGATCGCGCTGGTTATTTTGGTTGCGGCCAGACTGTTTCGGGTCAGTTGTGAGCCACTGGTATCTTCGGACTGCTGGTCGTGGTACTCACCGGTAAGCGACCATTTGTCAGCTTTATACTGCCACTGCGCAATGCTTTGCTGTGATGCGCTAGCGCTGTCTGGCTGTATTGTGGTCGCAGTCGACTGCTCCTGATCGTGGCGCAGCTTCAGGGTGTTCTTCTCGCTGACACGAACCATTACATTGGCACCTGATTTTTGTTTGCCTTGATCACTGCTATTGCCGCTTGCCTGGAATCCAGGGTCAAGTTCTTTGACATAAGCGCCGGCTGTTAATCGATTTGGTTTGCCTGCAAATTCACCAATATCGATTTCAGCGGCGAGTTTAGTGGCCTGACCTGTTTGTTCACTGCTCGCAATCGGTGTAAATAGAAGCCCGCCATCATTGCTGGTGAAGATCTCGCCTTCACTGCCGGTGCTTTCTGCGACTTCAGCGGTGATGCGGCTATGTTTTAGAATGCGTACTTCACTGTCTACGCCCTGTAGCTCATAAGAGCCACCGGAAAGTTCATCGGTCACATAAGTTGCGCCAATGGATAGGTGGTCGCCGATTGACTGGCGGGCATGTGCACCACTGGCACTCTTCTCAAAAGAGGCGACGTGGTATTCATAATCGACTTCAATATAAACTGGGTTACCCGCGATTAGTGCACTGTTGATCACGTTTTTATCGTATTCTGTGCTTGATATTGGGCGGGTAAACAGTAAGCGCCCACCAAGGTATTTGATCGAGTAGTCGCTGTTCTGTTGTTGTGGGTGGCGACTTAATGTGAGGCCGGTGTTTTTGTCTTTGACGATTAACGACACCTGTTCACTGCCCTCAATAATATCGCGCTGGCTTAAATAATAGAGTGATCCGCCAGTTGCGCGTAGCTCATCACGTACATGGCTCTGTCGCGTTTGTGCGCTAAATAGACGGATGAGGGTATCGTTTTTACCGAAAGCTGTTTTACTCAGGCTCTTGAATTCAAAGAGTCCGCCGTGCAGTGTGCGTCGATAAGCAGCCAGTTCATTATCAGTCAGATCCAGTTTGTAGTTGCCGACAATGGCGTGGATGGTCTCACTGTCGATAGCGAGATAAAATTTCCCCTGGCTCTGAGTGTCGTATACCAGCGTGCTGTTATCACCATAAACAGGGTAGTAGTGATCTGGGTCAAGATTCTTTAGCAGTGCCTTTGAGCCATCATCGTCAAGATCGTCGAAGAGGTTGCTCATCTCATTATTGCCAGTATCTAGTGCGGCCGTGATGAGATACTTCCCTTGAATTTTTCCTTTCAGATAAAAGGCGAGACGCCCTTCGCTATAAAGCTCGCTGGCACTCTTCTGCCCACTGCCCTGAATATAGCCGCTGGTGTTGAGCTGGCTGAATTTACCATCGGCAAAGGCCATGAAGAATAGTTCTGATTGTCCTGCACCGATGACATGATCAATCGTACCTTCGAAGCCGTCAGGGTCAATCGCTTTAATGTGTAGCGGGTTATCACCCTGTTTGAGCGCTAAGGTATGAGTGAAGTTTCCATCTGGCTCGATTGAAATTGTTTTGTTATTAATTAAAACAATATTGTCTGGTGATGTCGTACCAGAGAGTGTGTAGTTACCTTCTTTAAGCATGGACCCTTTGGGTGGGAAGTTGAGTTTGAGTTCGGGTATTGGCGCTTCTATGTAGAAGGGCTTGCCGTCTTCGTTTTGAGCGCGAACATTCATTTCCAGTCTGGTGATGTACGTGAACCCTTGTGGGTTATGGATTGCGATTTGCTTCGTTTTTTTACCATGTTTTAGTATTAACGGATATTCGAAGTCGCCAGTTTCAGATGTGGGTATTTTTTTACTACCGATCTGAATCAGACTGCCGGGCTCTGTTTTTCCAATTAATTGATGGGCTGGTAATGGCTGGCTGTCATTAGGCATCTCATTCTCGTCAGAAAAGAGAGGGACGAGTGTTCCTTCTTTTGGGTGGGTAATATCAAGCTGTGGGCTGGTTAAAGTGGTATGTGCTGAGCGCCCATGTTTATTGCTCATTTCGATCAATATGTATTTGTCAGTGGTGATTAATGAGAAGCGTCCCAGTGAGTCCACTCTGACTGGCGAGCCATTGATGCTGGCTGAGGTGGTGCTTTGAAAACGTGAGCGTCTTTCTGCGCGGGTAACATCGCTGACTAAACCTTTCATTTCAACGCGGCGGTTAAGTAGGCGGCCTTCATTTGAGTCGTTGCTTGCAATGGGCTTATCTTCACCATACCAGCGAAGTTCAAGTCGTGAGGGTGGGATTCCCTCTTCACGAATCAGGTAGTCATGTGCGGCTTCCGCACGTTTTTTAGATAAACTAAGGTTGATGTTGTTATTACCAGATGAATCTGCGTGACCTTCAATGACGACTTTTTCTCGTGGAAACTTGCGTAGTGTTTTGGCGGCCTCTTTTAGCATCTCTGTTGCATTTCTACTAAGTTTGAAATTCCCTGTTTTAAATGAGCCACCACTTAGTTTTAATTCAATAACCGATTTATGATCGGCGCCAATCAGGCGGCGGGCACTGGTTGCATGGTCACCATTCAAGTAGGCAACGGTGAGTTGGTAATGATAGAGACTGCCGCCAGTGAGCTGTTCATTATTGTTGTCGTAACCGTCCCATTGGATGATTTCTGGTGGTGCGTTATTACCATCAAAATCACGAACGCGTTTTCCATCTGGCGTGGTGATGCTGAGTGACCAGGATGCAATCTCTTCAGGCTGCGATACATCGGTATGAAAGAGTGCTGGATGGACGAGTTGTTCGCCGCTGAAATCAAGCACCTCAGATGGGATTTCATTCACAAACATGCGAGCCTTGGCCGACGGAAGTCGTACCAGGCTGCCATTGACGATGATGGTCTGTATTTCAGCATTACCAATGAGTGTCATCTCTTTGGGTACTTCAGTGACCGACAGGGAGAGGCCTTTAATTCCGGGGCGACCTATCTCCCTGATAGAGAGGTTCTGTATCGTGCCAAAATTGGCTTTTGCAAGTAAGCCGGGAGTAACAGAAACGACTTGAGTTTCACTTTGACTGAGCGCTGTGCCTGATGGCAGTGTTGCAAGATTGATCTTTAATAACCGTTCGCCCGGTGTGACGGCAGGAAAGTGATAGCGCCCATGGCTGTCAGTGACTGAGTAGGTACCCTCATCAAGTACCACCATGGCACCTGCAATGCCTGGCTCATCTTTATCTTGTGCGCCATCACCATTCTTATCGTGGAAGACTTTACCGATGATGGTGCCGAGGTCAAACAATGGATCAAGTACAACGTCAACATCTGCAGTGGCACTATTTGAAATGTTACAAAACTGACAGCTGTCTTTTGCTATTGCGGTGTTGATGTAATTACCGGGTGTCGCACCGGAACCTACGATCAATTGGTAATCGTATCTTGCATAGCCAGCCTCCCCTGGGTCAGCTTCACCGTTTCCGTTGGTATCAACCAGCGCTGCTATCGTGCCAACATTAAAGGTCAGTAGACGATTGCCATTAGGGTTAGTCGTTGGAGCACCATTGAGTAAAGTGCTACCGGCACGGTATTTGAAATTGTCTGGAATGGCATCTTCGATTCTTACCTGCTGTACTGCCTGGTTCGTACTGTTTTTAACCTCGATGGTGTAGGTGATTAAATCACCGACGACAACATCATTTTTATTGGCAGACTTGGTTAATGTTAATACCTGTCCCTGTGTGAAATGCGCCTGTGGTCGGCCGGGCAACGTTGCACTATCGGTTGTGTTGACCACGGTGATGGTGCTGCTGCCTATTATTGACGAGCTAATAGTGCCTTGTGCAATGCCATTGATATCGGTGACACCGATGGGTTGTACAATGGTGTCAGATGCGCCTCGGTCACTGCTAATAACAAGGGCTTTTCCGCTGACTGGGGTTCCATCACTCGTCGTGAGGCGGATGGTGATCTCACCACTGCTGGCTCCATCCGCAATAATGATTTCAGGTGATATCACGATGTTTGAGTGAGCTGCCAAGATACTGTCCAGTGTAATATCCAGGCTGTTATTGTTAGTCGCGTTGCCATCTGCATTGCCCGCTATACCTGTTTGTTCATTGGCCAGCGTAGTGGAATCATCAACGGCATAGGTAACGGTAGCGGTCCCGGTAATCGCGGGGGTATCGCTGGTGAAATTGATTTGCACCGGGGTCAGGCTGGTATTGATCGCTGCACCAAAATTTAGCGTAATATCCTGCCCCGCGAGTGTTGTGCAGTACTCACCTGGTGTGA
>Ga0316204_10010403_pt1 | contig 11999 bp, 5 predicted proteins | sample 6monrhotite_MG_2_FD_205661 | JGI IMG/M metagenome (GOLD analysis project Ga0316204, IMG submission 205661) | Microbial mat bacterial communities from mineral coupon in-situ incubated in ocean water Damariscotta River, Maine, United States -... | ecosystem: Environmental > Aquatic > Marine >...
TATGTTTATCCTAACTCACTGATAGAAATAGAGATAGGTTTTTTAAGCGTTTCACCCATTCCTGGGTTCGTACCTCCCGCGTCTGTGTGGCCGTGCGCTATCCGAGCCAATATCACGCACCTTGTGACGTGTCCATATACGGGTTCTAGGATGATACTGCGGGGGGATTGCTCAGCATATTGTTTGTAACGTTAGGGTGATAACCTCAGGAAATTGAATGACTGCACACCTCACGCAGGGGGCCTCTTCAGGTGCGACTTGCTTCCAATGGCCGCGGGGAGTGTATGGCGAAGCCCTGTGCGTAATCTATCCCTAGGTCAGTCAACCGTGAGACAAGCGCGTCACTCTCGACCCATTCCGCAATTGTACGCACGCCCATAGTGTGGCCGATTTTATTAATCGCCTCTACCATTGCAAAGTCGACAGGGCTATTGAGCATGTTTTGAACAAGTCTACCGTTGATCTTAACATAGTCTACCGGCAGCTTTTTGAGGTAGGAAAAAGATGAAATGTCACTGCTAAAATTATCCAAAGTGAAGTGACAGCCCAGCTTTTTCAGCCCAGAAATAAAACGACCGACCTGATTAAGATGCTGTATTGCTACTGTCTCAGTGAACTCAAAACAGACCTGTTCAGGCGGTATTGCCGATTCAGAGAATTGCTGGCGCACGAAGTCCAGGAGTGAATCATCATTGAAGGAATTACTTGACAGGTTAATGGAAATTTTAGTTGTAGCTGCCCCAGGAAAGATCTCACGATAACCCTGAAATGCAGCATGAATTACCCAACGATCCACCCCCGCCATCAAACCATGCCGTTCAGCTAAGGAGACAAAGGCCCCTGGCATAACAACTTCGCCCTCAGCATCCAACAACCTGACCAGCAGTTCATGATGGGCGATTCCGCCGCCGCTTACCAGCGAAACGATGGGCTGGCTGTAGAGCAAAAAACGCTGTTGTTCCAGTAGGCGAGACAAGTCAGCGGTGGACATGCTCCCCTTCTGTCTGTGGATTTGATCGGCATTAGTCAACTGATAAACATGAACCCGATTGCGACCCAGCTCCTTAGCACTATAACAGGCGGCATCGGCCTGGCTTAAACACTCAAGTGCGCTTTCGGCGGTGCCCGTAATCGCAAATAGGCCAATACTGGCACTGATTTTGTACGGCTGTCCCTGCCAAACAAAGCGATAGTCACGCAGTTCAGCCACCAGTGCTTCAGCAATTTCATAAGCTTTATCCAGCGGACAGTTTGCCAGCAATAAAGCAAACTCATCCCCGCCCAGACGGGCCAAGGTATCCCGCTCTCGCACTTGTTCCATAAACAGACTAGCTACCTGCCGTAACAGCTCATCACCGGCAGCATGTCCCGCCGTATCATTGACGAGTTTAAATTGATCCAGATCGATATAACAGAGAGCATGCTGCGTGCCTTGCGCCTTGCTGCCTGCCACGCTGTGCTCTAAACGTTTTTCAAATTCACGTCGGTTCACCAAGCCGGTTAACGGGTCATGCACAGCATCGTGAGCCAGCGCCTGTATAGTACGGCGCTGTTGAGTGACGTCCCTGAACACAATCACTGTTCCCAGCAACTCTCCCTGGTCACCCCGAATGGGGGTGATCGTATCCTCCACCGCCAGCTCCTGGCCGTGACGACCAATCAAGACGCTGAGCTGCTCTATGCAAACGGCCGCGGCCGTTTCGTACTGCAGACAACGGGAAACCAAATTTTCAATAGGCTCACGGCTGTCTTCATTGATAATATTAAAGACCTGTTCGATGGGCCGGTCACGCGCCTCGGACTCGATCCAACCGGTCAATCGCTCCGCTATCGGGTTAAGGTATACCACCGCGCCATTGGCGTCTGTGGTAATCACCGCGTCGCCGATAGAATGCAGCGTCATCTGCGCCCGTTCTTTCCCATCAAACAGAGCAGTCTGCGTCTGTTTTGCTGCGCTAATTTCCTCTTCGCGGCGGCTCAAGTCACAGACAATGGCCTCGCGCACATGGCTTAACAGCAAAGCGCTGTCAATGGGCTTTTCTATAAAATCAAGAGCGCCGGCCTTGATGGCCCGAACCGACATAGGCACGTCACCATGACCGGTAATAAAGATGGTCGGAATTTTGATCTGTCGCTCGACTAAAGTTTGCTGCAGTTCCAACCCACTCATGCCGGGCATTTTAATATCCAACACTAAACAGCCTGGATGATCTGTTTGATAGCCCGCCAGAAAATCATTGGCCGTGCTATAAGCTTCCACGGCAATCTCTTCTGACTCGAATAAAAAAACCAGAGAATTACGCACCGCCTGATCATCATCCACTATGAAAACTGTCGGTTTCATACTCGCTCCTATTTCACATGATTCAACGCAGTACCTAACGGCAAGGTGAATAAAAAAGTCGCCCCATGGCCAAGTTGCGATTCTGCCCACAATCGTCCACCGTGAGCCTCAATAATTGAGCGGCAAATCGATAGCCCCATGCCCATACCCTTTACCCCCTTAGTGGTGACAAAGGGCTCAAAAACCCGCTCAAGAGTCTCTGCGCTCATGCCCGGACCACTATCGGCAACCGCCACCTGAATGTAGCCATCACCATTCAAAATAGTAGAAACTGTCACCTTTCGTTTAAGACTTGAAGCAGCTTGCATCACCTCGGCACTATTTAGCAGAAGATTTAGCAACACCTGTTCTATCTGGATGCAATCACCCAAGATGCAGGGCAAATTAATAGTCAATTTTTGTTCAAATTTCACCCCTTGCATTCGGCTATCATTTTTCATGAAATATATAACTTGATTAATCAGTTCATTCAGATCAACAGTCGTCTTCTGAGGCGCATGTTTACTCACCAACTGCCTGAGGTGACTAATAATCTCGCTGGCGCGCACGGCCTGATCGTGGGCGCATTGCAATGCTTCGCGTAACTTCTCTGGCTGTTTTAACCCCGTTTCCACCATCCTTAGGCCGACATCCGCATAGGTTGCAATCGCCGAGAGCGGCTGGTTCAGTTCATGAGCAATGCCCGTGGCCAATTCACCCATGATATTCAGCCGCGCCATATGAGTCAGCTCAGCCTGGTGTTGTCGGGCTTGTTCTTCGTTACGCTGGCGCTCAATAGCAAGACCCGCCAGTTGTGCCGAGCCCTGGCCAAGCTCAATAGCCTCGCAGGTCGGTGTACTGGCTTCGCGGCCGTAGGTAGTAAAGATCCCCATCACCTTACCAGTGGATGAAAGAATAGGTTCTGACCAACAAGACTGCAGCCCGACGCGTTGCATAGTCTCGCGGCAGGTCAGACATCGGGACTCGTGCATGATGTCCTTAACAATCACCCGTTCACCGCTAAGTCTAACGTTATCACAGCCAGCGCCGCTGGGTCCGGTCACAACACTGTCGATACCATAAGAAGACTCAATCGACAGACTGGGAGCGACACCGAGGCGTAGATGTTTACCCTGTTCATCCAGCAACAATATAGCAGAAAGCGTATTTGGATTGAGTGCTTCCGCAGTCAACACAAGCTGAGACAGTACATCGTGAATAGCTGCCCCCCTCGCCATCAACTCGAGCACCCGATGTCGCCCATCAAGCACAGCTTCTGCCTGCTTGGCGCGAGTAATATCCTCGACGATAGCCATGCAAAAGCTCGGGGACTTGCCCTTCGACCATAGAGAAGACACTGTTATATTTACCCAGATGATAGAACCATCTTTTCGGAAAAGCCGTTTTTGCACTGAAAAATCGCGCATCTCACCCGTCCACAATTTTTGCATTTTAACCTGCTCGGCGAGCAAATCATCAGGGTGCGAAATTTGCGTGAAATCCAATGCCTGCATTTCCTGACACGAATAGCCAATGATGTCAGAATACTTTTGATTAACCTGTTGAAATTTTCCACTGCACGCATCGATTACGGCGACCCCAACAGCCGCCTGATTAAAGATTGCATAGAATCGCGCTTTACCTTCTCTCAGTGCATCCTCAGTTTGTTTCTGATCAGTGATATCGATCATTGCCGTATGACAGGTCGCTGCAGCACCTTCGACAGCAAACGCCGCAATACTCTCTATCCGTACAACTATTGGCTCGCGGCCGCTGAGAGCCTTTAAGTGGAGTTCATCCACTACTCTGTCCGTTGAATGAAACACCTGTGTTAGATGTGCAAATAGCGTTCGACTCTCCCTCCGCGCCAGCAGCGGCGTCAAAGGTTTGCCAACCAATCTGCCACGCTCACAGCCGAGCATGGCCGCGCCGCGCAAGTTGATACCGAGGATAACGCTTTTGTCACTGAGCGTCAGGTAGCCCACCGGGGCAAAATCATAAAGATCGGCGTAGCGGTCACGAGCCCCCTCCAGCTGCTGCTGGGATTCGAGCAACTCCCGATTCTGAACCTCCAGTTCAACCTGGTAGACCTGCAATTCATGCAATAGGCGCTGCAATTGACCCGCTTGTGGATTGCTCGCGGGCATCGCCAATAGCGATTCCAGACACTCATCCAACGCGGACCTGCTAAGGCGCTGAAAATCAGCACACTTGTCAACGTTAGCGGGTTGCAGCTCTTTGCTCACCTATTAAGATTCCCCACATTCACTCTCCCAAGCTCCTAATTAACCGCGCCGTAGCGGCAATAGCATACGGTCGACCATGTTCATCCAACAGCACAGTGCTGGTAAGCCAAACCTTAACGATTTGACCATTTTTAGTCACACGCGCCATTTCCCGTGGCGCCACCTCTTCGCCACGCTGCAACGCAGCCAACAGAGCCGCTTCTTTCAACCAAGCCGATTCCGGCACCAAACTGCGGGCATTCATACCGAGTGCTTCACTCTCACTATAGCCGAAGATTTTCTCGGCAGAACGATTCCAGGCAAGAATATTACCGTCAAAATCCTGCAGAGTAATTGCGTCGCTGGCATCGCGCACCACAGCCGCAAGGCGGCGCTCCAGGGCGCTGCTCATGGCCACAAACACCAGCACAACCCCGGCAATACGGTTATCCCTCGTTTTGTAGGGCCGAACGTACAAGTTATACCAGTTGCCGACCTTATCACGAACCTCCATAGTCTCGAGCATGATCGTGTCCATCACTCGAATCAAACACGCTTCCATATCAGGAATGGTGACATTAGCCTTGATGTCACTGATAGCTCTGCCCGCATCGCTGTGAATAAGATTGAACAGCCGGGTCGCCCCTGGCGTAAAATGGCGAATCTTTAAATCTTCATTCAGCATGATGATGGGCAACTGGACACTATTGAGTAGATTACTAAGATCATTATTCAACTGTATTAGCTCCGTATTGCGCCCCTCAAGTTCTTCATTGACGGTCACTAACTCTTCGTTTGTCGATTGCAGTTCCTCTTTGGCGGTCTCAAGCTCTTCGTTAGTGGATTGCAGCTCCTCGTTGGCCGATTGAATCTCCTCATTGGCAGACTGCAGCTCCTCATTGTTTGTCTCCTGACCCTCAATGACGCTCTGCAGGTATTCCCGTGTCGCCAGCAAGGCCTGCTCCACTTCCTGAATCCGCCAGTCGTTGTCATCAGCTATCGCCTTGTTATCGGTGCTGGGACTGCTCGCCGCGGCAACCGAAGCAGGCAACGGCCCTGAAGCCGGTTCTTCAAACAAGATTAAAACAGCGCGTTGCTCGGCGCCCGGCCCCTTGAGCGGAATCACTTGCAGTTGAATGCGCCGCTCGCCATGACCAACCTTAACCCGCACGTTCTCGCGCCGTACTCGAGCATTATCTTTCAGCACTTGACGCACCGCGGCACGCAGCTCCATCACCAGGTCGACACGCGCCATCTTCATCAAATTAAGACTGGCAGAGCCCTGGGCAGGTTCTATATAGGGCCCCGTATGACCACTAAAATGGAGGATATCCATCTCCTGATTGGTGATCACCGCTGGCGGCCCATACTCGTTGAGGATGAGACGCTCGGCCTGCTGTATTACATCCGTCATCGTGACGACGGTTTGCGCAGACGATGGTGGTTCGTGAAAGTACGGTGCGACATAGGCCGGTGTGCTGTTGAACGTATAGCGCTGCAAAGTGGCAATAGACTTTTTGCTATAAATCTTGTTCTTTTTATCCAGCATCGAAAACAGATCGGCAGAGCCTGAGATAGACTCCGAGCCACCTAGCAGCAAAAAACCATTGGCTTTCAGACTGTAGTGAAACACCTGCAAGACCTTTTTCTGCAAGACATTGTTAAGATAAATCAACAGATTGCGGCAACATATCAGATCCATACGTGAAAAGGGTGGGTCTTTGGCCACATTCTGCACCGCAAATAGGCATAGGTCGCGAATCGACTTGCTAATCTGATAACCCGTCGGCACCTTGGTAAAAAACCGCTGTAAACGTGCCGCCGAGACGTCAGCCTTGATTCCCTCCGGATAAATACCCGCACGCGCTTTGTCAATGGCCTTGGCGTCGATATCACTGGCGAAGATCTGTATTGGTATGCCAGTGGCCTTGTCTGCAAAATACTCCAGTAAAGTCATGGCGATTGAGTAGGCCTCTTCACCGGTAGAGCAACCTGCCACCCAAATACGAATCGACGCATTCTCCGTGCACCGCTGAGTGATGGCCGGAAGCACCTTTTCCTTCAATGCATCAAAGGTATCTGGATCACGAAAAAAACCAGTGACGTTAATGAGTATATCTTGAAACAGCTCGTCCAGCTCCGATGGGTGAGCGTGAAGATAACGTAGATAGTCCTTAAGTCGATCCAGCTTGTGCAACACCATGCGACGCTGAATACGACGGCGAATAGTCGAGTGTTTATACTGGCTAAAATCATTACCGGTGCGATTACGTAACAGCAGAAAAATTTTGTTAAGATCATCACCGTTGTCAATGGCCAGTTCTGTCTCCGCTACGGCGGCAATATTATTCAGCACCCGCGGCTGACGCGCTATGCGCATCAACTCTCTGGCAATCTCCGCCGGCGGCAAGACAAAATCAACGCAGCCTGCGGCAACAGCGCTATGAGGCATACTGTTATATTTGGCCGACCCCTCGTCCTGAGCAAAGGTAATGCCGCCCGCCGCCTTGATATGCTTGAGACCGATAGTTCCGTCCGAGGCCCCGCCCGACAGAATCACCCCTATTGCCATGCTACCCAGATCCTCGGCCAACGACTGCATGAAGTAATCGATAGGTAAAGGTGGGTGGGATGTCTCACAACGCGGCAACAGATGCAACACCTTATTAAGAATACCTAACGCAGTATTAGGGGGAATAATATAGACCTGGTTAGGTTCCACAACCATGCCATCGACCACCTCGTGAATGGGCAGACGGGTGACGCGGGACAGCAATTCAGTCAACATACTCTTGTGATGGGGATCAAGATGCTGCACCAACACAAAAGCCATGCCAGTGTTGACGGGAAGCTCGCCAAAGAATTCATTGCACGCCTCCAGGCCACCCGCAGAAGCACCGATGCCAACAATTGGAAAATTGGCTTCTGCTTTTGGCTTCGTGCGCTTCTGTGTCACAGAGTCATCAGAGGGAGTTTGTGCTTTGTTGGATAATTTCTTAACCATGAGGTGCCACCTGTTAATACAAAAGACACTCTAAGAATACACTATAATAATTGTAACCACTCCCCCGCACCAAAAGTAGGTGCATTAGGCAAGCAGCTGGGTATTGGTAGGGTGGGCACCGCCCACCAAAAATTCAAATGGTAGGCGGTGCCTACCCTACAATTTTTCGCCGCGCCAAAAGTAGGTGCTCTAGGCACCAAAAGTAGGCGCATTAGGCGAGCAATGGGGAATTCACCCTATGGGGATTAAACTCGCGCTTTCAACATACCATAATATTAGTTATGGAGACTGCGGCACAGGAAGGTGAGTTCAAACAGACACTGACTTTTTATAGTTACACACACTGCTCTGCTGTATGACCTGCTGCCAAGCCTGAAGCGCTTCCGAGGCCGACTTGCGAAACATCAGACCCATGCCTGCCTTTGAATTATGTACAACCATGACCGGCAAGCGATAACTGGACAATCTTTTTGAGAGAGGCGTCGGCTCGGCGACAAATTCAACCTCCAGCACGGTATTTATTGCATAAAATACCGAATTCGCCTCAACAAACATACCTGCCGACCCTGCATCGCGAGCCCGGGCGCGTGCGACGGGTCGGTTATGATGATACAACAACACATTTATAAAAACGTCCGACCGCTTATCCCACCGATGCTCCATCCGCTACTCCTCCACTATTATCTTTAGGTCCCTGTAGATCAAACCTGATAACAGGTCATCGGTATTTTTTTGACCACGGTTATATTTGAGCACATAATTAAAAACCATCCCTGGCCAGTAAACACTCTGCGTCCGTTTACCCATTATCCATAACGCACTACCATCGTAGCTCGGGTAGTGCTTGCTGCCAATTGGCAAATACTCTAGCTGACTAGGACATTTTCTTATACTAGAGACATCAGGTAATTAACCGTTACAGTTATAGCGGAATATTGCTAAATAAAAGGATAGCCAGTAGCACATAAATGATAATTAAGGGCACCAGTTGAACAAAAGGTGACTGATACCTTGGTATCCCTTTCAAGGGATTGTCAGTTGACGTCGAGGTGTTTGCCGAGTCTGTATCATTTGTGATTTTGGTGAATAGATTCTTCATTAGTTCCGTTTTTTTTCGATAGATAGCAGATTATGAAATAAGGACCTGGTGTTTTTTGTAAAACTATAAAAAATCATCTCTCGTATTATCCTATGCGCATATACATTTGGAATCACAACGCGTAATTCTCGTCCACTCTTTGGTAGTAGGTGAGCTGCTTTTATTGCGATGCACTAATGCGCCCGACTCTCTCTTCAAATTGTATATATATTTATATTTCAAGTAGCGTAGTTCAACTTGTCAATCGATTAAACTAACCCCGGTGTATGACAATAAACTCACCCAGCACGGTTATTTGTCGCAAAAAAGTCACAACCGCGGCTCGCAACTGCTCCTTCCACGGTACTTGCAGTAAGCGCCGTACTCTGAAGCTTGAGTTATATAACAAAACGCTAATCTACACGAGAGAGATGAAGCTCCACAATAAGAAAATTTCTTATGCCCGTATATATACCCTAACGTTGCATAAAATCTAAACCAGGGTGGTTGGCCCGACCGGGAACCCTCATTGTTAACTTTAGTATTGGTGGATTCTAGAAACAGCTAAATTGACTTGTTATGAAAAATTTATGCAACTGATAAGGTGATGGCGAACCCTTGTCGTGCCGTCAGGAAATGCTAGTGTAATAAGTAGAATCTTGGGTTTAACTAAGGGTGAGACGTTTTATATGACATTGAAATGTTTGTCATGCCTTGATAGGCGGTGATAGATTAGGGGTATAAGCGACAAGTAGTACGAGTGGGATTATCGGAAAATCAGGCGTGAGCTGAGTAGTTAACCGGAGAATAATATGAGTGGAATAGCTAAGACCCATAATATGGCGTTGTTCTGTGACTTCGAGAATGTTGCGCTTGGGGTGCGGGATGCTAAGTATGCCGCGTTTGATATTCAAAAGGTATTAGAGCGTTTGCTTCTCAAGGGTAATATTGTCGTTAAAAAAGCTTACTGTGATTGGGAGCGTTACAAAGAATTTAAGGCCGTTATGCATGAGGCAAGTTTTGAGTTAATTGAAATTCCGCATGTGCGCCAATCGGGCAAGAACTCGGCCGATATCCGAATGGTCGTGGATGCGCTGGATCTATGCTATACCAAATCACATGTCGACATCTTTGTGATTATCAGCGGTGATTCGGATTTCTCACCTCTGGTGAGTAAGTTACGGGAGAATAACAAAATAGTGATCGGTGTTGGTGTTAAAAATTCGACGTCTGATCTGTTGACGTCAAACTGCGATGAGTTTATCTATTATGATGACCTCGTGCGAGAGTATGAAAAGCAGCGTAAGGTGAAACCTAAAACAGTAGCAAAAAAGACTGTACATAAGGTGACGGCTGAGTCCGAGGAGGGGAAGAAACAAGAGGCTTTGGATCTGGTGCTGGCTACGATCAAGGACTTGTTTGAAGAGCGGGGCGAAGAGGAAAAAGTATGGGGCTCGATGGTTAAGCAGACCTTGAAACGACGCAAGCCTGGTTTTAATGAAAGCTACCATGGTTTTCGTACCTTCAGTCAATTATTGGAAGAAGCGCAAGTGCAAAAGCTCCTGGAACTGGAGCGTGACGAAAAGTCAGGTGGTTACATCATTAAGAGTTTTGCACATGAACGGTTAGGATGAGGGAGGGCGTTGGATGACTATTTCTCATTTTATGATGCGTGATAAAGGTGAACTTCCCTCTGAAGTGGTCCCGTTGGTGGATGCAATGATGGACTTGGCTATGGATCTGCGTTGGACTAGAAGTCACGAGGGTGATGCCTTGTGGAAAGTGATGGATCCTGAGGTTTGGCAGCAAACTAAAAATCCTTTTGCGGTGATGCAGAATATTGATTCTCAGTCTCTGCAGATGTTGAACGAAAACTCACAGTTCAAGGAACGATTGCAACGAATTGTGATGCAGCGAGATGATTATCTTAGTCAGCCCAGCTGGTATGGTGGAACTCATGTTAATGCTGATTTGAAAGGAATTGCCTATTTCAGTATGGAGTTTGGTCTCAGTGAGGCATTACCGCTGTATGCCGGTGGTCTGGGTATTTTGGCGGGTGATTATCTTAAGGCTGCCAGTGATCTGGGGGTGCCAGTGGTGGGTGTGGGACTCTTGTATCAAGAAGGTTATTTTCGTCAGACCCTTGACGCCAGCGGTTGGCAGCAGGATGTCTACCCCTATAACGAACCAAGCAGTATGCCAGTTAGGCCTGTGCTGTCTCGCTCAGGTGCCTGGTTACATGTTTATAGTGATTTTCCAGGCAGACGAGTTCGCTTTCGCGTCTGGCAGGTTCAGGTGGGGCGTGTCACTTTATATCTACTAGATAGCAATGATCTGCTTAACAGTCCCAGTGACCGTGGTATCACGAGTCAACTTTATGGTGGTGGCCAGGAAATGCGTTTGGTTCAGGAAATTGCCTTGGGTATTTGCGGTTGGCGGTTGATTGAGGCTCTGGGCCTGGAGATTGACATTTGCCATCTCAACGAAGGGCATGCAGCGTTCGTTACTCTGGAGCGGGCGCGTTGTTTTATGGACCGTAACAACGTTGATTTCCAGGAAGCCCTATGGGCGACGCGGCCGGGAAATGTCTTCACCACGCACACGCCGGTTGCCGCTGGATTTGATACTTTTCCTACGGAACTGATATTGAAATACGGTCGGGATTACACCGATCGGCTTGGTCTTAGTATCAAAGATATTGGCACCCTTGGCCGTATGAACCCCAGTGATGATAATGAGCCGTTTAACATGGCTTACCTAGCAATGCGTACTTGCGGTACCAGCAATGGTGTTAGTCGCTTGCACGGTGAGGTGAGTCGGCGCATGTTTCAGGGACTTTATCCTCACTGGCCACAAGAGGACGTTCCGATTGGCCATGTAACCAATGGCGTGCATGTACCAAGTTGGGATTCGCCCTGGGCTGATGAACTCTGGACTCACGCTGCGGGTAAGGCGCGTTGGCTCGGCACATTAGAACCTCTGGCCGAGGCAATTGAAAGCTTGAGTGACGAAGCGCTGTGGTCGTTCTGTGGTCAGGAACGGGCAGGTCTGGTGGATTATGCACGCAAACGACTTACGCTGCATTTGGGTCAGCGGGGGGAGAGTGCTGACGTTGTTGACGAAGCGCGCAATACTCTCGACCCGAACGTGTTGACGCTGGGGTTTTCGCGCCGCTTTGCCAGTTACAAGCGGCCCAACTTGCTATTACATGACCCTGAGCGCTTTATTCGTTTACTAAGTGACCTTGAGCGACCGGTGCAGATTATCGTCGCCGGCAAGGCTCACCCGCATGACGAGGCAGGTAAGCATTTTATCCAGGCGTGGGTACAATTTGCACGACGACCTGAAGTGCGCGCCCGGGTGGTGTTT
>Ga0316204_10010404_pt1 | contig 11996 bp, 10 predicted proteins | sample 6monrhotite_MG_2_FD_205661 | JGI IMG/M metagenome (GOLD analysis project Ga0316204, IMG submission 205661) | Microbial mat bacterial communities from mineral coupon in-situ incubated in ocean water Damariscotta River, Maine, United States -... | ecosystem: Environmental > Aquatic > Marine >...
GTGATGTCGGTGATGCTGTTGGCCTCCCCAAAGTCCTTTGTTACGCAGAAACCCTGATTGCCTGCATAGGAATTGGAGGACAGCGTAACAGTGCCGGCGCCTTTGACATATTTGTCAGTAAAGCTTTGCTGATTGGGCAACCAGACGTCTGGATGTACGTCGATGTCACCCTTGCCCTGGTCCATCGCCTGAAAGATCGTCGCGTTGTTGCCGGGTACATATTCGACCTGGCCACCAATTCGTGACGTCACGATCTCGCCCAGCACATGCCCGATCGCCTGCGCGCCAGTCCAAGAAGGCAGGCCAATCTTGACCTCTTCTGCTGCCAGGGTTGGCAACGCAAAAAAGCTGATTGCTGCCGCAAGGCCGAGTGTGTTCAATTTGGTTTTCATTTCAATCTCCCCAGTTGGTTCGCGCCGGATATTTGGCGTCATTTGGTATTTGGATCGTTTTCGATACTGCGGCGGCACGTGCGCCACGCGGCCAGTGACTACCCCTTGAGTATCGGGTGACAAGTTGGGCACCGGTTGCGTTGGCAGACTAGAGCACTGAAAATCAAAAGCGCAAATTCCAACATTTCATTATTCTATTCGAATTTTGCATAGTTTGACTTAGGCTGGCCCGAGAGATGGGATTTGCAAAGGAATCTGCACTTGGACCTGAACTGGCTTCGAGACTTTGAGTGTCTTGCCCGAACCCTGAACTTCACCCGCGCAGCGACAGAACGCAACATCACCCAGTCGGCTTTTAGCAGGCGAATCAAAGCGTTGGAGAATTGGGTGGGCGCGCCCTTGGTGAACCGTGCGCAATACCCTGTGCAACTGACCGACGCGGGCACACAGTTTTTGCCAATCGCATTGGGCGCAATTTCACAACTGACGGAGGCACGCCAGATGATCCGTGATGCGGACCGAGGCGGCCGTCGATTCATTCGGTTTTCCGCGCTCCACACTATTTCGGTGAATTTTCTGGCGCTTCGCATAGATAAGTTACAGGAAGAAATCCCTGATTTGCACACGCGCGTCGTGTCCGACTCGCTGAGTACATGTTGCGAATTGCTGATCGAGGGCGCCGTCGACATCATGTTGTGCTACTATCACGCGTCGGTCTCTCCGCGCATCGACGAGACGGCATTTGCAAGACGGAATTTGTTGACGGATCGTTTGATTCCGGTCGCGGCCGCCGCGCCCGCATTGGCGCATGAGTGGAACCTTGGGCGCAGGTCTCGCCTCGCAATCCCCTATCTCGCTTATGAACCTTCTTCCTTCCTTGGCATGGTTGTGGACAGCACCCTGGAGGGCAAACCACTGCATGCCGAAACCATCTATGTGGATGGATTGGTCGAGACGATCAAACGCAGGGTGTTGAAAGGCAGCGGGTTTGCCTGGATGCCTGAATCGGCGGTGTCTGACGAGCTTTCCGACGGAACCTTGGTACAAATCGCGGATGAGACATGGACAACCCGGCTCACCATTGCGGCGCTTGCCAATCCGGCGACATTTGATCCGGTTGCGCAAAAGGTCTGGGAAAGGCTGTGATGCCGGCGCTATTTCAGGATTGAGAAATCGACGATCGCTTGCACCAGAAGGTCAAGCGTGTCCACGGCTTTCGCCCCGTCGGCAAGGCTGTCGGCAATCAATGAGAATTCGGAACACCCGATAAATTGCATGTCCGCGCCGCAAGAGGCGAGTTCGATTGAGGCCTCTCGCAGTGCGCTGCGTGCGGCCGGTGCAGGCCCCTCTACCTTGATAAGCCTGATCGCCGCCAACATCTGATCGTCGCGGCCCGGCCAGATCACCGACATGCCATGCCGGCCAAATGAGCGATCAAAAAGTCCGGTTTGCCGCACGGCGGGGGAGGCAAGAACCCCGACATGCCCGCCTTTACCCACGGTGCGCGCAGCATGTTCAGCCGCCAAATCAATCATGTTGAGTAAGGGAATGTCCACCGCGCCGGTGATAGCAGCGGCATAGTGGTGCGCCGTATTACACGGCATCGCCAATGCTGCACATCCTGCTTGCTGCAACCGCTTCGCCATCTTGCCAAGGGTCGGACCAGGGTCTTTGCCGGTGCCCTCTATCAGATGCGCAATACGCGATGGAACCTGGGGGTTCATGTCGATCATCAGCGGAATGTGATCGCTGTCGTCGCGGGCGGGGACCGCGTCCATCACCTTGCGTTGCAGCAGAATGGTCGCTTCGGGCCCCATCCCGCCGAGTATTCCGATGGTGCGACGCCCTGACATTGCCTACAGATTCACCCAGCGTGAGGCGTGATCGAACGCAAAATCGTAGCCGGCCAAAGCCGCGGCACCACCGGTGTGCAAGAACACAACGCGTTCATCCTTGAACTCCCCCTTACGGGCCAGATCAATCAATCCAGCCGCACCCTTAGCAGAGTAGCAAGGATCAAGCAGGATGCCTTCCAATTCGGCAAACATCTGGATCGCTTCAATCCCGCTTTTTGTGGGCAAGCCATAGCCTTCGCCCACATAGTCGGTGTTGGCCATCACGTCTTCACGTTTGACGATTCCGGGGCAACCCAGTTTTTCAGCGGTCTTGCAGGCCAGATCATAGACCATCTGCTCTTGTTTGGGCTGTGGCGCGCGGGTTCCAATCCCCAGAACAGGGATCTGCGCATTCATCGCGCACATACCCGTAACAAGACCGGCCTGTGTCCCGGAAGAACCTGTTGCGTGGGTCAGGCGGTCAATCTTGAGCCCCATATCATTGGCTTGAGAAACCAACTCGAACGCGGCGTTCACATAGCCAAGCGCGCCCGTCGGGTTTGAGCCGCCTCCGGGGATCACATAAACCTTGTGGCCCTTGGCGCGCATCTTCTGTGCAGCATTCTCCATCTCGCCCGGCATGTCGTGACCTGCGGGGAATTTCTCTGTCGTGGCGCCGTGCAGGTGATCCAGTAACACGTTGCCGTTGGTGTTATAGTTGCCGTTCTGATAGCCGGTACGATCCTCAAGCAGGATATGGCATTTCAAGCCCAGCCTGGCGGCAAAAGCAGCAGTCTGGCGTCCGTGATTGGTCTGGGTGGCCCCTTGGGTCATGACCATATCCGCGCCCTGCTCAATTGCTTCTGCCATCAGGAATTCCAGCTTGCGGGTCTTGTTGCCGCCCGTTGACATGCCCGTGCAATCATCGCGCTTGATCCACAGCTCGACGCCCAATTCCTTGGACAATCTCTGCATTGGCTCCAAGGGTGTGGACAGGTGGGCAAGGTGGACGCGGGGAAAGCGAGCGAGGTGCATGGGGAATCTCCTATATGTATTTTGCGCAACTTATCGCTATGATGACACCTTAGCTAATGCGAATTTCGCGCGTTAACTTGCGCGACATGCAAGTTATGACGGTGAGAAAGGCTAGATGAAAATGCGGCTTGAGTGGATTGATGACATCTTGGCAGTGCTTGACTGCGGCTCCCTTGCGCAGGCCGCGGAAAAACGGATGCTGACACAATCCGCATTTACACGGCGCGTCCGGGTGATCGAGGACAGCATCGGAACCACCTTGTTTGATCGCAGCCGGAAGCCCGTTTCGCTCATGGATGGCGTGCAATCACTGGAACCCGAACTGCGCGAGATGAGTACGCGGCTCCACGAACTGCGTCAGACGTTGAAAACAACCAGCAGCGGAGCGGGCAAGCCACTTGTCTTTGTTTGCCAGCACGCGCTCACGACCACTTTGTCCCCGCAGGTAGTGCGTGCAGCTACGACAAGCGGAGAGACATCCGTGCGCGTGCGGTCAGGCAATCAAGATGAATGTCTGATGCAACTGCTCTCAAAGCAAGTCGATCTTGCGATCATGTATGCGCTGCCCGACCGACCAACATCCAATCCCAGCAATGCTTTTGAATCAATAAGCCTTGGAAAAGATCTTCTCCTGCCGGTTTGTACCCCGGATCTGCATGGCACTGCCTCTGGTGAGGCCATTCCAATCATCGCGTACCCCTCGGATGTGTTCCTCGGACAGGTTTTTGCCCGTATGATTGGCCCGCGTTTACCCAAGGGGACCACGGTCAGACCCATCGCCGAAACGGCTCTGACGCTGGCGATGTTGCAGCTGACGCTGAGTGGGATCGGGACATCGTGGCTTCCGCTTTCTTTGGTTGCAACGTCCCTGGAACTTGGGAGCCTCGTTCGCGTTGACGGTCCGTTGCCCGCACAATCCCTGCAAATCAACATGGTCCGTTTGCGCGCGGCACATACTGACCGGAATGAGTCGATATGGCAGAACCTCGCCAAGAATTTGCAGGTTCACCCCGATTGAACGACCAATGACTGCGGTCGGCGGGATCAGCGCCCTGACGCGGTTATTGGTCAGCCAGACGTACCATCCGCTTCTGTCAAACAGTGGCAGTCATTTACCGGGAAGGCGCATGGCCCCCGAACGCCGGTGTCAGCCGCTTCGATACTTGAGGCAGACGATACCGTCGTCCATGTCATCAGCCGCGTCACTGATCTGCCAACGGTTCCCGACGATCTGGATCAGCATTTTTTGCCCCGACTGGGATGTGGCAAAGCCCTTTGCCCGTATCAAACCGGCTGCCTCTCCGGCCAATTCCTGGGCAAGCGCCTCCACATCCACAGGATTTTCAGGGATCATTGTGACCGTTTCCAGGTTCTGGGTGTGGTGATGGTGCTCTGACATTGCGGGCTTTACAAGGAAACTATCGAGAACGGCTTGGGGTGATACGATGCCCTGTTGAGCCTCGATAATGCGGACTCCGGGATTGTGTTGTTTCAGCCAGCCAAGTGTTTCGGACAGATACGAGGCCGTCACCAGATCGGTCTTGTTCAGAACGATGATGTTGGCATCCGAAAGCTGGCGTAAAACGGTGTCGCTCATGTATTTCGATACTGCGTTGGCCCGGACGGTTTCCGCGTCTGCAAGGATCACAATGCCGTCGACCCGGAACCCATCCAGCAGCGAAACCGACCCTACAATCGCGCTGGGGATCGCCACACCAGAGCTTTCTATCAGCAGATGATCGGGCGGCGGATCAAGGCTGGCGATCTTCAGGAGCGCGCTGGTCAAGTCGCTGCCAAACGAACAGCACACACAGCCGCCCGCGATCGAAATGATGTCGTCATCCTCTGCCTCTATCAGATCCTCGTCAATGGCGAGCTCGCCAAATTCGTTGACCAGAACCGCCAGCCGCAGCCCATCTGCGTGACGCAGCAAATGGTTCATCATTGTCGTTTTGCCGGAGCCGAGATAGCCGCCGATTACCGTAACCGGAAGGCTTGCGGTCATAGCTCAGCAGCCGAGAAGATGCGCCCGCCCTGAACGGTGCCCCAGACACGAACGTCCTTGAGCTTCTCCGCCCCAATTTTGGTCGGATCGTCCTTCAGAACAGCGAAATCGGCCTTCTTGCCAACTTCAATCGAACCAACTTCATCGTCCATATGGAGCGTATAGGCTGCTCCGATTGTGACAGCGTACAATGCTTCGTCGACGGCTATCTTTTCATGCTCCCCCTGGGTGCGGCCCGACGCCGTCAAACGGTTCACCGCGCACCACGCCGTAAAGAGAGGGCCAAGCGGTGTGATCGGCGCATCGGAATGGACGGCCATCGGAACCCCGGTATCCAGCGCGGTACGGCAGGCGTTCATGCGCAGGGCGCGGTCCGGTCCGACGGTCAGACGGTAATGCTCGTCCCCCCAGTAAAAGTGGTGATTGGCAAAGAGGTTCACGCACATGCCCAGTTTGTTCATCCGCCGGAACTGTGCGGCATCAGCCAATTGACAATGCTGCAAGGTGAAGCGGTGATCCGGGCTGGGCACATCCTTCAGGGCTGGTTCAAGCGTGTCGAGAACCATCTCGGTGGCCTCATCACCATTGGTGTGGGTGTGGACCTGAATATCCGCAGCCAAAGCCAGACGGTACAATTCCGCCAATTGTTCCGGCGCTGTGTACCAAAGCCCGTTTGGCGCGCCGTTGTGATACCCCGGCCAGCGCATCCGGGCAGAAAACCCCTGTATGGAGCCATCGGCCACGGCCTTGATCCGGCCCAGACGCAGCCGATCAGTGGCCCGTTTCTTGAGGCCAACCACCTTGTCGACGGTTTCCTTTGCCGTGGCTCCCATGAAGAATTGCAACGGCACAACGCGGGCAGGAAAAGCAGCCTCACCTGTGACCCGCAACATCGCGTCAACTCCGTCCGGTTCAAGACGCGCCGCCAGATCGGTGACGGTTGTGACACCGGCGCGCACACAAAGTTTGCCAAAATCGCGCAAACCCTGTTCATCGGCATCCGTCAGGGAGCGATCAAACCCCACATGCACGGCAATAGGGGTCATTGCCTCGGGACTGAAAAGCTCCCCTGTCGGCAAGCCGTCAGCGCCCAGTGGAATGCCCGGATGGTTGATCCCGGTTTTCAGGTACCCCCCAAGCTCAAGCGCCTTGGTGTTTACATTCATGATGTGGCCGGACGCATGCAACACCCCGATGGGCCGGGTGGCAGATACCTTGTCCAGATCAGCGCGGGTCACACGGACGTTGCCCATGTAGATCGGATCCAGCGACCAGCCCGACAAGGGGGTATCAGGATCACTGATCTTGACCTCGGCCTCTTTCAACCGCTCCAGAACGATCTCAATCGTTTTTGACCCCGCCCAGGTCTTGCCATCCGGGTCCGCGCGGTCAAAAAAGCCACAATAGACATTCCGCCACAACGTGCCTTCCATGGCATGTGCATGGCCCTCGACCAGACCAGGCATCAGAACCTTGTCTGCAAATGTCTCATCCAGAGTACAGGCGCCCCATGTCTCAAGCTCGGCCAGATCGCCAACCGCCAGAATCCTTCCGTCCCGCACCGCCACATGGCTTGCAGTTGGGCGGCTCGGGTTCATCGTAATGATCTTGCGCGCAGAATAGATTGTGGTGTCGGTCATGGTGAACATCCCTTTCGAGGCAGGCTTTGTTGATGTGTTGCCCCCACGCTAGGCCGCTTTCCATAGTGCGAAAAATAGTTTTAACTGCTTATTAAGAGCTATTTTGTGTAGGAAGGGTCGATCATGAACTTTACCCTGAAACAACTGCGATATGTCGAGGCAACGGGGCGTTTGGGGTCAATCGCAAACGCGGCGAATGAACTGAATATTTCGCAGTCGTCGATCACCGCTGCCATCGGGGCCCTTGAAAGCCAGATTGGTTTTGATCTGTTTGTCAGAACGCCCGCCAAGGGGATCAGTGTTACCCCGGCCGGGCGGGAAACCCTCAAGCTGATCCGCAATTTCATCACCCAAAGCCGGCAATTCGAGGCTGAGGTGGTCGCCATCGGCGGGGACGCAACCGGATCGGTGCGGATCTCGTGTTATGCAACTGCTGCCCCCTCGTTCCTGCCGCCGATTCTGCAAAATTTTAAGTCGAACTACCCCAATATTGCGATCACCTTTTTGGAGGGGAACATGGATTCGACCATGGCGTACCTGAAAAACGGTGAGGCAGACCTTGCCTTCACTTATGAGGAGACGCTGGAAGACCGACAGGAATTCACGCCGCTTTTTGCGGCACCGCCCTATGCGTTGCTGGCCGTTGATGACCCGTTGGCCCAGGAAAAATCCGTATGTCTGGCGGACCTTGCGGACAAGCCGATGGTCATGCTGGATCTGCCGCGCACCAAGGAATATTTCATCGGAATGTTCGAGAATGCCGGGCTGAAGCCCAACCTGGTCCACTCTACCCGCTCGACCGAAATCGTGCGGGCATTGGTGTCGGGCGGGCATGGTTTTTCAATGCTCAACATCTGCCCACCGGATTACCAGGGCGATGATACCCGCTTTCGTGCCCTTCCGATTCGGGATGAGGCCAATGTGCCAGTCTTTGGGATTGTGACCCTTGCCAACACCCGACAGCCCAGCATCGTGAATTCCTTTATCGACCAGTGCATTGATTTGAGGGATGCAGGCATTTTCGAAGAAATCACCATCAAACACTCCCGATAATTCCGCTAAAAAATAAGGCAACGAACCATATTAAAACTGTTTTGTGCTGGAATATGGTTGAGCTAGGCTTTGCAGTAATAAATGGAAAAAAAACGTCTAGATGGGAGTAATAATATGAAGAGAATCGTCAGAAGTCTGGTGATGGCAACGGCGCTCACCGCGTCACTTGCCGGGTTCAGCCAAGCGGAAGAGCCCAAGAAGGGTGGCACGCTGGTCACCGTACTGGGCACAAACGTACGCAACCTGAACTCCGCCGTTCAATCGGGCATCGTGACCGGCTTTCCGGGGGCACAATTGTTTGCATCCCCTCTGCGCTATGACGAAGACTGGACCCCGCAGCCGTATCTGGCTGAAACATGGGAAGTTTCCGAAGATGGTCTGACTGTCACGCTGAACCTCGTCAAGAACGCCAAGTTCCACGATGGCACGCCTCTTACCTCCGAAGACGTTGCGTTTTCGGTTGAGGTAATTAAGGCGAACCACCCCTTCAAAGCCATGTTCGCCCCGGTAGAAAGCGTTGAGACCCCGGATCCGTATACGGCGGTTCTGAAGCTGTCGCGGCCACACCCGGCCCTGATGTTGGCGATGTCCGGTCAGCTGATGTCGATCATCCCCAAGCATATCTATGGCGATGGTGAAATCACGGATGTCAAAACACACCCGCGCAACAACGAGAATGTTGTCGGCTCGGGTCCTTTCAAGCTGACAGAGTTCAAGAATGGCGAACATGTCATTCTGGAACGTTTCGACGACTTCTTTATCGAAGGACGTCCCTACCTCGACAAGATTGTCATGCGGATCATCTCGGATCCGGCTGCACGGGCGATTGCCTATGAAAACGGCGAAATCCATATGGGCGCATTTGAATCGCTGCCCCGCATCATCAACCGCCTGAAGAAGGTGGACAGCCTGACCGTTACCTCGGACGGATACGGCGCAATTGGCCCGATTGACTGGTTGGCGATGAACACCACCAAAGGCCCGCTCGCCGATGTGCGCGTGCGCAAGGCGATTGCCTATGCCGTTGACAAGAACTTTATCCACAAGGCCCTGATGCAGGGTACTGCGAATGACAGCACATCGGGCATCCACCCCGACAGCCCGTTTTATGCCGCGCAAGATGGCTATGATCTGGACCTTGAAAAATCAGCGGCTTTGCTGGACGAAGCAGGGTTCCCAGTCAAAGACGGCTCTCGCATGTCACTGACCATCGACTTTGGCTGGCCGGGCGTGAAACCACAGGTCGAATACGTCAAAGCGGCCCTGAAAAAGGTCAATATAGACGTTGAAGTCCGTGCCTCCGCCGACTTCCCGACCTGGGCGAAAAAGATGGGCTCCGGCGATTTTGATATGTCTTGGGACACTGTGTTCAACTGGGGTGATCCGGTGATCGGTGTGCACCGCACCTATGACAGCACAAACATTTTCAAAGGCGTATGGTCCAACACGCAAGGATACTCAAACGCCCGCGTGGACGAGCTGATGGCGATGGCCGGTGTTGAAACTGATCCAGCCAAACGCAAAGCGCTTTATGCGGAGTTCCAGGCGATCATCGCGGATGAGCTGCCTGTCTATCACACCAATACGGTGCCTTATCACACGATCTACAACACCGATAAGGTCGGCAACCCGCCTGTGGGTATCTGGGGTACGTCAACACCGATTGACATGACCTACCTCAAGTAGTGACACCAATCTGCGCGGCGGGTTCGATCCCGCCGCGCGCACCCCCCCACCTAGCAAGAGCACCGTCCAGTGAAATCTCTCCAACCCTTGCTCATGCGGATGATCTATGCCGTGATCCTGCTCCTGGCTGTGCTGGTGCTCAACTTTTCGATGATGCATCTGGCACCGGGCGACGTTGCCGACACGATCAGCCAATCCATGGGTGGTGCCGATCAGGAAATCCTGGATCAGATCAGGGCCGACTATGGTCTGGATCAGCCGTTTCTGGTGCAGCTTGGCCGATATATCGGCAATGTGCTGCGCTTTGATCTGGGATATTCGTTTTTCTACAACAAACCCGTCACCGAGTTGATCTTGCAGCGGCTGCCCGCAACCCTTCTGCTGGTATTCGTTGCCCAGATCCTTGCGCTGTTCATCGGCGTGATCCTGGGCGTTATTTCTGCCCGTAAGCCAAATGGCATTGCCAGTCACTTTGTCACGATGCTGGCGCTGTTCGGCTATTCGGCTCCTGTATTCTGGACCGGCATCCTGTTGCTGATTGCCTTCTCTCTCAAGGTCCAGCTTTTCCCGGTTGCCGGCATGCGGGACGTCACCATTATCGGCGGCTTCTGGGTTCAATTCGTGGATGTTGCGCGCCATATGGTTCTGCCGGTGATTACGTTGGGGTCAATCTTCCTTGCGCTTTATTCCCGTCTTTCCCGCGCTACGATGATGGAAGTCCTTGGGTCCGACTATGTCCGCACCGCCAAAGCCAAGGGGCTGAGCGAGCGCGAAGTGGTCTACAAGCATGCTCTCAAAAATTCCCTTTCCCCCGTGATAACCCTCGCTGGGCTCCAGTTCTCTGCGGTGATTTCGGGTGCCGTCCTGGTGGAGGCGGTGTTTAGCTGGCCGGGCCTTGGTACGCTTGCCTTCCAGTCGATCATTGCACGCGATACGCCCACTATTCTCGGCATTCTGTTTTTCTCTGCCCTTGTCGTCATTGTTGGAAATCTGTTGACCGATCTAGCCCTGAGGCTGGTCGATCCGCGTATGAGGGGCAAAGGATGAGCGATCCCAAACCAATTCAGTCAGAGACCGCGCCCATCGCCCGTCATCCCGCTGCGGAGGCTTGGGAAATGTTCCGGCGCAACCATGCTGCGATGGTGGCTTTGATCGTGCTGTCGCTGATCATTCTGGCCGCCATTTTCGGGCCTTTCATCTATCCAACCGATCCGTTTGATATGGTTTGGGCACCGTTCTCTCCTCCGGGTGCGGATGGGTTCATTCTGGGAACCGACTACCTTGGCCGTGACCTTCTGGCGGCTTTGATCCATGGGGCACGGGTTTCGATTGTAATCGGTTTGGCGGCGGCACTGATGTCTGTGGTTATCGGCGTGACGGTCGGTGCCCTGGCAGGATTCTATCGCGGCTGGGTCGAAGAGATCTTGATGCGGATCACTGAATTCTTTCAGGTTTTGCCAACACTACTTTTTGCAATGGTCATCGTTGCCCTGTTCGGCGCCTCCCTCCCGATGATTACACTGGCCATCGGGGTGGTCAGTTGGACGGCCGTGGCGCGGATCACCCGTTCCGAATTTCTGCGTATCCGTGAGTTGGAATATGTCACAGCCTCCCGTGCATCCGGCGCGAAAAATTCAAAACTGATGTTCCGAATTATTCTGCCAAATGCTCTGCCGCCAATCATTGTGCAAGCGGCCCTGATGGTCGGCTCTGCGATCCTGTTCGAGGCAGGTCTGTCTTTCCTTGGACTGACCGACCCCAACGTGGTGTCTTGGGGCCAGGTTATTGGGTCCAACCGCCAGTACATTCTTGACGCCAGCTATACTGTCACCATTCCTGGCCTGGCGATCTTTGTCACTGTTCTGGCGATTTCGCTGGTGGGTGATGGCCTGAACGATGCCCTGAACCCAAAATTGAGACAGCGATGACAGACCCTCTCTTGAAAGTGGAAAACCTGCGGATCGAACTGACAACCCGCGACGGCGTTGCCCCGGTCATTGATGACTTGTCCTTTGAATTGGGTGCAGGCGAAAGCATCAGCTTCGTGGGCGAATCGGGCTGCGGCAAATCCATGACGGCGCTTGGGATCATGGGCCTGTTACCTGAGAAAATCGGGCGCGTCGCCTCCGGGTCGATTTCCTTTCAAGGCGAAGAGCTCAGCACGGCCAGTGAAAAACGTCTGCGTGAAATCCGCGGCAATGACATCTCGATGATCTTTCAGGAACCGATGACCTCGCTCAACCCGGTCTACACCGTAGGCGAGCAGATTGCCGAAGTGTTGCGCGCCCACCAGAACCTGAACAAGGCGGCGGCCTGGAACAAGGCGATTGAGCTGCTTGACGCTGTGCGC
>Ga0316204_10010405_pt1 | contig 11995 bp, 10 predicted proteins | sample 6monrhotite_MG_2_FD_205661 | JGI IMG/M metagenome (GOLD analysis project Ga0316204, IMG submission 205661) | Microbial mat bacterial communities from mineral coupon in-situ incubated in ocean water Damariscotta River, Maine, United States -... | ecosystem: Environmental > Aquatic > Marine >...
GGGCGCGACGCCGCGCAGATAGAACAGCGCAAAGCCGAAGGGCGGTGTCAGGAACGAGGTCTGCAGGTTCACCGCGATCATGATCGTCACCCATTTGGGGTCAAACGTGCCGCCATAGATCACCGGTCCCACGATCGGGATCACGATGTAGATGATCTCGAGAAAGTCGAGCACAAAGCCCAGAATGAACAGAACCAGCATCACGATCAGGAACACTTTGAACTCGTTGTCAAAGGACTTGAGGAACTGCTGGATATATTCCTCGCCGCCGAATGATATCACCACGAGGTTCAGCAGTTGCGAACCGATCAGGATGGTGAACACCATCGATGTCACCTTGGCCGTTTCCCGCACCACCGGCGACAGCACGCCCGAAGTGTAAAGGATGTAGCAGCTGAACAAGAGGCCAAAGAGCGCATAGAGATAAGCGGCATAGGCGACAAAGAAGGCGATCCAGCTTTGCGCCGTCACGTTGTCCTGATTGATACGCAGATCAAAATTCACGCCAACCAGGATAGTGATGATGATCGCAAGCGTGGACCATATGATCACCTTGGGACTGCGGTCCGTATCCCTGAGCTTGCGGTATGCGGCAAGCATGATCGCACCACCCGCACCCAGAGCGGCGGCAGGTGTCGGATTGGTAATTCCTCCGAGAATCGAGCCAAGCACGGCGACGATCAGGATCAGGGGCGGGAACACGACGCGGATGATTTCGTTGCTGGCGCTCCGTTTTACCGCCTCGATCACCCCGTACATGATCAGCGCAAAGGGCAGCGCCATCACAACCACATAATACCCCGAAGAGTTCAGCGGCCCGACCAGCGCGATATCAACCAACAGCGCAAGAACGACACCGATGCCGCCAATCAGCAAAGGCCGCGGATCGCGGCTCGGCGCGATGCCGCGAGCCGTCGTGATGATGAGCCCCAGAATGATCAGCAGGATCGCGGTGCCCGTGCCGATGGGTGCCGCGTTTTCCACCTTTTCTTCGAGTGCCGCGGCGAATTCTTCCTCGCTCAGCCGCTCGGATTGCTGGATGCCACCGGCTGCCGCAATTTCAACCTGCTGCGCGATGGCCGCGTCCCATGCGTCCTGCCCGTGCAACTCGACCATCGCCGCCTGACAATCCTCGTTCACATTGGTGCGCAGGCTTGCCGCCTGGCCAATGTCCGAAAAGGCCGAGATGGTCGCCGACTGGCTGCCCACGACGTTCAGGCTGCCCAGCAGGATCGTTCCCACGACAATCAGGACAGGTGCGCCAAGGAACCAGGTGAACGCCTCGGAACGGGTGATGGGTTCGGCATTGGTCGCCCCCATTTCCACCGCCGGCGCCTTTTCCGGGTTCAGGAGTGCGTAACCAAAGGCATAAAGCGCATAAAGCAGGGCCAGCATGATACCGGGCAGCAGTGCCGCCTGAAACAGCGTGCCCACGGACAAAACGGCAGGTTCACCCAGATAGGTCAGCGCGTCGGTACAACCCACGGATTGCGCGCGCGCCTCTTGCGCGGCGGAATAAAGGTCACCCGCCAGCGTGCCCAGCAGAACGATCACGATCGAGGGCGGAATGATTTGCCCCAGCGTGCCCGAGGCCGCAATCACCCCGGTCGAAAGCTCCGGCGAATAGTTGTTGCGCAACATGGTCGGCAGGGCGAGCAGACCCATGGTCACCACTGTTGCCCCCACAATGCCGGTCGAGGCGGCCAGAAACGCCCCCACAACCACGATGGACACGGCCAGACCGCCCGGCAGCGGGCCAAAGACGCGCGCCATGGTGGTCAGCAGATCATTGGCGATCTTCGAGCGCTCAAGTGTGATCCCCATCAACACGAACATCAGAACGGCCAGCAACGTTTCGATGGACTGGCCCGCCAGCACCCGCTCGTTTATCCGGTTCACGACAAAGGACACGTTGCGGTCCATCGCCACTTCCCACCCCGAGACGAACACGGGTTCGGCGATGCGCGGCAATTCCGGATATCGGAACACCGAAATGGCGTCTGCCTTGATCCCGCTGTTGACCAGATCGCGGTAGGCTGCGCTGCCTTCATCAATCGCCTGGTGGATCAGCAGGCCCGAACTGTCCAGTGCCGCGATTATCCCGAATGAGATGACGCCCGCCCCGCCAATGGCAAAGGCCACCGGAAAGCCGGATAGGATGCCGCCGAATAGGCAGACAAAGACGATGATCAGGCCGATCTCTACGCCATCAAGTCCAAACAACATTGCTTACCGTCCCTGTAATTCTCTGTCGTCCGCGCAGCGCATTCGCGCACAGCCGCAGCGGGTGATTAGTGGGTGCCCTCATAGGCTTCTTCGCCGTCGCCCAGCGTATCGCGGTCAAGGTACTTGCCTTCGCTCTCCGGGCCTTCTTTCCACTCGAGATACGAGCGCATGAAAAAGGCGATGCCATGCAAAAAGATCAGACCGGCAAAGGTGACAAGCAGGATCTTGAAGAGGAAGTAGCCGTTGAACCCGTTCGGGCTGAACCCGATGGTTTCGACACTCCAGCGCACCGCGCGCGAGGTGCGCATGAGCCGCTCGAGGTCGTAACTCGCCGCCGGATTCGGCGTGATCAGGTTCCGCCACAGGAAGAACCAGCCGTAAAGCCAGATCAACACCGCCGTGGGCACCATGAAAATGAGCGAGCCAATCATGTCGATCACCCGCTTGGCACGGTGGCCGACAGCGGCATATATCAGATCGACGCGCACATGGCCCCCCTGCACAAACGTGTAGGTGACGCACAGGGTTACCACCAGCGCGTTGAAAAGTTTCAGTTCCTCGGCAAACCACGAGATATCGAATTGCAGCGGAATGCCAAAGCCGAACGAAATATCTGGCCGGGTAAAGATACGCTGCATGAACACGATGATGATCTGCTGCAACACCATCAGCAGGCCGGCCCATGCAGCCAGCCGCCCGACCCCATTTGCCAACCCCTCAAGGACGCGGACACAGCCCCACATGAACGGGTTGCGCAACATGCCCACGACAAGGACGGTCAGGACGATGGCAAAGATGACGAAAAAGAATTCTGTCGAACCACCGTAATAGACAAACCGCATCAGCGATTCCTTGTCCTCGGTGGTGTTGGCCCAGGACAACCAGTCCAGCCAGGATGCCGGTTGCGTGATTGCGTAAGCCAGATTGTAAAAGCCCATAGCGAGGTTTTGAATGAACCAGATCAGGCCATCAAATAAAGCCGCAAAAAAGCTGCCGGATTCAGCGCCGTTCTCGTTTTCCATTGCTGTTCCCCCCGCGATTTTGCCGACTACGCAGCGCCAACCGCTCCCCGTCATCCTTCAAGTTCCGGAGGCCCGCATAAGGGCCTCCGGCAATGTCTGCACTGGTCGGCTCAGCCGCCCAGAACGCGCACGCGCTGTTCGACATAGTAGCCGTCGGATTTGTTGATCCAGGCTGCCGATGTCGCGAGGCTCTCCTCAAAGGACGCTCGGGTCCGGGCGAACAGTTCGTCGTCCATGTTCTCGTCCATGACCTCTGCCGAGGCGGCGCCGAAGGCATCCCAGACATCGTCGCTGAATTGCAGCGTCTTGACGCCCTGCTGTTGCAGACGGGCCAGTGCGGCACCGTTGTTGGCCAGCGTTTCGGACAACTGGTAGTATGTTGTCGCACGGCTTGCACCTTGCAGGATCGCCTGATGCTGTGGTGTCAGGTCGTTCCAGACATCCAGGTTGACGCTGGCGGCCAGCGCCGAACCCGGCTCGTGGAAACCGGCGGTATAGTAGACTTTGGCCACTTCCTGGAAGCCGGCGCGTTCGTCGGCCATCGGACCAACCCACTCCAGACCGTCCAGAGCACCGGATGACAGCGCCTGATAAAGCTCACCACCGGGGATGTTCTGAACAGAGGCGCCCAGTTTACCCAGCACCTTGCCGCCCAGACCGGGCATACGGAACTTCAGGCCGTTGAAATCGTCGGCCGAGTTGATTTCGTTGCGGAACCAGCCACCGGACTGCGAACCGGAGTTACCCGCCAGCAGGCCCTTGAGGTTGAAGATCGAACCCAGTTCGTCGTGCAGTTCCTGACCGCCGCCATGCTCGTACCAGTTGGTGACTTCCTGTGCGGTGCCGCCGAAGGGAACGGCGGTGTAATAGGCGAAAGCCGGGTGCTGACCGATATAGTAGTAATCAGCCGAGTGATACATGTCCGCCTGACCCGAGGATACGGCGTCAAACACTTCGAATGCGCCGACAAGTTCGCCCGGTGCCTTCTTTTCGATGGTCAGCTGACCGTCGGACATGGCGCCGACGAATTGCTCGAGATAGCTGGCCGCATCATCCAGAACCGCAAAGCCGCGGGGCCAGGATGTGACCATTGTCAATGTACGCTTGCCCTGGGCATAGGCCGGGGCTGCGAGTGTTGCTGCGGCGGCGGCGGTGCCACCCATTGCAGACGTCTTCAGAAAAGACCGACGGTCCATAGAGATACTCCTCCCAATTTTGATGAACGCGACGATGCAGAGTGTCAGCCGCGTTTCAGGTGTTGTTACACTAGCGACAGGTCGCGCGATGGAAATACCTAGTACTGCGTAGAAAACCCGCAAAAGGCCGTTTCCGGTCGGTTTATCGCGCCAATTTCGGGCGTCACCACGGTTGCCCATAAGCTGTTAGCGCGACCACTTCGACCACAACCCCTTTGATTCGCGCCGTTTTGGGCGTATCGAATCACACGTGCGAGACTACATCCCTGCCCTGCGCCTGACTTATGCGCAAAAGCTGTCCCTCGTGGCGGCCATCCCGCTTATTCTGGCGGTTGCGGCGATAGTTACCCTTGTGGCAAATCAGGTCCGCGGACTGGCAGAGCGCGAGCTTCAGGCCCTTGAAAGCCAGCTGATCGAGGCGAAAAAGCGCGAGTTGCGCAACTACGTGACGCAAGCCCGCAACGGGTTCTATTTTATCTACGGCTCTGCCGCCCCCGACGACCAGTCCGCCAAGGATCAGGTGACCCAGATCCTGTCCGCGATGATCTATGGCGACGAGGGGTTCTTTTTTGTCTACGACTATGACGGCACCAATCTGGTCAGCCCGCGCCAGACTGATCTGATCAACCGCAATCAACTGGACCTGACCGACAGCCGCGGCACGCCGGTGGTGGCCAATCTGATCGAGATCGCGCGCCAGGGCGACGGCTTTCTCACCCATCTGTGGCCCAAGCCGTCAACCGGAGAAGAGGCCAGGATGATCACCTATGTGACCTCGTTCCCGTCCTGGCGATGGGCGGTTGGGACCGGCGTGTTCATCGACGATGTGCTGGCGTCGGTGGCGGCTGCGCGCGCCGAAGTGGAAAGCCGCGTGCAACGTACCTTCTATTACATTCTTGGCATTTCGCTGGCCGCGCTGCTTCTGGTCTTTGGCTCGGGCATGGCGCTGAATGCCCGCGAACGGCGGCTTGCGGATGTGAAACTGAAAAAACTGACCCAGCGCGTGCTCGACGCACAGGAAGAAGAGCGGGGCCGCGTCGCGCGCGAACTTCATGACGGGATCAGCCAGATCCTCGTCGGCGTCCGCTATGCGCTCGACACCGCCCGGCGGAGGCTGGAAAAAGGCAGCGGCGATGCAAAAACGCCGGTGAAACAGGGGATCGAAAACCTCGGCTCCGCAATCTCGGAAGTGCGCCGTATCAGCCGCGACCTGCGCCCCGGCGCGCTGGACGATCTGGGGCTTGGCCCTGCGCTCAAGGCGCTGGTTGACGATTTCGGGCAGAGCACAGACATCGAGGTCGAATTCAACACGGCCGTGTTCCGCAACCGGCTGGATGAGGAAGCCAAGATTGCCCTCTATCGCATCGCCCAGGAGGCGCTGACAAATATCGAACGCCATGCCAACGCCACCAGTGTCTCCGTCGACGTGCGCGGCCACAGGCGCGGCGCGACGTTGCGGATCACGGATAACGGCGTCGGTATTGATGACACCCGCCAGCAGCAGGCCAGCGGCATCGGTTTGCGCAACATGGCCGAACGGGTCGAACAACTGGACGGCCGGTTGCGCATCCTGTCGGGTGCCGGCGGCGGCACGGTCATCGAGGTCAGCGTGCCCCTGTCCCATCTGTTGCCCCCCGATCCCGCGTCATCGCACAAAAAGGAGCGCGCCCGCACATGACGGCCCAAAACCCTACCCCGCCGACCCGCGTACTGATCGTGGATGATCACCCGATGGTGGCGCAAGGCATCCAGTCGGTGCTTGAGGATCACGACGGTATCACCGTGGTGGGTACGCTTGGCAATGGCCGCGAGGTCATCGAACAGCTGCACGATCTGGACCCGGATGTGATCCTGATGGATCTGAACATGCCGGACATGGGCGGGCTGACGGCCACTGAACTGGTGCTGGAACAGCGCCCCGACACGCGTGTGCTGATCCTGTCGATGCATGGCAGCCCGGAATACATCTCGTCGGCCCTCGCCCACGGGGCGATGGGATATGTGCTCAAGGATGTGCCCACCGACGAAATTGCCGATGCGATCGAGGCCGTGATGCGTGGCGAGCGTTATCTGTGCACCGGGGCCGAAGGCGCTATTGCGCCGCGCGCCGGTGATGTGCCCCGTGCCCTGACGGGGCGGGAACAGACCATTTTGCTCAACCTGGCCCAGGGCATGTCCAACAGGGATGTCGCCGTGGCGCTGGATATCTCTGTCCGCACGGTCGAGACGCACCGCAAGAACATCAAACGCAAACTGGGCATTTCCTCTACCGCCGGGCTGACCCGCTATGCATTGGAACACGGCGTGCTGCAGGGCACCGGAAGCGCGCTTTGACATATGCGTCATAACCCTTTTTTCACGAAATTGACTGTAGGGTCCCGGCATGACCGAAATGCCACGCCACACGCCATCCAGTCCGGCTCAGGATGATTCAGTTGCACTGTTTGCGCAGCGACGGGCGGCCACTGATCTGATCGCCACAACCCGGGCCAGGACGATCCGGGCCGCGCTGTTTGCGACCTATCTGTTCCGCCCTCACCCCACGACACCCGAAGATCAGTCAACGCGCGCGCAGTGGCGCGCAATCCTCGGCCAACAGCATCAGGACATGGTGAACATCTGCCAGCTTCTGGACGGCAAGGACAGCTCGGGCACAATATGCAAGGACGTGTGCAGGTGGATCAGCGAACACGCCACGCGCAATCCGACCGCCCTGAACGCCTTTCAGCACATCCGCGACCTCACATATGATCTGTGCACAGCCGCCGATGCCCAAGACGCGACAAAGCTTGAAGCCGCGCTTGAGGCGCACAAGGCGTATGGGCGCGGCGGGTTGTTCGACGTCGTGACCGAGTTTTGCGATGGGTTATGGGCGCAACTGGACGAAAAACGTCGCGAGGAGATGGGGCGGGCCTCGGCCACGGCCAAAACCATCTCGCAAACTCTTGCGCGGTTGCAGCACATTGGCAAACACGTGCGCCTTGTGTCGCTGAACGCCTCTATCGAGGCCGCGCGCGTCGGCGATGCCGGGCGCGGGCTGGGTGTGATCGCGGTGGAATTCAAAACGCTCGCCGAAGAAATTCAGCTTCTGGCCACCACGGCCAGCGCCGACATTTCCACAATGGCCCGCGATGTCGACGGCGCGCCACCGTCAACGCCCATGACAAAGCCGTAAAATTTGCAGTTCTTGCGATTTTCGTGCCCTTCACGCAACAAAATGTCCAATATTTCTGCATCACAGACACTTTTTTCGCAAGTTTGCCTGTTGACGCCCTTTTTGCGCGCGCATAATGTCCGCTCACGCAAAGAAAGGGCCTTTTGGTCAATGACACCTCTAGTCGTCATCGCAGGACACAAGCGCATGGGCCGGTAACGGACATCCAGATCTGACCCCATGCGCCCCCGAAACCCGGGGGCTTTTTTTTGTTTGAATGAAACCGCAACGCGGAGCACGCGGATATGACACGTCAAATGACCGGAGCGAAAATGGTCGTCCAGGCCCTGATAGATCAGGGTGTGGACACGGTATTCGGATATCCCGGAGGAGCTGTGCTGCCGATTTACGACGAGGTCTTTCAGCAGAACTCGATCCGCCACATTCTGGTACGCCACGAACAGGGCGCGGTGCATGCCGCCGAAGGCTATGCGCGCGCGACCGGAAAACCCGGCGTGTGCATTGTCACTTCCGGCCCCGGTGCGACCAACGCCGTGACCGGCCTGACGGATGCATTGATGGACAGCATCCCGATCATCGTTCTGACCGGTCAGGTGCCCACCTTCATGATCGGCTCGGACGCGTTTCAGGAGGCCGACACCGTGGGCATCACCCGCCCCTGCACCAAACACAACTGGCTGGTGAAAGAGACCGACAAGCTGTCGGGCGTGCTGCACGAGGCGTTTCATGTGGCAACCGCCGGTCGCCCCGGCCCCGTGCTCGTCGACATTCCCAAAGACGTGCAATTCGCCACCGGCACCTACGAGACCAAGAAGCCGTCGACCTCGCATTACAAACCGCAGGTCAAGGGCGACATGGAGGCAATCACCGAGCTTGTCGCCGCCATCGAAACCGCCAAACGCCCGATATTCTACACCGGGGGCGGTGTGGTCAATTCCGGCCCTGCGGCCAGCCAGTTGCTGCGCGAACTTGTGGACGGCACCGGCTTTCCCATCACCTCGACCCTGATGGGTCTGGGCTGTTACCCGGCTTCGGGCGAGCGATGGCTGGGCATGCTGGGCATGCACGGCCTTTACCAGGCGAACATGGCGATGCACGACTGTGATCTGATGATCAACATCGGCGCCCGCTTTGACGACCGGATCACCGGGCGCATCGACGCCTTTTCGCCGAAGTCGAAAAAGGCGCATGTCGACATCGATCCGTCCTCGATCAACAAGGTGATCAAGGCCGATATCCCGATCGTGGGCGATGTGGGCCATGTGCTCGAAGATATCCTGAAAGTCTGGAAATCGCGTGGCCGCAAGACCAATTCCGGAGCACTCGCCAAATGGTGGGCGCAGATCGACACATGGAGAGCCGTCGATTGCCTGAAATTCGAACAAAAGGGCAAGGTGATCAAACCGCAATATGCGCTGTCCCGGCTTGAGGCGCTGACCAAGGATCACAACCGCTATATCTGTACCGAAGTGGGCCAGCACCAGATGTGGGCCGCGCAGTACCTCAACTTCGAAGACCCCAACCGCTGGATGACTTCGGGCGGTCTGGGCACCATGGGCTATGGCTTTCCTGCCTCGATCGGCGTTCAGATGGGCCACCCGGATGCCCTTGTGATAAACGTCGCGGGCGAAGCCAGCTGGCTGATGAACATGCAGGAGCTTGGCACCGCGATGCAGTTCAACCTGCCTGTCAAACAGTTCATCGTGAACAACGAACGGCTGGGTATGGTGCGCCAGTGGCAGGAATTGCTGCATGGCGAACGCTATTCCCATTCGTGGTCGGAAAGCCTGCCCGATTTTGTGAAACTGGCCGAAGCTTTCGGCGCCAGGGGCATCCGGTGTTCCGACCCCGCCGATCTGGACGACGCAATCATGGAGATGATCAACCACGACGGCCCCGTCCTGTTCGACTGTATGGTGGAAAAGCACGAAAACTGCTTTCCGATGATCCCGTCGGGCAAGGCGCACAATGAAATGCTGCTGGGCGAAGCGCAGACCCAAGGCGTGATCGACGCCAAAGGGAGTGTGTTGGTGTGACCGATCAAGCATCTCATGACCGATTCAAAAACGCCATGTTGTCCATTTACGAACTTGGCAAAAGTGAAACCGGTTATAATGCGACACGTTTTCTTCAAATGGTACATGAAAAGGGTGGTGTTCAAACAGCAAAGGATTTGCTGTCCGGCGATCCGTCAGCCGTATCAGAGGGATTTGCAAACTTAGCGCTCAAAGGTCGCCTAGACCTGTCTGTTGAAGCATTGGTGCTAAAGGACGAGTGGAAACATCTATTCACCAGTCGAGAATTGTCCATTGCTAAGCGTCGGCTGAAATAAAGGAAAAACGCGTGTCTGCTTTAAAACTCAAAAAAGGCTCAACCAGCCATTCGGCCTATAACCTGCGCCCCACCTTCTCGGATGTGGTGGAAAAGCACACGCTTGCCGTGCTGGTCGAAAACGAACCGGGTGTGCTGGCCCGTGTCATCGGCCTGTTTTCTGGGCGAGGCTACAACATCGAAAGCCTGACGGTGGCCGAGGTCGATCATCAGGGCCACCTCAGCCGCATCACCATCGTGACCACCGGCACGCCCCAGGTCATTGAACAGATCAAGGCCCAGTTGGGTCGTATCGTGTCGGTGCACGAGGTGCACGATCTGACGGTCGAGGGGCCTTCGGTCGAACGTGAACTGGCGATGTTCAAAGTGTCCGGTCAGGGTGACAAGCGGGTCGAGGCCCTGCGGCTGGCGGATATCTTTCGCGCCAACGTGGTCGACAGCACGCTCGAAAGCTTCATCTTTGAAATCACCGGCGCGCCGGAAAAGATCGACGCCTTTGCCGATCTGATGCGCCCGCTGGGGTTGACCGAAGTGGCGCGCACCGGCGTCGCCGCCCTGCCCCGCGGCGATTAACGAAACGCCGCATCCGGCTGCAACAGCCGCTGGTGAAAGGGCAACAGATCGTCCAGGGCGCAATATCCGGCGGTTTTTCCGGCCGCCTTGGCTTTGCCGATGCCGGTGCCCAGATATTGATAGACCATGCGCACCACACGATCGGACTCGGGGGCCTCGCGCACGGTGCGCGCGACGTAACCGACCCAGTAATTGTTTTCGAAGGATGTCACGCGGCTGAGATAGTTGAACGAGGATGTCATCGCATCCCGGCGCGAAATCATCCCCGCGACCCCGTCCTCCTGGCGCAGGACCAGCCCGCGAAATTCGCGCGCGTTGCGATCCAGGCCCAGACCCTGCGCCGCCATTGCAGCCCGCGCCTCGTATCCGCGAATGAACGTTGTGTGCCCCTCACGGAAAACCCACACGATACCGCTGATAAACTGGTTCCGGTCCAGAAAGCTCCGGCGGGAAAAGCGGTAAAACCCGGATGGAAACATGTCTTCGGGCACGGTTTCGACACCGCCGCCGATAAAATCCCGCAGAAACTGGCCCGTCAGGGGATCCTTGGCACTGCTGATATTTTCGACCGGCTCAAGCAATACGCGGGCATCGACACCAAAAAAGGCGCAGATCCGTGCCAGAACATCCGGTCGCGGAAAGCTTTCCCCGGACAGGTAGCGGTTGAACTGGGTTCGGTTGATGCCAAGCTGGCGCGACAATTCAGAGATAGACGGATAGGCCCGGGCGAGCAGCCGCAAATTTGCACCAAACATGCTGCGCAACTCTGACGGTGATCTTTGGGTGTCGCCCATTGTCGTCTCTTTTCATCCACATTCACAATTCAGGAAGAAGTCGGAACAATGACGCTACAAACGGCCAAACCATTGATTACTGACGCTATTTAGCGTCATGGTTGCCCCAAAATGTACCAGGACGATACTCAAATGGACACAAAAAGCAAGCGCACTATGCCGACTTAACCATATGCGAACCAGCCGATTTTCTATTTCATGAAGAGCGTCCAACTTTAGGTAGAAATATGATTGGTGTTATACTTTGGAGCAATACAGCCGACCAAAAGGCTGTAATTTGGTGCGAAGATCAGGGCGACCTTGCGTTTTTGTCCGCATCTGACAGCGTCATGCTACCTGACCCTTTTTTCGAAGTCGGCGACGTTGTCGAATTCGATGTGCGCACGCAGCGCAATCTGCGGCTTGCGTCCAACCCCAATCGGTTAGAGCAACATTGGGGCAAGACGGTGTCGGATGGCTTGCGCTCGATCTCGACCCTTCACAAGGACGCTGTCAGCAGCTCGGCCAAGGTGATCCCGTTCCGCGCCGATCACCCGCAGGGCCAACCGGCTGGCACGATTCCCCAGCAGAAACGTCTCGGCTAGCCGTGTTCGCCACCTTGCGGTGTCGGAGATGGAAAAGTCTGGTCGAAAACGCGCATGTCAAGGCGCGCCTTGCCGGTATGCTGTGCCCAGCAGC
>Ga0316204_10010406_pt1 | contig 11995 bp, 11 predicted proteins | sample 6monrhotite_MG_2_FD_205661 | JGI IMG/M metagenome (GOLD analysis project Ga0316204, IMG submission 205661) | Microbial mat bacterial communities from mineral coupon in-situ incubated in ocean water Damariscotta River, Maine, United States -... | ecosystem: Environmental > Aquatic > Marine >...
TCTTGACCCATGAGCCGCAGGCGGGCTTAATCTTGGCCGCCCAGATCAGGCTCACGCCGGGAGCCATCGGGTTGCCCTACCAGACCATTTTCAGTTTCGCGACAGGAGGAGACCGAGTTGAGCAGGATTTTGGCCTCTCAAACGCAGACGATCTCGAGGCATTTCCCGTCCCCGAACCGCCGCCGGATTAGCCCTGGCGGTCTTGAGCCAAGTTCGCGGCTCGCCTTTGGTCGCGCGCTGATTTTTGGCGAAATGATCGTGATCAGCCGGGCGCTTTTGCATTTCGAACGGCTGGAACGTCCGCCCGGCCCGGTCGATGCCCGGATGCGTGCTGCGATGGCAATGATGGCCCGCACACGCGCACCTTTCGAGGATCCCGGCCTGCATATCGTCTGGCAGGGTCGGCACGCCGCCGTCTGGTCGTGGGACAAGGCGCGTTTGACCAGCCTCGGCGCGCCAGAAAACGCCTGGTTCATGCCCGAACCGGCCCTTGGCGGAGGCAAGGCGCTGACCGACGCCGAAACCGCAAACGACGGCTTCACCCTGATGGAATTCCACGATGGTTATGAGGGCCAGATCCGCCAAAACGGAGAGCTTTCCGCCAGCCGCTTCTGGACCCGCTGGCCGGACGAGGCAGACACCGCGCGTTTCCGCCGCGCCACACATGGTGCCACCTCTCTGCATGCCGCTGATGCCGACAACGGCCCGCGTCCGCTAAACGAGCGTATACGGGATATCGCTTCACGTATTCAGCCCGTTCATGCCGCCGCCCTCGCCTTGCTGCTGATCGGCACGCCGCTGCTGCACGCTGCCGGGTCACAGGCGCGATTGTCGATGGAGCAGACCGCCGCCCGGAGCGCGCTGGCCGCTTTCACCGAGAACAGTGCCGGAAATTTCGGGGCGCTGGACAGCTATCGCTCGCACAGTGCGCAGCTGGCCCTTTACCGCGCAGCGCTCGAGCGGATCAATCCGCTGGCCCCGGCGGCGGAACTCGCCGAAGCGGCAGGGGCGCTGGACACGCGGATCACGATGTTGCGCATCGAACCGGACCGGGTGCGAGCTCTGATTGATGCCAGCGGGACGCTTGATCCCGCAGCGCTGGCGCAGGCACTGGAATCGCAACCCTCGCTCGTCAATGTTCGGCTCAACAGGACCGCCAACAGTGCCGCCTGGGAGGCGCAGGCGGACCTGACCACACCACAACCTCCTGCCGAAGATGCAGAGGAGACACAATGAGCGATGCGCTAACCTCCTTTACCACACCGGTACGTAATGCGCTTGGTGCAGTAAGCGAACGCGCGCAATATGGGCTCGTCGTGCTCGCCAGCCTCGCCGGGCTCTATGCGCTGACCAGCCTGAACGACGCCAATGAGCAGGCGCGCCTCGCGCTTGACGGGGCCCAGCGGCAACTCAGCGCTCGTCAGGCAGCACTGGAGCAACGCGACTGGGCGGCACTGGCAGCCGAGGCGGAAAGCCTGACAAATGCTGCGGAATCCCGGTTCTGGCGTGCGCCGACCGAGGGTATTGCCGCGGCACGGATACAGGGCGCGCTTGAGGCCGCAGCGCGGACGGCGGGTCTGCGCGATGCACGTGTGCAGGTGATGGAGGCCGAGGAATTGGATCGCCGCTCACCCGGGCCCGCCACCCGCTTGTTTGAAGCCGAAGTCACGGCGCGTGATAGCGGCGGCGCGTTTGCACCATTCATCGAGGCGGCTGCGGGCGCGCCCGGAGAATTGCGCGCCGTGCGGTTGGACTGGGATTCTCGAACACGGCGCTTCACTGTGACCTTCATCGCTCCTACCCTGATGGAGCCGGACTCATGATGCCGCTCAGCGTTGCTCGGCTTGGTGCAGCGGGCCTTATCGCGGCTGTCGCCGGCCTCGTCGGGCTAGCTGCGGCGCCGCGCGTCGCGCCAGCGCCGGCCATTGCGGCGTCCGCGTCAGCAGGCGGGCCCGCTCCGGTATTACAGAGTGATATCAGCGCGCTAAGTTCACGCTTGAGAGCGACAGGACTATTTCCGGGTGCTATACCGCTTTCTAACCCTGAGCAGAGCGACGCGGAGATGTTGGCCACCGATGCTGCTCAGATGGAAGACGAGAGCGCCAGAATTCTGGCACCGCCCATCAATGCATTGGTGCGTGAAGAGGGTATCTGGCGCCTTTACGCGGGTGGCGTTGTCACTGAACGCGCGCTTCTCATCGAGGGCGAAGAGCTTTACGATGGCTGGCGCATAGACGAAATCGGTGCCTCGCATGTCTTGCTGAGGCGTGGAAACGAGACACTCTCGATATACGTTTTCGATCCGCCAGGAGAAGGTTGAGTAATGATCATGATTATCCGCGCTGCAAGCGTATTGGCTGCCGCGGCTGGGTTAGCCGGATGTGCCAGTCTTGGTGAGAGCGAGCTTTTTCATGCTCGGCTCAGCACGCTGGAGCAACCTGCGTCCGCGATCGGACCAGAGGGCAGTCTTGAAACCGAAGCCGAAACCGAAACCTCACTTGAAAACCCTGGCATAGAAGCTTGGCGCGTTCCTACGCTTACGGCCCAATCGAGCGGATCGAGTATTCCCGAGACAGAGCGCCCGAGGCTTGAGGGGCAGCCCATCAATGTGACGCTGCCTGCGCAAACCGTGGCCTCCTTCGTCAATACTGTGCTCGGTGACGTATTGGAATTGCCCTATGGGCTGGGGCCCGGCGTCGCTGAACGCACTGACGTGGTGACACTGCGCAGTGTGCGAGATATGGATCCAGAGACGTTCTTTCAGCTGTTCGAGGCCGCGATCAGCGAATTCGGACTGGCTCTGACCTATCGCGATGGACTAACCCAGGTGGTGGAACGCGAGGAATTGCTGGCAGCGACGCCCCAATTCGTGCGTTCACGTGCGCGGAGCAGCGCCCCGGCTTCGCTACGACCCGTCGCGCAATTTGTTCAGCTCGAGGCTATCGACGCGGCAGAGATGGAAGCGATTCTCAGGATAAGCTTTCCTGACCGTCAAAGGCTGGGCATCCAAGTCCGGCGCGATATCGGCGCGCTGACGCTCAGCGGCCTGTCAGACGATGTCGATGCGGCACTGTCGGTCATTCACCAGATGGATGATTTAAGGTTCTCCGGCGCTGAAGCGGTGACGCTGTCGCCGCGCAACTGGCAGGCCATGGCGATGGCTAGCACACTTCGGGACATTCTGACCGTTGAAGGTTATCAGATCGCCTTGGGAGGGGGGGCACGTCCAATCACGCTTTTACCAGTCGAACACACCAATCAGATTCTGATTTTTTCCGATAGCGCTGCATCGATGCGTCATGTTGTGGATACAGCAAGGCGGCTCGACGCGGCGGCACAAGCCAGCGAAGCGCGCACGCCGCACGTTTATCAGGTACGTTCGCGTGATGCACAGACGCTCGCCGATATCGCCAGCGGTGTGCTTGGGGAGCGGTCGGGCGCGCCCCCGGATGGCGCACCTGCTGGACCGCCGGGAAGCCTAACGGTCGACGAGATGGGCAACCGGATTATCTTCAACGGAACACTAGGTGAATTCAGGCCACTGGAAAGGCTTTTTCGTACACTGGACACGGCCGCCCCCGAAGTGTTGATCGAAGTAACGATTGCTGAGGTAACGCTGAGCGAGGACGAGCGTTTCGGTCTGGAATTTTTGCTCAACACGTTTGGCGGTGATCTCGAAGTGCGTACAAGCGACGGCCTAGGGCTGGAATCGGGCGGACTTAGCGCCGTGCTGCGTTCCGGTGATATCAATCTGACTGCGGCAGCGCGCGCCTCGCGTTCGCATATCAATATTCTGTCGACCCCACGCATTGTGACGCGCTCGGGCTCATCGGCGTCGGTGCAGGTGGGCACGGACGTGCCCATCATTACGAGCCAGCGGGCGGCAACCACTCAGCAAACCGGATCAACGGACATTCTGCAGACCATTCAATTTCGTTCGACTGGGGTGCTGTTAAATGTCGAGCCCAGAGTGTTCAGTGACGACCGGATTGATCTGGTGATCAGTCAGGAGGTCAGCGCCGCCCAATCCAATCCAAACCAGGCGATCGCCAGCCCGATCATCTCCAATCGCAGCCTGACGTCGGAACTAACCCTGCAAGATGGTCAGACTGCTGTGCTGGGCGGGTTGATGGAAAGGCGGCTGAATCGTGGATCGACCGGGGTTCCGGGTCTGGAGCGAATACCCTTATTTGGTACACTTTTCAGCACCGAGTCGTTCGATTCCGATCAGACCGTACTGCTGGTTTTGGTAACGCCATATATTTTGCGGAATCGGGCGGATCGCCAACGTATGGTAGAACTTTACGGCAACGAAGCCAACCGCGCTTTCGCGACACCGGTGCGCACGGCGGTGCCGGAAGCAATAAGAGGTCGGCCACCCGCCGCCATGGTTCTGCCCACGTCCCAAGGCCAGGGGCCCGATTGAGGATTGCGACCTAAAGCCGTAAGACTCTTGCCGCGGAAGGCATGAACGCGTCAGTGTTTTCCGGCTGTGACCCTGCAAATCGGGGAGAAGAGGCGCACATGGAATTGTGCGGCCGGGCTCGACAAAAAGGGCTTGATGATAGCCCAACACATGAAGCCGGGACGCTGTTGCGTGCCCATTTGTGCCGGGGCCTCTCCGGATGATTTGCAAGCTGGATAATGGCCATGCCTGACGGTACAATCCTAGTTATGCTGCTGGCCGCAGGTGCCACGCTGACCCTGATGTCAGCACGAGCGGCCCCACCCGGGGTGCGCGGGCTGACAGTGAGCTTGGCATTAGCGGCAGTATTGACGTTCTTTTTTTATTACACCAGTGATCGTATGAATTCGTCGATGGCATTCGCGCTAGCGGCGGGAGCCGGCGCAGCTACTGCTGCAATAGATGCACGTCACCATCTTTTACCCGATACAGGCGCCGGCCTGATCGCACTGGGCGCACTGGTCTCGGCAATGTTGCGCGGCGACGCGATAACCGCCTTAATCGCTGGCGCGATTTCCGCCGCCGTTCTGATCTTAGCCGCCATGCTGACCTACAGGCCCGGTCGGGGGAAACCCCTGGGCGAGGGCGATGTGTTGCTGGCGGGTGCCTGCGGGTTATGGCTCACCCTGGAACAAGTGCCGTACGCGCTTATTGGTGCCACGGCATTGACCGCAGCGGTCGGGTTCACATTCGGCGTCAGGCGAAGTGGCAGTTCAGACCGAATGGCATTCGGACCCGGACTGGCGGCCGGATATGGAATTGCTGCTGTCGGCTTAATACCCATAGGATTCGTATCATGGTGAATCGGGACGGTTTCAGCGTGATCGAAGCTCTGGCCGCCACTCTTTTGCTGGCTATGGCGATGATCCCGATTTACGATATGCTGTCTGCTCTGCACACTGCGAGCGAAAGATTGGAGCGCGCCACGCAGACACCGTTCATAGAAGCCACGGCGTTGATTTTACTGTCAGGCCCCAACCCCAGAGACGTACCACTGGAGGAAAACGGCGAACTGATCATAGACGGTTGGCGTGTTGAGTGGGTGCGGCGCGCGCTCAGCCCAACTCGCCCTGCAGGAGCCGCCTATGGAACCGAGATGATCGACATCCGGCTAGAAGAACTGGACCTGACGATGATCCAGGACAACTACCGCATGACCACGCACCATCAACGCATTTCCTGGACGCCGCGTCATGATAGCCTCGAAACCTTTCTGGAGACGCTGCAATGAACCGCGACAACCGCGGACGGCGCCTCTCGCTGACGGGATCGACTTATGATTCATGATGCCGAAGACACTCCAAATTCTCCTTTCGCCATAGGCGGGCTCGGCGGCAGCGGGACACGTGCGACGGCCATGCTCGTGCGGAATTGCGGTTGCTGGCTCGGAGGCGACCTTAACGATGCGCTCGACAATCTCTGGTTTACTCTCTTGTTCAAACGGGCTTCGGTTCTGACAGACGCCGACGTTCGTCTCGAGACTTTGTTTTCGTTGTTTCAGGCGAGAATGGGTGGTGAAGTGCCGGAACTGGACACGGCGCGCGAGCTAACCGCTTTCGCCAAGCACGACAGGTTCGGTCATTCGACCGAATGGTTTCAGGCCCGGCTTCAGAGCCTGTTAACCGCTTCTGTGGAGCAGGCGGGCGGCATGCGCTGGGGCTGGAAAGAGCCGAACACGCACATCATTATCGAGCGCCTTTTTCGGTACGCACCCGATCTCAAATATGTGCACGTCGTCCGTGATCCCTTCTATATGGCTACCAGCAAAAATAGAAATCAGCTTAAAAATTGGGGTCAGGCTTTTCTCGATCGGACCCCGTCGGGTAGTATCCGTGACACAATCGCCTTCTGGGTAGCCGCCCACAGGCGCTTGGAGGAGCTTAGCGAGCACCATCCCGGTCGCATCATGTTCTTCAATCACGACGCATTTATGGCCAATCCGGCACCTGAGGCTGCGCGACTACTGGCTTTTCTGAACCTCGACCCACCCGACGATCAGCAGCAACTATTCGAGGGAATTGTATTCCGGTCGGACAGGCAACCAGACAGCACGGGCCTGGCCACACAAACCGACCCTGACGATTTGTCGTTCTGCGAAACTTTTACGTCGCGGCTTTCTTGAATTCACGTACTGAATGCCATACGCGGGATGGAATTCGACAACGAACAGTTGTTCCACTGACAACCCGTACCCGCCTTGAGCGTCGCGCTCTGGCAATCCGGTTTCAAACCGGTTATTCAACGGCCTCCACCTAATAAAAGGACGTCGCCTGAACCATGAAAACTGCACTTATCACCGGCGTCACCGGCCAGGACGGAGCCTATTTGGCAGCCCTCCTGCTACAAAAGGGCTATGCAGTTCACGGAGTAAAGCGACGGGCCTCATCGTTCAATACCCAGCGCATTGATCCTCTCTATGTCGATCCGCATGAAGGCGAGACACGCTTCCACCTTCACTATGGTGACATGACAGATTCCACCAATATCATTCGACTGGTACAGGAAACCCGGCCGGACGAAATTTATAATCTGGCGGCCCAGTCACACGTGCAGGTCAGCTTTGAAACGCCAGAATATACGGCCAATGCCGATGCTGTCGGCCCGCTGCGCTTGCTCGAAGCCATACGTATTCTCGGGCTGGAGAAGAGCTGCCGCTTCTATCAGGCCTCCACCTCTGAGCTTTATGGTCTCGTTCAGGAAACGCCGCAGCGTGAAACCACGCCTTTCTACCCGCGCAGTCCCTATGCCGCTGCCAAGCTTTACGCATACTGGATGACGGTGAACTATCGCGAAGCCTATGGCCTGCATGCATCCAACGGCATATTGTTCAATCATGAAAGCCCTATGCGCGGGGAGACATTCGTGACGCGAAAAATCACGCGCGCGGTGGCTGCGATCAAACACGGCCTTCAATCAACGCTTTATCTGGGCAATCTCGACGCTCAGCGCGACTGGGGTCATGCGCGCGACTATGTCGAGGGCATGTGGCGCATCGTGCAGCAAGACGATGCTGACGATTATGTTCTTGGCACTGGCGAGATGCACACCGTACGCGAATTCGTGGAGCTTGCCTTCGCCGAAACCGGTCGGAGCATCGAATGGGCAGGCAAGGGCGTGGATGAGACCGGAACCGATCCACGTACCGGAGAGGTTCTGGTGCGGATCGATCCGCGCTATTTCCGACCCACCGAAGTGGATTTGCTTCTTTCCGATCCTACCAAGGCCCGTGAAAAACTGGGCTGGGTTCACTCCACGCCGTTCCCCGAGCTGGTCAAGGAAATGGTCGATAGCGACCTTAAAACCGTGATGAAGGAGCGTGACCGGAATGACCGACACGGCTGACGTCCTTGCCCCCGCCGCAGCGACAATCTATTCGCTTGAAGGCAAGCGCATCTGGGTCGCCGGCCATCGCGGCATGGTCGGTGCGGCGCTCGTGCGGCGCCTTGAAAAGGAAAATCCGGCTGAAATTCTAAAAGCGACGCGCAATGAAGTCGATTTGATCGATCAGGCCGCGACGGGGCGCTGGATCGGAAGAGAAAAGCCTGACGCCGTTTTCATCCCTGCTGCGAAAGTCGGGGGCATTCTTGCCAACAATACCTGGCCGGCCGATTTCCTGTACGATAATCTGATGATTGCGACCAATGTCATTCATGCCTGTCACACAGCCGGGGTGGAGAAGCTGCTCTTCCTGGGATCATCCTGCATTTATCCGAAATTCGCTGCGCAACCGATCGTCGAGGACGCTTTGCTAACCGGAGCGCTGGAACCGACCAATGAATGGTATGCTATTGCCAAGATCGCCGGGGTCAAGCTGTGCCAAGCCTATCGCAAACAGCATGGCCATGACTACATTTCTGCCATGCCCACCAATCTCTACGGGCCGGGCGACAATTATAATCTCGAAACCTCTCACGTCATCCCGGCGCTGATCCGCAAAGCGTACGAAGCCAAACTTTCAGGTGCCGGCAGCATGGTGATCTGGGGCAGCGGCACGCCGCGCCGCGAATTCTTGCATGCCGACGATTGCGCCGATGCGCTGGTCCATCTCATGAAAGTCTATTCCGGGTCCGAACATGTAAATGTCGGCTCCGGTGAAGACATCACGATCGAGGATCTCGCCCGGCTCGTCATGGATGTGGTGGGCTTCGATGGCGATTTGATCCGGGACACGTCCAGGCCGGATGGCACGCCGCGCAAGTTGATGAGCGCCGATCGCATCCGTGCGCTTGGCTGGACGCCGAGCATCCCCCTCCGCGAGGGAATTGAAAACGCCTATCACTGGTTCCTGAAACTTAAGACTGAACCTGAAACATAAATGTCGGCCCTGCCCCATTGGTTCACATGATCTGGTGCCCCTTACCCAAGCGCGGCACGTACAGCCCGGATGACGGCATCCTGACGTTCACCATCGAGATAGCCATCCATTGGCAGTGACACGACGCGGGGAGCGGCCGTCTCGGTGACCGGGAGCCCGCCAGGCACAACCGGGTAGTCAGCATAGGGGGCCTGCATGTGCATTGGAACCGGATAATAGATTGCTGTCGGAATACCGGCCGCGTTGAGTTTTGCGCGGAATTCGTCCCGATCACCCACTTCGATCGTGTATTGAGCCCAGACCGACACTCCACCGTCAATCACTTTCGGAGGCTTCACAATGTCACCGAACCCCTTGGCATAGCCTTGTGCTGCCCTGTTACGGCCGATGATCTCATCAGAAAAAATATCAAGTTTTGCCAGCAATATGCCGGCTTGTAGCGTGTCCAGACGCGAATTCAGACCAATGCGTTCATAGGAATAGCGTGTTTCCCCTTCTCCGTGATTACGAAGCGATTTAATCAAACTTGCCAGATCAGATTCGCGGGTAACAACCGCACCACCATCTCCGTAGCAACCCAGCGGCTTAGCCGGATAGAAACTGATCGTGGCTATGTCAGCCCAGGCCGAAGGATGCTCTCCGTTCAACGTGCACCCGAAACCTTGTGCGCTGTCTGCGATCAGCTTCAACCCTTCAACCTCACAGATTGCGCTGATCGCCGGATAATCGGCAGGCTGGCCAAACAGATCAACCGCAATCACGACCCGTGGCTCAAGATCTGACTTAGTTTTCGTCCATGCGATAGCCTTTTCGAGGCTTTTCGGACACATGCAGTAAGTGTCCGGATCAATATCCACAAAAACCGGCGTCGCGCCCAGCAACGGCACGACTTCGACCGTGGAGGCGAACGTAAAGCTCGGCACAAACACCGCATCGCCCGGCTTCAGCTCCCATGCCATCAAGGGGAGCGAAAGGGCATCGGTCCCGTTCGCGCAAGTCACCGCATGACCGACCTGACCAAAGGCAGCAAGACGCTCCTCGAGCTCACTTACTTCTGGGCCGAGGACGTATCGTCCCTCGGCAATAATCTTTCTGATCATCGCGTCGAGTTTGTCCTGCAACCGCTCACGTTGCGTTGCGAGGTCGATAAACGGTATCATGGCCAACTCCTATAGTATGCGGATCGCGCATTTCTCTTTATTCTGTATGTGCTTATGGATTTCAAAGACAAGATGTAAATCACATATAAATACAAAACGTGTCCACTCTTGGCGTTCATTCATGTCGCCGGCCGAACCATGACTTTCGGATTGGACGATAATCATGCTGAACCATATGAAGGGGCCGTCATACGCCAACGGTTCAAACGGACGAACATCATCCTGAGGAACGGCGGGTATTTCTAGCCTAGATCATATCATGCGCTTGATTAGATCGGTTCAAGCAGGCATTAGAGTTCCAGATGGTTTCTATCCTTCCTGATGCAACCGGGTGAAATACATGACAAATATCCGAAAAGCTGTTCTGCCTGTTGCTGGTTTGGGTACGCGCGTATTGCCGGCCACCAAATCCGTGCCGAAAGAAATGCTTCCGGTATTTGACCGTCCCGCCATCCAGTATGCGGTGAACGAGGCTCTCGAAGCGGGAATTGAACATTTTGTGTTTGTTACCGGTCGCAACAAGGGGGCTATCGAGGATCATTTCGATCGCGCGTATGAGCTGGAGGCCTCTCTCCATGAAAAAAACAAGACCAACATCTTGAGAGAACTTGAGGCTGAACGCCCGCCCGCGGGATCCATGAGTTTCGTCCGACAGCAGGCCCCGCTGGGACTGGGGCATGCTGTCTGGTGTGCGAGGGATGTGATCGGAAACGAGCCCTTCGCTATTCTGCTACCAGACGTGATCGTCAAGGCAGCCCCAAGCTGCCTAGCCCAAATGGCGGCGATTCACGCCGAGAAAGGGGGCAACATTATTGCCGTTGAGGCTGTTCCGTGGGAGAAGGTTGATCAATATGGTATCGTTGCCCCCGAAAGTCAGGATGGTCGCACCGTGCGCATGTCCGGAATGGTAGAAAAACCATCTCGCGACAAGGCGCCGTCAAATTTGTCGATTACAGGGCGCTATATCCTGCAGCCCGAAATTTTTGATCTTCTCGCACAACAGAGCAAGGGGGCCGGTGGTGAAATCCAGCTCACCGATGCGATGGCGTCGCTCATGAAACAACAAGACTTCTTTGCCCTGGAATATGAGGGGGAAAGCTTTGATTGCGGCAGTAAACAGGGATATTTGCGAGCGTTTCTGCAATTTGCGCTCGACCATGACGAGGAAGGTAGCGCCTCTCTAGTTACGCTAAGGGGTGTCATGGAAGAAAATGGCGTGTAAATATCCAGCCGTGAGCGTCAAAACCTATTGGCAACCGTTCGCACTCGGATTTTGAATCATCTAACCGCTCACACGAATTGACCAGAGTGGTACTGAGCGACGAATGCCCTTGTATATATTGATAATGCCCAGGCAGAATCGGGTTTGTAAAAGTGAATTTCGCGCCATCTCAATTGCCCTCGACAGAGGGAGAGCGGATCATCCATCTACTCAAGACCGGGGCGCAGGACGTCGCGCGGGGCATTTTGCGATATGAACTCTGGAGTTCACTTGCGCAAGATGATCTCCGCCAACGCTATCGCCGAACTGTCTTCGGGCTCGCCTGGCTGACACTTTCCTACCTCGTTTTCATAGTGGCGAAAATTTTCATTTTCGGTGCTCTGAACCCGGCACCGATCGCCTGGTTTGCAGCCTATGTGACGGTCGGCTTTCTTGTTTGGCAGCTCATAAACTCATTTGTTGTGGATGGTTGCACCTCGCTGATCAATTCAGAAACATGGGTAAAGGGCGTTCAACTGCCATACTCAATATATTTCTACGAGAGCATCAGCCGCGATTTGATCATTTTTGGCTACAGTGCGGCTGTTGCAATAGTGGTTTTGGTTTTAACAGGCCACCTTCCAGGGTGGGCGGCTCTGTCTGTGCCGCCAGCCATCTTGCTTATAATTCTTAACGGTTTTTTCCTTCACATGCTGCTGGGCATAATTTGCTTGCGATACCGCGATGTCGTTCAAATTGTCCAAACGGCAATGCGAGTTCTGTTTTTTTTGACCCCGCTTGTCTGGACGGTTGACCAAGTTGGGCCCCTTGCCAATTTTCTGATCTGGAACCCG